>Ga0137371_10003119_pt1 | contig 13131 bp, 10 predicted proteins | sample SagtaG_7_FD_104919 | JGI IMG/M metagenome (GOLD analysis project Ga0137371, IMG submission 104919) | Vadose zone soil microbial communities from Sagehorn Ranch, Mendocino, California, USA - Sage1_R_40_16 metaG | ecosystem: Environmental > Terrestrial > Soil > Vadose zone | place: USA... | reverse complement strand
CATTGTGGGAACTGTGAACGGGGACGAGGCTGCCAGGTCGGCATAACGACAACTGATCCAGAGCTTTCCCAGCTCATTGATCCCGAGTGGGGCGAGAAGAGGATTGTCAACCTGTTCAACGCCTGGTCGAAACGTCTGCGAATCATTCTCTCCGAGTTCGGACTCGGGAGCATCCGTGAGCTTCGAGGCAGGAAAGACCTACTGGTACGATACAAGTGAGATTGCGATGACGGGCCAAGCGATTATCGACTCTCGTAGAACCTTGCCTGTCCCGGACGCTCTATTCGTCAAACAGGAGGCTGAGGGAGGATGCGGTGTCGTTGGGCTGGCGTCAAACGTCCCGTTGGAGGGAAAATATCTCCTACAATCGCTTATGCAGATGCGGAACAGAGGTAACGGCAAAGGCGGCGGTATTGCTGCTCTCGGACTCGTCCCCGAACAGCTGGGAGTATCGGAGAAGATTCTGCAAGAAGACTACATCCTCCAGGTAGCCTACCTCGACAGGTCCACTAGGAAACAGGTGGAAGACAAGCACATCCGCCCGTTCTTCCGCGTCGACTACGAGTCGAGGGTTGAAGCGGTTGATGACTACCGGTCGATTCCGGGTCTCGAAGTAGAGCCTCCAGAAGTCTACAGATATTTTGTAAGGGTCAAGCCGGAGGTTCTAGATGATTTCGCGCAGAAGAACAATCTTAGAACTCTGAAAAGGAACGAGTTGGAGGACGAGTTCGTCTACCAGAGCGGCTACCGGCTCAACCTCCAGTATTACTCGTCGCTGGGCGAGAAGAAAGCATTCGTCGTCTCTCACGGCAAGAACCTGATCGTTCTCAAACTCGTCGGGTATGGAGATGATGTTGTAAAGTATTACCGGTTGGAGAATTTCAAGGCTCACGTCTGGATTGGTCACCACCGCTATCCGACGAAGGGCCGGGTCTGGCATCCTGGCGGTGCACACCCGTTTGTCGGACTGCACGAGGCGCTCGTCCACAACGGTGATTTTGCGAATTACCATTCGATAATGGAGTATCTAGCGCAGCGGAACATCCATCCATTGTTCTTGACGGATACTGAAGTGTCTGTCCTACTGTTCGATCTGATCAGCCGCGTCTACAAATATCCGTTGGAGTATTTGATCGAGGCGCTGGCGCCGACGACCGAGCGCGACTTCGAGATGCTTCCGGACGAGAAGAAAAAGATCTATCGACTGATCCAGACTTCGCACATCCACGGGTCCCCGGATGGTCCATGGTTCTTCATCGTCGCCCGGAATGATGTGGAGAAGAATGCCTGGCAGTTGCTGGGGATTACCGACACGTCGATGCTCCGACCGCAAGTCTTCGCATTGCAAGAGGGTCCGATCAAGATTGGAATCATCGCGTCTGAGAGACAAGCGATCAACGCTGTACTGGGACGATTACAAGAGGACGGTAAGATTCCGAGCGGGTTTGCTGACTCCTACTGGAACGCTCGCGGAGGGAGCCACACAGATGGGGGAGCATTCCTCTTCAGTGTAAAAGATGGAGAGGATGGAAAGGAACTGGAATGTGCTGACAAATTTGGACGGGAAATTACTCTTCCAGAACAGGAATGGCTACACGGACCCCGAACGGATCTCGCTCTAAACGTCAGCGTCGCGCTGCAACTACTAGGGAAGGGTCCAAAGGCTCAGGACCCGCTAGGATTCTACGAGTATGTCTGTCCCGCTCTGAGGGACGCTGGGTTCCAGTATGCCGGAGAGATTCTTGAGGAGTTGAAGAAACTCGCGTTGAAAGGACAAGAGTCGAGAAGGTTCGCAATACAAACCGTCTCACTGTTATTCGACAGGATCTACGATACTGGCAACAAGAAGCGTAGCTCATTGTTGCAGTTGCATCACGAGGCTTTGAATGAGATCTTCTCCTCTGTTCCATTGTCAAACTATGACCTCTACACTCGGCTGGACTGGAAGAACAGGCTGAGACTTGCGCATCCGGGACTGGACTCGCAGGTGCTGGTGGTTGATGCTCTGGAATTTCCAGTTGAGGGAGACGAGAGTGCGGCAAGGCTTGTGGTCGACGCGCACGACCAGGGCTGGAAGAACATCTTGCTGTACAACTTGCGAGGCCATAGGTTCATCGGAAGCGGGCTAGGTCCGCGAACGAATGGATTGAAGATAGACTGTTACGGCGATGTAGGCGATTATGTCGCTTCGGGCATTGACGGCTGTGAAATAACGGTACATGGTGCCGCTCAAGATCAAGCTGCTCAGATTCTCAAGTACGGTAAGCTCGTGGTTCATGGCGACGTGGGTCAGGCCTTCATGTACGCCGCAAAGGGAGGCGACGTGTACGTGCTGGGAAACGCAGCGGGACGACCACTCATCAACGCGGTAGGTAGGCCGAGAGTTGTGATCAACGGGACCTGTCTAGACTATCTGGCAGAATCTTTCATGGCAGGTGATCCGTACAATGGCGGAGGGTTCGCGATCGTCAACGGCTTGAAACCTTCCTTTGACGGGAGGTTCGCAGAGCAGGAATATCCCTATCCAGGAGGCAATTTGTTCTCGCTAGCTTCAGGCGGGGCCTTATTCATCCGCGACCCTCATCGTAATGTGTCAAGAGATCAGCTCAACGGCGGACGATTGGTGGACTCAACCCCGAAAGATTGGGAGCTGATTCTGCCATATCTGGAAGAGAACGAGGAACTGTTCGGCATATCAATTGAGAGGAACCTATTGACTGTTGATGGAAAAATGTTGGATCCATCCCAAGTTTATCGTAAGGTCGAGCCCTCATCGCTGCAAGAACTAGCCTAGTCTTATCCCCAAGAGCCGTTGTTGGGCTAGGAGGACACTCGCAAGCATTTTCATACGACCTTTCACTATGAACGTCACTCGATTCGAGCGCTATCTTCACCAATACTGCAAATCTTCCCAATCTTGGTGGCAAGATCTGAAGCTTCTGTGACAACAAAGTTCGAGCCATCGGGGTTCTCAACGATCCGCCCTTTCGCTCTACCCCTCACGCCCCGCTTAGTAACCGAAAACTTTGGTTGCGACAATTTGAGAGCGACCTGAGCCTTCCTCTTCTCGAAACCCTCGCTCGTCTTGGTTTCAATGATGCCAATCTTGAGCAGAGGGTCCATCAATTGCCTCGACACAGGGTCTGCAGAATCATACGCGAGACTGGGGAGAGGACCATTTACTCCGTTTGCTTCAAAATACCGCTTGGCGTAGTCGAACCCATAATATGAAAAAACATACTTGCGGACCCCAATGCTGAGATACCGGAACTTCTCTCGCTGAGCCTGCTTAGTCTCTTCCAAGAACTCAAGCTGGATCTTTTCATCGAAATAGGTGCTCAACTTGCTGGAAAGGTCCAAGGCGCCAGCTAAGGGCAGGTAGAAAGTCGCCCAGTTCTTGTAGATCCGTCCGAATTCTGACATTGAGGAGGACTCTAGATGATATTGATCGATTCCATTAGTGCGCGGAACTATATTCAGTTGGACCAGCGGAGCATGCAAGGATTCATCAACGGCTACCTCTATCTCTGGCTTTTCAGCGGGTATGATCGGTTGGGTCTCGCGCCCGGTGTCCTTCCATTTTAGCTGCTCGTATGTCGACCCGAAGTATCTTGGGTGAATGACATTGTTCCGTTTTCTCTCAGGAATTCCACCGGTGCTTTCGCAATTGTCAGTGTAGACAAGCGGAAGCTTCTTGCTTCCTAGACCGCTGGACCAGAGTCCATGTTCTTTGAAATATGTGTAGAGGTCATCGTCCCAGGGAAAGAAGGTCTGTAGCGTGTCGAGCACATACCGCCCCAGGACCTTCATACCGGGGTCCTAACGATTGTGATCGCTCTTTGAGCTTAACTATTCAGAGAAAGGTTATGCATGAGAAGTAAGTCGTGCTAGTGGCAGGAATCTTTTGAATACGGACAGCTCGCCGAAGAAGGGGGCAGTGGGACTGAAGATTTTCTTCGGAGACATCAGAAAGGTGACCTCCAGTGAGGTGGCTGATGGAGAGGTCGCCCTTATCGTGACATCCCCACCCTACTACAATGCTCCATTCGACTATCCGGACCTATTTTCCAGCTACGAAGAGTACCTTGATCTAATCCGAGCCTTCGCGTCTCATAGCAAGAGAGTACTTGGCAAAGGGCGAATCTGTGCTATTGTCACTGATGACATGCTGGTTAGAGAAGGAGATGTTGGGCGTGGGAAGAAGTATCCAATTGTTGCTGACACTACAAGGATCTTCATAGAGGAGGGTCTTCACTATCGCGACAAGATTACTTGGGTAAAGCCGTCCGGATATACTAGAATTAGTCGAAGGAGCGGGGTCGTTCTTCAACATCCATATCCGATGTATTTCTACCCTGACAACATACAGGAATCTATCCTACTCTTCCAGAATGGAGAATTCGATTACGCACAACTGAAGGATTTGTCTCCGGAGATCTTGGAATCTTCCAAGGTAGACACGTTGAGGTTGAACTCTGAGAATTGGACCCTGAGCGTCTGGAACATTACGAACGTTCTTCCAAAAGCGGGCCGAGTTGAGGAGGGAGTCGCCGCTTTCCCCGACGAGATTCCGAGCAGGCTCATCAAGCTCTTCACATTTGCGGGAGAGACTGTGTTCGACCCGTTCCTCGGATCCGGAACGACATTGAAGGTTGCGCGAGCGCTTGGAAGGAAGGGCATAGGCTACGAGATTGATCTTGAACTCAAAGACGTAATCAGGAAGAAGCTTGGACTGGACTATCACAGGTGGACCGGAGAAGACTATTCTCTAGAAGAAAAGAATGGAGCAAGAAATCTCCGAAAGACCCTTCAAACCAAAGTCCACCAACACAAAAGCGTTGCAGGCTGACCGTCAAACTACGCATTCTTCTTCTCCGGGCTCTCAACTGAAACGTCAAATGGAATACCGGTGACATCGCTACTCGATTTCTCGAAGACATATTTCTCACGAAGTTCGATCGAAACCTCCGGAGTCCCCGTTTTATTCATGCTGACGATCTGACCCACGAGGTGAAGGCCACAATCCACATCGACGGCTGCGAGTTGGGCCAAATGTCTATTCAAGTAGCCCATAAGTTGGCCATTCGAATGGACCCCTATTGCATTCCGATCGAAGGGATTGTCATAGTCTCGTATGAGGTCTAATTCTTGACCGAGCGTCGCGGCCAAGGCCACATTTGACCGTTTCTCATAACCAATTCCTTTCACTTCTGTTTTATATGGCAGAATTTCGATCAGACTACTATGTTTCTTCAATAACTCGTTAGTGCCAGATTTTGAGATAGCTACACTCACATCTTCTAGAATGGGACTCTTAAGGTGGAAGTCATCTCTTAGTTGTTCAGTATCTATCTTCGATAACCACTGGAGGAAACCATTGTAGTCTGGCTTCTTTTCTTGACCCATGAATAAAGAAGCCATTTTCATTGCTGCTTCTCTGAATGGAATACCCGCAGCCATCGCCCAGCTGGAGACTGGGTTGGGTACCCCATATTTTGTCATTGATGAAAAGAATGTTGCATACAACGACATATTCTTGTCGTCTAACCCGAGAACCTTTGATGCAATCTTAGTGGTCGCCGTAATGCCCCAAGGCAAACGGTAACCAAAGAAGTTCTCTACGAATTTCGCTAACTGTTCCGAAGAACCGGACACTTGACGAAATTCGGTGTAGAGGTCGCTCATGCTTGAGCCATTCATCCATCGCTTCATTAGTTCGGAGTAGTTTCCTGCAAACGCCCTTTCAGATTGCATCTCTGACAAGGGTAAGCAAGCGTTGAGGAAAAATTCGATCAATTCATTGACTTGGTTCGCATCGGCCTTCGACAGGAGTTCGATGGCCGCCGTCTTATTCTCTGAAATGTGGGTCCGGAGGGCCTCGCAACTGATAGTGCTCAATCCGGTTGAACTATAGACAGACCGCAGCTCCTGATCCGACACGAGATTCTGGATTCTGTCCGACGTTTGGGACAGAACTTGTTCCAGGGGGTCCATTGGAATTACGAAATGGTCTGCGTGTGCCTTCGTGAGCGTCTCGTTCAAGATAGTTCGGATCTCACCCAACGAAAGAAGCTCGTCGCCCTCCTCCGCTAGGAGAGCCAGAACCTCTGGATCAAGTATGTCCTGTAAATCGGTAACAGTTATCCTTTGATGCATTAGATCCAACAAGAGTTGAAACAAACGGCTGTAGAGGGGCTCGACGGATTCCCTATGGGCCAAGTAATAATCGAAGTCGACTTGGTCCTTATTTTCGGCGATTATGTGGATCACAGTTCCATCGGTCTCTCGCCCAGCTCTCCCTGCCCGCCCAGCGATGTTCCAATAATCCCTCGCAGGAATTCTTTCAGACCCTCCAGAACCGTAGCGCCTAGTTGTGTGAATGATTACAGTTCTGATTGGTAGGTTAACACCTTGGGCGAGAGTATTTGTTGAAACCATAACGCGAAGGTTCCTCCCACGAAAGTCCATCTCGATTGCCTTTCGCACGGCTTCAGGAAGATTTCCATAATGAATTGAAATGCCATGATTGAGGAGTCTCGTTACAATGTGATCGGCTCCAAGCCACTCCTTCGCTGCCATAAGTGAGCGTTTAGCAGCATCGCCGAGAAAATATGATGGGATAGGATCCCCCGAGACCTTACTGAGCTCTATTCTAGTCTCTAAGGCTGTACCCACGGCCTTCGCGAAATTCGCTTGCGTGCAAAAAACGAGAACAGGCCCTAGTTCCGAAAACTTGAACGCTAGTTCCGCGGCAGTTTGCGTCGAAGTTTGGTCCGGAAAGATTTCCTTCCGTGTACGTCGTGTATTTGGGTTAGTGAAGGAGTAAATTCTTTGTTTTACGACCCCTGGCACGAACTCCTCAAGTATAGGATTGTCCTCACTCTTGGAATATTTCAGCACCCCCGCGCTTCCTTGCCACACAAATCTGGCAACACGGTGAATCGACGGACGCCATTCGGATGTAATGATGTCCTGTGGAGACGTACCCCTCAGCCATTTCGCAAAGTCTTCAAGGGTCTCTTGAGGAATAACTGCAGAGAGAAAGAGAAAACGTGCATTATGCAACTTTCTTTTCAACCTGGTCATCAGAAGCTCGTACTTCACGCCCCTAGACTTATCGTCTGCAATTTGGGCTTCGTCCATGATGAATAGTCGAACATTACTCAAGAATTCAGGTCGCGCTCTTTGGAGTAAGTCGAGTTTTTCGGGAGTCATAACGAGTACGTCAGCGTCTTCAACCATAGTATTCTCGAAGTCATCAGATTCAAATGCGCCTATTACTGATGAGACTCGATAGCCCAAATCGCCGAACAAGTTGAGGAATGTCTGTTCTAGTTCAGAGACAAGTGCTCGGTAGGGTGCAATATACACGCACTTCGATGAGGGTTGCGTTATCAAAGTGTGTACAATAGCAAGTTCAGCCACCCTAGTTTTGCCAGCACTCGTTGGCATTTTGATTATCTTGCTCGAATCTGAGTCCAGCAAGCCTTTTCGAAGCGCGGCCAATTGGGAGGGCCAGAGTTCAGAAACTGAAGGACTATCGATTACTTTCCATCCAGGGCCTCTAGCTAAGAGTTTGAGATAGCGAATCCAACGTGGGTGTCCATCCGCGAGACCCCTCAGGATCGACCAGGTTGACTTACGTTGCATATCTGAGAGCAGGTCAATGGAGGATCGAACTAGGTTGGATTCCAGCACAGCTCCAATTCTCGCAAAGGTTTTCTCTGAATCCTTCAGGAATGTGCGAGCGAGTTCTAGGTCCTCTTCGTTTCCTCGCAGAAAGTATTTGCTTGCCTTGGAGTAGCCTTCACCTGCAAGGCCCGTTCCTGAAGCCATCCAAAGTTGGAAGTCGGTAAAGTCATTGACTGATGGCTGCTTCTTGGCTCTCTCTCCCAAAATCACTACTTGTAGGAAGAGCCTCTGGAGAAATGCCCCGGTGATATCGGCCAATTCAGGTTTGTTGATTTCTAGGAATTTACGCCCTAACGATCGTGCAAGACAAGCTGCATTTGCTTGGTACCCAGCGAGCTGGTAGGCAACAGCGGCGTTCATGACGGCAGATTTCCTAGCATTACCTTTGGTAAGTCGGGTAATTGCATCCCATGCGAGTGCCAATTGCCGAGAAGCCCACCCGAGTTTTTCATCAGAATATTGTCCCACGTTCGCTAAGGTCTCGACCTCGAAAGTAGCGGCGGTCAGATTGCGCAGAATCCTGGGAAGCAGATAGCTCCACTTAGGTTTTTCAACTGTCTCTGCCGACAACTCTGTTAGCAATGCCCTTGCCTTCACTTGGGCTAACTCATTCAGAAATGACTCGTCGCTCGACATGCTTGCGACGTGGTCGGACCAAAGTGCGTACTCAGCCGTCATTAGTTATCTCCGTGATACCGAGTGATCCATACAGTTCCTCAATTAGCGGAATTAGGTTCTGGATTCGTACGAGCTGAACAGTCATACGAGGCACCGCAGTTTCTCTCGCCTCTTCTAGATTCCGAAGGCAAGTTTCGGACCACTTTCCATATTCCCACACTAGCCCTAGTCGAAAACTTTCTAGATTGGTCGTATCCTTCCTGTCCTTTAGGTATGCAAGAAATGCGCTGAACAGCTGATGTTTTTCTTCATGCATCCTAGACAGGACAAAGGTCGTAAACCCGAAGAAGTCCTCAACGTAGTCGGCGGCCAGTTGGTGATAGCCTTCGACTGCCTTGCTCGTATCCTGTCCGGATCGGAGTTTTGACTCAACGAAGGAGACGTCAGTTATTGCTCCGCTTACTACTTTGAGTGCTATCGAGTCTGTTCCGGGGAGACTTTGATCGGTCTCAATTCGATAGCGTAATTTTTGAACAGGGATAATGTATCCGAAAAAATCAGCAAGAATTGCGTTGGTAATGATTTCACCGAAGTCTCCGTATCTGAGATTCTTTACTTTCGGCCTACGTTCGGTTAGCATCTTCTGAACCGTATCCCAACCGAGACTCTCGGCAACGATTGTTAGAAAGTCGATATCATACAGAGCGGATGCAATAATCGTTTTCAGGAGTGACTTTACTTCAATTGTCAATGGTCGATGCTCATTGATGTCGACCACGTCGAAGGTCTTGTAAGGAGATGAGGACCTGAAAGATGATCTCAACCAACTCGCCAGCTTGGTGTTCTTCGGGGTGGCGAGGCTCATACCAAATCAGTCCAAATCTCTCTATTTCTTAGCTCGCTTTACGGACGGATTCGCTTGCGACAGGCGCTTGCCAAGGTGCGATAGGTGTTTTCTAACCGATATCCTTAAAAGGGATGTTGAGCTGGCATGTTGAGCATATATGTTGAGCAGGTTGTATGGACGGATTGTTGAGCATTTGGAGGCATAACACACGGTCTCGATAGTAATGCCTCAGATGCTTCCTAGCGATAAGGTCGACTCGATGCGACCGCGCGAGAAGCAGAAGTACATTGAACACATAATCCTCGAAATTCTCAAGCGCAATCCACGCGGAGTTACGATTGCAGAGTTACAGGATAAGACTCCATTCTCGAGAAACACCCTCATGGAACATCTAAGCAGGATCACCGCTACACGGCAAGCATCCAGAATGCGTCGCGGAAAGGTCTCGATTTACTATCGAAATGGAACAGTCCAGAATGCAATCGACATTCGAGACAAGACCGATCCAGATCATCTGTACACACTCATGCAGCTCGAAAACGAAGATGGCAAATTTATTTATGTTCAGGAGAAAGAGGTTGACGAGTTTCGTTCCATAAAGGTGAGAGGAGGAATCATGATCAACGCGCGTATGGCTCTAGAATTTCTGAATACTCTTCGGGAATTCGTCTTTGAGGCCAAGGAGTAAGGATTTCAACTGAGACTCGTCGTCGCCGAGCAAGCACGCGACCGGTTCGCGAGAACGGCCAAAATAACCTTAGACAGATTCACACTGGACACGCCTTACTTCTTCACGTTGTTGAAGAACCCTTCAGAGTTTGATTTCCTAATCGACCTCGTGGATAGATGGCCGGGTGAACATTTCGGGGGATGTGTCGTCCGTCTCTTTGACGCACGTCGAATAATCGGCGAGAGATTCAGGAACAAGAGACAAAGTCGGCTAGACTTGCCTTCAACAATGTCCGAAGAACCATTTCTACGATATACCGATACTTACCCGATTGTTGTCGACCCTTCCATGGAAGATACATACTATCTCAGTGAAATCTCGAAGTGGGACCGAGAAGATCTCATTCACCCGAAGATTCGAGAGTTTGCGCGTATGATCGCCAAGGGGAGGAAGCGTAGCAACTTTGGAAAGTGGCGAAAGGGACAATACTGGACTCTCTGGAATTACGATATTGCTAGAAAGTCAGCACTTGCAAACGAGTTGGTCGCTGCAACGTTTGATGCGGAATTGCACTATGGGACTTCCACTTTGCTCGTCCCTGGACCTCTGATAGATGATGAGACAGACCTCGAAACTGCGTGTGAGCTGAACGACATAGGTGCTGCAAATGCGGTGGGCAAGGATGCTGAATTCGCGAATTACTTCATTCTGGCTGCAAAGGCGATACTTGACGAGAAGCTGAGGTACAAGCTCGCGGACTACATCGGGGGAAGTAAAGTCCGACTCAATATACTGAAGTTCAAGCTTCTTAATTTGAGAACTGCGACAATCGACCTTCTAGAGGCATATGCCGATTTTTACTCGAGGCTTGCAGAGATCAGAGAGCAACGAAAGGACATGGTCTTCTGTGCGCTCGAAAATGATTGTCAGGCTATTGTGTCCGCAACTGTTTGTTTTGATCTTGTCTCAACGTCAATGACTGGTTATGACCGGATTCCCCGGGGTAGAGCTGAAGCCGGCTACGGTGGTATCTTCAATGCGAATGAACTGACCCATCTAAAATTTGAGAAGTATAGGGCGATGTACGTAAAGAATGGAGAGAAGCCTCTGTGCGATCACGAAGTCTGTGGAAAGATTGATCCCAGAATCGTGTCTAAGGAAGCCTGGTATGCAACAAGGCGAAAACACTACCCTCTCTCTATGAACGACCTGTGTTCCAAGACGGCAAATTACATCTTCTCAGGAGATGTCGAAAACGCCAGACAAGACGTCATCAATTCCTACTTGAATCCGTTGAAGAAACTGATTCCAAGAAGCTGGGACAGCTCTATGTCGGTTTTTCCTACTCCATAAGTCCGTAATTGATCGACACAGGTCCATCCAGGATGGATACGCCTCACCATTCGACAAGGCCCTACACCCTATCCCTAAGCAATCTCCGCAGGACAGGAGATCTTCAGCATGACCCATGTTACCGTTTACGGTTACCAGATCCGTTACCATTCGAGAAGTGTGAAAAGTAGTTGCTCCTCGCGACGCAAGACTCGTGTTTGGGAAGATTTTCGTGAAGGAGGGTTGCTGGTTTCAATCTTGTCTCCCCATGATTGCGGATAGCCGGGGTCATCGACCTGATTGTCCCCTTGGAAACGCCTTGAAAACGGCTGAGGGGCCATGACGATGTAAAGGTCTGCGAGAGACTAGCGATCGGTTATACGGACTGGTTGAGCGATCTGTGCTAAGATCCGCTGAGCTAACGAGGCTCTGGAAAAATTGGGTATGCGTATGAGTCTCGCGACACAGAACTCCGACTATTCGAGGGAATTAACAGACCGTAATCCCCTTCTCCTCTTGGTTCTCTTTTAAATTGCGTCAATGGTAAGCGTTGGGCTATGCATCCGTATACGACTGACATGTATGAGGGAATGCTTGCCGAGACCATTATGCTGCCTGGCCATAATGGAGACATGATCAACGCCTACTATGCGCGACCACTAGGTCCCGGACCCTTTCCCGGGGTGGTGCTGATTCACCACATGCCAGGATGGGACGAGTTGTACCGCGAGTTCACGCGGAAGTTCGCCCACCATGGCTACCTAGCGATAAGTCCGAATATCTACTACAGGTTCGGCCACGGCAGCCCTGATGATATGTCAGCAAAGGTTCGTGGGTCCGGAGGGGTACCTGATGTGAGCGTAGTGGGAGACATCGAAGCCTCTGCCCGCTTCCTCAAGTCCTTGCCGCTCAGCAATAGGAAGGTCGGAGTCTTCGGGACCTGTTCGGGTGGTCGTCAAGCATTCCTTGTCGCTTGCAGGACAAAGTCCTTCGATGCAGCGGTCAATTGTTGGGGCGGAAACGTCGTACAGCCAAAGGAGAAGCTGACACCGGCACAGCCCGTCGCACCCATCGACTATACGAAGGACCTGTCCTCTCCGCTACTCGGTTTGTTTGGAGAAGAGGACAAGAACCCGACACCCGAGAGCGTCCGCCAGTTGGAGGAGGAGTTGAAGAAGTATGGGAAGAATCACGAGTTTCACATGTACCCTGGCGCAGGGCACGGCTTCTTCTACTATCCCAGTGTAGCCTATCGTCCCGAGGCGGCGGTCGACGGCTGGAAGAAGATGTTCACTTTTTTCGAGAAGTATCTTGAAACATCTGGAAGGGGGAGATAGAAGATGTGCACTGGAATAGTCGAGACTGCGGAAGTATCGGGTAGCGGCAAGGGTCCGAATGGATGGTTCAAACTTGAAAGGGTCAACGTCTCCTACGATCATCCCACCGACGCTCAACTAGAGCATGCTTTGAACATCGATTTCGTCAACGAGAAAGAAGGTCCTAGTGCACGTGTTGCGGTCGAACTCAGCCCAGAGTCCGCAAGGAAACTCGTAGACGTCATACTAACTACACTATCGCGTAGAGATCCGAGCACAGTCCGAACGTGAAGGCATCTGAATCAACGCTTTCCCCCGTATTGACTAGGAACATCGCCAACGACGGCCTCCTACAACGCCAGCTTTGATCAAGAATACCGCTCAAACATGCACCAAACGAACAGTTTCCCCTAGGAAAGTGAGACTTTCTTCGTGAAATCTGTTCGGGGAGTGGGGTAGGGGTATACGCCCCAGACAAGGGAAAAAGAAGAGAAACCCGCGCGCCCGCCAGTCTCTGCGCCTGAGTCGCCACTCTAGTCTTACCCGTGAAATCTTTCTACGAAGAAATTCCTACTGTCCGCACGAGAACTTTTCCTCCCTCCAGCGGCCTAATAATAATCCCGCGTGCCACTTGGTCCCGTCTCATATAGGGCTCT
>Ga0137371_10003116_pt1 | contig 13138 bp, 12 predicted proteins | sample SagtaG_7_FD_104919 | JGI IMG/M metagenome (GOLD analysis project Ga0137371, IMG submission 104919) | Vadose zone soil microbial communities from Sagehorn Ranch, Mendocino, California, USA - Sage1_R_40_16 metaG | ecosystem: Environmental > Terrestrial > Soil > Vadose zone | place: USA... | reverse complement strand
TGGGCCTCGATCCCTGGGCGGTGCGCTCCGTCGGCGCCTGGCTGTCGGTCAGCGCTGTCGCGGCGGTGATCTGGGCGGCGCGGGCCACCGAGCGGAGCCCGCGAGTCAGCCGCCTCGTCGCCCCGGCGGTCGCGGCGACGCTCGTGGCCGCGCCGATCTGCGCATACACCTTTGGCACCGTCGCGCCGGTCGGCGTCTTCGCCAATCTCATCGCGATTCCGCTCGGCGCCGTCGCGGTCCCGGGCGTGATCGTCGCGCTGCTGACGTCGTCGGGATTGCTGGCGGCGGGGGCGGGGTTGTGTCTCGCGTTGCTCGATCTCGTCGCGGCGGGGGGCGCCGCCCTCCCGGGCGGCCACGCCGTCATGACGGCGGGCTGGCCCGCGGCCGCACTCTGGCTGGGCGTGCTGGTCGTCGCGTGGTGGCTGTGGCGCACGCCGCGCCGTCCGTGGCTCATCGCGGCGCGCCTCGCGTTCGTCGCCGCCGTGGTATCGCTGACCACGTCATTCCACGCCTTTACACGCCTTTCTGATTGCCTTTGCTTGACCGTACATTTCCTGGACGTCGGCCAGGGTGACGCCGTCGCGCTGCGTACCCCCGGGGGCCGCTGGGTGTTGGTAGACGGTGGGCCCCGCAGCGAGGGACGCGACGCGGGGCGACGCGTGGTGCTCCCGTTCCTCCGCAGGGAAGGGGCTCTTCGTCTCGCGGCGGTCGTCGCTACGCATGCGCACGCCGACCACGTCGGCGGTTTGCCGGCAGTCCTCGCCGCGCTGCCGGTGGACCTCGTGCTGGAGCCGGGAGAACCGCTGGGCGAAGCGCCGTACCTCGAGTTCCTGGCGGCGAGTGAGGCGTCGGGCGCGCGCTGGCGGGCGGCGCGCACGGGCGACCGTCTGGACCTGGACGGCGTGCACTTTACGGTCCTGAGCCCGGACAGCGCCTGGGCCGCCGAGACGACGGACCCGAACGAAGAGTCCGTCGTGCTGCTGGTCGAGTACGGGCAGGTGCGGCTGCTGTTGGATGGCGACGCGGGATTGCCCGTCGAGGCCCGGCTCGCCGGGCGCGTGGGCGACGTGGACGTGCTGAAGGTGGGACACCACGGCTCGCGCTCGGCGACCTCGGACGCCTGGCTCGATGAGGCGAAACCGGAGATCGCCGTGATCAGCGTCGGCGCGCGCAACACGTACGGGCATCCGGCGCCGGAGGTCGTGGCGCGACTGGTGGCGCACGGCGTGCAGGTCCACCGCACCGACCGCGAGGGCACGATCACACTCGAAAGCGATGGACGATTTGTTCGGATCCACTGAAGTCATCACGATCGAGCGGTTCATCATGGAGCAGGAGCGGCTCCACCCGGAGGCGACGGGGGAGCTGTCGAATCTGCTCTACGACATCTGCCTCGCCGCCAAAATCATCTCGCGCCAGGTGCGCCGCGCCGGACTGAGCGACATCCTCGGCGCGATGAACACGATCAACGTCCAGGGCGAGCTGCAGCAGAAACTCGACGTCTTCGCCAACGAGACGGTGCGGCACAGCGTGCAACACACCGGCCGCATCTGCATCATGGCGTCGGAGGAGGACGAGGAGCCGATTCCCGTCCCACCGGATAAGCCCGCCGGAAAGTACGTGCTGCTGTACGATCCGCTCGACGGGTCGGCCAACATCGACGTGAACGTTTCGATCGGGACGATCTTCTCGATCCATCGCCGCGTCACGGCCAAGAAAAACGGAGCCGCGCTCGCCGACTGCTTGCAGCGCGGCCGCGAACAGATCGCGGCGGGCTACATCCTGTACGGCTCGAGCACGATGCTGGTGTACACGACCGGATCGGGGGTGCATGGCTTTACGCTCGATCCGACGATCGGCGAGTTCCTCCTGTCGCACCCGCACATCCGCACGCCCGAGGTGGGGACGTACTACAGCGTGAACGAGAGCCACTGGGACCAATGGACGCCGGGCGTGCAGCGCGCCGTGGCCGCGTTCAAGAACGGCGACGGGGCCAGCCGGGTGCGGGCCAAGAACGCGCGCTACATCGGCTCGCTCGTCGCGGACTTCCATCGGAACCTGATCTCGGGGGGCATCTTCCGGTATCCCGCCGACACTCGCTCCCCCCAAGGCAAGCTGCGGCTGCTGTACGAGGCCGCGCCGCTCGCCTTCGTCGTCGAGCAGGCCGGTGGTCTCGCCACCGACGGCCGGCAGCCGATCCTCGACGTGGCGCCGGCGACGCTGCATCAGCGCACGCCGCTCGTCATCGGCAGCAAGACGGACGTGGACTTCGCGACCGAGCTCATCGGAGCCCCCGCCGGGGTGAAATGAGCGACCGCAAGCCGGTGTACGGGCCCGAGGACTGGCCCGGCGATCCCGCGCGAGACCTCGGCGCGGCCGGCGCCTTTCCGTTCACCCGCGGCGTCCATCCCACGATGTATCGCGGCAAGATGTGGACGATGCGGCAGTACGCGGGCTTCGGGACCGCCGAAGAGACCAATGCGCGGTTCCGCCACTTGCTCGCGGCGGGCCAGACGGGCCTCTCGGTCGCGTTCGACCTACCCACGCAGATGGGGTACGACTCGGATCACGCGATGGCCGAGGGCGAGGTCGGGCGCGCGGGTGTGGCGATCGATACCGTGGACGATCTCGAGCGGCTGTTCCACGAGATTCCCCTCGATCGGGTCTCCACGTCGATGACGATCAACGCCACCGCCGCGATCCTGCTCGCGATGTACGTAGTGGTGGGGGAAGAGCAGGGCGTCGCGCGCGCCAGCCTGCAGGGCACGATCCAGAACGACATCCTGAAGGAGTACATCGCGCGCGGGACGTACATCTATCCGCCGGAGCCGTCGCTCCGGCTCGTGGCCGACATCTTTCGCTGGACGCACGTCGAGGGGATGAGCTTCAACCCCATCTCGATTTCTGGTTACCACATGCGCGAGGCGGGCGCGACGGCGGCCCAGGAGGTGGCGTTCACGTTCGCCAATGGGCTCGAGTACGTGCGGCGGGCGGTGGCCGCGGGACTGGACGTCAACGCGTTCGCGCCACGCTTGTCGTTCTTCTTCGCGGGCTACACCGACCTGTTTGAAGAGGTGGCGAAGTTCCGTGCGGCCCGGCGGCTGTGGGCGCGCCTCATGCAGGAGAAGTTCCAGGCGACGGAGGCGGCGTCGCGGCTGCGTTTCCACGCGCAGACCGGCGGCGCGACGCTCACCGCGCAGCAGCCGCTCAATAACGTCGTGCGCGTCGCGATCCAGGCGATGGCGGCGGTGCTGGGCGGGACGCAATCGCTGCACACCAATTCCTACGATGAGGCGCTCGCGCTGCCCACCGCGCAGAGCGCCACGCTCGCGCTCCGCACCCAGCAGCTCCTGGCGCACGAGACCGGCGTCCCCGACGTCGTGGACCCCGTGGCGGGGAGCTGGTACCTCGAGGCCCTGACGGACGCGCTGGAGCGGGAGGCGCGCGCACAAGTCGAAGAAATCGAGCGTCTGGGTGGCGCGGTGCGCGCGATCGAGCGCGGTATGTTCCAGGAACGCATCGCCGCGAGCGCCTACGCCCAGCAGCGTGACGTCGAAGCCGGGCGGCAGGTAGTGGTCGGCGTGAACCAGTACGCCAGCGACGAGGCGGGGCCATCGCTGCCCGCGCCCGACTACGCGAACCTGGCCGCCGGGCAGCGGCAGCGCGTCGCCGCCGCGCGCGCCAAACGCGACGGGGGCAAGGTGACGCGCGCGCTGGGCGACCTCGAGGCGGCCGCGCGGGATCCCGGCGCCGGGCTGATGGAGCCGATTCTCGGGGCCGTGCGGGCGCGGGCGACGCTGGGCGAAATCAGCGACGTGTTGCGGGGCGTGTGGGGCGTGTACGGAGCGAAGCCATGAGCGACGAGATCTTCACGCGACTGCGGTCTCTCCTCAAAGCCTATGCCGAGCACAAGGAGAGCAGTGCGCCCGGTCCTCGGACCGGCGGCGGGAGCGATCGCAAGCGACAGGCCGGGGCCGAGGCCCTCCGCAAGGTCGTGCGTCCGGTGTTGGACGCGTTCATGGCCGAGCTCAAGACCGCGGGCCATGAGGCCTCGACCCGCGAGCACACCGACCGGGCAGATGCCTATCCGAGCGTCGCGCTTTCGTTCACGCCGCGCGACGGCCTCGCGTCGGCCCTGATGTTCAAGTACGACCCGAAGCGCGGCATCGTGGTGCAGCGCGAGATCAAGTCGGCCCCAGGGCAGGGCCGAGTCGTGACCGGCCACGGCGACCGCACCGGGACGATCGGCGTGGACGCCGTGTCGGCGTCGTGGGTCGAGACCAAGACGCTGGCCTTCGTGGCCGACGTGCTCAAGGCGAATTAGGAGGGCTCATGTCGCGAGAACACCAGGTCGGGGCGCGGGTCATCGTCGCAGTGCTGCTCGGGGCGCTGCTCGGATACGCGATCGGCACCAGCACCAAGAGCGATGCGGAGCGGGGGAAGGCGCTCACGATGAAGGAGTACGTCGCCGACTTCGATCGCCACAAGGCGAAGCTCGAGGCGTCCGAGACGCCGATGGCCGTCGCCCTCATCTCCGGCGTGATCATGGTGGCCGGCGTCCTCGGCGTCTACGAGCTGCTCGCGTTCGGCCTCGGCAAAGCCTTGGCGGTGGTCACGCGCGGCTCGACCGATGCTCCCATCGGGGGTCCACCGCCGCCATGGGAAGTGGATCGTCGCTAGACTGAAGCCTCACCCTCAGACGTGGATCTTGTAGAGGAGGACCTCGTGGCCAAACGACGGCAGACCTACGAAGCGCCAGAGATCATCGTCACGTTCGATCCCGACGTGTGCATTCATTCCGGGGTGTGCGTGCTTGGTCTCCCCGACGTTTTCGACATCAAGCGCAAACGGTGGATTCGGCCCGAGCTGCGGGACGCTGACGTGGTCGCGCACCAGGTCGAGCGCTGCCCGTCGGGAGCGCTGCAATACGTGCGCAAGACGAAGGCCGATTGACCGCGCCCGAGTGCGCCGCTAAGTTGTTGTGCGATGCCGACCTACGAGTTCAGGTGCCCCAAGGGCCACGTGTTCGAGAAGTTCTATCCGACGATCACGAACACGCGTCGCCTGAAGTGCCCCAAGTGCGGCAAGATGGCCGAACGCCTTATCTCGGGCGGTGCGGGCCTCGTCTTCAAGGGCTCCGGGTTCTACATCACGGACTACAAACGGGCGGGTGAGAAGGCCGAAAAGCCCGAGAAGACTGAGAAGGTCGAGAAGCCCGCGGAGTCTAAGCCGAAGCCCAAGAAGGACTCAAGCTCCGACAAGTGAAGGCACACGACACGCTCCGTGCGGCGCTGGCTGCGGCGGCGGCGAAGCTCGGCGCGCCCGTCGCCGATGTCCTCCTCGAGCGGCCCAAGGACCCGGCCCACGGTGATGTCGCGACCAATTTGGCCCTCGCGCTCGCCAAGACCCTCAAAGCCAAACCGCGCGACGTGGCCCAGCGGCTCGTGGACGCCCTCGACTTGCCCAAGGGTTTCCTCCGCAAAGTCGAGATCGCGGGCCCCGGCTTCATCAATTTCTTCCTTGCCGAGGAGCAGGTCGTCGCGGTCATCCCGACGATCATCACCGCCGGCCCCGCGTATGGCCGCAGCAACCTGGGGACGGGCCGGCCCGCCAACGTCGAGTTCGTCTCCGCCAATCCCACCGGGCCCCTGCATGTCGGCCATGGCCGCCAGGCGGCGCTCGGCGACGCGATCGCGTCGCTGCTCGAGTGGACGGGGTGGCGGGTGACGCGCGAGTTCTACTACAACGACGCCGGCACGCAGATCATGAACCTCGCCCGCAGCGTGCAGGCCCGCGTCCGGCAGCTGCGCGGCCACGCCGAGGAGATCCCCGAAGGGGGTTATCATGGCGAGTACATTCGCGAGGTTGCCCAACGCTACGTGGAGCAGCATCCCAACGATCCCGAGGGAACCGACGTCGACGCCGTGCGGCGCTTCGCGGTGCGCGAGTTGCGCACGGAGCAGGACCAGGACCTGCAGGCGTTCGGCGTGAGCTTCGATGTGTACTTCCTCGAGTCGTCGCTCTACGAGGCGGGCAAGGTTGAGGAGACCGAACGCCGCCTCGCGGCCGCGGGCCACACGTACGAGAAGGACGGCGCGCGCTGGCTCAAGACCACCGACTTCGGCGACGACAAAGACCGCGTGATGAAGAAGAGCGCCGAGAAGGGCGGGGACTACACCTATTTCGTGCCGGACGTGGCGTACCATGTGACCAAGTGGGAGCGCGGCTTCACGCGCGCCATCAACGTGCAGGGCGCCGATCATCACGGCACCGTGCGGCGCGTGCGCATCGGGCTCCAGGCGCTCGAGATGGGGATTCCCGAAGGCTATCCCGAATACGTGCTGCACCAGATGGTGACGGTGATGAAGGGCGGCGAGGAAGTGAAGATCTCGAAGCGCGCCGGGACCTACATGACGGTCCGGGACCTCGTCGAGGAAGTGGGACGCGACGCGGTGCGCTACTTCTTCCTGATGCGGCGCAGCGACTCCCACTTCGTGTTCGACGTGGACCTCGCGAAGACCCAGGGCGAGGAGAATCCGGTCTACTACGTCCAGATGGCGCATGCGCGGCTGTCCGGAATCTTTCGGGTCGCCAGCCGCACGCCGGAGAGCGCCATGGCGGAGGGAGTGGACCTCGCTGTGCTGGACGAGCCCGAGGAGCTCGAGCTAATGAAGGAGCTCGCCGAGTTTCCGGCCATCGTGGAGGGCGCCGCCGCCGCCCTCGAGCCCCACCGCGTCACCGGGTACCTCGAGGGGCTGGCCCGGATCGCGCACGGGTGGTATCACAAGTACCGCGTCCTGGGGGAACCCGAAGAAGCGGCGCGGCTCGTCCTGGCGCGCGCGGTGCGCCAGGTCCTGGCGAATGGCCTCACCCTCTTGGGGATCAACGCCCCGGAACGGATGTAGCGTGGGTCTGCTCGTCGTCGGTTCGATCGCGCTCGACTCGGTGATCACGCCCTTCGGCGAGACCGCCGACACCTTGGGTGGCGCCGCCGTCTACTTCTCGATGGCTGGCGCCGTGCTGCATCCCGTGCAGGTCGTCGGCGTCGTGGGCAGCGATTTCCCCGAGGCGCACCTCACGGCGCTCGCCGGGCGCGGCGTGGACCTTGCTGGCGTCGAACGCCAGGCGGGGGAATCGTTCCGCTGGAAAGCGCGCTACTCCTACGACCTCGCGGGCCGTGAGACGCTCGAGACCCGGCTCGGCGTGTTCGCCGAGTTCCGCCCTCGCATCCCGGAGAAGTTCCGCGCCGCCCGCTTCGTGTTCCTCGGCAACATCGATCCGGAGTTGCAGTTGAGCGTGCTCGACCAGGTCAAGACGCCGAAGCTCGTGGCCTGCGACACGATGAACTACTGGATCCACTCGAAGCGCGACGTGCTGCTCGAGCTGCTGCGCCACATCGACATCCTGATGGTCAACGACTCTGAGGCGCGCGAGCTGTCGGGCGATTGGAACATCTATCGCGCGGCCCAGTGGATCCTGAGTCACGGGCCCAAGATGGCCGTCATCAAGCAGGGCGAGCACGGCGCGCTCCTCGTGGACCCAACGACGATCTTCAAGGCGCCGGCGTACCCCCTGCAGGAAGTCTTCGATCCGACGGGAGCGGGGGACGCGTTCGCCGGGGGATTCATGGCGCACGTGGCCCGTAGCGGCGACGTCTCGTTCGACAATCTGCGGCGCGCCATGGTCTACGGCTCGGCCATGGGGTCGTTCGCGGTCGAGGCGTTCGGCGTCCAGCGGTTCGAGAGCGTGACGCTCGGCGAGGTCGATGCCCGCGTGCGCGCCTTCCGTGATCTGGTGCACTTCGAATTGGGCGGGGAGAAGCGGTGACCGAGCGCTACGCGGCCGCCGGCGTGCGGCTCGATGCGGCCGAGGATGCGAAGCGCCGGATCGCAGATCTCGTCCGAGCGACGCGGACGCCGCTCGCGGTCGGTCACATCGGCGCCTTCGGCGGCATGGTCCGGGTGCCCGAAGGATATCGCAAGCCGGTGCTGGTCATGTCCACCGACGGCGTCGGCACCAAGGTGCTCGTGGCCACGGCGGCGGGCGTGCACGACACGGTGGGTGAAGATCTTGTCAATCACTCTGTGAACGACATCCTCGTGCACGGCGCCCGGCCGATCGCCTTCCTCGATTACATCGCGACCGGCAGCCTCGTGCCGGAAATGGCGGCCGGGATCGTCACGGGGATCGCGCGCGCGTGCCGCGCCCACGAGATGACGCTCGCCGGCGGCGAGACCGCGCAGCTGCCCGATCTGTACGAGCCGGGGCACTACGATCTGGCGGGGACGATCGTGGGGGTCGTGGAGGAAGACGAGGCCCTGCACGGCGACCGGGTACGCCCGGGTGACGTGCTGATCGGCTATGCATCGAACGGACTGCACACCAATGGGTATACGCTGGCACGGCGCATCGTGTTCGAAGAGCTGAAGCTCAACGTCCGCGATCGATTCCCGGAGACCAATCGGTCGGTGGCGGACGTGCTGCTGGCGGTGCATCGCAGCTATGCCGAGGTCGTGACGCCCGTGCTCAAGCGCGTGCACGCCCTCGCCCACGTGACCGGGGGCGGCATCGCGGGCAATCTCGTGCGTGTGCTGCCAGAGGGTTGCCAGGCCGTCGTCGACGCCGGCGGCTGGCCGTGGCCGCCGGTCTTCCGGGTGCTGACGCGCGCGGGGAAAGTCTCAGTCGACGAAATGCGGCGCGTGTTCAACTTGGGCGTCGGCATGATCGCGGTAGTGGCGCGAGACGACGTCGACGCCGTAGTGCAGGCCGCGGACCGTGCCAAGGTCCCGGCTTGGTTGATTGGTGAAGTGCACGCGGGGAAAACCGGCGTGCGATTTTCGGAACGTTAGAGGTCGGCTAACCCCGGGGCGACGCCCCGGGGTCAGCCGCGACTACAAGGAGGGACCATGCAGTCATACACGACATCACTCGTCCTGCTGACGGTCTTCGCGCTGCCGCTGGCGGCGCAGGAGCCGCAGTGCCAGAACGCCAACCCCCAGGCGCAGGCGGCCTGCAACACGATGGTCGACGCGACCAAGGCATTCCATCCGCTCGCGGGCATGATCGTGAGCGGCGGCAATCCGGTCCTGGGGACCGCCGGCACCCTCGGCGGGTTCGGCCACGTATCCGCCACGCTGCGCGTCAACGCCATCAAGGCGTCGCTCCCGAATCCCGACAGTGCGGCGCGGAACCCCGTGCCCTCGAGCTTCAACGGCTACTTGCCGGCTCCGGTGATCGACGCCGCGGTTGGACTGTACGGCGGTCAGGGCGGCGGGCTGTTGTCGATCGACGGCCTCGCCAGTGCCGTGCTCCTGCCGGCCAGCCGGGTGCGGGGCATGTCGGTGGACCCGGGCGCACCCAAGGTCGGCGACGTGGCGTTGGGCCTCGGCTACGGCGCACGGATCGGCCTCCTGAAGGGATCGTTTCCGATTCCCAGCGTGTCGGTGAGCGTAATGAGGCGCCACGTGCCGCGCGTCCGGTTCGGCGACGTCGCGGGTGGGGACCCGGCCGACTTCTCCACCGACTTCGATGCGACCAACTGGCGGGCCGTGGCCGGCATGCGCATCGCGTTCGCGGACGTCGCGGCGGGTCTCGGCATCGACCACTATACTTCGGCCGCCACTATTCATTATTTCGACGGGCTCACCACGCACACCGTGACGCTCGATCTGGCCAACACGCGCGAGGTGTTGTTTGCCAACGCGGGTTTGACGATGGGTCTCGTGAAGTTCGTCGCAGAGCTCGGGTACCAGACCGGGACGGACCAGAGTTTCGCCACCACGTTCTCGGATTTCGATCCGAAGGCGGGGCATGTCTTCTGGGGCGCGGGTCTTCGCATCAACTTCTGAACACCCATCCGAGCGCGACGCGATGCGCCGCGCGTTGGACCTCGCTTGGCGAGGATGGGGGCGCGTCGCGCCGAATCCCCTGGTCGGCGCGGTCGTACTCCAAGACGGCGTGGTCGTGGCCGAGGGCTTCCATGCCGAGTTCGGCGGACCGCACGCCGAGATCCATGCCCTTCGCGCCGCCGCCGAGCGCGCGCGGGGGGCGACGCTGGTGGTAACGCTCGAGCCCTGCGCGCATCACGGGGAGACCCCACCATGCACGGATTCGATCCGCGCGGCGGGGATCCGCCGCGTCGTCGCGGCCGTGCGCGACCCCGATCCCGACGCGCGCGGGGGCATCGAAATCCTGAAGAGCGCCGGTATCGAGACCAGCGTCGGCCTGCTGACGGAGGAAGCCGCCGCCGTCAACGCGCCCTTCCTGGCGACACGGCTGCAGACCGAACAACCCTTCGTGGCGCTGAAGCTCGCTACCTCCATCGACGGACGCATCGCCGACGTGCGCGGCCGCTCGCAGTGGCTCTCGGGATCCGAGGCGCGCGATTATGTGCACTGGCTGCGGGCCGGGTTCCACGCCATCGGCGTGGGCGGCACGACGGCCCTCAAGGACAACCCCCAGCTCACCGTGCGCGGCGCGATCACGCCCCGGCTGCCGCCCGTGCGCGTCGTCTTCGACCGCCGCGCGATGCTCAACTCGGGCGTGACACTGGTACAGACGGCGCGCGAGGTGCCGACGTGGGTCGTGGCGTCGCACGAAGCGCCCGCCGCCAACGTGTCGGTGCTGGAGGCGAACGGCGTGCGCGTCTTCCGGCCTGACACGCTCGCGCAGGGCCTCGCGCAGCTGCGGCTCGCCGGGATCCAGTCGTTGTTATGTGAGGGGGGCGGGGCGCTCGGCGCCAAGCTGCTCGCCGAGGGCCTCGTGGATCGGCTCTACTGGGTCCAGAGCCCCGTCTGGCTCGGCGAGGGCGCCGTCCCGGCGTTTCCGGGCGTGCCCGACTTTCCGCTGGCCGAGGCGCCGCGCTGGATCCCCGTGGAGCGCCGCGCCTTGGGCCCTGATACATTACTGGTCTTGGATCGGCGGCTATGTTTACCGGAATCGTAGATGCCATGGGGCGTGTGGACGCCGTCGCCGCGAACAGCGGCGTGGAGCTGCGTATCAAGGCGTCCTACAAGGCGTTAAAGAAGGGCGAGAGCGTCGCGATCAACGGCGCTTGCCTCACGATAGAACGGGTCGTCAAGGGTGGGTTCACCGTACATGCCGTCGAGACCACCCTGGGACGCACGCTGATCGGGGAATGGCAGAAGGGCCGGCGCGTCAATCTGGAGCGTGCCCTCAGGGTCAGCGATAGACTGGGTGGGCATTTCGTCCAAGGGCACGTCGACGGCCTCGGAACCGTCGAACGCGTGGCAGCGAACGGGGACGCGTTGCTGGTCGACATCCGCGTGTCGGACGACGTTGCCGAAACGACGGTATTGCACGGGTCGATCACCGTCGATGGCGTGAGTCTGACGGTGAACGCCTTGCCACGGCGCGGCGTGATGCAGGTGTCGCTGGTTCCATTCACGCGCACGCACACCACACTGGGGCAGCTCGCAGCGGGCGACCGGGTGCATGTCGAAGCGGACGTTCTTGGCAAGTATGTGAGGCAGCTATGCCGCTCGGAAACGTAGAGCAGGCGATCGCGGATATCCGCGCCGGGAAGCTCGTCATCGTGGCCGATGACGAGCGGCGTGAGAACGAGGGGGATCTGGTCGGCGCGGCCGAGAAGGTCACCCCCGAGATGATCAATTTCATGGCGACGCACGGACGCGGCCTCATCTGCCTGCCGCTGATGCCGGAGCGTTGCCAAGCCCTTGGGCTCCCTCAGAGGACCGAGGACAACTCCGAGTCGCACGAACCCGCGTTCACGATCAGCATCGACGCGGCGGCGCGATTCGGCGTGACGACCGGCATCTCGGCGGCGGACCGGGCGGCGACGATCCGCGTCGCGCTCGATCCCGCGACCGTCCCGGCGGACCTGCGCCGGCCCGGCCACGTGTTCCCGCTGCGCGCCCGACCCGGCGGCGTGCTGCAGCGCGTCGGCCAGACCGAAGCGAGCGTGGACCTCGCCCGGCTCGCCGGCCTCTATCCCGCGGGCGTGATCTGTGAGATCCTCAATCCCGACGGCTCGATGGCGCGGCGCACCGATCTCGAACGCGTCGCCGAGCAGCACGGGCTCACGTTCGTCACGGTGGCGCAGCTCGTCTCGTACCGGCTGGCGCACGAGCGCCTCGTGCACCGCGTGGCGGAGGCCCGGCTGCCGACGCCGTTCGGCGAATTCCGCATCATCGGGTACCGGAACGACGTCGATGCGGCGGAGCACGTCGCCCTCGTGTTCGGCGACGTGGCAGGGAAGCGCGACGTGCTGGTGCGGATGCACTCCAAATGTCTCACCGGCGACGTCTTCGGCTCCGGGCGCTGCGACTGCGGCTGGCAGCTGCACAGCGCGATGCGGATGATTGCGATGGAGGGACGCGGCGCGATCGTGTACCTCGATCAGGAAGGGCGGGGGATCGGCCTCCTCAACAAGCTCCGGGCGTACGAGCTGCAGGATGCGGGGCACGACACGGTCGAGGCGAATGAGAAGTTGGGGTTCAAACCCGACCTCCGGAACTACGGAATCGGCGCGCAGATTCTCCTCGACCTCGGGCTGTCGGCGATTCGCGTGCTGACCAACAACCCGATGAAGCTGATCGGGCTGGAGGGCTACGGGCTCGACATCGTCGAGCGCCTCCCCATCGTTCCGGCGCCCTCCGACGAGAATCGGGCCTATCTCGACGTGAAGCGGGATAAACTCGGCCACTTCCTCACCCACTGACGGTGGCCGCGCCCTCGTCTCGGCGCCGCGTCGCGGTCGTCGTCAGCCGCTTCAATGAAACCGTCACCACCCTGCTGCTCGAGGGGGCGCGCGACGCGCTGCGCCGTCATGGGCTTCCCGACTCCCACGTCGACGTCGTGTGGGTGCCCGGGGCGTTCGAGCTGCCGGTGGCGGCCGAAGCGGCCGCCGCGGGCGGGCGCTACGACGCGATCGTCGCGCTGGGCTGCGTGATCCGCGGCGAGACGGCGCACTTCGAATACGTCGCCGGCGAAGCGGCCCGCGGGCTCGGCAACGTCGCGCTGGCGCACCAGATCGCGGTCGGATTCGGCGTGCTCACGACCGACACCGAGGAGCAGGCGCTGGCGCGCTCCGGCGGCGCAGCCGGACACAAGGGATACGACGCCGCCGCCGCGGCGCTGCAAACCGCTGCCGTGCTCG
>Ga0137371_10003108_pt1 | contig 13151 bp, 12 predicted proteins | sample SagtaG_7_FD_104919 | JGI IMG/M metagenome (GOLD analysis project Ga0137371, IMG submission 104919) | Vadose zone soil microbial communities from Sagehorn Ranch, Mendocino, California, USA - Sage1_R_40_16 metaG | ecosystem: Environmental > Terrestrial > Soil > Vadose zone | place: USA... | reverse complement strand
GCCGGCCATGGCGACTACCGGTTCGACAGCGTCGGCGGCGGGTCGACCGTCGTCCACCTGGGCAGCTGATCGACTTCGTGGCAACGACGATCGCCGCCGAGGACGCCGGCCGGAAGCTGGGTAGCAACCGCCAGGGTTCGGAGCAGTTGTCCGGGTCAAGGAGCGCGGCTGGAATGTCAGGGCCATTGGCTAGCGCTCTGGCGCCGGTCCTCGCCCTGCTCCTCGTTGTTATCGCGACTGAATCCTGGGTCTATGCGGACGCGAAAGCCCATCGCGAACGGGGAACTCCGTAGTCTTCTCGGCTGGCTCCCTCAACGTGGACACGCCCGCCGCGTGGTGCCTCGGCTGCCTGCTCCTGTGGATCCTGTTCTTCCCGCTCTACGTCACGAGGCGAGGCCAGGCCGGTTAGCCGGGCCGTTCGTGTCCCCATGCGCGCCGATCAGCCCGGCGTGGCCGCGCACATGCACAGACCGCGCGACGGTCGGCGCTGCGGCGTCGGTGTTTCAGCGCCGTTTCAGCGCCATTCAAGGCCCAGCTGGCAGAGTCAGGTGACGCTCAGCGGGGGCGTCGTGCATGAGCCTGGGGGAAGGAAATACCACCGATGCGCACACGATGGCATGCCGGACGTTTGCTGCGGGTTCTCACGGCCCCGCTGGTGCTGACGGGCGTGCTCACCGCGCTTGGCTCGGCCCGAGCCTCCGGCTGACCTGGCTTGCGGCGGGCGGGGCGGCGCCCAGGGCCGCTGGCCGGGCCGGGATGAGCATCCGCGCGAACGTCACGATCAGTGCGACGACGAAGGCGCAATAGATCCAGAACGCCGGCGTAACACCGGAACTGATCGTCAGGCCGGCGCGGGCGGCCTGCGCCGGAGAGATCCCAAACTGCAGCGGTGAGGTGGCCTCGCCGAGCTGGACGAGCGCCGAGACCGCCTGAGCCGCCATCGGGATGATGGCACCGGCGAGCAGCACCGCCCCCAGGCGTGTCGGGCGCCACAGCGCGGCTGCGGCAACAACCACGACGAGCGCGGCCATCACGGCGACGTCCCCGGCGATCACTGGTGCCGGGTTCGCGAAGGCGTTGCCCGCAGTCAGGGACTGCGTCGCCCCGGCCGCCGTCCGCAGGGTATAGCTGTCCCACGACGGGGCGAACGCGGCCGCCGTGCCGAGCGCGGCGGCCGCGGCGAGCGTCAACGTCAGGACGGAACCCCTCTCCTGCCAGCGCGGCATGCCCAGCGCGTCGGCCGACCGGATCCGGAAGGCCGTCGTGGCGCCGGCCGCGCCGGCGAGCCAGCCGGCCAGGCCGAGCACAAGGCCGGCACCCACGAGGTGCGCACCCCCGGCGATCGCCGTACCCGCGTCCGCGAAGAAGAGGCCGAACGTGACGATGCTCGTCCCCATCCCGAGCAGCGCTCCTACCCGCAGGCGGGCGCCGCCGAACAGGATGAGCAGGGCGCTCGCGCTCCAGCCGGCGAGGTAGATCGCATGGGGCACGAGCTCGGCCGGCTGCTGGGCGAGGCTGGCTCCCGCGAGATAGCCGGGGAAGAGCCCCGCGATCCCGCAGCCGACGCCAATGGCGAGCAGCGCCGCCGCGATGACCGCGCGAGCACTCGCGCTGGCGACCGGGGCAGTGCGCTGGCTGACACCGACGATCGTGCCTGGCGCCTCAAGCCCGGTGAACCGGGACCACGCGCCGTGCCAGCCCGCGGGGGTATCCGGCCACCACTCGATTGACTCGGGCCGCGGCGCCCCGGCGGGCCAGATTCCGTAGAAGCCCCGCCCTCGCCCGATCTCATAGCTCGCTCCCCGGTACAGGATGGTCTCGTTCTCAGGCACGGTTCCGGCCCTTCCTACGCTCGCTGACCCGTCGTGTCCGGAGCCAAGCATAGGAAGTTGATCTGTAGGCCCGCTGAGCGTCCGCTGAGGCCTTCCTTACCCTCCGGGCAGTTGCGCATCCCCGACCCTCCGGGCAGTTGCGCATCGCCGTGCGGCATTTGCCGCCACCGCTCTCCCGAGTCAGCACCGAAGCAGGCAGCCCGGCAACCTGGCCCGCTTACCGCCAGCTCGTCCGCGCGGTCCTGGACTCAGTGCCCGTAGATGGGCGGAAATGTCCAACTGATGATAATTGGATGCCGTGCTACGTGTCATTACAGTATTATCCGCACTTTCCGGGAATACCGCCCCCGATGCCCTTGAGCAACTCGCTAAGAACTAGCACCGATGGTATCGGTCGTTTTGTTCCATAGGTGGGCTGTGTTGCAGAAATTTCCCTCTAAAGTCGGCCGTTCAGCGTACGGTAGTTGGGCACCCAGGGGAGGGGTTACCAAAATGAGGCATACTAGCTTATTCGGCGCGGCCGTCGGCTATTGGACGCGGCTCGTCTGGCGGAAGAAGGGCCGGATCGCCGCTGCGGGTGCAGCGGTAGTCGCCGCGTTAGCGGGCACGTGCATGGCTGGCGTCCCGGCGGCGTCGGCGAGCCTGAGCGAGAAGGTCATTGTCACCGCGACCGGGCCGTTGAGCCCGGCCCAGGCGGTGTTGGAGGTGGGCGGCACCGTTTTGACGCAGTACCACCTCATCGACGGGGTCGACGCTTCGATCCCCACGATTGAGGAGCCGGTGCTCGCGGCGATGCCGGGTATCACGGTGACTCCTGACGTTTCGGTGAGTGTGCAGTCCACAACGGAGTCGACCGGGCCGCACGCGCCTTCTGATGCGTTTCTCCAGGAGACCGGGTCTACGCGGTTAGCGTCGGGTGGTGATACCGGCCAGGGGGTCACCGTGGCCGTGCTGGACACGGGTATCGCCAACCTGCCCGACTTCTCGGGGCGACTGGTCGGTGGGGTGGACCTGACGAACGGGAGCAACCCCTATCAGGACAGATACGGGCATGGCACCTTCGTGGCCGGGCTTATCGCCGGCAATGGGGTCTCGTCGAACGGGCAGTACTCGGGCGAAGCGCCTGGCGCCAAGCTGGTGTCGATCAAGGTGGCGGGGGCGGACGGCACGACGCACGTGGGGACCTTTATCTCGGGCATGCAATGGGCGGTCGATCACCGGAGCAGCTACGGCATCAAGGTCCTCAACGTCTCGCTGGGGTTCCAGCCCAGCCAGTCCACGGTCAGCAACCCCTTGGACCGGGCGGTAGAGGCAGTGTGGAACTCGGGTATCGCGGTGGTGGCCTCGGCGGGCAACGCCGGGCCGTTCAACGGCACCATCCTTTCCCCCGGCGACGACCCGCTGGTGATCACGGCGGGTGCCCTGGACGATATGGCCACGGCGTCGATCACCGACGACGAGATGAACGACTTCAGCAGCGTCGGGCCCACCTCGCCCGACGGCTGGGTCAAGCCTGACCTGGTCACCTCGGGCCGGTCTGTGGTGAGCCTGGCCGTGCCGGGCTCGACGATCTACAACAACCACCCCTCGGCCCGGGTCGGCTCGGCGAACTTCGTCGGCTCGGGTACCTCGTTCAGCGTGGCTATCGCCAGTGGGGCGGCAGCACTGATCCTGGCCGGCAATCCGGGTCTCACCCCTAACCAGATAAAGGCCCGCCTGCTCGGCAACACCGACCCTGGGCCGGTCGGCAACCCCTTCGCCGACGGCCACGGGGCCCTCAACGCCTACGCCGCGGCCACCTCGGGCCCAATGAACTTCAGCCAGTCGGCCGCCAATCTGACCCCGACCTCGCGTGGCACGACGGTCTCGCTGTCACCCACCCGTCCCATCGACACGTGGAACACGAACCTGTGGTCGGGGACCTCCTGGAATCCTGCGCCACCCGATGGCTCGGCGTGGAACGGCTGGGCGTGGAACGGAGGAGACTGGAACGGTTCCGCCGTTACCGGCAGGGCCTGGAACGACTGGGCCTGGAACGGCGCAGCGTGGAACGGCGAAGACTGGACTGGCCGGGCCTGGAACGATTCTGCCTGGAACGGCTCTGCCTGGGACGGCTCTGCCTGGGTCGGCGCTGCCTGGAACAGCTCAGCATGGAGCTGACTGTGCCCGATCCGGTAGTCAAGCCATGAAGGTACCGCGTGCCACCAGGGCCGTCGTCGCGGCTTCGGTCGTGGGTGGTGCGGTTACCTTATTCGTCGCCGTATGGAGGCAATCGGCCTCCGGGCACGTCGACGAGAGCCAGTGGATCGTCGCGGCTGCGATGGGCGTCCTTGCCCTGGTGAGCTGGGTATGGCCGGTCGTCGTGTACCGGGGAGGCGAATCCGAGGCCTTAAATATGGACGAGGGCTTCCTGGTGATCCTCGCCCTCCTCGTGCCACCGCTGGTCACTTTGGGGACCCTCGGTCTGGCGACCGTCTTGGCTCAGGCGGCCCGCAGGCGCCCGTTAGTCAAGTCGGCTTTCAACGCTGGGCAAGTTCTGATCGCGGCGGGTCTGGGGCTGGCTGTGAGCCGCGGTATCGCTGCCCCCTCGAATTCCCTCACCGCAGGTCCGATCGCGGCCATCATGCTCGGGGCGGGAGTCTACTTCGTCATCAATACGTTTCTCGTGGCCAGCGTTATGGTCTCGATGGGCACGACCTGGGGGGAGTTCACCAGCGATCTTCGGATCCAGGTGACACTTGCTGGCGCGGGAGCATTGGTCGGCGTGGTTTTGGCACTGGCGATACAGGCGCATCTGTGGGCATTGGCCTTGGCAATCCCGGGACTGGTTCTGGAGCGCCGGCTCATCAGTGCCCGATTCGCGGCGCTGTATGACCGCGCCCGGATGGAGGGGTTGTATGAGGTCACGCTGGAGGCGAACCGGGGGCTGCGGCAGCAGGTGGTGCTCGAGACGATCTTGGGGTCGGTACGGCGGCTGCTTCGCAGCCCGGAGGCCATCCTGACATCCGACGACCCCGGCCCTGGTCAGCTAGCGGCGCCTATGACCGTTGCCGATCGGCGGCAGTGGCTGGTGGCATCGGGCCGGCGACGGGATGAGCCTTTCGACGACGCCGATGGGGGCCTGCTGAGGGCCCTGGCCGCCGTCGGCAAGGGGGCGCTCAGCAATGCCGAGCTGTACCAGCAGGTCCGTGTCGAGCGCGAGAGGCTCTCCTCGATTACCCTCAACATCGGGGAAGGCGTCTGCGCCATAGACGCAGACGCGAAGCTGACCTTCGTCAACCGGGCCGCGGCCGGCATGATCGAGCTGCCGTCGCTCAACATAACGATCGACGACCCGGTAAGCGATGGTGCCCTCACGGCGCCCGACTTTCTGCTGGTACCTGCCCGCGAAGCCATGCGCACGGGCCGCACCATCCGGGAGGACGACGCCCGGTTCCGCGGCAAGAACGGCGCCAGCATCCCGGTTGCCTATACGGCCTCCGCGGTCATCAGCGGCGGCACGCCGTCAGGCGCGGTGATCGCCTTTCGCGACATCACCGAACGCAAGGCCTTCGAGGACGAACTCCACCATCACGCCTTCTACGACAGCCTCACCGGCCTGGCGAACCGCCGGCTGCTGGTGGACCGCCTCGATCAGGCGCTGCGCCGGTCAGCCCTAGACCGCAAGACCCACGCTCTGGTCTTTGTCGATGTGGACCGCTTCAAGAGCATCAACGACAGCCTTGGTCACGTGACCGGCGACGAGTTCCTGGTGGCGATCGGGGCCCGCATGAAGGGGGTGGTGCGGAATCACGACCTGATTGCTCGCTTCGGCGGCGACGAGTTCGTTGTGCTGCTGGAGGACGTGGCCGGAGTGGACGTGGCGGTCGCCGCGGCGCGGCGCATCTGCGCCGCCGTCGAACAGCCCATGGTGCTTTCCGACGGCTACGAGCTGGTGGCCAGCGTGTCGGTCGGCATCGCCCTTACCGAGCCAGGTAAGACAGCCGACGACGTGCTTCGCAACGCCGACGTGGCGATGTACGACGCCAAGGCCAAGGGTGGCGGCGGTATCTACAAGGTGTTCGACCAGGCTTCGATGGGAAGCCGCTCCTCCGAGCGGCTCCAGATCGAGGCCGATCTGCGCAAAGGGCTCGAGCGAGATGAACTCGAGGTGCACTACCAGCCGTTCTACTCCCTTGACGGGCAGCACATCCTGGGCGCAGAGGCGCTGGTGCGGTGGCGCCACCCTACGAACGGCTTGATCAGCCCCATGCGGTTCATCCCGATAGCAGAGGAAACCGGCCTGATACTGCCGCTAGGTCGTTACGTTCTGGACAAAGCGTGCCGGCAGGTGCGCTCGATTCGGGACCGGCTGGACGTGGACCTGCCCATCAGCGTCAATCTCTCACCCCGCCAGTTCCAGGATAATGGGCTCTTGTCGCAGGTGGCGGCGGCCCTCGATGCAACCGGCCTGCCCTCGGAGTCGCTCATATTCGAGATCACCGAGACCGTGATCATGGAAGACCTTTCCGGTGCTCGGGAGGTCATGAAGAAGCTCAACCGGCTGGGCGTGCGGCTGGCCATCGATGACTTCGGCACCGGCCACTCTTCACTTGCGTACCTCAAGCAGTTCCCGGTGCACGAGGTAAAGGTGGACCGCACCTTCATACAGGGCGTCGCCGAGAGCCCGGTAGACTCGGCGATCGTCCGTGCCATCATCGACCTGGCCAATGCCATGGGCATAGCGTCGGTGGCCGAGGGCGTGGAAACACCGGACCAGGTCGCCGAGCTCAAGATGCTCGGCTGCCAGTTGGGGCAGGGCTTCTACTTCTCGCGGCCGCTTCGCGCCGAGGAGTTCGACGAGCTGCTCACCCGCCACTTCGCACCGGCCGCGGGCCCAACCGTGCCGGTGCTGATCAACAAGGGCGCGAACACGTCGAGTATCGCCGCGGTCGCCTCGGCCCGGGCCTGCCCCGACGGCGCCGGAGAGGCAGCGTTATAAGCGCAGCGCCGAGCGTCAGTAGGTCAGTAGCGGGCGCCTTGCGGCGCGGGCAGGGCGTCGAGTTCGGCTAGGTCGGCCGCGCTGAGCTCGATATCTGCTGCCCCGGCGTTGTCGGCCAGGTATTTCGGCGTCTTGGTCCCTGGGATGGGCACCACATGCCGGCCCTGGGCCAGCACCCATGCCAGCGCAACCTGCGCCGGGGTGGCCCCGGCCCGCCCGGCGATGTCCCGGACCCGGCCGACGATGGCCAGGTTGGCGCGCAGCGCGTCCTGCTGGAAGCGCGGCAGCCGGCGGCGGAAGTCCTCTTGGGGCAGGTCGTCGAAGGAGGAGAACCGCCCGGTGAGGAAGCCCCGTCCCAGCGGCGAGAACGGCAGGAAGGCGATGCCCTGCTGCTGGCAGTAGGGAAGCACCTCGGCCAGCGCGTCCCTGGTCCACAGCGACAGCTCGGACTGCACCGACGTCACCGGGTGCACCGCCTGTGCCCGCCTGATCTCATCCACCGTCACCTCGGACAGCCCGATGTGCCGCGCCTTGCCCGCCGCCACGGCCTCCGCCATCGCCCCCCATGTCTCCTCAAGCGGCACCTGCGGGTCTACCCGGTGCAGCTGGTAGAGGTCCACATGGTCGGTGCCGAGCCGGCGCAGGCTGCCGTCGATCGACATGCGTACGTGCTCGGGGCGGCCGTTCCTTGAGGCGCCCGGCGAGTTGCTCGCGGGGTTCGCGGCCTGAGGGGAGTCGGTGATGAGGCCGACCTTGGTGGCCAGCACCGCTCGGTCGCGTCGCCCGCCCGCCAGCGCGCTGCCGACCAGCTCCTCGTTGGTGTAGGGCCCGTACGCGTCGGCGGTGTCGATCAGCGTCATGCCCAGGTCGAGCGCCTGGTGGATGACCGCGATCGATGTGGCGTCATCGCGCGGTGTTTCCATGTCGTAGGAGAAGGTCATGCCCATGCAGCCCAGGCCGATGACGCCGACCCCGGGACCCTTGCTGCCTAGCGTCGTGGTCCGCATGCCGTCCAGCCTCCCCGTCAAAGCGCCCTGGTACCGGGCCGGGTGTTGTATTCCTCGCCGGTGACCAGGTCGCTGCCCGTCTCCGCCGGGGCCTTAACCGAAAGCTTTGGCAGGATCTCCATCTGTGCCTCCTTGGTTGTGGTGCCTGCGCTAAGAGCTTGCTGTGCGCGGCACCAGCCGGATCGTCCTTTGCTGAACGAACAGCAGGAGCTGGTCTTCTTTCCTCTTGCCGGAACCAGTGATCGCGTCCGCGGCGAACCATCGCCGCGCCGTACCCGGCAGCGACGGGATGTAGAAGACAGGTCTCCTGAATGTGAAGGGCTTGTACGGCTGGTTCTGATGCTTTTGGATCACGTAGCCGGTCTGGTCGATGGTGAGCTGTGCCGCGGTTTCGACGGTTGCCTCAAGCCCGCTGTTGAAGCTGGCATTGGCGCTGTTATTAACTCGCTGGTAGTGAGCCAGCACGGAGCGGGCAGTCCTCGGCGTGATGGGAGGTGACGGCTCCGCCGATGCCGGTGGGCTTGATGAACGCCCCGCGCATCCGGTCATGGCCGCGGTCAGAACGACCACGATGGCCAGTCCCGCACTCACGTGACCAGTTCGCATGCTCACCTCCGGGCTCAGCCCGCCATGTCCTCATGAATTCGCCGGGCTCAGCATGCCGGCAGGGACTCAAAGAAACCTTGATGAAAACTTGCCGCGCACTTCACCGGGGGTGCACGGATATCCCCGGGGCGCCAGGCCAGCCCGACGAGCCATCCAGCGAGACGGTCAGACTGCGCAGCGCGAATGGACTCGCGAGCCCGGGCGCCGGGCATAGGTGCACTCTGTCCGCTACCGGAAGGGGCACGCCGTGTCGATGGCCATGCGCAGCCGGGAACGAGCCTGAGCCGGCGGGAGCTTCAGCGACCGGGGTCCTGGCGTTCCGCGAGCCGCTCGCGCAGCCGCTGGATTTCCTGCCTGGGCCACGCCGCGGTCAGCTCCCAGCCGCGCGTCTGTGTCAGATGCGGCTGCTAGGTCCTTTGTGGCCATTACGAGCTGCGCGGGGATGCCTTCCCTCTTCTCCCGTGCGGCGACGGGCAGGGCCAGCGGCGAGATCCTGGGTGTGGGCTTCCCAGGCGGCTTCGAGGCGTTCGGCGCCGAGGTCGAGGGTGTCCAGCTGCTCGGCGAAGGACAGCCGGACAAATTGATGGTGATAGCCGTCGACGCAGGCCGCGCTGCCGGGCGTGATGGTGACGCCGTGGCGGGCGGCGACGTGAGCGAAGGTATCGGCGCTGTCGACGGGCAGCTCGACCCACAGTGACAATCCCGCGGCGGGCCGTTGAGATTGCCAGGCGGGCAGGTGAGCGACGAGGAGGCCGGCGAGATGATCGCGACGACGGGCCAGGGCGGTTCGGTGGGCAGTGAGCCAGTCGGCGCCGATAGCGGCCAGCAGCTGGGCAGTCAGCGCTTGGTCGACAGCGGCCGTGGCCAGGCTGGCAGCTGCCTTCTGGGCGACCAGCGCGGCTCGCAGCGGTTCATCGGCGCGGATCCATCCGATCCGCAGCCCGCCCCACAGGAGCTTTGAGGCGGAGCCGACCGCGACGATACGGGTGCTGAGAGCAGCCAGGGGCGGCGGAGGGCTGGCATCGAGAACGAGGTCGGCGAGGCTGAGGTCTTCGATGATGATGGCCCGCGCGGCGTCGGCGATCGCGGCGACGGCTTGGCGGCGCACGGTCGTCATGACCGTGCCGGTGGGGTTGTGGCCGGTGGGCATCAGGTAGACGAGGGTGCCCGGTGCGCGGCTGGCCCGTTCGATGCTGCTGGGCTCAGCGCCTGCGGCGTCGGTGCCCACGGTGATGATGGTGCGGCGGGTGCTGGAGAAAGCGCCCGGCAGCCCCAGGTAGGTGGGACACGTGGTCATGAGGGAGCCTGAGTGCGGGCTGAGGGCACGGCTGAGCAGCCAGAGTGCCTCTTGGGCGCCCGCGGTGATGATCAGCTGGCCGGGCTCGGTGGGGAGCTGCTGGTGCTCGCTCAGGTGACGGGCGACCTCACCTCTTAGCTGGGGAAGCCCGGCAGGGTCGAGGCCGTGGCCGTCGAGAGAGGCCCATGTGCCATTGAGGTTAACCGGAGGGAGATGCCGGAGGTCGCTCGGGCAGGAGATGGACAAATCGATGGTTTCGCGGTCCCCGGCCATGCGACGCAGCAGCAAGGTCGCGACGCTGCTGGCAGCGGGACGGGCGGCCCACGAGGGGCGGCCGATGACGTAGGTGCCGGACCCCTGGCGGCGGCGAAGGACACCTGCGGCGACTAGATGCTCGAAGCAGGCCACCACCGTGCCCCGGGAAACGCCGACGGCGGCGGCCAAGGTCCGCTCGGCCGGGACACGGGTGCCTTCGCGAAGCACTCGGCGGTCGACAGCATCCAGCAGCGCCGTGGCGAGGCGCTGGTAACGGGGCCCCGACCGCTGCCGCCAGCCGCCGAACACGACCTCCGACCACCATGCGAGATCCTGGTCCATTCACATAGATTGGCACTTTTCTGCATGATGCGGGGTCGGGCAAGGTGGAGCGCGCATCGCCGGCTCGTTCAGCAGCGGCTGCCGCGACGAGAGAGGCAGGCGAACTGCTGGCATTGAGGGACATCATGCGATGCATCCGAACGCCGCCGGCGGTGACGGGGGCCGAGCTAGGGAGAGTGTCATGCTGGAGGCTTTCGCCGGCCTTTCCACGCCGCTGGTGGCCGATGCGTGCGTCCGCGCGGAGGTGCCGCTGCGTGCCGCGCCGCCCGGCATCGCCGCGGTGGTGGCCGGGCACCGGATCGCCGGACCAGCGGTGCCGGCCCGGCACTACGGCAGCGTGGACATATTCCTTGAGGCGTTCGGCCGCGCCGGGCACGGCGACGTGCTGGTCATCGACAACGGCGGGCGGGCCGACGAGGCGTGCGTCGGTGACCTGGCGGTGCTGGAGGCGCAGGCGGCAGGCCTAGCGGGCCTGGTGGTCTGGGGGCTGCACCGCGACAGCCCGGAGCTCGCCGAGATCGGCCTGCCGGTATTCAGCTACGGCAGCTACCCGCCTGGCCCGGTGCGGCTGGACGAGCGGGCCCCGGCGGCGCTGGCCACCGCCTGGTTCGGGCCGCACCTGGTGAGCGCTGACGACTTCGTCTTCGGCGACGATGATGGCGTGCTGTTCGTCGCCGCCGACCGCGCCCGGCAGGTGCTGGCGACCGCGCGCCAGATCTGGCAGACCGAGCGCGAGCAGGCCCGCGGGATCCGGGCCGGACGGACGCTGCGCCAGCAGACGGCCTTCGACGACTACCTGGCCCGGCGCGGCGCCGACCCGTCCTACACCTTCCGGCAGCATCTTCGCCAGATCGGCGGGGCTATCGAGGAGTAGCTGATTCCCGGCCAGGACCGGATCCGGCGCCGCATCGGTCAAGACCGTCTGCGCCGTGATCCCGCCGCCCCGACCTGACGATTCCTGAGGAACTTCTGATGACCATCACACGCATTAACTCCGGTCCTGGCCTGCCCGCCGGCTTCCCGTTCAGCCTCGCTGGCATAGCCGGCGGAGTCTGCTTTATCAGCGGGATGCCCGCGCTCGATCCCGGCGGCAAGTTCGTGCCCGGTACGTTCGCCGAGGAAACGGAACTGGCCTGGCATAACGTCGTCGCTATCGCAAAGGCCTCGGGCTACTCGATCGACGACATCGTCTACGTGCAGTGCGTGCTGGGCGATATCGGCAACTACGGCGACCTGAACGCCTGGTGGCGACGGCAGTTCCCCGACATCTCGGCAGCGCCGGCGCGGTTCACGTTCCAGGCGGGCGCGCTTCCGTTCGGCGCGAAGATCGAGATCCAGGCGGTAGCTGCTCATGGCGACTGAGCTGGCCGTCGCACCGAACGCCAGCCTTCTGGCCATCATGCAAGATCATGGTCCATTTACCAAGATTGGCCCTTTCCTGGGCGGGTGACGGTGAGACATGGTGGGCCCATGGGACCAACCCCGACCCTCGCCCGGCGGTTCTGGGAGGCGATCGAGCCGATCCATGCCGTCGTGTACTTCGCCCCCGAGCCCGCCGACGCCGCCCGCCGAGTCGGGCTGCGCGGCTTCTGGATGGGCTACTTCGCTGGCCGGGTGGCGCCGCTGGGCCCGGTACCAGCAGAGGCGGTGGCGGCCATGGCCTACGGGTTCGCCCCGGCCATGGTTGCCCGGGCTATCCCCGATGCCTGGCGATTCGCCGACCCGGCAGCGGTGCTCAGTGCCCGCATCACCGGCGCCGCCGAGGCCTTGTGCCGCAGCCTCGACCCGGCCATGACCGCCAGCCTCACCAAGCTGTCGGATCTGCTCTGGGATGCGGTAGCCGGCTGCCGGTTCGAGGGCCGCCCCCTGGCGGCGGCGTGGTCGAGGCTGTCCCGCCCCGATGACCCCGTGGCGTCGGGCTGGCTGGCGGCCACCGTCCTGCGCGAGCACCGAGGCGACGGTCACGTCCTCGCGGCGGTGACTGCCGGGCTGCGCGGGATCGACGCCACGCTCACGTTCGTGGCCACCGGGGCCATCACCCGGGAGATTATCCAGCCGAGCCGGGGCTGGAGCGACGACGACTGGGAACAGTCGCTGCGCCGGCTCCAGGCCAGAGGCATCCTCGACCGCGACGGCCGGCTGACCAAGACCGGCGGCGCGCTGCGCCGCGACATCGAGGACCGCACCGACCGGCTCGCCGCCGCGCCGGTCGAGCGCCTCGGGGAAACCGGGGTGGAACGGGCCATCGCCCTGGCGGTGCCCGTCAGCCGCCATCTCATCGACAGCGGCGTCATCCCCGTCCCCAACCCCATCGGCGCGCCGCGACCATGAGAAGGCAGCCACAGTGACCTGCGCCATAATCGCCGCCCCGGCGGTCGCGCCCTGGCAGCACTCCGATCCGCCCTGCGCGCTCATGCTCGCCCGAGGATAGGGATTCGCGGGCGCTACCCCAGCTGGTCGCGGCGGCGTGTCAGGTAGGCGATCTCGGCGGTGTTGCCCGCCAGCTCGATGGCTTTGTCGTACGCCGCGCGCGACTTCTGACTGCGGCCCAGCCGGCACAGCAGGTCGGCGCGGGTCGCATGGTAGGCGTGATAGCCGGCCAACTTGTCCTCAAGACGGTCGACGGCCGCCAGTGCCACCTCCGGGCCGTCAATCTCGGCCACCGCGACGGCCCGGTTGAGGGCGATGATCGGCGAGGGGTCGATGCGGACGAGCTGGTCGTAGAGGGCGACGACCTGCGACCAGTCGGTGTCACGTACGTCGCGGGCGGAGGTGTGCACGGCGCTGATCGCTGCGAGGATCTGGTAGCGACCCGGAGCCACCCGGGCGGC
>Ga0137371_10003107_pt1 | contig 13163 bp, 10 predicted proteins | sample SagtaG_7_FD_104919 | JGI IMG/M metagenome (GOLD analysis project Ga0137371, IMG submission 104919) | Vadose zone soil microbial communities from Sagehorn Ranch, Mendocino, California, USA - Sage1_R_40_16 metaG | ecosystem: Environmental > Terrestrial > Soil > Vadose zone | place: USA... | reverse complement strand
CCAGCGCCAGCAGCGCGATCGAGACTAACGTCGCGACGCTGCGATTGCGGTGTATCACGCGCCTTGTCCGCTCGGCCCCGAGGAGTGCCCGTCGTTGCTACACGCGAACACGGCGGAGAGCAAACGGCCCGCAGCTACGGTGACGGACGACCGCTACTCGTCATGCGGCGCTCGACCAGGTGCGCTGCTGCTGGACGCGCTCCGCCGCGCCGGGCCTCAAGCGGACGATCGTCGCCGTGACGGCCCGGCCGAGGCGAGGCCTTCCGCCAACACGGCTGGATGCTCACACGGACGCGCTCCTCGACCAAGAACACGAGTGAGTGCAGCGTGTCGGCGAGTTGACCACATGGATCCCCGGGGCGTAGACGCTCGTCGCGTGAAGCTTCGGCCAACGCGCGCAAGCCCGCCGTCAGCCTGGGAGACGTCGCCGCCGGGGATACGGTCTATGCTGATAATCGGGGGGAGCCTTCTCGCACGAAGGTCCGTCTTCATGCTCGCTGGCGCTGACTGGAGTGAGCCGTGGCTCCATGCCGGCATCGAGCAACCCCGGAAGGCGATGCTCCCGGGCCACTCGGCGGCTCTTTCAGCTTGCGACGCTAAGCCAGGCAAGGACGCCGTTGGCGCCCGTGCGGAGGACCGTCTAACATCCCGCCGCGTCCAGATGGGCTGAGCCATGACCTTCGTATCCTACGCGCAGAACTTCGAGGACGTCATGCTCTGGCGGGCGCTGAGGCACGTCGGGCACGGGTTCTACATCGATGTCGGCGCAGGGCATCCGGACGAAAGCTCGGTCACGCGCGCCTTCTACGACCGGGGCTGGCGCGGCCTCAACATCGAGCCGTCGGAGCACTATTTCCAGCGCCTCGCCGCCGCACGTCCGCTCGACACCAACCTTCAGCTCGCCTTGGGGGCGACGCCGGGCGAGACCATTCTCTACGAGGTGCCTGGCACGGGACTGTCCACGACGGGTGCCGCAATTGCGGAGCAGCATCGCGGCGCCGGATGGGAGGTGCGCAAGCGGTGCGTGCCGGTCCGACTACTTGCGGACGTGTGCCGTGAGCATGCGCAGGGCGATATCCATTTCCTGAAGGTGGACGTCGAGGGTGCCGAGCGAGATGTCCTTGCCGGCGCCGATTTTGGGCGCTTCCGGCCCTGGATCGTCGTGGTCGAGGCGACTCGCCCACTCTCACAGGAAGAGAACCATGGCGAGTGGGAATCGCTGATTCTCGGAGGCGGGTACAGCTTCGTCTGGTTCGACGGTCTCAACCGCTTCTTCGTGGCTGGTGAACGGCATGAGGCGCTGGCGCAATTCTTCCGCACACCGCCGAACACGTTCGACGACTTCATCCGGGCTACCGATACCGAGTATGCAAGCCGCATCATCGCTGCGAACAACGAGGCCCTTGCGGCGGCAGCGCGCGCGGCGGCGGCAGCTGAGCGAACGCTCGCGGCGGAGCAGCGCGCTCTCGCCGCCGAGCGGGGCGCCACCGCGGCCGAGCAGCGCGCTCTCGCCGCCGAGCAGATGGCCGCCGCCGCCGAGCAGCGCGCTCTCGGCGCTGAGCAGATGGCCGCCGCCGCCGAGCAGCGCGCTCTCGCCGCCGAGCAGGTCACTGCCGCGGCCGAGCATCGCGCTGTAGCCGCCGCGGCGGCCCTCAAAGCCGTGCACGCCAGCCGATCCTGGCGTGTCACGGCGCCATTGCGGGCCGTCACCCGCATTCTGCGCCACTCTTAGCGGAGCGCCTGCTTGGCCGGTGGACGTGCATGGCGTTTGCCGCGGCCCCTCGTATCCGGTATCTGGGAATCGCTTCGAAGAACTCTCCAGAAGAACGACAATCGGGATGAGCGGGTGAGGCGACACATTGGCCGGCTTGCCGGCCCCATCCTTGACCGTCTGGCTCACCGACTCGCTCCACGCGTCGCGGCATTGCAGGAACGTGTTCCAACCGTCGCGCTGTTGCCGCCCGCACCCGATGCTGGCCTGGACGTTGCGGTCGCCTGGGGACTCAAGCTCTACGGCAGCCGCGTCGCTCGCGAGCTGTACGGCGCACGGATCCAGCCGCTGCTCGATGCCGACCCGACGGAGCCGCGGCCGGTGCCGCTGTCGAGCAAGCTGTGCGAGGAAGCCGACATCGAATCGGCCTGGTTCGTCCACTGGTGCCGCGCTCTGAAGATGGCGCCGATCTACCACCGGAAGGTGTGGGAGGATTGCTTCGCGCTGCAGGCCATTTCGGAAGCCGGGCTGATGCGGCCAGGCGTCCAAGCGCTGGTCTTCGGCGCGGGCGAGGAGGCACTGGCGAGCCTGCTCGCCGCGCGCGGGGTCGACGTGCTCGCCACCGATCTCCCACCCGACGCGCCCGAGGCGGCGGGATGGATCGAGACCGGCCAGCACGCGAGTCTGGATCGCCTCTTCAAGCCACAGCTCGTCGATCGCGAAACCTTCGACCGCCACGTGCGCTTCCGCCCCGTGAACATGAACGACGTGCCCGCCGATCTCGAAGGAAGATTCGATCTCTGCTGGTCCCTCTGCTCGCTCGAGCACGTGGGCAGCACCGAGCTCGCGTGCCGCTTCGTCGAACGTTCCCTGGACTGCCTGCGGCCGGGCGGCCTCGCGATCCACACGACCGAGTTCAACCTGTCGAGCGAGACGGACACCGTGAGAGAGGGCTGGTGCGTCCTGTTCACCCGGCCTCAGATCGAGGCCCTGTGCGACCGGCTCCGCGCGGCGGGCCATGTCGTGGGGCCGGTCTGCTACGATACGGGCTCGGAGCCACTCGACCAGTTCGTGGACCTTCCACCGTTCCCGCACCCGTCCCTCGAGTGGCGATCCCCGAATGCGCTCCATCTGCCGCCGGCCCCGCACCTCCGTCTCGCCCTACTCGGACACGTCTCGACTTCGATCGCGCTGATCGTGCGGAGAGGTGCCTGAGGGTATGACATCCGCGACGCGGGTCCTCCTCGATCTGACCACCGCCTATGTATGGCGCGGCCAGAAAGCGGTCGGCATTGTCCGCACGGAACGGGAGATCGGCCTGCGACTGCTCGATGATCGGTCCCTCTCCATTCTTCCGTTCATCTTTCATGGGGGAAGCATGCGGGCGGTGGACCTGGCTTTCGCCCGCCTGCTGCTGACCGAGGGCGACGCACCATCAGAAGTCGTGCCGCCGCCCGCGGCGGGCCGTTCCATGCTCGCGCGCTTTATTCGCCCGGCCGCTATGACGGCGCGCTTCCTCACTCGCACGGGACTGCGGGCCGTGCCCGATCGCGCGCGACCCGAGGCCAAGCTGTCCCTGCTCCACCTGCGCGAAGCAGCGCGACGGCTCGTCTATGGCGTGCCGCCGGCGACCGTACCGCCCGCGCCTGCCCGGGTGCTGCCGGACCTGTCCCTCGGGGTCCACCCCCGGCCGAGTGACGTGATCTGGACCTGCGGGCTCGGATGGGAGCACTTCGACTGGTCGCCCATCGCGGCGGCGAAGGCTCGGAGCGGATTTCGTATCGTCTGCCTGTGTTATGACCTGATCCCCATACTGTTCCCGGACTGGATTCCCGCCGAGCCGGACAAGTACCTGGGACACTTCCTGCACCTGATCGACAGCGCGGACGAGGTGCCCTGCATTTCCCGCTGCACCGAACGCGACGTCATCGCCTTCGCCTCCGCGAATGGCCGCAAGAGGCCCTCTACTCATGTCATCCGTCTCGGCGCCGACCTGCCGGCGGCGCCCGACCCGTCGGCGCTCGACCCGGCGCTTGTCGACCGCTTCGCCGCGGGGCGGTTCGCGCTCTCCGTCGGGACCTTCGAAGTGCGCAAGAATTACGGGATGCTTCTCGACGTCTGGGAGTCGCTGGTCGCCAATCCGAGCTTCGATCTGGACCTCGTCATCGTCGGCATGCGTGGCTGGATGGCAGACGAGGTCATCGCACGGTTCGAGGCGTCGCCGCTCCAGAACCAGCGCGTATTCTGGCTCCGCGGCGTGGGGGATGCGGCGCTCTCCTGGCTGTACGAACAATGCCACCTGGTCGTCTATCCGAGCCTCTATGAGGGCTGGGGCCTGCCTGTGGTCGAGGCGCTCCAGCACCGCCGTCCCGTCATCGCTTCCAGTCGCGGAGGGGTCCCGGAGGCGGGGATGGGCGTGGCGACGATCATCGACCCGGACGACTTCGGGGCCTGGCGCGGTGCGATCGCCGACATGGCGGCGACACCGCGGACGAAAACGCCGCCGATGACCCCTCCGTCCTGGGACGACGCGGCGGCCGCGGCGCGAGCCATCCTGCTCGGTACCGCGCGCCGAGCGGAGAATGCCGCCTGATGGCGCGCCTTCTGCAGATCAACACCTTCCCGACCCTGCGGCCGGTGCATGGCGGACAGCGCCGTGCGCATCACACGGCTCGTGTGCTGGAAGCCGCCGGGTTCGAGGTCCGGCGTGTCGCCGCATATCGATTCGACTACTACGCGGGTCACCCGAGCGAACCGGCCGTGGACTTGAAGCCGCCGACCGCGCCCCGGCAGCCCACGACCTGGTTGTTCGACGGGGCGAGATGGCTCGCGCAGGATCCCGCCGCGCTGGCCGCCTTCCACGCTCTCTGCGACACCGCCGCGCCGGATTGCATCCTGGTGGAGGAGCCCTGGCTCTGGCCCGCGCTGCAAACCCTGCCTGCAGTCTCTGCGGGCGCCCTCCCCGTCGTCTATAACAGCTACAACATCGAGGGGCCGCTCTTCGCCCGGGCGGTTCCTGGCGGCGGCGCCCACGCCGAAGCGGCGGCCGCCGAGGTCGCAGCGATCGAGGCCGAGATCGCGTTGCGTGCCGCGGCCTGCTCGGCCGTCACCCCGCAGGATGCTGCGGCGCTGGAGGCGCTCGGCGCCCGGCGCGTCGTGGTTGCGCCGAACGGGGTGGAGCGGCGCTATCGCGCATACCTCGCCGGCGCGCTGCCCGATGCGGTCGACCCCTCGCTCTCCTATGTGCTCTACGTGGCAAGCGGGCATCCGCCCAACGCCTCGGGCATTCCCGATCTGTTCACGGCCATGCTGACGGCACTCCGCCCCCTCGAGCGCCTGGTCGTCGCGGGCGGCGTATGCCACCTGATCAACCGCTGGCTGTACGAGCGCGGCGGCCCGTCACACCTTGCGCGCGGTCGCGCCATACTACTGGGCGAGATCTCCGACTTCTGCCTGGACGGGTTGATCGCCAACGCGTCCGGCATCGTTCTCCCCCTTCGGAGGGGTGGCGGGTCGAACCTCAAGACGGCCGAGGCGCTGGACAGCCTGCTGCCGATCGTGGCGACACCGACCGCGATGCGCGGGTACGCGGAGTATGCGAACCTCGAGGGCGTGATCGTCGCCGAGGACGTCGCGGCGTTTGCCGCCGGGATGCGCCGGGTCTTCGAGGACCCGCCGCCTCGCCGGCAGCCGGGACCCGCGCTCGACCGGCTGCTCTGGGACTCGACGCTTCGCCCGATTGTCGATCTTGTGCGCGAGATCCTGGGAACTTCAGAAGCCCGAGTCGACGGAACCGGTAGGCGGTTTGCCGGAGCGGAGCACGCAGGCGGCGCGGCGGCCGAGGCCGGTGCGGTCGGGCGCCAGCCTGCGGCAAACCGGTGTTGAACGGAGACACCGGGCGGCGGCGCGGTCGAGTCTCGCCGCACATGGTGGTTTGCTCCGTAAGGCGCCATCTGATAGCGGACCCCGCGTGTTCGCTTCGCTGCGCGAGCTGATCCGCTACCGGAGCCTGCTGCGCGACCTCATAGCCCGTGACTTGAAGGTGCGGTACAAGAGGTCGGGGCTGGGGATCCTCTGGACGATGCTCAATCCCCTGCTCCTGATGATCATCTTCACGGTCGTCTTCTCCAACATCCTGCGCGTGAGCGTCGAGCATTTCACGGTCTACTTCCTGTCGGCTTTCGTGCTGTGGAACTTCTTCGCGCAGGCGACGTCGTGGTCCACCAACTGCCTCCTGAGCTATGGGCCGCTCATCAGGAAGATCTACGTGCCACGCGCCATCTTCGTGGTGGCCACGGTCCTCGCCGGGACCGTGAATCTGCTCATCTCGTTGGTGCCCCTCGCGTTCATCATGTTGGCCGTCGGCCATCCCTTTCATCTGGCCATCGTCTTCATTCCGGTGCCCATCTTTTTGGCGATGTTATTCTCGCTCGGACTGGCCCTTGCGCTCGCGCCGTTGTGCGTCATGTTCGCGGACATCGTCCAGATTTACCAGGTCGCACTCACCGCCTGGATGTACCTGACGCCGATCATCTATCCGTTGAGCGCTCTGCCGGCTCATTACAAGACGCTCATTCTCCTGAATCCCATGACCCATCTGGTGGAGGCGTTCCGGACCCCGATCTACCAGGGGACCATCCCCTCGGGGCACGTGCTCATTACAGCAACCGCCTCGGGGGTCGGCATGCTGCTTATCGGTTGGCTCATTTTTGAGCACTACGACGACCGTGTCGCATACTACATCTGATCCCGATCCGGTAATCGATCTTCAGGACGTTTCGGTCCGGTATCGCTTACCTCACGAACGTATTCCGACCTTCAAGGAGTTCGCGATCAAGTGGCTCAGGGGTCGGGTCGTCTACGAAGATCTTCTGGCGCTCTCGCACGTGAGCCTGCGCGTCCGGAAGGGAGAATCCTACGGCGTCATCGGCCGCAACGGCGCGGGCAAGACGACGCTCATGAAGGTCATCGCGCAGGTCCTGCGCCCTACCGAAGGCACCGTGACGATTCGCGGCCAGGTCGCGCCGCTCCTCGAGTTGGGCGCTGGTTTCGACCACGAGCTCTCGGGGCGGGAGAACCTTTTCCTCAACGGCGCCATCCTGGGCCGGACGCGGCGCGATATACAGCGACGCTTCGACGCGATCGTCGAGTTTGCCGAGCTCGCGCACTTCATCGACTCGCCCTTGCGCAGCTACTCGACGGGAATGGTTGCCCGGCTCGGGTTCGCGATCGCGACGGACGTCGAGCCCGACATCCTGCTCGTCGACGAGGCCCTGTCGGTCGGCGATCTGGACTTCCAGCGGAAGTGCATCGCCCGCATCGAGGAATTGCTGAGCCGCGGCGCGACGCTCGTCCTCGTGTCGCACTCCCCCGACGCCGTGCTGCGGCTCTGCCAGCGCGTCGTGTGGCTCGAGCAGGGGCGCGTCGTGGCCAACGGTCCGGCGAGCGAGGTGGTCGAGGCGTTCGTCTCGACCCCGTCGCCGACCGCTCTCCGGTCCGTTGCGGGCTAGGAGTCTGCGCCAACGGATAGCCCCTGGCGCAGACTCCTAGGTTCGCGCGGCGTCCACGAGCGTTAGCGGAGAACAGCGGTGCGGCTCACAACAGCCCGGATGCGGACATCTCCTACTGATGGAGCCGCGCGCCAAGCTGTCAGCTGCCCAGTTCCCGGCTGGAAAATGCGCTCCCGCTTCAGCCTTCTCCGGCTCTGACCATCGGCCAACCTGTCCACTCCCATCCCGCGAGTAGACAATGCCGCACTCAAGCGTGCTCTCCGGGGCTGACAAGGGTTGACTGCTCGTACCAAGGGGCTATTAGCTTCCGTTCGGGAGAGTCATGCGGGCGGTTTGGCGCTATCTCATGCCGGCGATCCTCGCCATCTCGGCGCTTCGACCGTCGTCTGGCTATGCCTGGTTCGCGACGTACGGCCTCCCATCCTTCCAATCAGGAGGCCTCGACGTATCGGCCGCCGACGGCGTCGTCGCCGTCGGTCACTATGCCTTTGAGGGACGATTCCTTGCCGTCAAACTGAGTCCATCGACTGGGGAGGAACGCTGGCGGTACGATGCAGGACCCGGCGTTGCATACGCGGTCGCCATCGATGCAGCCGGTGACGTAATCGTCGCGGGCTCGAACGCGGCCACATTCGTGGTCGTGAAACTCGCAAGCAGCACTGGCGAGGTACTCTGGTCCACATCGATTGCGAACACAGCCAATGGATACGGGGGCGCGAATGGTGTGGCTGTCGATTTGAACGGGGATGTGATCGCGGTGGGAACCATCTTCAACGCGGGAACGGCCGGAGACGCGGTAGCGGTCAAGCTCTCGGGCGCGACCGGCATGGAACTCTGGCGCTACACGGCGGACGGTGCCGGCTTCGACGATACGGCGTCGGCGGTCCGGATCGACCCGCTCAACGATGTAGTCATCGCCGAAACCCTGGTGAGTCAGCCACAGGCGCTACAGGCCGCCAGCATCTCGGCGGTGGTGAAGCTCAACGGTGCCACTGGCGGGCAGGTGTGGCGCAACGCCGACTATCCCGACCTCTACGCTGAAACTTGCCTTACTGGCTGCGGGCTCGTGGGATCCGGCGTCTCAGCCATCGCGCTGAACGACGCCGGGGACGTCGCGGCGGAAGGGTACTTGGCCAGCATTCCCTTGGAGATGGGTGTCCAGAATAGAGTTTTTCTCCTGGCCGCGGGAGACGGAAGCGAGCGCTGGCACCATGATCAAACGCTACATTCCGGAATCGGGGAGAACGTTCCCCGTCTGGCGCTCCGTCCGTCAGGCGACGTCATCGCGACCGACGCGCATTTCACCGCGACCGCTCTCGACCGGAGCGATGGCCATGAGCTGTGGCGACGGACGCTCGGCTGCACAGACTACGGTTCGCTCCTTGCGATGGCCGTCGATCCGGCGGGCGACGTCATCATCGAAGGGAGGCGGAGCGGCTGTTCGACCCCGCCCGTCGTCGGTGGTGACTTCACCATCGCCAAACTAGCCGGCATGGATGGGACCGTGGTGTGGCAGCGTTCCTACGATACGAATCTGCCGAACACGCCCATCAACTTCTCTGCGAGCGCCTTGGCGACGAGCCCGACCGGCGACATCGCGGCGACGGGCAGCACCACTTTCGACCACGGCCTATTCACAGTCCTCTACCTCTCGGACACCGACGGGGCGCTCGGCGTGTGCGGCGACGGCTACGTCGACACCGGTGAGGAGTGTGATCCCGGCGATGTGGCAATGGCCGGCTGCTGCTCGAATACCTGTCGGGCCATTTCGGAGGGCGAGTCGTGCTTTAACGGCAACTACTGCACGATCAACAACAGTTGTCAGCACGGGGAATGCCTCGGCGGTACCCCGCTCCTCTGCGAGCCGTGCGGCACGTGCGACCCGAGCCAAGGCTGCCTCTCGGCGTTACCGTTCACGTGTCTCGCCCCGACTGCGACCAACAAGGCCGTGATCAGGATGCACCGCCGAGGCGGGGGTCAGCCGGACACGGTCACATGGATTTGGAGCAGCGGTGCGGCGACGACGAAAACCGACTTCGGCGAACCCCGCACCGCGACTGGCTATGCGCTCTGCATCTTCGCGGGTGACGGCCAAGGCGTCCTGTTCCGGGCCGAGGCCCCGGCTGGGTGTTCTCGGAAGAGTGGCTGCTGGCAGGCCGCCGGGAACGGCTTCAGATATCGAAGCGTGTCGCGACGCCCGGACGGTCTGGTCAGCATGTCTTTGAGGGCCGGTCCGCCCGGTCGGGCGCAAATGATCGTGGAGGGAAAGGGCCGTCATCTTATTCTGCCCACCCTCCCGCTCACGGCCTCCCCTACGGTGCAAGTGAGGAGACTCGACGGGTCCCCGCCGTGCTGGGGCGCCGTGCACGGGTCGGTGGTGACGAACCGGACACATGAATTTGTGGCACGTGGAAACTGAGGGACGAGTTTCTGCGCAGGCGTCACTCGCGTTGAGCGGATGAGCCTGGGTTCGGGGGTTTTGCGTAGTTCCGGATTTGTCTCTAGTCGCGTGGGCAGGGCGTTGGCGTCGCTCATATGAGTTCTTGATACGCCAGTTGGAAGGCCGGCTGATGACACGCCGGCAAGTCCTTCGTCATGTCTACGGTTCGCACGAGCGGCTAGTCGTGACGGCCGCTCGGTTCGGCCTGTAGCATCCTTACGAGGGCGACCTTCCAGGACCCCGTGCCCCGCCGAGCTCGCTGCATCGCGGTGACGCCGGGGGTCTGATAATAGCGGTACACGATGCGTTCGCTGTGGGGCGCGGGGCGATGGCCGATAGGCAGGCAACTGGGACGCGCATGGCGGCTCGGGCGCGACCTCGTGGGCGTGCTCCGCGCAATCGGCCGTACGTTTGGTTGGGCGCTCCGCGCACCCGTCGTCGAGCCAGCCCTCGCGCTGCTCGAGGGCGCGCCACTCGCTCGCCTCGGCACGCCGAGCGCGTATCGCTTGCGCGCGTACAATCCCTGCACCGCTCCCCGATCGCTGCGCGTCCTCGCCATCGGCTGGCTGGACGGGGTGGCCGACGCGCAATTCCAGGTCGAGTGGGACGAGGTCCTCGAGCCCGGCACGGCGGCCGAGCGCTGGATTCGCACCGACTGGCGTGGCGCCGCGGCGCTTTTCGACAGGAACCCCGGCGAGCTGCCGCTCTGGAACGCGGGAGAGGTGGTCGGCCGTTGGCACATCGAGGCGCGGCTCCGGGAGCCCGCCGGCGCGGCGCTCCACGTCTCCGGAGCGCTCGTCGGATGAGGATCCTGCACGTCATCCACCGCTTCCCACCCGCCATCGGCGGGTCGGAGAGCTGGTGCGCCGGCGTGGCCCGCTGGCAGGCGAAGCACGGTCACGAGGTCACCGTTCACACGCTGCGCGCCGTGGAGGAGGATCAGCTCTGGAACCGGGCATACGGTCCCGGCCCCGTAGCCGTCGGTGGGGCGGACTCCCAGGGCGGCGTGTGCGTGCGGCGCTGCGCGGTGGAGACGCCGGGCACCGCGGTGCAGAAGCTGCTCCACTGGCGCGGCCTGTGGCCCTGGACCGGCGCGCTCTCGGCCGAATTCTGCGGTCTCCTCGTACGCCTCGCGGCGGCCAACGACGTCATTCATGCACACACGGTCCCGCTCGCGCACAACTACCTCGCGTGGCTGGCCGCGCGCCTCGCCCGCCGACCGTTCGTCCTCACGCCGCACTTCCATGTCGGGCATCCCGACCATGAAGGACGGGCGGTGCGCTGGCTCCTGCGCCGCGCGGACCGCGTGCTCGTCGATACGGAGTCCGAGAGAGCGGCCCTCTCGGCCCGGGGAGTCGCCCGCGGCCGTCTCGTCGTCGTGGCGAACGCCATCGATCTCGCGCCGTGGGAAGAGGTGCCGGGTCGCGAGTCCGTGCGCGCCGCGCTCGGTGTCTCCCATGGTGCTCCCCTCCTCTCATTCGTCGGTCGCAAGGCCGCGACCAAGGGCATCGACGTGCTGTTCGCAGCCCTCTCCTTGCTTCGGCACCGCCCCGCGCCGGTGCTGGCGCTCGCCGGTCCGTCCACGAGCTGGTACCGCTCCCTTCATCCCCCTTCCGGCGCCATCCGGGTCATAGATCTCCCGGTTCTCCCCGAGCGTGCCAAGACCGACCTGCTCGCCGCCTCTGACCTCTTCGTCCTACCCTCCCGTCATGAGGCGTTCGGCATCGTCTTCCTCGAGGCTTGGGCGGCCGGCGCACCGGTGCTCGGCGCCGACGTCCCCGCCGTCCGCGAGGTGATCGGCGAGGCCGGGACGACCTTCCGCCCCAACGATCCTGTCGATCTCGCCGCCAAGATCGATGCGGCGCTGGCGGACCCGGCCGAAGCCCGACGCCAAGTCGCGCGCGGGCGGCAGCGCATCGCGGGTGCGCACACCTGGGACCACGTCGGGCCGACCGTCGAGGCAGTGTATGAGGACCTGCTGGCTCGCCGACGGCGGGGGGGACTCGCACGCGGTTCCGAGCCGCGCGACAGCCAGGAGCGAGTCGCCGCGGGGCGCTGAGACTCGCTCCTCGTCTCCGCCGCACGGCGCTCTCACCGGAGGTCGGCGGCCTCCCGCACCTCTGGCTCCCGCCGCCAGCAGCCCGCCCCCGGGGTGGGATCGCTGCCTCTCGGCCACGCGTCCCCATCGGCTTTTTGCCCGGATCGCGAGCGAGGGGCGCGCCCATCATCTGAGCGCGATCGCCGCCGAGGCCGCGGCATCGTCCCCGCCGGCGTGAAAGATCTCCGCCGTCGTCTGCACCTATCACCGCGCGGCGAACCTCGCTCGCGCACTCGCGAGCCTCGCCGCGCAGGAATTCCCCGTTGCCCCTTGCTCAGGGGCTAGCTATCGTGCGGCCGCTTGATCACCGCCACCGTCGCAATCTGCACCCACGATCGCGCCGAGCTCCTCCCCGGCGCCATCGAGCCTGCCATCGCCCAATGTCGAGCCTGCCGCGCCGAGATCCTGGTCGTCGACAACGCCTCCACCGACGACACACCCGCCGTCCTCGCCCGCATGGCACGAGACGCGGCCCCGGCCCTTCGCGTGGTCCGCGAGCCGCGTCTCGGGCTCTCGTGCGCGCGAAACCGCGCGCTCGCCGAGGTGGACACCGACATCGTCGCCTTCCTCGATGACGACGCCGTCCCGCGCCCCGGGTGGCTCGAGGCGCTCCTCAGGGCCTACGGCGCTCAGGCCGTCGCCTGTGCTGGGGGCCCCATCGTGAGCCAGTTCTTCTCGCCCCCTCCGCCCTGGCTCACGCAACAGTTCCATGCCGTCCTGAGCGCCTACGATCTCGGTCCGCATGCGCGGCGACTGCGCGACTGCCCCAGTTGGGAGTATCCCTTCGGAGCGAACATCTCGTTCAGGGTGTCGACGGCGCGCGCGCTGGGAGGGTTCTCGACCCGCTTCGGCCTGCGCGGTGCCCAGCAGCTGGCGCACGAGGAGACGGACCTCTGCCTGCGCATCGACCGCGCGGGCGGTGAGATTCACTACGTGCCGGACGCCATCGTCGATCACCGGATCCTTCCCGAGCGTCTCACGCCGCCGTTCCTGCTCGCGCGATGTCGTCAGAGAGGGACGTCTGCGGCGTACTTCGAGCTACGCAACCGTGGCCTCCTGGGCGCTCTGGCTCACCTTCGTCGCTACTACGGCAGCGCGCTCCGAGCGGCGCCCTATCGGGCTCGCGAGCCGATCGACCCTATGCGTCTCCTCAACGAATGCCGGCGTCGGGAGGCGTTCGGCTACCTCGGCGGCCTGGCACGCGGCATCCCCTTGCTCCCCCTGCTCCGCCGCGACATGCGCGCGAGCGTGCCCTCGCGAGACGCGGACGACACGCTCGCGTGCACAGAACCGAAGGCGTGACCGCCTCGGTCGTCATCCCCACCCGCAACCGCCGCGCCACGCTGGCGGCGCTCCTGGAACGCGTCGCGCCCCAGGCGAAGGCCGCCGGCGCCGAGGTCGTGG
>Ga0137371_10003102_pt1 | contig 13170 bp, 12 predicted proteins | sample SagtaG_7_FD_104919 | JGI IMG/M metagenome (GOLD analysis project Ga0137371, IMG submission 104919) | Vadose zone soil microbial communities from Sagehorn Ranch, Mendocino, California, USA - Sage1_R_40_16 metaG | ecosystem: Environmental > Terrestrial > Soil > Vadose zone | place: USA... | reverse complement strand
GCGGCGCCGAGGTCTTCGACCGCGTCATCTGGACCGCGCCTCCTGCGCAGCTCGCCCGCATCCTCGAGCCGCCCGAGGAGATGCTCACCCGAGTCGCGAGCCGGATCGAGTACGTCGCCGCCTGCTGTCTCATCCTGTTCGTGAAGCAGCGCCTCAGCGACTTCTACTGGATCAACAACCTCGATCCCGAGGTCACCTTCGGGGGATGCATCGAGCACACCAACCTGGTCCCGCCCGAGGACTACGGCGGCCAGCGCCTCCTCTACGTGATCAACTACCTCCGCCCCGACCATCCCTACATGCGCCTGCGTTCGGAGGACCTGCTGCGCATCCATCTCCCCTCGCTCGCGCGGCTCTACCCGGGGTTCGAGGCGAGCCTGGTCGAGCGGAAGTTCGTCTTTCGGACCGCGGCCGCCTCCCCGCTCTACGACCTCGGATTCCGGGACCGCATCCCGCCCTTCAGCGGCTGGTCGCCGGGGATCGGTATGCTCGGCATGGCGCAGGTCTATCCCATGGACCGCAACATGAACCACTGCGCGGAGGTGGCGCTCCGTTGCGACCTCGAGGCATTCCTCGACGACGCGACCGACTGCAGCACCCCTCCGGTACGTCGGGCCTAGCTAGCTAGTCCATCCGCCCGAGGCGCCGACGGAGGGCGAGCCCGAGCGAGCGCCAGACGGTGCTGCCGACGCGCATCTTGCTCTCCCCCCTGCTTGCGATCGTAGCGCAGGACGAGGGGCACTTCCGTGACGATCGGGTCGAGGGGCCGGAACTCAGCACTGCCGACCACCCCGAGCCGACGCTGGGCGCGACCGCGTGACCTCCCGCCTGAGCGGTCGCTGGCTTGACAGGGCTTCCTGTCGCCGCTAGACAGCGGCCTTCGGGCCTTCCTTCCGTCACTTTCCGCAGAGTCGCGCGAAGGGATCCGACCCGATCCGTCACTGCTCGTTCGGAAGAAAGGGATTTCCATGCCACAGCGTGTGGCCTCAGCGGGCCAGGGACTCGTCGCGGGCATCGCCGCCGCCTCCGCACTCATCCTCGTCGCCGCCGCGCCGACGCCCACGCTCAAGCCTCAACCGTCTCCCACGGTCAACTGGAACAAGTTCCACCTCGACCTCGGCAACACCGCCTTCAACGACCAGGAAAAAACCCTCACCAAGGGGACCGTCAAGCACCTGAATCTGCTCTGGCAGTTCACGACGAACGGCGCGATCTACGAGTCGCCGTCCGTCTCCGGCAGCCGCGTCTTCGTCGGGGACAGCAGCGGCACCCTCTGGGTGCTGAACAATGACACCGGCGCGGTCCTCGACCAGCTCGCCCTGGGCAGCAACGCCTACGAAGCGGGCGCCTACTCCACCCCGACGGTGGAGGGCGACTTCATCTACTACCAGGACGCCTCCGGCAACCTCGTCAAGTACGACCTCGTCAACCGTGTGCCGGTGTGGACGGCCCTCGCTCCCCCGCAGGACGCCGGCTTCTGCTCGCCCGTGGTCTACAATGGCCGCGTCTATGCCGGCCTTTCGAACGGCACCCTCGACAACCCGTGCACGGTCGGCAAGATGCAGGCCTTCGACGAGATGACCGGCGCGCTCCTCTGGAACTGGGACGCGGTGCCTCCAGGCTACGTCGGGGGGGGAATCTGGCAAACTCCGGCCATCGACGCCGTTCGCAACCTCGTCCTCTTCTCGACGGGTAATCCGCCGAACGGGAACCCCAGCTGCGGCGACCCGATACCGCCCGACACGCCGGGAGACCACACGGACTCGATCGTCGCCCTCGACGCGACCACCGGCAGCGAAGTCTGGACCTACCAGGCCATCCCCGGCGACGCGGCGGACCTCGACTTCGGCGGGTCCGGGCCGACGCTCTTCACGGCGGGCGGGCGCGACCTCGTGGCCACCGGGTCGAAGGACGGCAGGCTCTATTGCCTCGACCGCAGCAACGGACAGGTCGTCTGGATCCGGGACCTCAGCGGCGAGTGCAACTCCGGCTGCGGCGGGATCTTCTCCCCGCCGGGCAACGCCCACGGCCGGCTGTTCCTGAACGTGGGCATCTACGCCTCCCACCCGAGCGCGTCGATCGCCATCGACGGCGCCACCGGGAACACGGTGTGGAAGCAGGCCGGTTCCGACTATCAGTTAGGCGGTCCAGGCATCGCCAACGGCATGGTCTTCATCGGCACCAGCCATGACCTTCGGGTGTACGACGAGGCGACGGGCGCGCAGCTCGCATCGTGGACGACGGGAGGGGTCATCTCCAGCTCGCCGGCGATCGCGAACGGCCGCATCTACTTCGGCAGCACCGACCACACGTTCTACGTGCTCAAGGCGGGCCCCCGCTAAAAGCGCAGCTCGACCCAGTCCACATCCTCACCATAGACCGCCCTGTAGGCGTCCGACTGCTCGAGCGCCTCGGCGAGACGACCCATGCGGAAGAGCGTGAGGGCGAGGAAGTACCGCGCCCGCCGACGGGTGAGCGGATCCTGGTGCTCGGCGAGCGCCGCGAACCGTCGTCGCGCGTCCTCCAGCCGCCTCTGGCGCGTGTCGGCCGGGGCATCGGGCGATGAGATACCAGAGCGGTGGTGGGAGGGAAACGGCGAGACGGGCCGGTCATCATGCCCGCCGGGGCCGTCGATCATGGTTTCGATTCGGCAGACGCCGTCAGCGGGCGTCGCGGGGGGGTCGCCCGTGGGCCCCGCGTCTTGGGCGTCCTTGCGCAGCGTTACCAGGAGCGCGCCGTCGGTGTCGTAGTCGGCGCTCGCTCGGCATCCGCAAGGGCCCGCTTCGCCGCACGCTAAGATGCAGCGATGCAGCTGCGCGTTCCAGTTGAGCCCGATGGCACCCGGGCCGGGGACGGTCCGGAGCGTGATGGCGCGCTGGGTCGCCATTCTGGTATTGGTCGAGTCCGGTCTTTTCTCGAGGCTGCGCCGCGTGCCTACATGAGAACACCGAGTCCCTGACGAACGAATGCTGCACGGGAAGAACGTCGTTGTCGTCCTGCCAGCCTACAAGGCCCACGCGACACTCGAAAAGACCTACGCGGAGATCCCCCGAGAGGTAGTCGACCGGGTCTTACTGGTTGACGACGCCAGCGACGATAGGACCGTAGAGTTGGCCCGCAAGCTCGACATAGAGACGTTCGTGCATGAGCGCAATCTCGGGTACGGCGCGAATCAGAAGACCTGCTACTCCGAAGCGGTCTCGAGGGGCGCAGAAATCGTCGTCATGCTGCACCCGGACTATCAGTATGACCCGCGTTTGATCACTGCCATGGCGGCCATGGTGGCCTCCGGAACCTACGACGTGGTGCTCGGCTCCCGCATCCTAGGGAACACCGCTCGCAGCGGCGGCATGCCGTTGTACAAGTACCTCGCCAACCGCCTCTTGACGGCATTCGAGAACCTGATGCTTGGCACGAAACTGTCGGAGTTCCACACCGGCTACCGGGCCTTCTCCCGCAAGGTATTGGTGACGCTCCCGCTGCTCGCCAACTCGGATGACTTCGTGTTTGACAACCAAATCTTGGCACAGGTCGTGGCCTTCGGATTCACGATCGGCGAGATTTCCTGTCCGACGAGATACTTCCCGGAGGCCAGCACGATCAACCTGCGGCGATCCATCGTATATGGCCTGGGCGTGTTACGAACAACCTTGAGCTATAGGCTGTGGCGCTGGCGGCTTCTGCGGCCCACGATGTTCTCCCAGTCGCCAACCCTGAGGCTGCAGAAGACGTATTACTTCGACGCCGCCGAGGCGCCAAGACGTGTCGGCCTCCCCTCGGCGGCGGAGCAGGGCCGAGCGCCAAGGCCGGATCGATGATGCGCGTGCTCGTGCGCCTGGCACGCCCGCGCATAGCGATCGAACCTGACCGGCGCTTGGGCGCGGAGCGGCAGACACTCGTCTTGGTACGGATCTAGGCCCGAGGCTTGCCGGCCGACGATGGGGCGCGCGTCTCTCCTCTCCCGGACGATCTACGCGACGGTGCCCGCGAACCTCGTCACGCTCTGGATGGCGCGCGGACCCTACGTCACAGGTTGGGATCTCTCGGGCGCCACCTTCGCGGTGCTCGCGCTGCAACAGGGCTCCATCACCGACGGCGTCCACGCAATCCTCACTGCCACGCTGAACCAGCAGCGCCCCGTCTTCACCGGGGGTGAGAGCCTCATCTACGGCCTGATTCCCGGGCTTCTGAACATGGTGTGGCCCTCGCTCTTCTGGGGGCACGTCCTCAACCTCGCCCTCTTCGTGGCGATCTCGGTCGCCATCACCCACTGGCTCGGCTGTAGGCCCCACCTCTACTGGGCCTGCATCCTCGCGAGCCCCGCGCTCGTGTCGTATGCGATCGTCGCGTACCCGTACGTGCCGTCCACCACGATCCCGTATGCGCTGGCCATCGGGTGGGTGCTTTCGGACCGGCAGCCGCGCCGCCGTGCGTGGTGGGGCCTGCTGCTCGACGTGGCGGTCTTCGCGCTGATCGCAGCCATCGCCTTCAACGGCTACGAGTCGGGGAAGACGGCTTTCGTGGTGCCCGCGATCGCCGCCCTCACGGTGCGCAGAATTCCGTTTGCACGGCGGCTCGGCTGGCTCGCAGTAGCGGCCGCGTTCGCGTGGCTCGTCTTCGAGTTCCGGCCCAACACGACAGCCGTGGCACTGGAGACCCTCCCTCGTGACCCGGCGATCGCCGCGCAGGGGCTGGTGCGGGCCGCGATGGCGTACGCAAACGGCTGGGACATCGACTATCCCGGCCTCGGCCTCGCGGCGGTCCTCGCGCTCCCCTCGATCCGCACGCAGCGGCCGTTCTGGGCCGTCCTTCTCGCCGCGGTGGTGGGGCTCGTGTCGCTCAACGCCTTCCAGGCCGAGGGCGGGTTCCTCACCCCGCACCGCTTCTTGCTCCTGCCCTTCGTAGCAGCCCTCGTGGTGAGCGTCGCGCTCTCCGAGCGCCTCCGCTGGACGCCCGCGCTTGCCGGAGCCGTACTTCTCGTCGCGACAGGCGTGGCAAACACGAGCTATCACACCGTGCGCTTCGCACTGCGTGACCGTCCGGCGCTGGTGGCGCCATCCGATCCTCGTATCGTTCGCGTGTACCCGTTACCGTACCACCGAGCGAAGCTGGACCAGCACATCTGGCCGACGAGGATCCGCGACGCGATGAGGCTCGTCGAGTTGGCACGACAGGGGCACGAACCTCACCTGTTGTTCTACGGATTCAGCATCGCGGGTGAGGACTCCGTAAACCCACAGTTTCTGATTTCGCGGCTGCTCCTGTCGCTCGGATACCCGGCCTTCCGTGAGCGGATCGTGTTCGTCGACCACCGGCCGGACATGTACTTCGACTTCCCGATCCGGCCCCTGTCGGAAGTGTCCTCGATCGCGGAGCACCTCTCGGTCCCGTTTTTCTTGCACGTGCGCGAGCCCGAGTACTCCGTGCCCGCGGTGCTCGCAGAGTACTTCAACCGGGCACGCGTAGTACCAGTTGATCTCGGGTTGAGGGATTTCAAGTCGTTCCGCGTGGAGGAGTTCTCGTCGCCGGGTCCCATTCCGGTCGAGCCTCTTCCGGCGCTGGTCGGCGCCCCCCAAGTGCCCTCGGAGAAGGGTTACTGCCTCGCCCTGGCCGACCTGCTCGCGGGTCCGTTGGGGGAACTCGGCCACCAGGGGACGTCGCTCGCGCAGCGAATCGACTTCGTTCTCGCATGGAACCATGACCGGGTCTCCAAGCGCTTCGTGCCCACCCCCGAACTGCAGGTGCAACCAGGCACCTTCTCGGTCTTCACGGCCCGCTTCAATGAGCCTGCTGATCGGCCCATGTTAGTGCGCTTCCGTGTGACGGCGGCCGACGAGTCCGCGATCTTGCTGAACGGCCAGCCGGTCGCCGAAGAGTTGGGCTGGCACAAGCCCGCAGAGTACACGGTCGAGGCCCTGCTCCCGCCCGGCCCCAACGAGCTGAGGCTCGTGCACCATCAGTACTGGCATCCCGGAACGGTCAGCTTCTCGAGCACCGATGCCGATGGCCAGGCGATCCTCTGGCAGTGCAACCCCGACTTCAGCTGACGACGGACCACTCAGGCGGTCGTCATCGCTGCTCTTGGCCCGACCTGACCTTCGCGGGGCTTATCCAAGTCTGAGTCGAGATCGTAGCGTCACTGCGAGGTCGAGGTAGGCGAGACCGCCCCGATCCCTCGCGCGCACGGCGAACAGGTTGGTGCCCACTTGCAAGAGGCTGTCGGGCACCGCAAAGCTGAAGCTGTCCAGGCTGGCGCAATCCTCGTGAATCTGAAGCCCGTCAGAGATATCGTAGCCGTTGATGAAAACCTGCACGTCGTTGTCGACGGCGACATAGACTACCACATCGGTCGTCCCGGCCGGCAGGTCCAATGCCTTCCTCACCAGCAGATCGGTCTCCACCGGCCACTCCGTTCTGACGTCGCCCGGGTTGTTGAGTTCGCAGTACCCTTCACGGCTACCGAAACCTGCGTCACCGACGGTGAATGCTGAATCGTCGAAGTCCGGTCGTTCGAAACCGATGCCGTCATCGACAGGCACCACTTGGTACTTGTATTCGGAGGCTCCGTACGGAAGGACGATCGTCGGCGCGCTCCGTGGTGCGTTGGCCGCGGTCCCCAGCGATCCAACGGTGGACAGAGCTAACATGACAGCGAAGGGAAGCAAAGCGCGGCTCACGAATCGTGACCTGTCATTCATGGTGGTCCTAGCAGCGTGGATTCCGCCGAGATGATGTTGGTCGCGAAACCATAGCGCCCCGGCCACGGCATCGTCAATGCCCCGGAGCGCGCCATCTCACAGTGAGGCGCGGGTCTACTGCCCCCGTTCCACGTGGATGGGCCGTAGGCTGCTACTGAGCATCTCCTCTGGTCCCTGGTCCACGAGGGCGTTCCGGATGGCGGGCGATGTCGAAGGGCGCACACGGGGGTCGCTGCCGGGCTCACGATCTGGCGCCCGCGGATGCGGCGCCCGGCAGCGCCCCGAGCCGCCGGCGCGCCTCGCCCACCCAGAAGCTCGTCGGGAAGCGGCTCACGATGTCGTCCAGGATCTCGCGCGCCGCGGCGGGGTCGCGCACGATCAGATCTTCGGCGTGACGGTAGTGCAGCTCGACCCAGTCCACATCCTCACCATAGACCGCCCTGTAGGCGTCCGACTGCTCGAGCGCTTCGGCGAGACGACCCATGCGGAAGAGCGTGAGGGCGAGGAAGTACCGAGCCCGCCGACGGGTGAGCGGGTCCTGGTGCTCGGTGAGCGCCGCGAACCGTCGCCGCGCGTCCTCCAGCCGGCGCGTGTGGTACAGGGTGACGCCCTCGGCGAGCCCGCTCTCGATGTCCATGAGCTGCGGACCCGAGGGCGACCCCGGGAACCGCTCGCGAAGCCGGGCCGCCCACCCGCGCGCCTTCGCTAAGTCGGCGCGTGCGGCCGCTGCCAGCGCGAGCTGGATGAGGTCGTCGCGCACCTCGGCCGGGTCGGTCGCGGTCGCGAGGTGCTCCTCGAGCAGACGCTCCCCGCGCCACCGGCCGCCGCGCACCAGGGCGAGGCCCGTCCAGCGGAGCAGCTCGCCGCGCTCCGCCGCCGGCGCGTCGCGCAGGAGCGCTTCGCCGACCTCGGCCGCGACCGCGTCGTCGCGCCGGTCGACCAGCGCGCGCAGGAGCTCACGCTTGCCTCGGGCTCGGGACGCTCCTCCAGGAGCGCGTGCGCCTCGGCGGCGGCGGCCGACACGCGCCAGAGACGCTGCGGCTCCGCGCGGTAGCCCGTGAGGGGTCCGTCGAACTCCCGGATGAGCGCCCAGGTCGCCGGGACCTGGAAGGCGCCCAGGTTGGCGGTGCAGCGCGGGCAGCCGTACCATGGAAGCGACGAGCCACCCGTCACCACGATGCCGTCCTTGATGGCCGCGAACAGGGCCTGGCGGCGCGCGGGATCCTCGGCCCGCACGACACGCACCCGGCGCGCCCCCTGCGAGCCTTGCGCGAAGCTCATGAAGCGGAAGGAGAAGAAGTCGTTACACGAGACGGGCTCCTCGGGGAAGTCGCGCAGGACGGCGATCGCACGCCGCTGTTCGCCAAACGCATCCCGCGTCGGCGCCGTGAGAGCAACACACTCGACAATGCTCAGGCCGACGAACCCCACAGTCATCGCCGCCCCGACCCCGCGGTGCCGGAGGAGCCCCTCGCGCACGTAGGCGGCAAGCGCTAGACAGAGCGGGATCGACACCAGCGGGAGATACCGAAAAATGTGGGGGATGAGCAGCACCCACTGCCCCTTCTCCCGATGAGCGGGTAGAGCGGCCAGACCCGCCAGCATGATCGCGAAGAAGGCCGTCCACTTCCCCGCGGCGCGCGCGCGCCGGACGAACACGACGGCCAGCAGCACGAGCGCGTGGGGATAGTACCCTGCGAAGTACGCCCCGTACTCGTTGCGCGCGAAGAGCATGCGCGGGTAGTCGAGCAGGATCTCCCGGCTGTAGGGCCGGAAGATCGACACCGGGTTCTCGACGCTGATGTGATAGAGCCAGTCTCCGAACCGCACCTGCTGCCAGCCGAGGTAGCCTGCCACCAGCAGCGCGAAGCCTCCGCCCGTGACCAGCGTGCATCCCCAGCCCCTGCGTCCGTGGCGAACCGCCTCCACAGCGAAGAGCGGGCCGACGAGCATCACCCACGGCTTCGATACGAAGCCGAAGAACAGAAAGAGGGCGCTCGCCCCCGCCCACGCCCTCCGGCTCGCGCCCCCCTCCTCCGCGCCGAGCGCCTTGCGGTAGAGCCACAACGCCGTGAAGCAGTAGGTCGCCAGGATCATGTCGGGGGCGAAGAGCGTGCTGCAGAGCACGTCGAGCGGATAGACCGCCGCGAGCCCCATCGCCAGCATGGCCCAGGGCCGCTCCCACTCCTGCCGTGCCAGCATGTAGACGAGCACCAGGTTCGCGATCGAGCAGGCGGTGATCGCGCCGATGAACCCGGCCTCGGTCACGCCGAGCAACCGCATGCTGCCGACGACCGGCACCCACAGACCAAAGCGCATCTGGTAGTGGTCGGCCGGGTTGTACGCGCGGGAGCGCAGGATGCTGGAATAGGACTGGAAGAAGTTCGGATCGTCGCCGAGGCCGTATCCGCTGAACAGCGCGAGCCGCAACCCCACCCCGAGCGCGAACACCAGCGCCCAGTAGAGGCGTTGCCGGCTTGCCATGGCGCAGTATTCGGGTCGCGCCGGAGCGGAAGTCAAGCCGACGTCTGGCGGGGGCGCCGCAGACCTCGCCGCGCGGCTCGCCGAGCGTTGAAAGCGGCCCACCCCTCCGGTACTTCCGGTGGAGCCCGCTCCATGGACGCTTGCCGCAGCGCTCCGTCGCCGACGCCCCTCACGGTGGGCATCCCGCTCGTCGACGAGGAGGCGATCCTGGTCTCGGGCGCGTCCGCTTGGCCGCCTTGCCCGACGCGCTCGGACTCGCCGACGGGGGCTTTCAACGTGCCACAGAAGGCGCTGTACGATTGCGGCCACCGCGTGGGCCTGTGGCTGACAGGCCGGACGCGATGAGCGCGGAGCGGCGTGCCGCGACCCGGGGCGCGGGATGAGAGGCCCGGTCTTCCTCCGGCGCGTCGTGCTGCCGGCCGTGATCCTGGCGTGGGCGTGCGCGCTGCGCACCGTGTTCTTCTCCGGCTTCGTCCTGTGCGACGACCGCGAGGAGTTCTGGATCGCCGTGCACGCGTCCGCCTACGGCCCGGTCCTCTCCGACCAGTTCCAACTGCGCTTCGGCATCTGGCTGTTCAACGCCGCGGCGTTCAAGCTCTTGGGCGTCTCCGAGTTCGCCTTTTTCGCCCCGACGGTCCTGATGTCGGCTTCGCTCGGCGTGGTCGGCTACGCGATCCTCGTCCGCTGGGGCTACGCGCTCCTCCCGGCGTTCGCCGCCGCGCTCATGATCGCCGCGGCGCCGTTCGAGGTCCTCCTGAGCACCCTGCGCGCCAACGACGTGATCCTCGCCTGGCTCGTCGGCCTGGCGCTCGCGGCCCTGGTCGTGCTCGACTCGCGACCGGTCTGGCAGGGGATCGCGGTGGCGCTCTTCGGCTGGCTCGCCTTCTACGTGAAGCTCTGGGTCGTCTACTTCCTGCCCGTCCTCGGCCTTCACTACCTCCTCGAGGTGTGGCGGCGCGGCCGGTGGCGCGGCGGCGTCGTCTTCGCCCTCGCCTCGCTCGTCCTGCACGGCGCGACCTGCGCGTTCTGGAAGCGGCGGACGGGTACCTGGCTGCCCTTCCTCTGGCACCACGCCGCCACGTATCCGGTGGGGCCCGAGGATCTGTCGCGCGTCTTCCGCATCTACCCCGACCAGCTCCTGCACGGCTCGGAGCTCGGCACGACGCTCTTCGGCAGCGTGCCCTACCTCGTCGTGCTCGGGCTCGCCCTCAAGCTCGCGGGCACGGGCGCGCGCCGGCTCGGCGTCCCCTACCGCATGGACGCGCGCGACTGGGCGCTCTTCGGCTGCTACGCCTCCTTCCTCCTCCTGCTCAATTTCTTTCCGAACTCCTTCACGTTCGACCGCTACTACTCGGTGCCGCGCATCTTCCGCTACCTGGCGCCGCTGTCCTTCCCGATGACGCTCCACCTGGCGAAGATGGTCCTCGACCTCGTGCCCGCGCGCGCCGGCTGGCTTTCGGTGGCCGCGCTCCTCGCGCTCACCGGCTCGAACCTCCGCCAGAGCGCGCAGGCGACGGCGCCGGGCCGCGCGTATCGCGCGAGGCTGATGGCGATCGTCCGCGACGTCCGCGAGCGGCGCCCGCCGATGCTCGTCACCGAAGGCTGGGTTTCCTACTTCCTCGCGAACGTCTACCTGAGGGACCTCGCCCGGGAGATCCAGGTCGTGCCGGTCGTCGATACTTACGCCGCGCGCGACTACGAGGCGTGGCTCTGGCGGCGGCAGTCCGGCCTCGTGCCCGGGACGCTCCTGCTGACGGGCTTCGGAAGCTGCGCGCACTACAGCGCCATTCGCGACGGCTTCCGGCTCACCCTCTTCCAGCGCGGGCTCGACCCCGCGTGGAAGGTCCTGAAGGACTACGGCCCGCTCGCCTACCATCCGGACCCCGAGCCGGTGCGCCTCTGGGAGCTCACGGAGCCCGCCCCGGCGACGCAGCCGAAGCCCGCCGACCTGGTCGAGGGCAGCCAGGACCCCGAGGAGCTCTTCAAGGCCGGCATGGCACGGTTCGACGAGGGGAGACCCGCGGAGGCCGCGCCCTACTTCCACACCGTGGCCACCGACTTCCCGGCCTCGCCCTTCGCCGAGGACGCGGAGTACTACTACGCCATCTGCCTCTTCCGCGAGGGCAGGTGGCGGGAGACGATCACGGGCTTCGAGGAGCTCGTGGGGCGACGGCCGGCCGGCCGGTGGGTCCCGGCGGCCTACTATCACATCGGCCTCTCGTACGCGGCGCTGGGCGACCACGACCGGGCGCGGGAAGCCTTCGAGACCGTGCGCCGGAAGTTCCCGCGCGAGGAGACGCTCGGCCGGAACGCCGCGGATCAGCTCACCCTGCTTGACGCCCAGGAAGGCTGGCTCGAGCGGCTGCGGAAGTGGCTCGGCATCCGCTAACGAGCGCGACGAGTAGGCGCGCCTCCGTCACGCTACTCGACGCCCCGCCGGTAGCGCAGCCAGAGCCCGACGAGGTGCCGGTACTTGTAGAACGCCTCGTGCAGGAGGTTGAACTTCGAGGCGCGCCAGTCCTCGCACGAGACCGGCACCTGGATGACGCGCCCGCCCGCGCGGTGGGTGAGGAAGCAGGTCTCGAGGACGTAGGACGAGCCCAGGTCGATGCGGTCGAGGAAGCGCCGGAGGGTCGCCACCCGGAAGGCCTTGGCCGCGATCGAGTAGTCCTCGTAGGCGATGCCGAGGAGGCGCCGCACGGTCCACAGGAAGAGCTCGGACCCGAGCCGGCGGAAGAGCGAGCGGTTCTGGTTCCCGAGCTTCTTCGAGCCCACGACGATGTCGTGGGTCTCGAGGAGATCGAGCGCGGTCGGCACGAAAGAGAGATCGACCGACAGATCCATGTCGAGCGAGACCAGCAAGGGGTGGCGCGCCCGGCGCACGAACTCGCGGAAGGCGAGCCCGACGCCGCGCTGCGGGAGGTGAAAGAACGTCACGGGCTTGAAGCGGCGCGAGAGGTCGACGCCGAGCGCGGTGGTCGAGTCGGTCGAGCCGTTCGAGCCGATGATCACCTCGTACTCGCGCCCGAGGCCGTCCAGAAAGGCGAGCAGGCGCTCCGTGTTGTCGACCACGATCGCCTCCTCGTTGAAGACCGGTATGCCGACGGTGAACGGGGTCAGCCGCCCGTCCCCTTCCCCGCCACCTCGGCGAGGCGCTCGCCGGCGTACTTGGCCCAGGGCGTGCCGGCGTAGCGCTGCTCGGTGTCTCGCCACGCCTCGACCGCGCCCGCCTGATTGCCGAGGCGCGCGCGGCAGAGGCCCAGGTGATACATCGACTCGGCGGCCGCCTGCGCCTCGGGAAAGTTCGTGACCATCGCGGTGAACACCTCCGCCGCCTCCGCCCAGCGCTCCTGGCGATAGAGGCTCATCCCCTCGAAGTACGTCGAGTGGATCGCCGACATCGAGAGCGGCGCCAGATGGCGCGCGCGCTCGAAGAACGGCACCGCCTCGGCGAGGCGCCCAGCGCCGTAGAAGGCCTGCCCCTGCCGGTAGGTCCCGTCCGCGTCGCTGGCGCGCGCGGCCACCGCGGCCACGCCGAAGACGACGGCCACGACGGCGAGCCCCGCGCCGAGCACCGCCCCGCGCGTGCGCCCGCTCCAGCGCCCCGTCGCCAGGACGAGGGCGGCCGCGGCCGGAATGGGCGGCAGGTCGAGGACGGGCCGCAGCGCCTCGAGCAGGCGGCGGCGCACGGGCAGCAAGCCGACGACGACGATGACGCAGCCCGCGGCCGTGAGCAGGTCGCCGAGCGTCACCGGCCAGCCCCCGTCGAAGTAGAGCTCGATCCGCTCCCCCTTCGGGAAGACGAGCATGAAGCTCGGGGCGGCCAGCCACACGCGCTCGCCGGTCGTCGCCTTCCAGCGCGGGTGATACGAGATGCGGATCAGGACCGGATGGCCCGGCCGGCACCCGCTCACGGTGATCCGGTCGGTTCCCATCTCTTCCTGGAGCGCGGGCGGCTCGGCGAGCGGCTGGCGCGGGATCTCGCGCG
>Ga0137371_10003099_pt1 | contig 13179 bp, 11 predicted proteins | sample SagtaG_7_FD_104919 | JGI IMG/M metagenome (GOLD analysis project Ga0137371, IMG submission 104919) | Vadose zone soil microbial communities from Sagehorn Ranch, Mendocino, California, USA - Sage1_R_40_16 metaG | ecosystem: Environmental > Terrestrial > Soil > Vadose zone | place: USA... | reverse complement strand
GAGGATGGCCACGTTACAGATGTTGCGCGCTGCCGATAGGTATCGATCAGCAGATTTTTCGCGACGCGCATAAGCCATCGCTGCGGATGTTCAAGCGTGACGCCTGCCGCCTGAGTGAGTAGCAAGCGCAGAAACACCTCGTGGCAGAGATCCCAGGCACGCTCATGGTCGGACAGATGCTCCGCAAAGAAACGCACAAGATCGCGGTGATAGAGGGCATAGAGCGTTTCAACATTGTACTCAAAGGGTTCCATCTGCCGTTTCATCTCCTTTATCATCTATTTTCACTCTTATAGAATGACGGTTTGCCCTGGCGCATCTCAACATCAAAATGGGGGAGTTGATGATCTATTCTACGTCACTTGCTTGACGAATTGTGCGAAGAGGTGCATGTTCATCTCGGCGGATAATATTCTCTTGTATCCAGCTGATACCAAATTGCGTCCAGAAAAAGAAAAATGGTAGACTACCAGCATTGAACGAAGATAAGATTCATGCTGCTTATGGCCAAGACCTGAGAACAACTCACGTATAATCACAGTGGAGGAAGAAAGTTATGCGCCGGAACATTGGAAAGATGCTCATCTCCCTTGCAGCCATCCTCACAGCTGTGGCACCTTTTCTAGCTGACTGGAACGATTCGCACCTCTTCAGTCCTCAGTGGTCTCCCCATGCCCGCTTTCATGGCGTGGTGTCCACAGGAATGACGACGCTCTCATCGGTCGCACTCTGGTTGCTCTGGCGACGCTCGCCAGATCAGGAGGCCGCCGTGACTGTTGCTGCAGCGATCCCTATAGCATATTGGGGTCCTTTCTTTCTTGCTCCATTCGTCCCAGGCACTGCTGTCGAGGACCCAGGGCATCGGCTTGTGCGGATCGCAGGGGTACCATCTAACCTCATGGGAGCGGGAGCTACATCGTCACTGCTGGAATTGGGTGGTATCTGGATCGTCGATGGCGTACCGCTGCTGCACCTGCGAACTGAGCAACACGATGAGTATCCCTATTCGCATGCTAAAAAGTAACCCTCAGATAAGGGAACCCAGTCAGAGAACAGAGCCGTTTTTGATCATCAGTCAGTTCATTGAGTCCCTGGCTGAGGGGTTCAATGAGGGGATCAAGTGAGGGGAAAACCCGATCGTGAAGGTATTTCTCGTGGAGTTTTTCCCACAGGGGAAGAACAGGATTCACTTCAGGACTATAAGTGGGTTGCTCGATGAGGCGAATGTTGACCGGAACTTGTAGCTCTTTCAACCGATGCCAGCCTGCTTGATCGACTTGCATGGCCGCTCTAATGGATAGAGACCCCGAATCTGTCATATAATAATGCTCAGTTTGCTAAGGGGAGAGAGGGAAACATACAATGTGAGGAGCAATCAACGTCCCAGGCCAGGCGGAGAATTCCTTTATGGCGGAATCTCCCTGCCTGGGTGGAAGGAAGCAGTAATGACTCAAGCTGAACAACTTGCAGCCTTTGTGGTTCGTGCCACGTATGAAGACCTCTCGGAAGAAGCACGCCAGGAACTCAAGATTCGCGTGCTTGATGCCCTGGGTTGTGCCATTGGTGCTCTTAACGGGCCACCTCTCAGAATGCTCCTGGCTCAGCTCGAAGACTTCGGTGGCAATCCCCTCGTTACCCTCCTTGGCGGTGGCAAAACCGCTCCCGATCGTGCCGTTTTGTACAATGGAGCTCTTGTCCGCTATTTAGACTTTAACGACAGCTACCTTGCAAAGAACGAGACCTGCCATCCGAGCGACAACCTGGGGGCGGTACTTGCGGCGAGTGAGTATGCCGGAAAAAGCGGCAAAGATTTCCTCACCGCCCTAGCTGTGGCCTACCAGGTCCAGTGCCGGCTCTCCGATGTCGCGCCGGTACGTGCCAAAGGATTCGATCACACGACCCAGGGAGCCTATGCAGTCGCTGCCGGAGTGGCGAAGGCACTTGGTCTTAGCCAGAAGAAAACTGCACATGCGATTGCGATCAGCGGCACGGCCAACAACGCCCTGCGTGTGACGCGTACGGGAAGCCTCTCCCATTGGAAAGGCCTGGCTTATCCCCATACCGCGTTCGCTGCCACCTCTGATACCTTCCTTGCCATGCATGGCATTAGTGGTCCCTTGGAGGTCTTCGAAGGCAACAAAGGTCTCATGGACGCCATCACCGGGCATTTCGAGATTGCCTGGCAAGCCGAGGATCTTGAAATCGTCAGGCGTACGAATATCAAGAAGTACAACGCTGAGTTTCATTCTCAGTCTGCCCTGGAGGGGATTCTCGAACTGCGCGAAGCCTATCATTTGCACCCGGATGAAATCGAGCACATCGAGATTGAGATCTTTGACGTAGCCTATCACATCATCGGGGGCGGCGAGGAAGGCGATAAGCACAAAGTGCAGACCAAAGAAGAAGCCGACCATAGTCTACCCTACATGATAGCTGTGGCGCTACTGGATGGCGAAGTGATGCCAAGGCAGTATACGCCCAAGCGCATTCAGCGCCACGATGTGCAGACACTCCTGCGCAAGGTGGATGTTCGTCCCAACAATGAGATGAATGCCTTGTTTCCTGAACTGATGCCCTGTCGTATCCGGGTCTTCCTCAAAGATGGCCGTACCCTCAGCGTCGAAAAGGAGGACTACGAAGGCTTTTACACACAGCCTATGTCCTGGCCAAAGGCTACCGAAAAATTTGAGCGACTTGCACAACCATTTACCGACGAGGAGCTACGCCAGGGGATCATCGAAGCTGTGGGGCGCCTGGAAACGCTTGAAGTGCAGCAGTTGACCGAACTATTGACATATGTGCGAAGGGGAGAATGATATGAACGAGAATGAACGCGGCTTTCCCTACCTCAGAACGAATACACGCCAGGGCAAACCACGCACGCGTGGGATTACAGAAATCCGTGCTGCCTACTACACTCCCTTTGGAAAGCGCTACTTCGAAGATATTCTGGAAACGATGGGCACCTACGTAGACTCCATTAAGTTCGCGGGAGGCTCATTCACACTGATGCCCAGGGTAGCAGTCAGGGAGATCATCGACCTTGCCCATAGCCACGATGTGCTGGTCTCAACCGGGGGCTTCATCGAGCATGCCCTCACGCAAGGATCGGAAGCCGTGAATCGCTACATAGAGGAGTGCCGCGAAGTTGGCTTCGATATCCTCGAAATCTCGAGCGGTTTTATCACCATCCCCGTTGACGACTGGCTGCGTTTAGTAGAGAAGGTGCAAAAGGCCGGCCTCAAAGCCAAGCCTGAAGTAGGCATTCAATTTGGCGCCGGAGGAGCCACCTCTGCCGAGGAACTCGAAGCCGAGGGCACACGCGACGTCGGCTGGGCCATTGGACAGGCCAAACGCTTTCTCGAAGCCGGGGCCTACATGATTATGATTGAGTCGGAAGGCATCACTGAAAATGTGAAGGCCTGGCGTACCGATGCTGTCGCTAAAATAATTGAAGCGTTAGGCCTGGAGAAGGTGATGTTTGAAGCTGCCGACCCCGAGGTGTTTGCCTGGTATATCAAGAACTATGGTGCAGAAGTCAATCTTTTCGTAGACCATAGCCAGATTGTGCAGCTTGAATGCTTGCGCTCAGGAATCTGGGGAACTAAAAGCGTGTGGGGGAGGATTGTGACGTATAAGGGGTAGGAGAGGACTGCAATAGTGAACACAGGCACGGTTGACATTCTGATCCGTGGAGCGAAGGTCGTTGATGGCACCGGCAATCCCTGGTTCTATGGGGATATTGCTGTCCGTGGCGATCGCATAGTGGAGGTAGCGCCACCGGAATGTATCCCGGCGGCTAGCGCACGTGAGGTAGTGGACGCAGCGGGGATGGTGGCCTGCCCCGGCTTCATCGACATCCTCAGCCACTCGCACCTCCCGCTGATGCACGATCCGCGAGACCTCTCCAAGATCACCCAGGGAGCCACGACCGAGATCATGGGCGAAGGATGGACCCCGTCGCCAGCCGGTGGGCGCATCAAGGATGCCTTCCTGAACCTGCCGCAGAAACAACGAGCACTTGTCGGCGAATGGATCGAGCGCGCGAAGGGCTGGACGCGCTTTGGTGACTGGCTGGAGACCCTGGTCGAACGCGGGGTCTCGCCCAATATCGGCTCATTCCTGGGCGGTGGCACGCTGCGAGAGTACGCCAGGGGGCTGGAGATGGGCACGCCAACTTCCGGCGAAATCGAAACGATGCGGCGTGTGATGGCCGAGGCGATGGAGGACGGGGCGCTCGGCGTTGCCTATGCCCTCATCTACCCGCCCGAAGCGTACACCTCTACCCAGGAACTAATCGAGGTTGCAAAAGTGGCTGGTCGCTATGGGGGCATCTACGCCACACACCTCCGTTCTGAGGGCGACCACTTGCTGGAAGCTATCGACGAGGCGATAGAGGTCGGCCGTCAGGCGCGCCTCCCCGTTGAGATCTATCATCTCAAGGCGTCAGGCAAGCAGAACTGGCACAAAATGCCCCAGGTTATTGCGCGTATTCAGGCGGCACGGGATGCGGGCATGGACGTGACCGCCGACATGTACCCCTACGCGGCCTCTGGTACCGGACTGGACTCCGTGTTACCGCCCTGGGTCGCCGAGAGCGGCACCTATTTCGAAACGCTCGCCGATCCAGCTGCACAGAAGCGCATCCGCGCCGAGGCGCTCGCCCCATCAGGCAACTGGGAGGCGCTGGCACATGGTATTGGAGCGGAGGGCGTTATGCCCATCGGGTTCGAGCGGCCCGAGAACCTGCAATATGTGGGCTTGCGACTCTCGGAGATCGCTGCCTTGCGAGGGCAGCACTGGCTCGACGCGGTGATTGATCTGCTCCTCTCCGAGCGTCAACGCATTTTCACCATCTACTTCGGCATGGACGAGGCCAATGTCGCGCTGGGCTTGCAGCAGCCCTGGGTGAAGATCTCGACGGACGCGGGCGGCGTTGATCCTGCCTGGGCGAAGGACCTTGGACCGGCGCACCCACGCGGCTATGGCACCTACCCCCGCGTGCTGGCGAAGTATGTGCGCGAAGAGAAGCTGATGACGCTAGAGGACGCCATTCGCAAGATGAGCGGGGCAGTCGCCGCGCGGCTCGGACTGCGCGACCGTGGCCTGCTTCTTCCCGGATGCTACGCTGATTTGGTGCTCTTCGATGCAGAGACCATCGTAGACCGGGCCACCTTCGATGAGGCGCACCAGCTTTCGCTGGGAATCTGTGATGTGTGGGTAAATGGGACCCGCGTAATCAGGCACACGGAGCATACAGGCGCGACACCGGGCCGCGTGGTCAGAGGAGGAGCGGGCCGGGTATAGCATTTGAACTCTACAACTCAGTCTCAAGCTCGACCTGGACATCCGGGGTCGCAACTGCGACCGTACCGTATAGCGGTCACCTGCGCTTGAAGGCCTCGATGAGCCGAGCGCCTTGCTCCTGTGTCACTCCCTTGAGATGAAAGTGCAACCGAACCGCATTGAACAAGCTCACCTCAGGCCGAACCGGCTTGCTGGGATCGATCACTCCACGAATGGAGACCATAGCTGCTTGCAGCGGCACCTGTTGTGTTCTGGCCAACACCTGTACAAGTTCGACGCCACAAGCGGCGATACCTGAGAGAAAAAGTTCGCTGGGTGTAATGGCCTCACCCGGACAGCCGTTTTGGATAGGTCCATCCACCACGAAATGGTGAGTGCGCGCACTACAGAGCACTCGCCCGAAAGTATCCGTTGAACGAGCTTGAAGCTCATACTGCCGTACTTCTTGCTGTACCATCGTTAGCTCCCCTCCTATAGTCTAGTGGCTTGCCCATTAGTCACGTTCGTTACTGATGCACGCCATATGTGTTGCCATCCTGGTCGGCGAAGACTCCCCACCAGCCCCAGGGCTGCTTTTGAGGCTCTTGCTCAATGGATACTCCATTCGCCTTAAGTTGAGCGAATGTTGCTTCAATGTCGTCTACCTCCAGAACCATACCAGTGGGCTTGCCGATGCTGGCTTGCGCTTCCCTATAAGAGGCTGCACCAGGCGCCTCAGGAGTGGCCTTATACAACAGGATTCTCGTCTGTGCGCCTGGCGGAGCTACTTCAATCCACCGCTGGTTCGGGCCCATAGGGTCATCGCTACGCTTGTCGAACCCCAACTTCTGCGTATAAAACTCCAGCGCTTTATCCTGGTCGGTGACTTGAACGGTGATGGTGCCAATATTCGTCAACATAGCTTCCTCCTTACTTTGACAATGTGTTTTCATTATATGAAAGTTCAATGACCAATGGCAACTCAATAGCCTCCTGCTCACGGTAGGAAGTCTGAGCCATCCCGTGCCTGTGCCATAAAACCAGTTGGGCTACTCGTTCGTGATCTAGAGTAGGGGATGTAATGTTACTTCCCTCGTAGGGAATGTCTCTCTACGTATTAGCAGTGGCTTATGAAAGGAGTATCAACTATGTCATTAGCCAATATTCTGTGGGCTGTGGTCGTCATTCTCGTCGTCCTCTGGCTCCTCGGCTGGCTCGTCGGCAATATCGGCCCTATTATTCACATCCTGATTGTGATCGCGGTGATTGTCTTATTGTACAACCTCCTCGTTGGCATGCGTAGAGGTGTGTAGGTCAGGGAAGCTCTCATTGCTATAACAATCGAGCGAGTTCGTGCGTGAGACAGCAGCAGAGGGAGCACACTAGACAGGGGAGTTGCCAGGGCATCCCGTCAACTCCTCTGTGTTTGCTACTTTGAAGACTTGATTTCCCTCCATGTGAAAGGAATTACGTTCGGTGATCGATAGTGAGGAGGAGATCACGTTCCTTGATCCTTCGCCGCCTCGTTTGCTCCCTGCAAACTATGCATCGTAGTACAGGGCGAACTCAATTGGTACAGGGTGTAGGCGTACCTCATCTGCCTGGGCGCGCCTCAACTTGACGAAGTCTTCAAGCACGTCTGTCGTGAAGACTTTGTCTTCTAGTAGGAAGGCGTGGTCGTTCTCGAGGGCTTCCAGTGCTTCGTCGAGGGAGCCGGGAACGGAGCGAATCTCGCGCTGTTCTGCTGGCGACAGGTGATAGAGGTCGCGGTCAACCGGGCCGTAGCCATGTTCGCTGGGGTCGATCTCGCGGCGGATACCGTCTAGTCCTGCCATCAGCAACGCTGCAAAGAGCAGATACGGGTTGGCGGTTGGATCGGGTGGGCGGAACTCGATGCGCTTCGCCTTCGGATTTTCGGTCAGGGGGATACGCACGGCGGCGCTACGGTTGCCTTTCGAGAAAACCAGGTTGACGGGCGCTTCGTAGCCAGGTACCAGGCGCTTGTAGCTATTGGTGGTAGGGGCAGCAATCGCCAGGAGTGCAGGGGTATGGGTAAGCAGGCCGCCAATATAGTAGCGAGCCATCTGAGAAAGGTGCGCATATCCCTGGCAATCATAGAACAGCGGCTGCTCGTCCTTCCACAGGCTCTGGTGTGTGTGCATGCCGGAACCGTTGTCACCGAAGACTGGCTTGGGCATAAAGGTAACGGTTTTGCTATTCCTGCGGGCTATGTTCTTGGTAATGTATTTGTAGAGCATCAGGTTGTCGGCCGTCTTCAGCACTGTATTGAAGCGGATATCGATCTCGGCCTGCCCGGCTGCGCCGACTTCATGGTGCTGTGCCTCAACGGGTACGCCAAGTTCTTCAAGCAGGAGCGCCATCTCGCTGCGAATGTCCTGCAGTGTGTCGTTGGGGGCGACAGGGAAGTAGCCTTCTTTCACACGCATACGGTGTCCCAGGTTAGGGATACTGTTGTGAGAGCTATTCCAGTGCGCTTCATGCGAGTCTATCTCTGCATAGTGGAGATTGTCAGTGGAGTTGTAGCGCACATTGTCGAAGATGTAAAATTCGGCTTCGGGGCCGAAGTAGCTGGTGTCGGCGATGCCGCTGAAGCGCAAGTGCTCCTCTGCTTTACGGGCGATGTAGCGTGGGTCGCGGCTGTATGGCTTCTTGGGTCCGAGAGGCCCAGGATGGGCGATGTTGCAGACCAGGCTGAGCGTGGGTACGCTGGTAAATGGATCCATAATGGCGGTGGTGGGATCGGGGATCACAAGCATGTCGCTCTCGTGAATCGTCTGGAAGCCCCGGATGCTGGACCCATCGAAAGGAACACCTTCGATAAAGGACTCTTCGCGAAGCTCGCGCATAGTGATACTGAAGTGTTGCCAGGTGCCGGGAAGGTCGACGAACTTGAGGTCTATCATCTTCGCGCCGTTCTCTTTAGCAAATTGCAGGACTTCTTCTGGGGTCATATCTTTCTCTTCTCCTTTTTGCTCTTATCTAGTATGGCCTACCTGTTTTGCAGGGAGCAGGCCGCACCTTCATATTGATATTTGGCTATTCTGCATAAGAATCTAGAAGTATTCTCAGCAGTATTTCAGCCGAATAATTTCTTTTTATGATATCCTTACTCTTTACAAGATGCTATAGGTAGTTTATCTGAAAGTTATGACGTAGAGATTGTGCAATTTGCACAAATCTTATGCTATCTCTCCTCGCTAGAGAAAAAAGGGACACTTTATAGGCTCGTAAAGAGATTTGTCTATACTCCATTTCCTTGCAACTAACGGCACTCCTGGTTGTGTTCGCTTCTGAATATGATAGAATAGCTGCACGGTCTTCTTTATGAGCGGTCTAGAAACACGCTCCGACCTCGACATTAAAAGATGGTGGTTATAGAAGTATGGATATCCTGCATACAGCCTTATTCTCCTCACCACTCCAAAGAACGCTTGGAGTGGGCTTTCATAATGTGGGCAGCGAGGGAGTTTTGCGTGCCTCTGATGAGGCCACAGTCAAATACGTGCAGCACTACTATGGAGAAAGATGTGGTCATCTCCCTCTGAATGCCAGGAACATATGCGCACTCGTAGATTTCCCCAGTGCAGATATCCGCGCGCAAATGGCCTACCTCAGCGCACTCTTTGGCAAAACTATCACTCCTCTAACATTTGACGAACTCAAAAGGGAAAAGGAGAAAGCACCAGGACAAGCTCCATTAGTCGTGCCCTACATTAATGTTCCTGAAATAGAAGCACGTCTTCACAACGAACTCGGAGCAGAGTCATGGGGCCTAGCGGGGAAGATGACTCATGTGCTCAAAAACAAAGCAAGCTTTTATCAACTGGTTGATGAGTTGGGTCTGGAAGGGTTTTATCCTCCTGATTATACCATCGCAAGTATCTATGATGTAGCTCGAGAAGCAGAAAATTTTCTCTGCCAGGTAGAGGAGATATACAAAAGAGCAGGAGTAGCAGGAGCTTATCCGCTAGGAGTGATGCTCCGAGCCGCTGAGGAAGATGGCAATTATGGCTGCTGTCTCGCCTATGAAAATGCAGGACATATCGTCGTCGTCCAGGATGGAGCAGCCGATCATGCCAAATACTATACACAGTGGCAGGAGGCATTGGCCCAGTCACAAGAACACCTGGCCACTACCATGAATATGCAGAAAGAAGCGAGAGTTGTGATCAGCCGGTATATAGACTTTGCCGACTCTCCTGGTATGTCTGTAGTGATTATGGAGAATCGGGTAGAATCGCTCGGGTGGAATAGTCAGTTGCAAAAACCAGGTAGTAAAGCGTGTATTGGAACAAGTACCTATATTCCAAAGAATGCATATATGCAGCGCATGCAACAAGCATACGAAGAGCAAACGTCGACATTCTTTGAAGCCTTGTTGAGAAAGACGGCTCAGCATTCCGGCATAAACTTTGCTTCTATCCGAGGCGTGGCAAACCTGGATATCATGATTCCAGGAGAACTGGAAAAAAGACTTCAGCGACAAAGAAAACAACCAGAGAGCAATTATCTTGCAGAATGTAATCCACGCTGGACAAACTATACTGATGCCATTATGACGGTGCTCGGGGCCAACCGAAAAGCGCAGACTATCTCTAATATGAAGGCAGCCATTGCCGCAGGAATTTGTGCCATAGATAAACATCCCTTACCTGAAAAGGTGGACCCCCAGAGGGTAAGAGTATGTATCGCTGAAAAAGATGACGTTTTGAAACAAGAGGGAACGAGAATAATATGCCGCATGGCAAAAAATCCCATGGGTTTGATCTTTGCCGGAGACATAGCACGAGCACAACAAGAAGTGGATGAAATGCTTAGGCTGCTCTCTACTTAAAAAGCTTTGTAAGAGTCCTGGGTGTTGAGGAATTGTTGTTTCAGCTTGAGGACAGAGATGGAGAAGGAAGGCTTTGTGACTAAAGAAGCGAATACAGCTCAGCCTGACACTGCCGCCTCATCAGTGAAGCATTCTGTTGAGCATACACCTGCATTGCTGGTTCTAGGTGCCGGCCCAAAGGGGGTCGCAATAGCGGCCAAACGACACATGCTGGCGAAACTGGGATATTCCGTGCCGAACGTACGCATTGTTGATCAGCACGGCGTGGCATCCCACTGGTCGGGTAAAGCGGGATACACCGACGGCAATCAGTTGCTGGGAACACGTCCAGAGAAGGATATTGGTTTTCCTTATCTCTCGGCCTGTTGGGGAGACAAAGCGCTCAGTCATGCGGTCGCGAAAGAGATGGTACACCTCTCCTGGCAGAGTTATCTCATCGACCAGTTGCGCTATTCCGACTGGATTGATCGCGGTCGCACACGTCCGACACATGAGGAGTGGTCGAAGTATATTCAATGGGTGGCTGAAAGAGTGGAACTCGACCTGTGTGTGGCCGAGGTGACGAAGATCGCCATGACCGCCGATCAGAAGCACTGGCAATTGGCATGCGTTCCTTCGGAAGGGGGCACGCCCGTGATCCTGACCGGCGACGGACTGGTGATGACTGGGCCTGGCACGCCGCTCACCATCCCCGGTCAGCCGAAGGAGCATCCCTGTATCATGGATAGCGCGTCGTTCTGGCTGCATGTTGAGGAGTTCGCGCAACTTCGTTCACAGCTAAAAAAGCCGCTGAATATTGGTGTGATTGGCACAGGCGAAACAGCCGCTGCCATTGTCGTGGCGCTGGTAGATGCCCTCAGGAGTTCGGCATTTATTGAGGTCATCAGCCCCTTTGGGGTGATCTATTCGCGCGATGAGGGTTTTGAAGAGAACAGGCTGTTCTCAGATCCTGATGGCAGACTCGCCAATCTGTACGGCGACCACCAGCATGCAGCGAACTGGCTGCAACTGAGCGAGCGCGACCGCCGCGAATTTGTGAGACGCACAGATAGAGGCGTGTTCTCGCTCAAGGCGATGAAGGAGATCAGCAATGCCGAAAATGTGCGCTCTGTCCTCGGAACGGTGCGGCACATTCACGCCAATGACACTACTGTGCGTGTTGAGAGCGAATACGACGGCCAGATGAAACACGACGAGTACGATTACGTCGTGGTCGCGCGTGGCTTCGATGCCCTTTGGTTCAGGCACATGCTCGAAGAGGATACCCATGCACACCTGGCCGAGATCACACACTCGTTTGATGCGCGAACTATCGAGCATGCGATTGCTGTAGACCTTTCCCTCGATGGTTTCACACCCAAATTACATTTGCCCATGCTGTCGGGTATCGCTCAGGGACCTGGTTTCCCTAATCTGAGCTGCCTGGGCTTGCTAGCAGACCGCATCCTGGCATCTTACTGACATGAAATATGGTGCCTCAAACAGGACAGTTAGCTCACAAAAATCCATAGGCTAAGTTGATACAACCCCGGCGTTCATCTATTGAAACTATTGAACGAATCATCAGACTCTCATGTTTCAGCGCTTTGGACCGTATAGCCGTGCTGGCTGCTCGCAACGTGTTTTCAAACGGATGTATAATAATAAGTACTCCTGAAAGGAGGCTGATTATGCACGAATTACAAGATCCTGTACAGGCGGAGCAGGATGCCCAAACGCTGACCGATCGTCGCGCCGCTGGTAGGGAGCTTCGTAAAAAGGTGCCTCGTTCAAGCCATGCCGAGTGGACCCCAGCTGCTGACCGCTCTGACCCGCTGAGCCTGCTGGAGGAACAGAATTGCTCCCGCCTGACACATCTCGTGCCGCTTCGCTATCAACGCATGGTCGCCTCGCCTTTTACCTTTCTGCGCGGGTCAGCAATTGTCATGGCGCAAGATCTGGCTACAACTCCTGTAACCGGTATCCAGGTGCAGATCTGTGGCGATGCTCATCTCAACAACTTTGGCATCTACGCCACCCCGGAACGTAATCAGGTCTTCGATGTGAATGATTTTGACGAGACCCTCCCAGGCCCCTGGGAATGGGATATCAAGCGGCTTGCTGCCAGCGTCGTTTTAGGCGGGCGCGCAAACGGCTTCCCTGCCGCTACGAACAGGCGGGCCGTCTTGAATTGTGTCCAGTCATATCGTGAGCACATGTGGAAGTACAGCGAAATGCGTCATATTGATGTCTGGTACTCCCGCATTGACTATGAGAGCTCACTCCAGTTTGTGCATCCCACGTTTCGCTGGTACATCCATAAACAGCATGAAAAGTCTCGCCAGCGCTCAAGCCTGCAGGTATTTCCCAAACTAACGATGCAAGTCGATGGCCAGCATCGGTTCAAGGATGATCCTCCCCTGATCGCACACCTGCATGACGAAGAACTCGCCCACCAGTTGCGAGGATTGGTGGAAATATATCGGCCATCTGTGCAGGAGGATCGGCAGGTGCTCCTCAGCAAATACCACTGCGTGGATGTCGCTCAGAAAGTTGTCGGTGTGGGAAGCGTCGGCACACGCTGTTATGTTGTCTTACTGCTAGGGAACGACAGCAACGACCCGCTGCTCTTGCAGATCAAGGAAGCACAAGCCTCGGTTCTCGAGCGTCACCTCGGCCCGAGTTCCTATCCCAATCACGCGCAGCGAGTGGTTTGCGGGCAGCGTCTCATGCAGGCGGCTAGCGACCTCTTTCTCGGGTGGACACGATTAGGCTCCACCGACTACTATATACGCCAGCTCCGAGACATGAAGTTAACGGTGAATATCGAGACCCTGATTCCAGATGGCTTCATTGAGTATTGTCGATTCTGCGGATGGGCCCTTGCTCGCGCGCATGCCCGCTCCGGCGATCCTGCGCAAATCAGCGGCTACCTGGGTAGAAGCAATGTGTTTGATCGCGCGCTTGTAGCTTTTGCCGAGACCTACGCGAACCAGGCCGAACGCGATCATGCCGCACTTGTTGCCACTGTCCAGCTCAATCAGAAACCTGTTGAGACT
>Ga0137371_10003093_pt1 | contig 13187 bp, 13 predicted proteins | sample SagtaG_7_FD_104919 | JGI IMG/M metagenome (GOLD analysis project Ga0137371, IMG submission 104919) | Vadose zone soil microbial communities from Sagehorn Ranch, Mendocino, California, USA - Sage1_R_40_16 metaG | ecosystem: Environmental > Terrestrial > Soil > Vadose zone | place: USA... | reverse complement strand
GGCGACGACGAGGTCGCGTTCCGCACCGAGCGGATCGAGCGGCGGATCTGCAAGTCGGTGGCGGAGTACGCGTTTCGACTCGCCGAGCGCACCGGCGCGAGAGTCTTCGGCGGCCCGAAGTACACCGTCAGCCCGACGTACGAGGGCATGCTCAAGGAGGAGATGGACGCCGCCGCGGCGCGGCACCCGGATGTCCCGTACGAGCCGCAGCTGATCGACGCGACGTTCGCGCTCCTGCTCTCGACCGCCGGCGACCCGCTCGTGATTCCGGCGCTCAACCGCGACGGCGACATCCTCTCCGACCTCGTGCTGCCGCTCTTCGGCTCGATCGCCGGGTCGGAGTCGCTGCTCGTCGCCTTCGACGAGGACTACGCGCCGACGGCGCTGATGGCCGAGGCGGCACACGGCACAGCCCCGTCGCTCCAGGGCAAGAACGTCGCGAACCCGATGGCCATGATCCTCGCGGGCGCCGCGCTGCTGTCGAACGCCGACGAGCAGGCCCAGCAGGTCGGCCGAGCGATTCGCGAGGCGAGCCTGGAGGCTGTCGCCCAGGGCGTGCGGACGGCCGACCTCGGCGGCGACGCCGGAACGAGCGAGTTCACCGACGAGGTGATCCGCCGCGTCCGCTCCAAGCTGGAGGTCTGGGCGGCGCTGTAGAGGTACACGCGCGTGTACCTGTGGGTCCCGACCCGCCCCTGGCGTCGAGCCTATCGACGCCGCGGACCGGGCCGCCAGATGAGTGATGCCATGAGATCGCCCGTCTCGGGGCGGAAACGCGCTTTACGTTCGGTTTACGCGGCGTTCACAAGCTGCTGACCGGTCGTGGGAACGATCAGACCATGCGCTCGCTCCTGCTCGTGCTCATCGCAGCACTCGTACTCGCCCCGGCTGCCTCGGCGGCGGAGCGCGCGGTCGATCGCGGCATCGTCGTCCGCGTTCGCCCGTACGTGCTCGTCCTGCGGGAGCTCGACGGCACGCGCGCGTTCCTCCGCGTCGACGGCGCGACCGCGGTCATGCTCGACGGGCACCCCGCGTCGCTGCACGACCTGCAGCGCGGCGACGTCGCAATCGTCTTCCACCGCGGCCGGCGCCCTGCCGTCCTCGTCCGCGCGTTCTCGCGATGACCGGGCTGGCCGTCGTGATCGAGGATGACGAGGCGATCGGCGCGCTCGTGCGCACGTACCTCGAGCGTGAGGGCTTCGAGGTCGCGTGGGAACGCACCGCCGAGAACGGCCTCGACCTGCTCGGACGGCGTGAGGCGCGGATGCTCGTGCTCGACATCGGCCTCCCCGACCTCGACGGCTTCGAGGTGTGCCGTCGCGTCCGCCGGGATTCGCGGACGCCGATCCTGATCCTGACGGCGCGAGACGAGGAGGTCGACCGCATCGTCGGGCTCGAGCTTGGCGCCGACGACTACGTCACGAAGCCGTTCTCGCCGCGGGAGCTCGTGGCGCGGATCCGTGCGATCCTCCGTCGCGCCGAGCCCGACGCGGAGGCGACGGAGCTGCTCGAGCTCGGCGACGTCGTCGTCGACCGGCGCCGTCGAGTGGTTGCGGTCGCGGGCGCGCCGGTGGTGTTCCGGACGCTCGAGTTCGACCTGCTCGCCGCCCTCGTCGAGCGCGCCGGCGAGGTGGTGAGCAGGGACGAGCTGCTCGAGCGCGTCTGGGGGCTCGCCTTCCCCTGCGGCACGCGTACAGTCGACGTCCACGTCGCCCAGGTGCGGAAGAAGCTCGGGCGGCCGGAGCTGATCACGACCGTCCGCGGGGCCGGCTACCGAGCGGTCGAGCCACGGACGGCGGCGCCGGCGTGAGCTCGCTGCGCTCGCGGCTCTTCTGGGCGATCGCAGCCGCGCTGCTGACGACGGTTTCACTGACGCTGCTCGCGGGCGCCTACCTCGTCCACGGCTCACTCAACCGCGCCGCGCTCGCCGGTCTCGGACGGCAGGCCGACCTGCTCGCGCGGCGAGGCGTTCGCCCGGCCGCGGGGCCGCTCGGCCTGTTCCTCGCGACGCAGGATGAACGGCTCGCGGTGCTACCTCAGCGTCAGGCCGAGCTGCTCCTGCCGGACGCCGGACGCGCCGGTGAGGGCACCGTCACCGTCGGCGGCAGGCGCTACCTCTACGCGGCCCGCCCGAGCGGAGGCGACACGGTCGTCCTGCTGCGGACGAAGAGCTCGGTGGCGGCCGACCGGCGGCCGTTCCTGCTCGCGCTCGCCGCCGCCGCCGGGCTGGGTGCGCTGCTGGCGGCGATCGTCGCCGGCGTACTCGCCCGCGGCGTGGCCGGTCCCGTCCGTCGCGTCGCGGCGGCGAGCCGGCGCCTCGCGGCGGGCGAGTCGCCCGAGCCGCTGCCGATCCGCGGCTCGGACGAGCTGCGCACGCTCGCAAGCTCGTTCAACGACATGGCCTGCCAGCTCGACCGCGCCCGCGACGCGGAGCGGGCGTTCCTCCTGTCGGTGAGTCATGAGCTGAAGACGCCGTTGACCGCGATCCGGGGGTACGCCGAGGCGCTGGAGGAGGGTGTCCTCTCGGCCGTACGAGCGGGCGGCGTGATCCAGATCGAGGCCGTTCGCCTCGAGCGTCTCGTCGCGGACCTGCTCGAGCTCGCCCGCCTCAACCGGCAGCATTTCGCGGTCGAGCGGGAGCCGGTCGATCTCGCGGCCGTCGCCCTCGATGCCGTCGAGCGCCATCTCGGCCGCGCACGCGAGCTCGGCGTGGAGCTGGGCTGTAGGACGCTGCCGCACGCGTTCGCAGAGGCCGACGCCGACCGCGTTCTCCAGGCCGTCTCCAATCTGGTCGAGAACGCCCTGCGCTGCACGCCGCCGGGCGGGCGGATCTCGGTCGAGGCCGGCCCCGGCGAGATCGCCGTCGCCGACACGGGCCCCGGGATCGCCGCCGAGGACCTCCCGCGCGCCTTCGAGCGCTTCTTCCTCTACCGGCGCCACGGCACCGACCGTCCGGTCGGCACGGGGCTCGGCCTCGCAATCGTCCACGAGCTCGTTCAGGCGATGCGCGGAGAGGTGGAGGTCGAGAGCAGGTTGGGAGCCGGCACGACCTTCCGCATCCGGCTCCCCCGCTCAGAGCCGCTGCTCCAGCCGCTGCCTGACGAAACGAACGCCGAGCCAGCCGAGCACGAGCACGACGACGATCCCGCCCGCCGCGTACAGCCCGTAGCGCTGGATCGCGTCTGCGGCGGCGTGCCCCGCGTAGTACGCGACGAGTCCGACGCTCGTCGCCCAGACGATCCCGCCGACGGCGTTCCAGAAGAGGAACCGCCACCACGGCATGTGGCCGAGCCCCGCGATCCACGCGGCGGTGTAGCGCAGCACTGTGATGAAGCGTCCGAAGAAGACCGTCTTGGCGCCGTGCCGCTCCATCAAGCGCTCCGCGCGCGGTAGCACCCGGTCGGCGTACCGGTTGAGCCACTTCCAGCGACGGAAGAGGGCCCTGCCGCCGAGACGCCCGATGAGCCAGTAGCCGAGGTTGTCGCCGACGATCGCGCCCGCCGCCGCGAGCACGATCACCCACTCGATCTGGTAGTTGCCCTGCGCGGCGAGGATCCCGAAGGCGATCAGCGCCGTCTCGCCGGGGAGAGGGATGCCGAACGACTCGAGCATGACGACCACGAACAGCAACGGCAGCCCGTGGTGGGTGAAGAAGTGGGTCACGCGCACGCCATCTTGCCCGACGACCGAGTTCGCACAATCCATCTGCGGGCACTGACATAGAGTTCGGCCCGTGCAAATCGGGGTTCCAAGGGAGACCGCGCCGGGCGAGCGCCGCGTGGCCCTCGTTCCCGAGGCGGTGGGACGGCTGGGCGGGGTCGGCCTCGAGGTCGTGGTCGAGCCGGGCGCGGGCGCAGCGGCGGCCTTCCCTGACGATGCCTACGTCCAGGCCGGCGCGTCGCTCGGCGATCCATGGGGCGCCGACGCGGTCGTCAAGGTGCAGAAGCCCTCGGCCGAGGAGGCCGAGCGGCTGCACGAGGGCGCGCTGCTCGTCGCGTTCCTGCAGCCGCTGACCGACCGCGAGGGGATCGAGCGGCTCGCGCGCCGCGGTGTCGTCGCGTTTGCGATGGAGTCGATCCCGCGCATCACCCGCGCGCAGCCGATGGACGCGCTCTCGTCCCAGGCGACAGTCGCCGGCTACAAGGCGGCGCTCCTCGCGGCCGACCGGCTGCCGCGCTTCTTTCCGATGCTGATGACCGCGGCCGGAACCGTCGCGCCTGCGAAGGTGCTGGTGCTCGGCGCGGGCGTGGCGGGCCTGCAGGCGATCGCGACCGCCCGGCGGCTCGGCGCCGTCGTCACCGGCTTCGACGTGCGGCCGGTCGTGCGTGAGCAGATCGAGAGCCTCGGCGCGGGCTGGCTCGACCTCGACGTCGGCGGCGGCGAGGCGGAGGGCGGCTACGCGCGCGAGCTGACTGCCGAGGAGCAGCGCGCGCAACAGGAGGCGCTCGAAGCGCGCATCGGCGATTTCGACGTCGTGATCACGACGGCCGCCGTGCCGGGCCGGCCCGCGCCGAAGCTGATTCCGGCCGCCGCGGTCGCCTCGATGCGGCCCGGCTCGGTCGTCGTGGACGTCGCCGCCGACACCGGCGGGAACTGCGAGCTGACGGTGCCCGGCGAGGTTGTCGAACGGGACGGCGTGACGATCGTCGGCCCCGTGAACCTCGCGAGCACGATGCCGACGCACGCGAGCCAGCTCTACGCGCGGAACGTCGTCGCGCTGCTGCTGCACCTCGCGCCCGAGGGCGAGGCGAGGCTCGACTGGGACGACGAGATCACCGTCGGGGCATGCGTGACGCGGAAGGAAGAGGTGGCAGCGTGAGTCGCCGCCACACAATCGTCACGCAATCGGCGCAGACACGCGCGGTTTTCGGCGGTAGCCTCGAGGGCGAGGGAGGCGGGAATCTCCCCACCCTGTTGGGTGGGGGGCGTGCTGCAGGCCCCCGCCGCATTCTGGACACGTCTCGAGGGGCCGCGGCTTCGTGAGTCACGGCACGCTGCTCGTCTTCGAGGTCACGATCCTCGTGCTGTCGATTTTCCTGGGGTTCGAGGTGATCTCGAAGGTGCCGACGCTGCTGCACACCCCGTTGATGTCGGGCACGAACGCGATCCACGGGATCGTGATCGTCGGGGCGATGCTCGTCGCGGGCCTCGGTCACAAGGACACGCTGACGACCGTGATCGGCCTGATCGCGGTGGTGCTCGCCTCGGCGAACGTCGTCGGCGGGTTCGTCGTCACCGACCGGATGCTCGAGATGTTCAAGAAGCGGGAGCCGGCGAAGCCGCCAGTCCGCGACGGCGGACCGGTCGACGGGGCTCGCGCGAGCCGGAAGACTCCCCCGACGGGATAAGGCAGTTTGGGCCGCAACCTCAGCAACCTGCTCTATCTGGTCACGATCGTGACCTTCATCCTCGCGTTGCGGTTCCTGTCCAGCCCTGCGCACGCGCGACGCGGGAACCAGGTCGGCGCCGTTGGGATGCTGATCGCGATCGCCGTCACGTTCGCCCGGAACAGTGTCGTCAGCTACTGGGAGATCCTCGTCGGCATGGCGATCGGCGGCACGTTCGGCGCTGTCGCCGCGCGCAAGGTGAAGATGACCGCGATGCCGCAGATGGTGGCGCTGTTCAACGGCGTCGGCGGCGGCGCGGCAGCTTTGATCTCACTCGCCGAGTTCCATCGCGAGGCCCCCGCGCCGGGCCACCTGCACGGCGACATCAGCGCGACGATCGTCCTCTCGGCGCTGATCGGCTCGATCTCCTTCGCGGGCTCGATGGTCGCCTTCGCCAAGCTGCAGGAGCTGATCCGGGGGCGGCCGATCACGTATCCGTTGCAGAAGCTCGGGAACGGACTGCTCTTCGCCGCCTGCGTCGCGGCCGGCGTCGCGATCGTCGCCGGCACGGAGCGCCAGTGGCTGCTGTGGGCGCTCCTCGGCGGAGCGCTTTTCTTCGGCGTCCTCTTCGTCCTGCCGATCGGCGGCGCCGACATGCCCGTCGTGATCTCGCTGCTGAACGCCTTCACCGGTCTCGCTGCCGCTGCGACCGGCTTCGAGCTCGAGAACAACGTGCTGATCGTGAGCGGGATGCTCGTCGGCGCGTCGGGAACCCTGCTGACGTTGATGATGGGGCGGGCGATGAACCGCTCGATCGCGAACGTCCTCTTCGGCGCCTTCGGCCAGGTGCAGGCGGGCCCCGCCGCTGCGGCGGCGACGGACGGCGGCACCGTCCGCTCGGCCTCTGCCGAGGACGTCGCGGTCATGCTCGCCTACGCGCACAAGGTCGTGATCGTGCCGGGCTACGGGATGGCGGTCGCACAGGCTCAGCACGACGTCCGCCAGCTCGCCGATCTGCTCGAGGACAAGGGCGTCGACGTCTCGTACGCGATCCATCCCGTCGCCGGCCGCATGCCCGGGCACATGAACGTCCTGCTCGCCGAGGCGAACGTCCCGTATCCGCAGCTGAAGGAGATGGACGAGGCAAACCCCGAGTTCCCTCGCACCGACGTCGCGCTCGTGATCGGGGCGAACGACGTCGTCAACCCGGACGCGCGCAGCAACACCGGGAGCCCGATCTACGGCATGCCGATCCTGAACGTGGACGACGCCCAGACCGTCGTCGTCCTGAAGCGGAGCATGAACCCCGGCTTCGCCGGCATCGACAATCCGTTGTTCCTGAACCCGAAGACCGTGATGCTCTTCGGGGACGCGAAGGAGTCGATCCTGAGGCTCGTCCAGGACGTCAAGAGCCTCTGACGTGGACGAATTCGATGCGATCGTGATCGGCGCGGGACCCGCGGGCGAGGCCTGCGCCGGACGGATCGGGCAGGGCGGGCTCTCGGTCGCGATCGTCGAGCAACACCTGATCGGCGGCGAGTGCTCCTACTACGCGTGCATGCCGTCGAAGTCGCTGCTGCGGCCCGACGAGGCGCTCGCGGAGGCGCGGCGAATCCCCGGTGCCCGCGAGGCCGCATCGGGCGACCTCGATGTGGAGGCCGTCCTTCGGCGGCGCGACGAGGTGATCCACAACCTCGACGACTCCTCCCAGCTGCCGTGGCTCGAGGACCGCGGCGTGACGGTCGTCCGCGGTAGCGCCAGGATCGCGGGCGAGCGCCGGATCGAGGTCGACGGCCGGACGCTCACGGCGCGGAAGGCCGTCGTCGTCGCGACCGGCAGCACGCCGGTGATGCCGCCGATTCCCGGTCTGCCCGATGGGTCGCCCTGGACGAACCGCGAGGCGACGACGGCACACCAGGCGCCCGAGCGGCTCGTCGTCCTCGGCGGCGGCGTCGTCGGCGTGGAGCTCGCGCAAGCGTGGTCGTCGCTCGGCTCGCAGGTGTCGGTCGTCGAGGCGCTGTCGCGCCTGATCGCCCGAGAGGAGCCGTTCGCGTCGCAACAGGTGCACGACGCGCTCGTCGCGCGCGGCATCGACGTCCGCACCGGCTCGAAGGCGGTGCGGGTCACCGGCGGGAAGGGCGACGTCTCGGTTGAGCTCGACTCGGGCGACCGTGTCTCCGGCGACGAGCTGCTCGTCGGCGTCGGCCGCCGGGCGGCGACCGGCGAGCTCGGCCTCGAAACGGTCGGGCTCGAGCCGGGCAAGCCGATCGAGGTCGACGAGCGGATGCGGGCGCACGACTCCGACTGGCTCTACGCGATCGGCGATGCGAACGGTCGCGTGCTGCTCACGCACATGGGCAAGTACCAGGGCCGGATCGCCGCAGACGTCATCCTCGGCCGCGACGCCCGGCTCGACCGGCGCGCCGACGGGCCGCTCTCGCCGCGTGTCATCTTCACCGACCCGCAGGTCGCCGCTGTCGGGCACACGCTCGAGTCGGCGCGCGAAGCCGGGATCGACGCTCGGGCAGTCGACCGGGAGACCTCGGGCAACGCCGGCGGCAGCTTCTACGGACGGGGCGCGCCCGGGACGTCACGGCTCGTCGTCGACGAGGGCCGCGGCGTCGTCGCCGGCGCGACGGTCACCGGTGCCGAGGTCGCCGAGTTCCTCCATGCGGCGACGATCGCCGTCGTCGCCGAGGTCCCGCTCGAGCGCCTGTGGCACGCGGTGCCCTCGTTCCCGACGCGGAGCGAGGTCTGGCTGCGCCTGCTCGAGGAGTACGGCCTTTAGGGACGTGTCCTGCTCGGCCATGGCCCGATCGGGACCATCCCTACCCCCCGCCCGCCCACGGGGATGGACAGGATAGACCGTCGCGGCGCGCGGGTCTGTGGCAATTTCGTGCCGAAAGCGTGACGCGAGCGGGCGCGGTCAGATCGCCCAGCGGCCGTTCTCCTGGACAAGCTCGCCGTCCAGGTAGAGCTGCCCGCCCGGGCGGAGGTCCTTGACCATGTCCCAGTGGACGATGCTCTCGTTCTTGCCGCCGACGAACGGAAACCCGGCGCCGACCGCGAGGTGCACCGTACCGTCGATCTTCTCGTCGAAGAGCGTGTTCTTCACATGTCGCTGGATGCTCGGGTTGCAGCCGACGCCGAGCTCGCCGAGCACGCGCGCGCCCGGGTCGGCGTCGAGCTGGGAGAAGAGGAACTCCTCGTCCGAGCGCGCCGACGCGTCGACGACACGGCCGCCGTCGAAGGCGAGCCGGACACCGTGGCACTCGTGGCCCATCTGGACCGCGGGAAACTCCGAGAACTCGACGACGCCCTCGGTCGCGTCCTCGACCGGACTGAAGAAGAACTCGCCGCCGGGCATGTTCAGGTGCCCGTCGTCCACCATCCCCTCGCGGCCCTCGAGGCTGAGCCGGAGGTCGGTGCCCGCGCCGACGATGCGCACTTCGCGCGCCGCGTCGAAGCGCTCCTTGTACCGCCGCATCCGCTCGGCCTCGGCGTCCCAGTCGAGCAGGCACGCGCCGAAGACGAAGTCCTCGAACTCCGGCAGCACCATCCCAGCGTCCTGTGCCTGCGCCTCGGTCGGATAGCGGCAGCCGACCCACGGGATCTCGAATGCGAGCCGCCGCGCGCTGAACGGCCGCACCATCTTCCCGAGCAGCGCGTCGCGCTCGTGCGGCAGATCGGAGCCCTCCCGCGTGTTGTCCGGCGCGGAGATGTTCATCCACGCGTCGACGTGGTCCCACGCGTACCGCTCGATCGGCGCGGCCTGCCGGAGCAGCTCGCGCGGCGCCTCCTTGGCCCACTCCAGGTCGACGTCCTGCGGACCGAAGCCGATGCGGAGCAGCGCGTAGGCGCCGCGCCGAGCGATCTCGCGGGTGACTGCCTGGACGAGGGGCTTCGCCGCCGGCCGCGACTTCACCATCACCTGCCAACCCGGCTGGACGTCGAGGCAGCGCCCGACGAGAAGGCGCGCGTACTCGTCGATCCTCGGGTCACGCACGAGGCGGAAATCTACGGCGTGCGCCGCCGCAACGTCGCAGCGCCGAGGGCGAGCGCGAAGAAGCGGACATTCTCGCGGACGCTCAGGTCGGCGTACACCGACGGCGTCTGCGTCATGTAGGCCACGCGCCGTTGCAGCTCCCGCACGCCGGCCGGCCGATCGAGCACGGTCACCTTTCCGCCGGCGATCCGCTGCACGCCGACGATCGCCCGGATCAGCGTCGTTCTTGCCGCTGCCGCTCGGACCGAGCGGGCCGGTCACGCTCCCCGAGACGCGACGGCAAGCGTGAGCTCGTCGATCACGACGTTGCCCCCGCGGACGATACGGAGTCACTAGACGCGAATCGTCGTTACGTGAGCAGCCGCGTGAGCACCGTGCGCGCGATCGGGGTCAAGGGCAGGCCGTCGAGCTCGGCCGGCTGGAACCACCGCACCTCGCTCGTCTCGATGCCGTCGGGCCGCTCGACGCCGCCGACGGCTCGCCCTTCGAACACGGCAGGAACGTAGGCCACCCGGTCGCCGTTCGGATAGGTGATCCGGAACTCGGGACCGCCGTAGACGCCGAGCAGCTTCCCGCTTTCGACGAGCAACCCGGTCTCCTCGTACGCCTCGCGCACCGCGGCCACCTGCGGGGGCTCGTCCGGCTCGATCGCGCCGCCCGGCAGCGACCACGTTCCGAGCTCCACGTGCCGGACGAGCAGCACCCGCCCGCGCTCGTCGCGGACGAGCACGGCCGCCGAGGGCACGAGCAGGAGCTCGGTGCCGACGCGCTTGCGCAGGCGGCGGATGTGCTCCGAGATCGGCACGGCCGCGAGCCTATAGTGCCGCCGTGATCCCGCTCTTCACCGGACGACACGTCCGCGAGGCCGTGTCGCCGGAACGCGCACTCGAGGCGGTGCGGGAAGCCTTCGTCGCCTATGCGCGACGCGAGTGGACGATGCCGCCCAAGATCTACGTGCCCGCCTATCCGGCCGGCGACTTCCGTGCCATGCCCGCAGTCGGAGGCGGCCACGCGCTGCTCAAGTGGATTACGTCCTTCCCGGGCAACCCCAGGAGGGGCATCCCGACGGTGATGGGCGTCGTGCTGCTCTCCTCCGCAGCGGACGGCCGTCTGGTCGCGGTGCTCGACGCGGCCTCGGTGACGGCGCTGCGGACCGGCGCGGCCGCCGTCCTCGCGGCGGAGACACTCGGGCGCGCCGCCGCCGAGACCGCAGCGGTGATCGGCGCGGGCGTCAACGGCGAAGCCGTCGCCCGCACCTTCGTCGCGCGCGGCCGGACGCCGCTCCTCTGGGACGTCGACGAGGCGCGGGCCCGCGAGGTCGCGGAGCGGATCGGGGCCCGGGTTGCCTCGAGCCGCGAGCAGGCGCTCGGCGCCGACCTGCTCGTGACGGTCACCCCCGGCCGAGAGGTGCTGCTGCCGGAGGGCGCCCTGCGCGCCGGCCAGCACGTCAGCCTGATGGGCGCCGACGGCCCCGGGAAGGCGGAGATCGCGGCCGGCGAGCTCGCGCGCGTCCACGTCTTCTGCGACGACTCGGAGCAAGCTTCCCACAACGGAGATCTCGTGCACGCGATCGAGGCCGGTGTGCTCACGCGTGACGACGTGTCGCAGCTCGGTGACGTCCTGATTGGTACAGCCGAGGGGCGGACGTCCGACGGCGACATCACGGTCTTCGACTCGACGGGCCTCGCGATTCAGGACCTCGCGATCGCGCTCGCCGCGATGGAGCGCGCCGGCCAGCTCGATCTGCCGGCGATCCCGCTCTAGGCGACGAGCACCTCCTATGATCCGCTGATCGTTCCCGAGGCCCCGCTAGGACGGAGCTCCGATGAGTCAGGCAACTCGCAACGTGCAGGTTGAGGCAAGGCCGAATCCACTGACCATCGACCCGACGGAAACAGCGGTCATTGTCGTCGACATGCAGAACGACTTCGTGGCCGAGGGAGGTATGTTCGCCCGAGCGGGTCTTCCCATCTCGGCGGCTCAGGCGGTTGTCGAGCGGACCGCGAGAGTGCTCACTGCCGCGCGCGCCGCCGGCATGAAAGTCGTCTATCTGCAGATGGCGTTCGAGAGCGACCTCTCGAATCTCGGCGGGCCTGATGCTCCCAACCGCGTCAGGCACCTCGCTTTCGGAGTCGGCCAGCCGGTTGAGACACCCGACGGCGGCACCGGCCGCTTCTTGATCAAGGACACGTGGAATACGGACATCCTGAGTGAGCTCACGCCCGAGCCCGACGACATCGTCGTATCGAAGCATCGGTACAGCGGCTTTTTCGAGACGACGCTCGACGCCACCTTGAGAGAGTTGGGGATCAAGCAGCTGGTCTTCACCGGCGTCACCTGCAGCGTGTGTGTCGAGTCAACACTTCGCGATGCGTTCTATCGGGACTATCAGTGCCTTCTATTGGCCGACTGCACTGCGGAACCGATCGGCAGCGAGTTCGGACGCAGCAACCACGACGCAAGCCTCCTCGTGATCGAGAAGCTGTTCGGTTGGGTATCGGACTCCGCTTCGCTCTTGCGGGCGCTCGCGCAGCTGCCTGCCGCCGCAGCGGTCCAGTAAGGCAGGCGACGGCGTTCGCCCGCCTCGACCTCTAACGAGGTAGGCCGAACGGCCCATTGACGGCTTCGGCTGGGCGGTCAACGTGAGATGAGTGACGAGATGCGGCCTCGTCGCGGCGGTCTGCGCACTCGCGGTGGTTGCGGGCGCCCTGGCTGTGCGCGCCAATGCAGCACCCGGCCTGCTCGTCGGCGTCGACGACGACACGGTCAAGTGGATCGTGCGCCCGAACGGGCTCGTCGCGACCGACCGCGACCTCGGCCTCGATGCCGTCCGCGTGACGATTCCGTGGCGCGGCGGGACGAGCCCGACGCCGCTCGTCGGCACGTACCTGCATCGTGTGGCGATGATGGTCGGGCTCGGACAGCGGGTCGTGCTCGCCGTCTACGGCAAGCCGTCCGACGCGCCGGTGAACGCGAGGCAGCGGGCGCAGTACTGCGGGTTCGTCCACCACGTCCTCGCCCGGATCCCGATTCGCGACGTCGTCATCTGGAACGAGGTGAACTCGCCGGCGTACTGGCCCGCCTCGGCCGGAGCGCCCGCGTACGAGGCGCTGCTCGCGACGTGCTGGGATCGGCTGCACGCGCTGCGCCCGGACGTCAACCTGATCAGCTCGACCGCGGCCCACTACGATCCCGCCGGCTTCGTTCGCGCACTCGGCGGCGCCTACCGGGCGAGCGGACGCACGCGCCCGATCGTCGACACGTTCGGCCACAACCCGTATCCGGACCACGCGTCCGAACCGCCGTGGCAGCTGCACCCCGACACGGCGACGGTCGGCCAGGGTGACCTCGGACGGCTGCTGGCCGCGTTCCGCGACGGCTTCGGCGGCACGGCGCAGCCGCTGCCGGGGACGCGCGCGACGGCGATCTGGTACCTCGAGGACGGCTTCCAAACGACGATCGCGGACGGGAAGCGCCGCTACTACAACGGCACCGAGAACGACCGGCTCGTCGTACCGCCGGTCGCGCCGAGCGGGAGCGGCGCGCAGCGCGCCCGTCGCGATCAGGCCCTCCAGCTCCGCGAGGCGCTCCTGCTCGCGTACTGCCAGCCGGCCGTCGGCGCGTTCTTCAACTTCGAGCTGATGGACGAGAGCCGACTTGTCGGCTGGCAGTCGGGGCTGCTCTGGCGCGACGGCACCCACAAGCCCTCCTACGGCGCGTTCAAGGCCACGGTCGCGCTGATCAAGTCGGGCGCCGTCGACTGCTCGAACGTTCCGGGGGTCTAGGGCGCGGGTCTCTATTCGCGCGTGTCGACCGGTCATTTCGGACGGACGCGCGTCGGAGCCGCGCGTCCT
>Ga0137371_10003091_pt1 | contig 13197 bp, 12 predicted proteins | sample SagtaG_7_FD_104919 | JGI IMG/M metagenome (GOLD analysis project Ga0137371, IMG submission 104919) | Vadose zone soil microbial communities from Sagehorn Ranch, Mendocino, California, USA - Sage1_R_40_16 metaG | ecosystem: Environmental > Terrestrial > Soil > Vadose zone | place: USA... | reverse complement strand
CGTGATCGCGCTCGTAGGCGCGAATTGCTCGACGCGTCTGCGGTCCGAGAACGCCGTCAATGGATCCACGGTAATAACCGGCGCGAGCGAGACGGCGCTGTAGCTCGGCTACTCTAGAGTGGCTGGCATATCCCGAGTCGCCGTATCCATTGCCGCCGTATACGTTGCCTCCGTAACCATAACCATAGCCGTAGCCGTAGGGATCACCGTAGCCGTAGCCATACGGATAGCCATAACCATAGCCGTAGCCGTACGGATAGCCCCAGCCCCAGCCCCAACCCCACCACCACGGAAAACCGAAGTCACCGATGAAGATGACATTATTGCCGTGATGATGGTGCCAATTGCCGCTCCAGTTGCCACCACTCCAATTGTTGCCAGACCAGTTGCCGCCATGCCAATTGCTACCATGCCCGCTCCAATTGCCGCCGCTCCAGCGCTGGCCGCCCCAAGCGCCCATTCCGGGGCGTCCGCCCCTCGAAGCGAAATGATGGTCGCCACCACCGCCACCGCGCGGCGCAGCTGTGAGAACCGGAGCAGTCAGCATCACTGCAACAAGACAAGCCAAGAAAAACAGAAGTTTAGAATTATTCATAATCGGTCGGGGTTTCTATCCACATCATTAGACACCGCACGCGATTCAAAGTCTCGTTTTATTTTTACGGTGGCAGAGAATTAAATAAGACCGGCGGCTCGCTCCCCTTTTTCCCTGCGAGCCGCCGGTCAAAACCAACCGAACTCACCGCTCGGTCAGATTACGCTAGGCCTAATCTATCGAGAAGCGGTGCGCTGATCGTCCCGTCCACAACCAAGCCATGTCTGCTTTCATAAGCGGCGATCGCGGCCCGGGTTCGCGGCCCCATGACTCCATCGACTAGGCCATGGTAGTAGTCGAACTCACCCAAGCGGCGCTGCACCGCTGCAACCGTCCCCGCATCATAGCTGTACGCAGGCTGGTAATGCGAATAGGTGTATGGGTAACCTCCATAGTACGAATATGGGTAATACCCTGAATACCCGTACGGCCAATATGAATAGGAGCCGTAGTACGGATAACCGAATCCGCCGCCATAGTAGTAGCGAGTGCCGCCGTAATAGCCGGTATAGCCAGTACCATAACGGGTACCAGCGTAGTAGCCGCCGGTGCCCATGCGTGAACTAGTGCCGTGACGATACGTCGGGGTCACCTGTGTGGTTCGCGCAGCCATTCGTTGAGGCTTCGACATCGAGGCGGCCGCCGACTTCCTGTGCATCTCCCCCAGCGCTGGCGACGCGATCAACGCCACTGCTGCAAGGCAGCTTAGGAAAACTAACCCTTTAGTTTTCACAATGTTACTCCTCCTTTCTGTCTATCCATCTCACAAAGCGCTGTCTCCAAAAATGTTCGAGGGTAGCCACGCGAACACGCCCCAAGCTTGGATCTCAGGCTGGTGCGACATGCTTACACTATGCCCGCGGGCAATACGCCGTGAGATAATCTAGTAATTAAAAACCGGGAACGGACCAGAGTTTCGCATCGATTCCTGCTGGTCAGTGTGCAGTCATCGCGATTATCATGACCACTACGACCATGAAGCGCGCAGCGATCTCGATCCTCTTATTGTCTGTGTTCGCACGGCAAGTGCTTTACGCCGCGACGGTTGAACACAGCGTGAGTCCGTCGCGCCAATTCGTTATCTACGGAGCTGATGCGGAATTGCGCGGCGCTGTTTCCAACTTGGCAGAGCGGACCAAGACCAATCTTCTTGTGCTGTTGCGGCAGCGCGACAACTGGGTCGTCCCTATCGTGGTGAATCTACAACCACAGCAGGCAAATCGCCCCGAAATTCCGCCGGCTGACCTCCGATTTAGCCAGACCGGTTTTGGCCTCAAGCTGCAGCTCGACCTGATGATCGCGAAAAACCTCGATGCATCATTGATGGAGCGCGAACTGCTGCGCGCGATTTTATTGGAGATGATTTATCGAAAAGAATCACACATCGCGGCCGGTAGCATATTCGTCGAGCCACCGGATTGGTTGATTGACGGCGTGCTTGCGCTTGCGCCTGGGAGCGATCGTGGACAGTTGGTCGAAGCGCTCACTACCGCGGACAAGACAGAGTCGCTGGAGATGTTTCTCCGTCAACGCCCCGGACTTCTCGATTCCGCGGGCCGGACGCTTTATCGCGCATACTCTTTTGCACTCGTGCAAATGCTAATCGATGGAAGAAATGGCCCTGCCCGTCTGGCGCAGTACATTGGTCATCTATCTAACGCCTCAAACGAGCCGCTTGCAGATTTGAAGGCGCAGTTTCCGTTCCTCCTTGGCGATGCGGAGCAACCCTGGCAGTTGAACTTAAGTCGGTTGAGGAATTTGCAGAGGTACCAGTTGCTCACCTTTGCCGAAAGCGAGCGACGCATTGATGAATTGTTGCACGTGAAAATCTCAGAAGCGACCAAGCCGGCCAAGCCGGTAGGGCTTGACGAACTTGCGCAGCGCAAGGCTTCGCCAAATGAGAAGATCGCGCTGAATCAGCTGGGCCATGATTTGCTCTCCTTCGTTGCCGAGGCCAATCCGGTTTTGCGCCCGATCGCGCGCGAGTACCAGGAGATCGTCGCGCTGCTTGCCCGTGGAAAGAGGAAACGAATCGCGAAGCGTCTGTCGCGTTTGGAGGTTACCCGCAAACAACTCGCCGCTCGAATGAGTGATATTGACGACTACATGAACTGGTTCGAAGCCACTCAAATGAAGAGCGGCAGCGGGAATTTCACTGATTATCTGAAAGCCGTGGACCAATCGCAGCTCTCAGTGCCAAAGCGGCATGATCCGCTTTCAGTTTACGTCGATGCGCTGGAGGACCAGTTCGGAAATTGAGCAAATCTGGACAAACTCTTGCCCCTTTCGGCTTTGACGATTATCTTGAGTAGCGCGTTTTGGACGCGCGTTTTCTATTCATGCAAAAGATTGGTTTCGCCGAGGCTCTCGACTCAATTGTTGCCAGCGACCCACGTTACCAGCGGGACGCCTATGTCTTTTTGCGCGATGCGCTCGATTTTACGACCAAGCAACAGAAGAAAATCAAAGGCCTCAGCGTTCGTCACGTGACCGGCCCGGAATTGCTCGACGGAGCGCGGCAGTACGCTCTCAAAGAATTCGGACCCATGGTGATGACAGTTTTCGATAACTGGGGAATCCATTCCTGCGAGGACATCGGGAACATGGTTTTTAACCTCATCGGCGCCGGGATATTCGGAAAGACCGAGGAGGATTCGATCGAGGACTTCAAGAATGTTTACGATTTTGGAGAGGTTTTTGGGAAGCCGTTCGCCCCGGCAAAACCAGCGAGGGCAAAACCGCCGGCGCAATTGCCAGCGCCGAAGCCTGCTGCCTCAGGCAAGTGATGCATGGTTTCGCCACGTTGAACCGTTGAATCGCAATCCTCGATGTAACGTTGTAACGATTTAACGAATCACGAATCACGAATCACGCGCCTTGCCGTGCTTCGTCATTGCACATCTAAGTAATGTATCGCATTCCCGTAGCGAATTTTCTCTCAGCGGCTCTATTGTTTAGCATGATCAATTTGAAAGCTGCGCCAACCGAGCACTCCGCTGCGATCACTTTTCCGCTAAGCACGGCGCAGAAATGGATTCTGTCGAACGGACTGACGATCATCGTGCAGGAAGATCGCAGCGCTCCGGTGGCCAGTGTGCAGGCCTTGTGTGCCACGGGGAGCGTCTACGAGGATCAGCATCTGGGCGCGGGCTTGTCCCACATTCTCGAGCACATGCTCTTTAAGGGAACCAAGACCCGATCGACCAATCAGATCGCGCAAAAAATCCAGGACGTCGGCGGATACATCAACGCCTACACATCGTTCGATCGCACCGTTTTTTGGATCGACGTGCCGAAAGATGGCGTCCCCACCGCGCTCGACATTTTGGCGGACGCCATGATGAATTCGACCCTGCCGCCTGAAGAATATCAGAAAGAGCAGGAAGTCATCCGGCGCGAATTCGCCATGGGCATGGATGATCCTGATCGCATGACCGGGCTGCTTCTTTTTGCCACCGCCTACCAGCGGCATCCTTATCGATTCCCGGTCATCGGCGAGCTCGAAATCTATAACCAGCTCACCCAGGAGCAGGTGATGCAGTATTACAAAACGCGCTACGTTCCGAACAATCTCACGTTCATTGTAGTCGGAGATGTGGATGCAGAAAAAGTGCGGCAACAACTCGCCGATCTATTCAAACCGTATTCAGAAAAATCGCTCAAACCGCTGTTCATTCCAACGGAGCCGCCGCAACTTGGCCGGCGCGAAGTGCACCAGGAATTTGCGACTGAGCTGACGCATCTTTCGCTCGCGTGGCACATCCCGGAGGTCACGAATCCAGACGTTCCCGCGCTCGATCTGCTCTCAACCATACTCGGCGACGGGCGCAGCTCGCGTTTATATCGGCGCGTGCGCGAAGAGGCCGGTTTGGCGTTTAGCATATCCGCATTCTCTTACACACCGGGCGATCCTGGTTTGTTTGGCGTCGATGCTACTGTCGATCCGAAAAAACGCGAAGCAGCCGAGCAATTGGCCTTGCGCATTGTGGATGAAGTGAAGCAGGCCGGCGTCACCGCGGAAGAATTGGCGAAGGCAAAGAAAATCATGCTCAGTCATCATCTCGGCGCGCTCACCACCATGCGCGGCCAGGCTTCGGACATCGGGTCGAACTGGTTGCTCACGCGCGATCTGAATTTCAGCCGCCATTATCTCGACGCTGTCCAGAAGGTAACGCTCGATGACATCAAACGCGTCGCCGCGACATATCTCACGGAGAACAATCTGACCGTCATCTCGTTGAGTCCAAAGGGCTCGCTGGCCGGCAAAGCCGAGAGCGCGAAGGCTGTCGAGGCGGGAGAGATTCAAAAATTTGATCTGTCGAACGGATTGCGATTGCTGGTGCGCGAAGATCCTCGCTTGCCGCTCGTCGGGATAGGCGCGGTTTTTCGCGGCGGCCTTCTCGCCGAAACGCCGCAGGACAACGGCATTACGCGGTTGATGGCCAAGGTGCTGTTGAAGGGAACCAAAACGCGCACAGCTGAGCAAATCGCCAATGAGATCGAAGCCGTGGGCGGTTCCATTTCGAGCGACGCCGGAAACAACAGCTTCAGCGTGTCGGTCGATGTCACCAAGCCCGATGTGAAATTGGGAGTGGACCTGCTCTCAGACGTGTTGCTCAACGCTACGATGCCGGAAAAAGCCATCGCGCGTGAAAAGGAAACCCAGATCGCCGCGATTCAGCAAGAGGAAGAGCAGCTGACCATGGTCGCCCGCAACATCATGCGGCAGGCGCTTTTTCCGCGGCATCCCTACGCACTGCGTTCAAATGGCTCGGTCGAGTCTGTTCAGCGGTTGACGCAAAAAGATTTGGTCGAATTTCGTGATCGCTACGTGGTCGCCAAGAACGGCGTTATCTACGTCTTTGGCGACGTCAAAGCTGGCGAGGTAAAACAGCTCATCGAGCAAACGCTCGGAAAAATGAAGCCCGGCGCGCTTGCGCTGACTGACGCAATGGCTTCCGCGCCGTTGGGCAAGCCGGAAACCGTTGAAAGCCACAAAGACAAAGCGCAAGGCGTGATCTTGGTCGGATTTCGCGGCGCGAGCCTGTCGAGCCCCGATCGCTACGCGTTGGACTTAATCGACGAGGCGAGTAGCGACCTCGGGTCGCGGTTTTTCATTCGCATTCGAGAGCAAATGGGACTGGCGTATTACGTCGGCGCCAGCCAGATGCAGGGCCTTGTCCCGGGACTCTTCGCATTTTACCTCGGCACCGACCCGCAGAAGATCGAGCCGGTGAAGACCGCGTTGCTCGATGAAATACACAAGCTCGCCAACGAAGGTCTCACGACTGAAGAATTAGCCAGAGCGAAAAAGAAGCTGATTGGCCAACAGGAGATCGCCAATCAAAGCAACGACGCGCTTGGTTATCATTGCGCGCTGGACGAGCTCTACGGGCTGGGCTTCGATTATTACAAGCAACTCGAACACGACGTGAACGCGGTGACACTCGAAGATATTAAGCAAGTGGCCGCGAAATATTTTCGCGATCAGCCGTACGTTTTAGCAACGGTGCGACCTCCAGAGAAGAAGTGACAAGTGACGGGTGACTTGCCTTCGCCTAGGCTACGGCGGGCAGGCAAGTGACGAGAAAACCCGTTCATGGTATACTGAATCAACTGATGACTCGTCACTCATCACTAATCACTTTCTTTTATGGCTGAAGTCCAAAAAACCACACAGAGCGGCGAGCTTTCCCAGCGCTTCATCGAGTTTGTCGTGATGCACGCCCAAAACGCCGCGCTGTTTCTTGGCCAAATTCCAAATCCAAAAACCGGCGAGCCCGAAGTGAACCTCGACCTTGCCAGAATGTTCATCGATCAACTGGCAATGATTCAGGAAAAAACGCGCGGCAACCTGACGAACGAAGAAGCAACAGTTTTGCGCAACGCGCTTTCCAATTTGCAAATGGCATACGTCGAGGTGTCGCGGGAGCCTGGTATGGCGCGACCAGAGCCTGCTCGCGGTAGCGAGGGCGCGCCAGAGGCCGAGTCAACCGCACCAGAAGCCGCTCCGCCAGCAAAATCGACGGAACAACCATCGACAGGCACGCCGGAGCCATCAGCGCCGATTACATCGACCGAGCCCGAGACAGAATCGCGGAAAAAATTCACCAAAAGCTACGGGCCGTGAATCGCTGATCCACTTGCGTGTCATCCCTAGCGCAGCGAGGGACCTCGCGCAAGCTAGCTTCCGGCAACGATCGCTGATCTTGTTCTCCAGATGAACAGGCGAACGGTCCGTTTGCGCGCTCTCATCCGAATTAAGGTCACGTGCACGCAATCGCAAGAAAGCTCAGCAACGGCAAGAAGCTAAATGGCGATACGACGGTTCTCGCTCAGTCGGCCGAAACGGCAGAGGACGCGGGTTTGCGTTACGTGAGCGATGAGCAGCCCGGTTTTTCGCGCCGGCGCAACGGCGACGAATTCGAATATTTTGATTTGAAAAGAAAGCCGATTCGTGACGAACAACGCTTGCTGCGAATTAAACGGCTGGTCATTCCGCCTGCGTGGAGCGATGTCTGGATTTGTCCATCGCCCAGTGGACACATCCAAGCCACCGGACGAGATGCTCGGGGACGGAAACAATATCGATATCACGAGCGCTGGCGGGAAATACGCGATGAGAACAAATACGATCGACTAGTCAACTTCGGAAAAGCTCTCCCTAAAATTCGCAGACGCCTGAAGCAAGATTTGGCTTTGAGCGGTCTGCCTCGGGAGAAAGTGCTCGCAACAATCGTGCAGCTTCTGGAGCGAAGCCTCATCCGCGTCGGCAATGAAGAGTATGCGCGTGAAAACAAATCGTTCGGTCTTACTACTCTGCAAGATCGACACGTGGACGTGAAAGGCTCAAAGCTGCGGTTTCGTTTTCGTGGCAAGAGCGGCCGCCAACATGAAGTGGATGTAACTGATCGCCGAATCGCGCGGATTGTGTCTAACCTGCAGGATTTACCTGGCCAGAACCTGTTTCAGTATCTCGATGAGGAAGGCAACGTGCGCGACATCACTTCACAGGATGTAAACGAATATTTGCGCGCGATCACAGGCGAAGATTTTACCGCGAAAGATTTTCGCACGTGGACAGGAACTGTGCTGGCCGCGGTCGCGCTGGGCAAGCTGGGCGCGTCTGAAACAAAGAAGCGGGCCCAAGCGAACATCAAAAATGCAGTCGGCGCGGTGGCAGAAGTTCTTGGCAATACCCCGGCAGTGTGCCGGCAGTGTTACATTCACCCCGCTGTTCTCGAAGCGTATCTGAACGGAAATTCCTTCAACGGCTTTTGGCCGGACACGCAGGAAGAGTTCGGAAAAAAAGGCGTTGATCTCACCTCGGCACAGGCAGCTGTTCTGAAATTTTTGCAAAGTAGCTCGTGAGAAAAATCCGGCTGACGAAGCTTCTGTGTATTAACGGGAGCTGGTTCGCCGCGGTGCGGGGCTCGGCCTGGTCTTTGCACTCTTGCGGACGGTGATTGGTTGCTGACTGGCAGCCGCGGTTTGCTGCTGTTCCTGCGTATATTTTTTTGTGCTCGGCCAGATCAAACGCCACGGTTGTGTTTTTATTGTCTCGCTGAATTGCTTGATGTTCTCGCCAGCAGGGCCGAGATCGGTAACCGCGAGTCTTAGTTTCTCCGACGATGTCCGCAGGTTTCGCAGTGTGACCTCGATGTTGTCGTTCTCTGTAAGGCTGGTGCTGATCTTTTCGATGTTTGTGAGCGAATGCGAGAGCGCGCTGTCGGGCGCGGTCAGATCGGCCATATGTTCGCCGAAGGTTTTGAACTGGGTGAGAGCGAGGTTCAGCTCGGAATTTTCGTCGGTGAGCCGATTCAGGTTTTGCGCGGTCTGCTGGAGATCTTTCATGGTGTTGGTAGCTTCGGCTGCGACCGGTTTGATTACTTCCAGCATCTTCGCCGCGGCATCGCCCAGATCGGGAGTGCGTTCACCGGCAAACATCTCGCCGTCTTTCGCGCGACCAGAGCTTTCGTTTCCTTGGGTGATGTCGATTGCCATGTCGCCGAGTAACCCAAGTTGCATTAGCCGCGTCTTGGCATCGCGATACACCTTCGCGTTCTTGTCCACTTGTACATCCACGCGCACTTCGAACCTCAGTTTGCCCGGCGTCGCAGTTGGGCCCGCCTTCGCCGAGGCTTCGGCGGGCATGCTGGGACTCGCATTCGGTTCGGCCTGATGAATTGCAGCCTCCGCTTCTTCCGCCTGTTTTTCTTCTTTCGGCGATACAGGTGAATACAATTTTTGCACCTGACCAATCTTGCGGCCGGCTAACATCACTGGCGCGCCCTGTTTGATTCCGGCCGCGTTATCGAAGTAAATCTTGTAGGTCACCAGCGGGCGGAACAATCCCGGAGCGCCGAGCAAAACCAAAAGGAAGGCGACCACCGCGATCGTGCCGATCACCAGCAGGCCGGTCATGATTTCATTTCTTTGTAATTGCATCGAGGCTGCCTTCCAGAATGGGACCTTCAGTGCTGCCGCTCAAAAACTGAGCGACGACCGGATTCTTGGATTGTTTGAATTCTTCGGGTTCGGCTTCTTCAATGATTTTTCCGTGGTACAACATAGCCATTCGCGTGCCGATGCGAAAGGCGCTGTCCATTTCGTGCGTGACGGTGATCGATGTGACCTTCGCTGTTTCGCTCAGGCTGATAATTAATTCGTCGATCACCGAGGCTATGACCGGGTCGAGGCCGGCTGACGGCTCGTCAAGAAGGATCAATTCGGGATCGAGCACCAGCGCACGCGCAAGGGCGACGCGTTTGCGCATACCGCCGCTGAGTTCCTCCGGCAACAGGTCCTTGGAATCCTTCATGCCGACAAGCTCCAGTTTTTCATCGACGATTTTGTCAATCTCTGCGCGTGATTTGTCCGTGAGCTCCTCGAGCGGCAGAGCGACGTTGTCACGCACATTCCGCGAACTGAGCAGCGCCGAATACTGATAGACCATGCCCATGTGTTGCCGGACGGCCTGAAGTTTTCGCCGTTGGAGCCGCGTGATTTCGAATTGCTTGAAAAATATCGAACCTGAATTGGGACGCAGCGTGCCGAGAATCAGTCGCAAAATGGTGCTCTTGCCACTGCCGGTTTGGCCCATGACCACGAGGCGTTCCTGCGGCTCGACCCTAAGCGACAAGTCATCGAGTATTTCTTTCTCTTCAAATTGCATGTACACGTCGCGCAACTCGACCATATGCGTGGGCCTGGTCATGTCGGGTAAAATGTGGTGTAAACGACGTTGTATAGCGTATCGAAGCCGATCACCGCCGTGATCGCTGTTACGACGCTGGATGTTGTCGAAGTGCCAACCCCAGCGGCGCCGCCTTTAACGGTCAATCCCCGGTAACACGCAATCGCGGCGATGAGCAGCCCGAACAGAAAGCTCTTCAAAATGCCGGTGATGATATCGCGAATGAGCAATGAATCTTTCACAAGATCGAGAAAGTAGGGGAACGCGATGCTGAAATACGCCTTACAGATCAGGCTGCTGGCAAATATTGCGGCGATATTTGAAACCGTGGACAGACACGGCATCAGCAGAAATAGCGCGAGCATTCGCGGCGCGACGAGGAAACGCAGCGGACCGATACCCATGGACTCAATCGCCTCGACTTCTTCGGAAACCTGCATGGTGCCGAGCTCGGCGGTAAACGCCGCGCCGATGCGCGCCGCCAGCATGATGCCGGTGAGAAGGGGCCCGAGCTCGCGCGTGAAACCGATCGCGACCAATCCAGGGATCAACCGCTCTGTGCCAAAGCGTTGCAACTGATAGCCGGTGAGCAGCGCCATGGTCAGCCCAAGGAAAAACGAAACCAGTCCCACCAGTGGCACGGAGTCCACACCGGCGCGTTGGGTGTGCCGGAAAAAACTGGCGGCACGGAAAGGCACCCGCCCGTGCTGGATGCGCTCGAACGTTTCCTGAAACGTGTTCACGATGAACCAGAACACGCCGCCCACTTCGCGTAAGAAAGTGCGTGCCAAGTGGCCGATTCCCTGGGCAATCAAAACGGGTGGCGGTTGAGCGTTTGCCATGGCCGGGAAAGGTGGCCTTACTTCCCGGCAGGGAAAAGAGCAAAGTTGACGGGAGCTTTGCCGCAATTGCTGTAGCCGCTTCCCTGTGGGAAGCGTGGCGCTGATGTGTTTGACGCGCAGGCATCGCGTCGCCCACAGGGCGACGGCTACAGGCCCGGCTTAGCGCACAACGCTTGCATGAAACGTTCGACGTACAGCCTTTGAACGTTAAGATCGACAACCGTGGTAAGGAGCTCATTCCAACGCGACATGAAATTGTTTCGCATACTCAATTGCTTCTTTGTCATCGCGCTATTTAATGCCGGGGCGTCCGCGCTCGCCCTAGGGCCAGCCAGGTCTCTTACAGCCGTAGCGGAAAAGGGCCCTGAAAATCAGCCGACCATGAAAACAAAAAAAAAGATTGGACTCGCGATCCACGGCGGCGCCGGAACCATTGAGCGCAGCAAGATGACTCCGGAAAAAGAGCGCGAATACCGCGCGGGATTGGAACGCGCGCTGACGGCTGGTTACGAAATTCTGAAGCGAGGCGGGTCCAGCCTTGATGCCACGGAAGTTGCCGTGCGCGCGCTCGAGGATGATCCGCACTTCAATGCAGGCCGTGGTTCTGTTTTCACAAGTGCCGGCACAAACGAGATGGATGCGTCAATCATGGACGGGAAAACTCTCAAGGCCGGCGCGGTCGCCAGTTTGAAACACGTGAAAAATCCAATCGGTCTGGCCCGACTGGTCATGGAAAAATCGCCGCACGTCATGCTCGATTGCGCAGGCGCAGAAGCGTTCGCCAAAGAGAACGGGATCGAGCTTGTCGATGAAAAATATTTTTTTACGCAGGAACGCTGGGACGCGTTGCAGAAAATTAAGGAAGCGGAAAAACACGGTGGCGTTGGCGGAAAGAAATTTTTTATCTCGGAAGACGATCTACACGGCACTGTCGGCGCGGTCGCGTTGGATAAGGACGGTAATTTGGCCACGGCGACTTCCACCGGTGGAATGGCAAACAAGCTGCCCGGGCGAATCGGCGATACGCCGGTCATCGGCGCCGGCACCTACGCGAACAATCAAACCTGCGCAGTATCCTGCACTGGTGATGGCGAGTATTTTATTCGCGCCGGCGCGGCGCATGAGGTCTCAGCGCTCATGCAATACAGGGGGATGAAATTGCAGGAAGCGGCACAGATGGCTCTGGACGCAGTTAAAAAGCTTGGCGGCAGCGGCGGTTTAATCGCCATCGACAAAAACGGCGAGGTAGCTTTGCCATTTAACACAAACGGGATGTACCGCGGCTACGTAGATCCAAACGGCAAGTTTGTTGTGGAGATCTATCGTTGAATCGTTAAAGCGCTAAACCGGGCAAGCCGACCCTGTCATGTTGAGCGAGCGAAACGTCTCTGATTGTCACTTGGTGTTGCCGTGAGAATGAATCAGAGATTCTTCGCTTCGCTCAGAATGACAAAGCTGTGTCCGCTGCAACGGTTCAGCGCTTCAACGGTTTAACGCTTCACATGCTTCCTGCCTTCTCCGTCGTTATTCCTTGTTTCAACGAAGAAGCGCGGATTGGCGAAACGCTCCGCGTTACGATCGAGTATCTCGCCGCGAGCGCGCCAGAAAGTGAATTGATCGTGGTGAACGATGGATCGACCGATGCAACGGGGACAATCGCGCGCAAAATCCTGGCGGAGACAAAGATTGCGACGCGTTTGCTGGAAAATTTTCCAAATCGTGGAAAGGGCGCAGCGGTTCGCTCTGGATTGCTGGCTGCCCGTGAACCGATCGGGCTTTTTTCTGATGCGGATCTTTCCACGCCGATTGAAGAGACGCCGAAACTCATCGAACCGATTGCAAACGGCGAAGTCGATATTGCATTTGGATCGCGTGCGCTTGACCGCAGTTTAATCGGGATCCACCAACCGTGGCGACGCGAGCAGGCTGGCCGGATTTTTAATTTGCTCGTGCGCTTCGCGACAGGGCTGCCGTTTTGGGATACGCAATGCGGGTTCAAGGCGTTTCGCCTCGATATTTGCCGGCCGATCTTGGAGGCAGCGCGTGTCCAGGGTTTCGCTTTCGATGTTGAGCTGCTTTATCTCGCGCAACGTGCCGGCTTGCGAATCCGGGAGATTCCCGTGCGCTGGAATCACGCTGAGGGAAGCAAAGTTAGTTTTTTCCGCGACAGCCTGCGGATGCTACGAGAAGTGATTTCGCTGCGAACGGCGCCTGTAGCCGCTTCGCTGTGCGAAGCGCGACGTCGGAATCCTTGAACCCGCGCGCCACGCGTCTCACAGAGACGCGGCTACAGAAAATGCCGTAACTTTTCTTTCTCGCGTCGACATCTAAATTATCTGTTTCACTTTTTCGTAATCATGCAGTCGTTGCGATTTCATCCGGCCGTTGTACGTTGGTTCGAACAAACGTTCGGCTCACCGACCGAACCGCAGGTGCGCGGGTGGCCGGCGATCCAGTCCGGCCGCCAAGTGCTAATTTCCGCCCCGACAGGCTCGGGCAAAACGCTGGCGGCGTTTCTTGCTTCGCTGGATGCGCTGTTCCGCGAAGGCGTCGAGGAGGAATTG
>Ga0137371_10003090_pt1 | contig 13201 bp, 11 predicted proteins | sample SagtaG_7_FD_104919 | JGI IMG/M metagenome (GOLD analysis project Ga0137371, IMG submission 104919) | Vadose zone soil microbial communities from Sagehorn Ranch, Mendocino, California, USA - Sage1_R_40_16 metaG | ecosystem: Environmental > Terrestrial > Soil > Vadose zone | place: USA... | reverse complement strand
TTGGTAACACCCACAAAACCGATGCGGCGATGCCCCAAAGCAAGTAAGTGTTCAACGGCCAATCGAGCCGCATGCACATCATCGACAGTAACAAAATGCATGGTCTCCCCCGGCTGCTGTTCATTGATGACAACAATGGGAACCTTGCTGCGTTCAAAGAACCGGGGATACTGCTCAAATAAGTGTGAGGCAATGACGATAATGCCATCCACCCGACGCTTCTGGAGCATCTTAATAACCGCAATTTCTCGCTGCTGATCATTTTGCGAGGTACTGATAAAAACGTTGAAGCCCGCCTCAATCGCAGCCTGCTCCACGCCTTCCACTACTCGCCCCATGAATGGATCAGAGATCGCGGCTAACACCATGCCGATGGTCCAGGTCTTATTAGCGGCCAGGCTCTTCGCCACCGTGCTGGGAACGTAATCCATCTCTCTGGCTAACTCCTGTATCCGTTTTCTGGTTGTTGCGCCAATACGAGGATGATCCTCGAGCGCACGTGAGACGGTCGAAGGAGAAACTCCAGCTTTTTTTGCGATATCATAAATAGAGACGGGCATGACGGTAGACTCCTGCGTCATCGAATACCTCCGATTGATGCGCTACGGTTTTGTGAGTTCTTTGCGCAACCGGTTGCACATAGTATAGACAATAATTCCATACTTGTCAAGTGTATAGGCCGCGAATTTGTAACTGAATATTGTGGTGGGGAAAACTCGGCAGGTGGAAGAGTGTATGACTGTAGGAAAGAATCGTTTATTTGAGGCCCTATGCTGGAACTAGCGCGGTGGCCAGAAAGATTGAGCCCTTTGTTCTCAAGACTGAGGAACGGAGCATAGCCTGCTCTCTTGTACTTCTCAAGCGCACAAAACCACGCTATGACGGGGCCAGAATGCGTCATAGCGTGGTTTTGTGCGCTTGAGAGCTCCCCCACAACCCCTCTACGTCTCAAGTCAAAGCTCCAACATCCTTACGATTCCGATCTTCTAAAGATTCCAGCGCTACATTGAACGCCTGATGAGTTCTGAAGAGTTCCGATACTGCTGGCGAACCCTCTCCGCCGCAATCCTGGCTTAGCCATCCATGTTAGTCCAGGCCCATCTCTACGACGTCCTTTTCTGTCTCGCTGGCCCGCCGCCCGAGCTCCTGGTAGAGTTCCTCGATGGCATCGAACGAGAGGATGGATGCAGTCCAGGGCCCTGTCATGAAATGACGAAGCTCCTCTGTGGGTTGTGCCTCGAGTTCCGCGACGAAAAACGATTCTGTCCTACCTGATTGCAGCTTAGCCTGAGTGTTTGTCATTGCCGTGTCCTTCCTTACCGACGAGCGGTCACTTCCTGTGAGGGAATTTGTCCTTTCCTAAAGTATGACTTCCTCCCGTCACATCCCTATCTCGGGGACTCTAGAATACATCACGACGAGCTCACACCCTCAGAAGCTGCTCTTGCTGGTACGGCTTTGCGTTAATCAGCGGCTTAGTGCTCATTTTGTTAAATGTGGCCATATAAATAAAAGATCAGTACATATGATGACCTGTATATCTGTATTTCAGGAGAGGGAACCGATAAATCACGGACGCGCTGCAAGCTGGTCCCTACCCCGATAGATGCGCAAAAAATGTGTCAGGGAGAGACCTGCAAGCAGGGAGAGTGTCATTTCGACTTATCCTGTACAGACTCTTTCCTTTGGATACGATCGTTTCAACCCTGCAAGCAGGCAGAGCGCCATTTCGACTGGGGTGGAGCACGACGCCGCACATGCTCGGGGTCGGCTTTCAACCCTGCAAGCAGGCGGAGCCCCATTTAGACCGGGCGCTCTACCATTCTTAGCTTGACGCATATTGAGCCTGCCTTGCGCGGGCTTGACTGGGCACCGACGGTGATATATACTGCTGGCGATTGATCATTGATATCATCGCTTCGACATAAAATGCTCATATTTCTGATGTGCATGAAAGCGGTAGTTGATGAGTGAGAGTACAGATCGGCCAGTCGATCAGCCAGGCGCGCCAGTGGCGAGTCAAACGACCACAGACGTCAAGCTGGATAGTGCCACGATATCTGAGAATGAGACCCACCTGATCGAGCTACTGCGCGAGGGTGACGAGCGCGCTTTTGCGCTGTTGGTTGAGCGGTATCATCATGCAATGCTTCGCCTGGCCATGATCTATGTTTCCGGGCAAGCAGTAGCAGAAGAGGTCGTTCAAGAGACCTGGATGGGCGTTCTTCAGGGTTTGAACCGTTTCGAAAGACGTTCCTCACTGAAGACCTGGATCTTTCGCATTCTCGCGAATTGCGCGAAGACCTGTGCATTACGTGAGGGGCGTAGCGTCCCTTTCTCCTCGCTTGTGGATGCCGAGGTTGCCTCTAGCGAGCCTGCTGTGGACCCTGATCGTTTCTTCCCGCCGGATGCTCAACGACCGGGAGCCTGGGTATCTTTCCCAGAGAACTGGGATGAAATTCCTGAGAGGCGACTGCTTTCGCGGGAAACCTATGTCTGCATCGGGGCGGCTATTGAGGCACTTCCGCCGAACCAGCGCGCGGTCATCACACTACGCGACGTGGAGGGCTGGATGTCGGAAGAGGTCTGTAGCGTCCTCGGTGTCTCCGAGGCAAATCAGAGAGTCCTGCTTCACCGGGCACGATCGAAAGTTCGGCACGCGCTTGAACGGTATCTCGATGAAAAAGAGGAGGCCTGAGGGGGAAGCAGTATGGATACATGGTTCAGAAGGCTTTTCGCACGTGCTTCAACGAAAAAGAATCAACCAGCCAGGATGACTTCCAGGGAGGGGATTGCCTGTCAGGAGGTTGTGGAACTTGTCACCGATTATCTCGAAGGCGCTCTTTTGCCAGAGAAACAGGCGCAGCTTGAAGAACACGTTACAGGCTGTGACGGCTGCGCAAATTATATCGAACAGGTGCGTATGACTATTGGTATGCTCCGCAACCTGGCGCAGGAACCGGTTTTTCCAGAAACCAAAGAAGATCTGCTTCAAGTGTTTCGCCAATGGAAGAATAGTCAGTAATCCGTCTGCGACCGGTCTGCCGCGCCAGTTCGTGTTGTATTTTTGTTACGATGATGCTATACTTCCAACTAATGAAACGAAACGGTGTCGTAATGCAGGGAGGGGATATGCTCACAGATGAGCAAGCAGGGCGCAAAGCTGGACGCCCTCGCAGCATGGAAGCCCACCAGGCTATTCTCGACGCCACGCTTGCGTTACTCGCTACACAAGGGTTTGAGACGATGAGCATCGAGGAGGTAGCTACACGCGCTGGCGTGGGCAAAACGACGATCTATCGCTGGTGGGACTCCAAAGAAGCTCTTGCTTTAGAGGCGCTACAACATCTGTATGCTCAATGCCCTATCATTGACACGGGCAATCTTCGTCATGACCTCATTGCCATGATCGAAGATTTTATCCAGCTCGTGGAGGAGAAGAAGCCGCTGCTGGAGTGTCTGACCTTCAAGTTGCTGGGGGATCTCAAAACACACCCTGAACTCTTTCAGATGTTTTATGCACGCATTGTGGAGCCGCGCTTGCACCAATTTTTACAGTTAATCGAGCGTGCTCAGCAACGGGGAGAGCTACGCAAGGATCTCGATCCTTCCGTACTTTTCGGCGTGTGCGGCGGTCATTTCTTCTATCGTGTGCTTATCTTCGGTAAAATGGTTCCGCGCGGTGTTCATTGGTCGGAGCAAGTCGTTGATGCGATGCTCAATGGCGTTGCTGTTCACCACGAAGGCTGCAACTGTGAACATAAAAGCCGTGTACAGCTAAGGGACAACAGAACGGAAAAAGATAGGCCATGAAGCAATTTGCCTCCACCAATTAGGGAAGGAGAGAGGCATTTTCATGCGAGGATTGTCTTACAAATGGGTTGTCATGATGGTTGCGATCTTCGGCCTCTTTATGGTGATGCTGGATCTCACTATCGTCAATATTGCCATCCCGAAACTGCAGACCGACTTTGGCGCCAGTCTGACTGACGTTGATTGGGTAGCTACCGGCTATGCGCTGGCTGAAGGCATAGGTATTCCGCTCACGCCGTACTTTTCGGCGCTCCTGGGCAACAAGCGTTTCTATCTGCTGCTGCTTGCCCTCTTCACGATTGGTTCGGCCCTCTGTGGCGTGGCGTGGAGCCTTTCGGCTCTGACTGTCTTTCGTATCTTGCAGGGGCTGGCAGGGGCTGGCATGATCCCTATGTCGATTACCCTGCTCTATAGCGAGTTTCCGCCACAGGAGCGCGGGATCGCGATGGGTTCGCTCGGTGTGCCGCTGATGGTAGCTCCGGCGCTCGGTCCAACGGTTGGTGGCTATCTCGTCACGTTTATCAGTTGGCGGGTGATTTTCTACATCAACGTGCCTATTGGCATTCTCGGCTTCATCCTGGGTGCCATCTTCCTGCGCGACATCCGACCTGAGGGGGGGCGCACGCCTTCTTTTGATATCGCAGGTTTCCTCTGCTCCACTATTGCTCTGGGCTCCCTGCTCTACGCCTTCGATAAAGCCGGGTCCAAGGGATGGGGGTCCTTGACGGTTGACAGCTTCCTGGCCATCGGCCTTGCCTTCCTGGTGATCTTTGTCATCGTGGAACTGATCACCATTGAGAGCGGCAGGCAACCCCTGCTGGATCTGCGTATCTTTGGCTCCAGAACCTTCGCTGGCGGCAACATTGCCTTGATGATCATCGCGTTCGCGCTCTTCGGTGGTCAGTTTCTGGTGCCGCAATATCTGCAAACGTTGCGCGGTCTGAGTGCCTATAATGCAGGGCTCGTCCTGTTGCCGCAAGCGCTTGGTTCAATGGTCGCCTCGCTGATTGGCGGTCGCCTGGTGGATAAACTGGGGGTCAAAGCGGTGACGATTCCAGGTCTGTTGATCTTAGCGACGGCGCTCTGGGGCCTCTCACGCCTCACGCTCCAGACGCCATTCTCAGATTTTCAGCTCTTGTTGATCATCCGTGGCCTGGGGCTGGGACTGTGTATGCAGCAGACGACCATCGCCGCGCTCGCGGAGATCAAACCGGCTCAGTTATCGCAGGCCTCCTCACTCAACTCGGTGGTGCGCTCCGTGGCGACTTCATTCGCTGTCGCACTGGTGTCAACCCTGGTAACGGCACAAACCGTGTTTCACTCCACTCGCCTCGCTGAGCAAGTGACACCAGACAGCATGGCCGGGCAAGCGCTGCAACAACGGGCCGCATACCTGGCAGTGAGCCAGGGCATGGGGCAACAACAGGCGATGGCCGTCGCAATGGGGGAGATGATCAAACAACTGCAGCAGCAAGCCTACTTGCTGGCGATGAACGATGCCTTTTTGCTCACTCTGGGTGCCATTTTTATCGCCGTCCTCGTCGTCGTATTCGTTCTCCGCGCACCCCGCAGGAAAGCGCCAGGACTCCCCAAACAAGAGCATATGGCTCTTGAGGGTGCGCCTGCGGAGGAACGCGAAGTCTCCGCTGCGAGTGAAGCCCCTATCGCTGAACCCGTCGCTGTCAGGCATCAAACAAGAAGCGAAGTCCCTGCTGTGGATGGTGAACAGGTCACAGTTTCTCGTCAAAGAAGTGCTTTTTCCTCAGCGGATGAGGAAGCGATCATTGCTCCTCACCAGGGAAACGGCGTTTCCAAAGTGGATGGTGAACAGACCAGGGTTCCTCCTCCTCAAGGAAACGGCGTTTCCAAAGCGGGTGAAGAGCAGGTCAGGGTTCCTCCTCATCAGGGAAACGGCGTTTCCAAAGTGGATGGTGAACAGGCCAGGGTTCCTCCTCAAAACAACGCCGCTCTTCATGAGCGAAGAAAGGATACACCTATGCGCCGATTGATGCGCCGCTCAGTCGTTCTTCCTGCGCTCATCCTGGCGATCATCCTTGTCGGTGGAGTGGTAGGTTATCTCGTTTACAATAGCTACAACTACTACTCGACTGATGATGCCCAGGTCACCGGCACGATGGTCAATATTGTGGCACCCACCTCTGGCACCCTCATTAACCTGGATGTCCAGGTCGGCACGGTGGTGAGCGCCAGACAGATTATTGGCACCGTCCAGCCCACCGGGTTTGGCCCCGCGCCTGTACAGCACCTGATCGCCCCCATGAATGGGGTCATTGTGCAAGTCCCAGGCTCGGTGGGGCAACTCGTGAATGGGACCACCACCACGGTAGCGCAAGAAACCGATCCCAATAGTATGAAGGTCACTGCCTATGTGGATGAAAGCGCGATCAAAAACGTGGCCGTGGGGCAGGCGGTGGATATCCATATCGATGCCTACAACAGCACGGTTAGCGGCCATGTCACCCAGATTGTGGGAGCCACCGCCGGTCAGTTCTCGCTGTTGCCAACAACCGATAACAGCAGTGGTAACTACACCAAAGTCAGCCAGCGTGTCCCTGTCGATATCCACCTGGATAACTCTGCTGACAACGCATCCCTGCTCCCTGGCATGAGTGTCGAGGTTACGATTCATCTGCATTAGGGATTGCGATCAGGCAGGCGAAAACCAGCAATTCGGATCAACGTTGAGAGACTTGCTACACTCACGGCCCCACTGGGGTCATGAGTGTAGCAAGTCTCTTACTGCTGGAATGCTTATCGTGATGTCTGTGGCATCTGAGGTCCCGTTGCTGGTCCGACCCAGATGGTCTGCACATTCACGAACTCGCGTATCCCGAACAGTGATAGCTCGCGCCCGTAGCCGCTGCGTTTGATGCCTCCAAAGGGCAAGCGCGGATCAGAGGCGGTCATGCCGTTGATAAAGACTCCACCAGCCTCGATACGACGTGCCAGCTTACGGCCATAGTCGGTATTTCGTGTCCACAGGTTGCTACTCAGCCCGAATTGAGAACTGTTGGCGAGTCGCACAGCATCCTCGTCATCCTGTGCCCGAATCACAGCGGCGACTGGACCGAATGTTTCGGCATTGAACACCGGCATAGCGGGCGTGACATTAGTGAGAATGGTTGGTGGGTAAAAGAAGCCTTTGCCCGCCAACGGCTCTCCGCCCAGGACCACGCGCGCGCCCATCGCGACGGAATCCTGCACTTGCCTGTTCAGCTCCTCGCGCAGGTCGGCGCGTGGCATGGGGCCAATCTGTGTCGTGCGTTCAAAAGGATCGCCCACTCTAAGCTGCGCCGCAGCGGCGGCGAACTTCTGCTCAAATGCCTCGGCGACCGCCTCGACCACGATAAAGCGCTTGGCGGCGATACAGCTCAGGCCCGTATTCTGGAAGCGCGCGCGTACGGCAACCTGGGCGGCGACATCCAGATCGGCGTCCGCCAGGACAATGAAGGCGTCCGAGCCGCCGAGTTCGAGCACCGCTTTCTTGAGCGCGTGCCCACTGGCCGTGCCCACGGCGACACCGGCGGCGTCGCTGCCCGTGAGGGTGACTGCGGCGACGCGTGGGTCGGCAATGAGGTTGCCGATGGATGAGCCTGGGACAAGAATGGTTTTGAAGGTGCCTTGAGGCAGCCCGCTCTCGTTGAAGATACGCTCGATCTGCAAGGCGACAAGCGAGACATTGGAGGCGTGTTTCAGCACAACGGTATTGCCGGCCATCAAAGCGGCGGAGGCGAAGCGGAAGACCTGCCAGTAGGGATAGTTCCAGGGCATAACGGCGAGAACGACGCCGAGCGGCAGGAAAGATACGTAGCTCTGGGTCGCATTCGTCTCAATACGCTCGTCTGCGAGAAAGCGTTCGGCGTTGTCGGCGTAGAAATCGCAGGCCCAGGCGCATTTCTCAATCTCCGCTTCGGCCTCGACGATTGGTTTGCCCATTTCCAGTGTGCTGAAGCGCGCAAGTTCCTCTTTATGTTGTCGGAGGAAGCGGGCGATGTTGTGCAAGTGGGTACTGCGCTCGGCAAATGTAGTTTCGCGCCAGCTCAGGAAGGCGGTATGTGCCTGCTCAAGTGCCTGGTTGACCTGAGACTCGCTATAGGGCTCGAGTGTTTGAATGATCTCTTCCGTAACCGGATTGACTGATTGGATGCTCATAACTCTCCTTATTTTCATAGCATCACTTTCATCCTATTGTACCATAACTGGGCCAAATTTATACATAAACGACATGCCCAAGAGGAAGCATACGAAGAAGAATAACCAGTTACCCCATCAGCAATCAGATACTTACCTCCGCCTCTCTACGGCACTGCTCGCAGCGCCCAAAGATGGTGAGGGCATGACCTTCAATGGTAAATTTCGTCTGGTCTGCGATGGCAGTAAATTGGTCGTCGGGAAGACAGATATCCACTTCGACCACACGATGGCATATCGTACAGGTCAAGTGATGATGATGCTCGTCACCGCAGACGCGGTAGTGGTGTGTGCCATCGGCAAATTCGACACGATCCAGGATACCCATATTAGCGAGTTTCTCCACGGCGCGGAAGACGGTTGCTCGTCCTAAGCGTGGTTCTATCTTGCGCAGTTCCTGCCAGAGTTCATCCGTTGTGAAATCTGTTTCGCTATCCGCAAGTTCTATCAGCCGCCTGGCAATGAGCTTGCGTGGGCGTGTGCTACGCTGACTGACCTCATCGAAAGCTGCATATATCTTCTCTGCTATCACGTCTATTACTCTCTTTCTCAACGCACCTCATCGTCGAGCGCGTATGAGGGTGCTCCGATGGATCGTCGCCGAGCGTCATGGCGATGAACAAACTCCTGTCCCGACGCTCGTTTCCCCCCAGCGATTGGTTGGTCAGATCCCGTCATGAAAAAATGAAGCGTGCCTGTTCCACAAGGAGAAGTTGTGGCGGAACACATCTTATTATATCATGCCATTCAGTTGTGTGAGTGAAAGCGCTCTTGCACCCAATACATCTCACTTGATGAGTTCTGGGGCTGCCAAGAGGACAAGCGCAAGGCCCCCTTCCAGCCCCGCCGCCGCCCCTTGTCCCTACTGCCGACATCGTTAAGTCAATGGTATTGACCCTTGCAACTCGCTTTCCCCTGGGGACGGAGAGCGCCTGAGTGGTGGGATCTATGATGGTACCTCTTTATGAGGATTCATTCTTGAGAGGTGCCCGCATGTGGCTTGCTCGGCTAAAACCGGGCTAGAGCGACGAGGGGATTGCCAACGACTGAACAGTACCGAAACAAAGTAGACGAGCGTCGCCAGTGTGGCGATGTAGAAGCTTGCGGGCAAGTAACGGCCTGTTCCGACAACCGTCAGAAGCAGTCCAACCCAGGTGATTGCGAGGCCCAGCGCAAGCGACAGAGTGATGGAAGTCACTGGGCGATGGGCAATGCGTGCTGCACTGGCCGCAGGGGCGATCAACAGCGCGAATACCAGCAAGGCTCCGACGACCTGGATCGCGATCGCAATCGTGACTGCCAGCAGGAGCAAGAACAGTATAGAGAGTAGACGGACGGGCACGCCACGCGCCTGTGCCACCTCTGGATCGACGGAAGCAAAGAGTAAGGGGCGGAACATAAAGGCTAACAGGAGCAGCACGACGATGGCAGCAATGAAGGTTGTGACCACATTACCTCGATTCACACTCAAGATCGAGCCAAAGAGCGCACTGACGGTCGCGTTCGCGTTTTTTCCAGAGGCGTAAAGGCTGGTAAATAAGACGCCCAGACCGAGCGCGAAGGCGAGTACCATGCCTGTCTCGACATCGCGTCCCCGTACGCGCTCGCCCAGCGCACCCATACCCAGCGCACTGAGCATGGTCAGCACGAGCATCCCCGCCAGAGAACTGAGTCCAAATAACGGCCCACCGGTAGACCCGGCAAAACCAATATGAGATAACGAGTCACTGGCAAACGCCTGGGAACGGAGCACGACGAAGTAGCCGATCACAGCAGTCACTACTGCGACGAGCGTACCAGCAAAAAAAGCATTCTGGATAAATTCCTGTTGAAAAAGCGTAAACAATCTCTTGCCCCTTCACCTCAAACCTGGTAGCACGAAAAACGTCTTATTGTATATGAATACTTGCCCATATGGTAACATGGGCCCGTGTTTGCTGCAAGTGCGGGTCTTTTTAGTCTGAAATCATAAATGAGACCACATCTCATTGACATTCACGCATCCATATGTTATGCTCTCAAAAGATACGCGGTATCACTACAGCGATCCATACGTCTTTCTTTTTGATCGTGCGCACCCTTATTTTAATAAATAGAGGAGAATTTTTATGTTCCGACGAAAGAGGACATTTGCCTGGGGCCTACCCTCTGTCATCATTTGCCTGTTTGTACTAAGCGCCTGCGGGGCATCAGGAAGTGGTTCTGCCTCCACCGCAACTTCTGTGTCTTCAAAGGTCGTCAACGTAGTAGCGGCGGAGAACTTTTATGGTGATGTCGTGAAGCAACTGGGGGGGAGCCACGTCGACGTGACGAGCATTCTCTCGGACCCCAACGTTGATCCCCACGAATATACGTCGAATGTGCAAACAGCCCAGAAGGTGAGCGAGGCCGACCTGGTGATTGAGAATAGCGGTGGCTACGACGACTGGATGGATAAGCTCCTTTCCGGTTCACCCAACCCCAATAGAATTGTTTTGAAGGGCTATGATCTTGCTACGAGCAAACTACCAGAGAACGAACATGTCTGGTACAATATTAGCAATATGACACCCATCGCTCAGGGGATCACCGACGCTCTGAAGAAGCTAGATAGCGCTGATGCTGCGACCTTTGACAATAATCTCGCGACCTTTAAGCAATCGCTCATACCCTTGCAGCAGAAGATCAACGAGATCAAGGCGAAGTACAATGGAACGCCGGTCGCACTCACGGAGACGATCTATCTCTATCAGACGACCCCCGAGGGGCTCAATGTGCTCACACCTTTCGCGTTTATGAAAGCGAATGCTGAAGGCACCGATCCTCCTGCTAACACGGTGACTGCGATCAACAACGAGATCAATCAGAAGCAGGCCAAAGTTCTGATCTACAATGTGCAGACCGTGACGCCTATCACAACGAATGTAGAGAACGCGGCTAAAAAGCTGCATATTCCGGTTGTTCCTGTCTCTGAGACAATGCCGTCTGGCAAGACGTATCAAACGTGGATGATGGATCAACTGAATGTCTTAGAAGCGGCTTTGCAGCAGGCAACGGGGAAGTAAAGAGGTGACGCGCGTGACAACGATACCGGTTGTCGATTTAGAGCAGGTGCGCATCCGCCTGGGGGGGCGTATCATCTTAGATGATGTCACGCTCACAGTGGACGAGGGAGAATTCATCGTCGTTCTGGGGCCAAATGGAGCAGGCAAGTCGACATTGCTCAAGACATTGCTTGGTCTTATCAAGCCAGATGCGGGCGTAGTGCACGTATTGGGGCGTCCTCCGCAGCGCGGGAACAAGGACATTGGCTATGCCCCACAGCATCGCACGCTCGAAGCCGATCTTGCCTTGCGCGCTCGTGATGTCGTTGGCTTCGGCCTGGACGGGAATCGCTGGGGGACAGGATTGCCTGATCGCAGACGAAAAGTCCTTATTGACAAAGTTTTGCGCGAGGTCGATGCGATAGAATTTGCGAATGCTCCTGTTGGGCAGCTTTCAGGAGGCGAACAACAGCGTCTTCTCATTGCCCAGGCACTGCTGACGAACCCACGACTGCTATTGCTGGACGAGCCACTGGCGAACCTGGATATTAGCCACGAGGGAGAGATCGTCTCTTTAATTGCCAGGGTGTGTCGCGAGCGCAATGTCGCCGTAATGCTTGTTACACATGACATCAACCCGCTCTTGTCCATGGTGGACCGTGTCCTCTATATGGCGAACGGGCATAGTGCTATCGGCAAGCCGGACGAGGTCATCACGAGCCAGACACTGTCACAATTGTACGGCTCCTCCGTCGAGGTCGTACAGGCGCTCGATCGACTCTTCGTTGTGGGTGCAGAAACATAAAGGAGTCAGGAGAGAGGAACCTGGAGAGTTATTCTACCTGTAAGGATCAGGAATCATGTTCGATCTGTTTCAATTATCGTTCATTCACAATGCCTTACTTACAGGCACATGTGTCGCGATTGTATCCGCGATCGTAGGCTACTTTCTTGTGTCGCGCGGCCTGACCTTCGCGGGGCACGCGCTATCCCACATCGGCTTTGCGGGAGCGGCGGGAGCGGTTCTCCTGGGACTCAGCCCCCTTGTCGGACTGCTGGTATTTACCATCGGAACAGGTATCGGCATGAGCCTGATGGGGAAGCAGTCCCGCGAACGCGATCTGGCGATTGGCGTCATGCTCACCTTTGCGCTTGGCCTGGGTATTCTCTTTCTCTCGCTCTATTCCGGCTTTGCTGAACGTGTCTATGCCATCCTGTTTGGCGATCTTCTCGGGATCAGTCAAACCGACTTCCTGGTAACAGCAATTTTTAGCCTGCTTACCATCCTTGTGCTTCTCGCCGTGTTTCGACCGCTTTTGTTTAGTTCGTTTGATCCTGAGGTCGCTGAGGCGCGTGGCGTTCCAGTGCGTTCCCTGAGCATTGGTTTTCTTATCCTGGTAGCAATCACCGTGTCAATGTCGGTACAGGTCATCGGCGTCCTCCTGGTATTTACGCTGCTGGTTGGACCCGCTGCAACGGCGATGCGTCTCGTGAAGCGCCCCCTCTGGGCGATCGGGTTGGCGATGGTGCTGGGAGTCCTCTATGTCTGGCTTGGGGTTGTTCTGGCGATCTTTGTGGCTGGCGGGACCTGGCCACCCAGTTTCTTTATCTCGACACTTTCGTTTGGCGTTTATCTGCCTGTGCGCCTGCTTTCTCCGTTGTGGAATGAACGCCCCAGACAAAAACATATTGCACTCGAACGGCGGACTATTTCTAAAGGAGTAGATCAACAGTTCTTAAAAATGTGATCAAATGTATGCAAAATGGCCCGGAGACGGGGTTCCAAATCAGGAATGCATGTGTTAGAATAGGAACGTTCCAGGAAGAAGAACTGGTTGAAAGAACCGTCTTCCCTCACATCTGAGGTGGAACAGAAGAACCGTGAACCATATGCGCTGGTTCTTTGCCTGGCTCGGGCCACACACGGGCGATCCCGTGCGGTGTGCGGACGGTTTCACCGTAATCAACATGTTGGAAGACATTTTGAAGGGCAGTGTGCTGAATTTTGACTTCTTTAAGAAGTTGATGCCTAGTGGACTGACCGCCTTCATTTGACAGTTGGATAGAGATGCTTGAGCTTGATGCGGGCATCGGCCGCCGTAAAACGCCAGTCGATGCCTGCCTGAGCCTGATTGCGTTCAAGCTGCCAAACA
>Ga0137371_10003081_pt1 | contig 13216 bp, 11 predicted proteins | sample SagtaG_7_FD_104919 | JGI IMG/M metagenome (GOLD analysis project Ga0137371, IMG submission 104919) | Vadose zone soil microbial communities from Sagehorn Ranch, Mendocino, California, USA - Sage1_R_40_16 metaG | ecosystem: Environmental > Terrestrial > Soil > Vadose zone | place: USA... | reverse complement strand
CTGAGTACCAGCCATTCGACCAGGTACCTTCAGCTCGGCAGGGCCGCCCTCGCCCGGGCGATCAAGTACGCCGAGGCACACGATCGCGTGGGCCGGAACGTGGCGACGCTGGTCGACATACCGAAAGGCCGCGAAGGACGGCCCAGCCGGTCCTTCACCCTCGACCAGGCCCGCGCGTTGCTTAAAGCGGCCGGTGAGTCCCGGCTGCACGCCTACGTCGTGCTAAGCCTCACCGTCGGTGTCCGCACCGAGGAGGCCCGGCAGCTGTGCTGGGATCACCTCGACCTGGACGGGGATCCGGATGCGGATTCGCCCGTTCCTCCGTCAGTGGCCGTGTGGCGATCCGTGCGCCAAGGCGGCGACACCAAGACACCCAAATCCCGGCGGACACTGGCACTGCCCCAGGCCGCCGTCCAAGCTCTCAGAGAGCACCGGAAGCGGCAGGCGGAGGATCGGCTGGCGGCCGGATCTCAATGGCGAGATCACGGCCTAGTGTTCGCCTCGGCCACAGGCACGCCATTGGACGCTGGCAATGTCAGGCGCGAGTTCCGCAAGATCACTAAGTCAGCTGGGCTGGGCACGGGATGGGCGCCGCTGGACTTGCGTCACACTTTCGTGTCCCTGATGTCAGCGGACGGCGTGCCCGTCGAAGAAATCGCGCGCCTAGCTGGGCACAACCGTACGGCGACCACAGAGCTGGTCTACCGGCATGAGCTGCGCCCGGTGATCACGACGGGTGCCGAGGTCATGGACCGGATCTTGAACAGCGGCGAACGGTGAGCGTCGCCCAGCCAACCCTTTCCAAGTCCGGCAAGTCGGCAGTCGCCCGTGTCGAGCACACAGTCTCCACACAGCCGTCCAGAGGACCATCCCTAGAACCGTCCGCCGCCACAGCGCATGTGCGCGAGGCAGCGCTTGCCGACGGCGCGGCGCTTGGCTGCGAACCAGCCGATGAGTTCTTCGCCACCCTGGGCGACGGCTGGCGGCTCACCCCCACCCACCGGCTCGTGCTCACCCCAGTGGTCACGGCTGTCCTGGACGAGGGCTGGACGCTGCGTGCGCTCGCGGCATTCACCGGAGCGAACACCAGCGGCGTGCGCAGCCCTTACGCCGTCCTGGCCGCCTGACTCTCGTCCGCGCAATTGCCCTCCGCGCCCCGATCGGCGCGGCCGCCCTGGGGCGGCCAAACCATCCCGATGTTCGGCTTCTACGGCGACACGCCGCGCCCCTGCCCCCGCTGCAAACCCGCGGCCCGCCCTGAGCTGGGCAGCTGCGGCCCAGACGATTTGCGTCGCGGCACTGGCGGCCTTCATGGCCGAAGCGGATCGTGTCCTTGAGGGGCCTCTGCGTCCGGCTTTGAGCGCCGGAAGCGTGCGGCGGGTGTCCCCGGCATCAGCCGGACCAGCTGTCGTCTTGATCACACTTTGTACGCTGGATCTCAGCGCCATTGTGAGGGGCGACCGTTGGCCTTGGGAGAGTCCGATGACGATCACGACGCCCGTACTGCATGTCGTGCGCGGGATGAGTTGCGGTCCGCTGACAATCTTTCCGGTGTGGACGGGTGCCGCGGCCCCGACCGGCCTGGTCACAGCGAAAGTAGCCCACTTGAGCGTGGCGGAGCGTGAGGATGGTCCGGCGGTCGATCAGGTCGTTCTCACGAACGCCCGCTACCAGATGGCACTGTTGCTTGAGGGCGAGCTGCTGGAAGGGTCTTCGCCTGGCACAAGCCCCTCGACTCATCCTCGCCCTTACCGGGCTGCAGCCTACAACTTCGACGCGCCGAATCTCTTACGTGCTTGATGCAAACACGGCAAACCCAGAGCATCATCGGCACAAAGGGGGACGAACTCTACGCTGCAGCCAGAGAGCCGCTCTAATTCTCGTGTCCCCCAACGTCAAAAGCGGGTTGGCCTGTCGGGAGGGGAGGTGAGCCTCAGATGGTCGACGTCCAGTCCAGCGATCCGCTGGACCTGCTGCGTCACTTCCACACCACGCTGGACGCTCACTTCCGACACCTCCACGAGTCCCGCAGCAAGCTCGAACCTGCGTCACCGGTCTTCGCGTTGGAGCACGACCTCGGCGAGGCGGAACTGCGCTTGCTGTCTGGTGCTGTCCGGGCTGCCATCGCCCAAGGTCTGCAGGCACGCTATCGGCAGCCGTCGTGGTTGCCCTTCGTCGTGTACGCGGCCGAGGAGGGCTACGACTACATCGGCGACGAGTACTGGCCGAGCTTCGAGCAGGCCACGCCGGGCTGGCGGAATGACCAGCGCCCCTGGCTCAAGGAGCAGTTCCTCAAGTTCGCCAAAGAGTACGGCGGTGCCGTTCCAACAGGCGCCTTCGCCAAGTATTTCACGATCATCGCCTGGCCGATCACCCACGCTGTGCTGCCGACGTACCTGCAGCGACACCTCGCGCAGTTGCTATACGAGTTCCGTACGGGCCTATCGGCGTCGCTCCTCAGCGACCCCGACCAACTCGGCATGCGACTTGCCGCGCGCGCTCAGGGCTACACCGAACGCTTCCGCATCTTCTGCCAGAACACCGCACTCCTCGGCCAGGTCGCCTCGGCCCTGCTCTCGGGTGACGATGAGGAATCGCCGTATCTCGTCACGTCCACCCTGCAGCGCCTAGTCGAGGGTCTATCACGCGAGCGGCAGTCTCGCCATTGGCTGGCATCGGCTCGACAGTCTGCCAGTCGGGTTCGCTCCTCCGGATCCAAGAGCAGCAAGTCGACCGACGCTGAACCCAAGGAGAAGCACGAACGGCTTCCGTCGCCGACCGACCCTGGCTTCTTCCTCAGATTCCTAGATGGCGCCTGGAATGCCTATGCCGAGTTGCCAGACCTGACCCCGCTCAGTGAGCGGCTTCCCGACGTGTATGAGGAACTACGGACTCTGCGCGCTCGCGTGAGCGGCGCTCGGCGACCAGTGCCGACGAGCGCGCTGGTCCGCAGGGGTCAAGAGGTCCATTTCGACTCCTGGCCGGACCCCTCGAAACCGTTCGTCCAGGTGGAGCGCGGAAGCGATCCGGTGAATGCGCTCCTCGCTGATCAGTGCGTGATGACCGCCGGCCCGTGGTGGCTATACCGCTGCCAGGGCAGTGGTCTCGCCATTGAGGTCAAAGGTGGTTTCCTCCGCCCTGGTCACCACTACATCTTGGTCGGCAAGGAGGGGCTTCAGGCACTCGGCGTGCCTTGGTCTGAGCCGGTGCCCATCCAGGCGTCCGGTGTGGCTGCATACCGGCTCGACGTGCCGGAGCGCCTCACGGATCCCGACGTTGCTCTGCTGGTGGCGCACGGCATGTCCGCTCTGTCGAGCGTTGCCATCCGCCCGGTGGGCGTCGTTGCCAGCGCCTGGGATGGCGAGGGTGCGGTTGAGTGGCTTGCCGGCGAGCCCGGGATTATCGGGATCCGCTCTGAGTTCCTGCCAGCGCGCTGCCTCATCACTGTGGATGCCGATCCCTACTTCATCGACTGGCCTGCGGGGCAAACGGAACTCATTCTCGCGCTCGACGGCCTGGACGTTGGCACTCACGATGTCATAGCGACACTCGTTGGCCCCGGCGATCAGGAACTGATTAAGGGATCGCTCGTCGTCACGATTCGCGACCCGCAGGTGCGGCCCGACAGCGCCACCGTGGGCGAGGGTATCCGGATGCTGGCATCGCCGGCGCGGCCGACCCTGGCCGAGTTGTGGGACGAGCGTGCCAGCGTCACGGTCGATGGACCAAGATCGTCTGTATATCACCGGCGCGGATGTCGCGGGTGATCGTTAACTGCGCGTACTGCCAGGCCGTCATGAATGGTCCTCCAACTGAGGCGATTGTGTTTGGACCATGATTGCGCGGGCTCATGCCGGGTGCGAGTAGCGGCGGTCGTACTCCCGCCCGTCTGACCGTCCATCCGGCCAGCGAATGTGGATAAACCACTGCACCGAGATCGCCCGGTTCTGGCCACGTGACGCTGCCGGTATGGCCCATCGTAACTACCACGGCAAGGACGTGGCCAGGGAATCGACATTCGCGAAGGAGCCGACAACCAATTCATTGAGGTGGATTGATCTGAGCCAAATCGAGGGTCAAATTGCTCAGCTTGGCGACTTCAGCGCTAAGGTCGGCGAGCGTGATATCGGCGGGGAACTGTATGCGAGCACCAAACATACAGAAACCGTCCATCTTGGCTTGGGCCTCACCGAACCCGATGCCCAGGAAGGCTGGTGCACCCGCTGCGACGATCCGGGCGTGTCCTTCCCGGTCATGAGCGGCTTTCGGCCGGGCTGCGTTGCGTACCCAGTCGCTTCGGGCTTGTTCCATCACGGGCCATAGCCGCAGAAGGTAGTCCCAGTCGAAGTCCGCAGAGCTCGCGACGCCTTCCTGGCAGAGACATACCTTCGCCGATGGGCCGCGCGGTTGGTGGCCTTCAGCGGTGAAGTACTTGGGATAGTCGCGGACGGGGAGGCTCTCTTCGATCTCAACCATGATCGTGTACCCAGGCATCGGGGTTTCGGCGTAGAGCTGTGCCACCCAACTGACGCCTGCACTGGAGCCCACGAGGTCATGTTCGACCCCCGTGAGGGGACGGATCTGGTTGAACACCCATGACATGCGGGCTCGAATGGCGATCACGAAGTCTTCTCCAAAGCGAAGGTCGTTCCACGCCGTGTCCGGTCCGACCTTGGGAAGGGCTGTATCGAGGTGACGAAGCCACGCGCGGGCGGTAGTGGCTACCCACGGATGGTCACTCCGCCCGTAAGCAGTAAGGACGGTCTCCCACGTCAGCCCACGCCACTGGTGGGCCTCAGGTAGGTGGATGACCAGGCGTTCGGGGTAAAGCAGCGCGTACACGTCCGCCCCAGGTTCTGCGGTTTGGTAGCGGACCAGCTGCTTGGTGCCGAGCCCTGCGAGCACTTTGACCTCGATGACTGCGACACAAACCCCATCCACGGTGAGGACTATGTCGGGGCGATTGGCCGAGTCGACCGCGACCTCACGGTGGACCTTCAGGGCGGATGGGTCGTGACGAAGTCCCAGCGCCGAGCTGAGCGGTGCCGGGTCGGTAGCGATGAGAACGGCAAGCAGGTCTGACCAGCGTGCCTCGGACCTCAAAGGCAGCGTGAAGCAGAGAGCTGGTGACTTCATCTTGGTCTTTGCCTCCTTGCGGGTGTGACTTGCGCGACGGCGTCTACATCCCGTCCGGCCTTAGGAGTGGTTGGCCTCACAGCTGCTCGCGGCGTCTTGATTCAGGAGTGTTGAGGTACGTCGACCACGCCATGCGGTGCATGGTCATCTCGGTCAGCGGGACCTAGACGCGGCTGGCATCGTCAGAGGCAGCGTGTCCTTATCTTCGCTCACGGCCATTCGCCTGGAGGGAGAAGCCTTGAGCTGGGGCTCCTTTGTTTAGTTGGATGCCCGAACCAGTTGTGGACCGTCTGAAATCGCCAGCGAACGGCGGAGTCTAGGTTGCTGGCTTGCGCTGGCAAGTACTCGGACCGGTGAATCTTGCCTGCAGTGGAGTCGCCGATGACGTAATGGATCTCGAATGCTGCCCGGTCTGGTGCGCCCAGCTGCCTGACGAGGGCCTGCCGGTAGGCCTGTGCCCAGATGTAGTAGTCCAGGCCCTGACAGACGAACAAGTCATCGGGATTGGTGGCGATCTTGGTCTCGACCACGCGGATGTCACCGTGGCCATCCATACCAAGGAGGTCGATGTAACCGCGGCCCCACGACTGGGGGTCGCCGCTGGGTCGCCATGCAGGAAGTTCTCGCAGGGCTGGCTGTTCGACGCCGACCAAGCCGGGACTTCGCCGGATCACGGCTTGCAGCCAGTGCTCGTCCGGCCGATGGATCGGAGGTGATCCAGTGAGCCGCGCCCGGACTCCCTCCATCACGCTTTCCTTGATCGCAGCCAGCTGCTCTGGCTCGAGGCTTTCGCCTTTGCTGACGGCGACTGGAACTGGAGCCTTGCCCGGTTTGCTGTAGTGGATACCCGCGGTGATGGCCAACCCGGTCGTCGTGGCCTTGATCGATAGCACCTTCTGGCCCATGCAGTGCCAGGACCGCTCCCCTCGCCGGTGGCTCGCGTCCAGCACTGGCTCCTTGGTCGCCCACTCTGCCAGGTCATAAACGGCACCGGGGCTCTCGCCCAGGTGCGTGGGTTGGGTAGCCTTACGAAGCTCGGCCTCCGGTGATCCTTCATGCTTTGCTGCCAGGCGTTTCACGGTTTCGTCCTGCGTCGCAAGTTCGCACGCACGTGTTGTGACCCCGTCGTGCAGGTACACATCCGGCTGCGCATCTGTCTTGAACCAGGGAGCCCGCTGCAAGGTGGCGAAAGCGTGGTCCTCGGGCAAGATCAGCACGAGCCGGTGGCTACCACGATGCTTGAGCCCATACGCGAAGGCGAGGTCGACATGACTGCCCTCTTGCGGGCCGGCCACGATCACGAGCCGCTGATCATCGCAGAAGTAAGCAAAACGTTCCGAGCCCTGTCCATTCCACGGCCGGGGGACACAGACCTGCGCAGCGAGCAAGGGTGCCGTCTGCGTGTTAAACCGATTCCGGTCCTCTTTTAGGCTCATCCCCGCCAACCTCCACCAGCCACTACCACATGACGTTTGGCGCCCGACTCTAAAGTCCTGCGGCCCCACGGCGAAATCGGGCGGCTCGCCCTAAGCAAGCACCACGCTAGGGCACTTTCGTCATCCTCAGGGGAGGAGTTCCACTGTCATACCGGGCGGGTAGCCGGTGCGCTGGCGGTTCCAGAAGGCTGAGAACGCCTGCCCGAGTCGTCGTGGTACCTCACTCAAGGCGCCGCTGGTGGCGTCGGTGATGGTGACCAGCCGGGCGTCGATCCCTGCCTGCCGCCAAGGGGTGCGCCGGAGCAGCCTGGTGTAGTCGGTGCTGGCGGCGGCGAAAGCGACCACGGTCTGCGCGCCGCAGCGCCGGGCTTCGCCGATGAGGGCCGATTCGAGGAGTCCGGCGGGCCAGTCATCGAGCTGGAGGACTTTGTCGTACCAGCCGATCGGTTCGTCGGCGCGGGCGATGCCGTACCCGCCGCTGATGATCACGACGTGGCCTGCGGCGACCGCGTCGGCTAGCGCGGGCCGGGCGTGCTGGTAGAAGGTGCCGGTGTAGCGGCGCCAGGCGGGCAGCAGATGCGCGGTGTCGGCGTGTGCGGTGGCGAGCACCCGTATGCGGGCCTCCCGCAGGTCCTGGGGCCATGCTTGGCGATCCGCCTGACAGGGCGGCCGTCCACCGCGTTCCTTGCGGCCAGAGCAGGTCAGCACCAGCAGCGACCGCTCCGGGACGACCTCATCCAACGCTTCGGCGGCAGGCTGCGGGGTGCCGCGGGCTGGGGCAGGCGTACGAACATCGGGCCTGACCGCGTTTCCGGGACCCGCCCGGTCTGCCATCCGCTGGTCGGCTGTGTCCTGTGTGTTGCGGACCTCAAAGCCGAGCTTGCGCAGCACCCCAGCCGCGCCATAGACGCCGCCGCTGAAATCGTGCGGGCCGATGCGCACGCCGGTGGCGTACTTGTAGGCCACGCCGAGGATCGCCTTGGAATCGTAGCTGCGCCCGCGGTAGATCAGGAGGTAGGCAGTGGCCCGGCCGAACCCGTGCTCGGCCAGGAACTCCTCCTGGCCCAGCCGATCATATTCCTCGGTCGCCCGCACCACGTCCGCATATGTCACTCGCGACCAGAACCCGGTCATGCGCCCCGGCCGCCCCAGCGTCTTCGACCCGGGCCGCGCCACGTCGGTGTCAGTGGAGGGCGCTGGTGCCGCGGTCGCTGGCTGCTGGAGGTCCAGCCGCAAGCTGCGGACCTGGTTGGACTGATCAGTAGCGCCAATCGCAGCCAGCAGGCGTTCCATCGTGTCCAGCGTCCGGTAGGTGTCCTCGTCAGAGAACTGATCCCCATGCGCCCACTTATTGCCAGCGTCTTTCAGCTCGGTGGCGAAGCCCTGCTCTACCCGCGATAGCTGATCCTTGAACACACGCCATTCCTCGGTCACCACCCGCAGCAAGAACCTGGGATCGGACAACGAATACCGGTGCCTGGCGCCGTAGCGGGAAGGATTACGGGCCACCAAGACCTGCACCCAGTCCCTGCTGCCGGGGAAAGCCGCCGCCATCTGCTGGTCGACGAACGGGCCAAGACCAGCGGCCAGGTACCCCATGCCCCGGTCAACCCGGTCCCGGTTGGTCATCACCATCGAACTCACGCTCCCACCCCGCAGTTTCTAGCCGAACGGCCCGGCCCACGCTTCCGCACGCATGGCCCGGCCTGTTGGCGCGGGCTTTGTCTGGCACGGTCATCCGGCCGCTGGTGAGGTCCGCAGTCCTGGACGGGGTCCGGCAGACCCCGCGGCCACCCGGTTAGGTCAATCTGCGGCCCGAAGCAGCCTGGACATACCACCTGCTGGGCACGGACCAAAGTCAACCACACGCTGCCAGCGCACGCGGGGCACATAGTGCGGTGGTGCGCCTCGTGCCAAGATCGGTACTTGGGTGGTGTCCAGTACAACTTGGGGGACAGATGAACCCACAGCAGGTCGCACGTGCCGGGGAAATGTTTGTGGCAGCGGAGATCCATAGGCGCGGAGGGTATGTGGTGACATTTGCTGGCAACATGCCAGGCATCGACATCCTCGCCTCCGACCTCGCAGATAGCCGCCGTATCTCGATTCAGGTCAAGTCGAAGAGCAGCGGTAGCTGGCATTCCCGCTTTCCGCACGATGCCGCCGAGTGCACCGAGGATCCCGGCGAGACCTCTTTTTGGATCTTTGTGGATCTAGCCGGTGAACATCCAGCATATTTTGTCGCGCCCCGGTGGTGGGTGCGCAACGATATCTGGCGAGACCACACCGCGTACCTCGCCCGCTACCAGCAGAAGCACGGGCACCCGCGCGAGAGCACACATGGGATCCTGGTCAGCCGGGTCGAACAATGGCGTGGCCGCTGGGATATTCTCGGCATATTGCCCGCTAGAGTCACGGCATGAACGGCGAGCGGCACTTGGCCAGCGCACCCCCCGCGCCTGGCGCGTCCGAGGCTCATCAGGCAGATGTCGACAAGTTCTACCTCGCCATGGGCCGGCTGGCCGATCAGTTGGGCGGCCCGAAGCGTCTGCGCGATTGCACCGGAAGCTACGGCTGGCCGCGCCAGGGCGTCTACTTCTTCTACGAAGACGGCGAGACCCGGGCGGGCGGCAATCGCCGGATCGTGCGCATTGGCACTCACGCGCTGACACCCACCAGCAGGACCACCCTATGGGGGCGCCTCAGGCAGCACCGCGGGCAGCTGGCAGGCCGGAGCCCTTTGGGGGGCAACCACCGCGCGTCCGTGTTCCGCCGACACGTAGGAGCCGCTCTGATCCGGCGCGATAACTCACCTGAGGAGCTGCTCACCTCCTGGCTCGACCGCCACCGCCCCACCGGCGAACGGGCAAGCCAGGAAACCCAAGTCGAGATGGAGGTCAGCCGCTACATCGGAGCGATGCCATTTTTGTGGTTGAGCGTCTCCGACCGAGCCGACCGCGGCTACATCGAGCGCAACAGCATCGCCTTGCTGTCATGCCTTACCGGCTGCCCAGACACGCCCAGCCCCAACTGGCTCGGCCGCGACGCCGTGCGCGCTGAAATCCGCGAATCAGGCCTCTGGAACGTGGATCATGTCAACGACCCCCACGACCCTGAGTTCCTCGACCGGCTCGTTCAACTCGTCGATAGCCAGCAGTGACCTCATGCACATCCGCTCCCGTCGCGGCAGAAGCGGTCTTGTCGCCGGGCGATGCAGCCTTTGGCCAGGCGGCGGCGAGGTCCGGGCCAGTGGATCACCATGATCAGGTCAGTCATGGCGCGGTCATCGGCTGGATCCGGGAAGCATGTTGGACTGCCACACCCGACCGAAGGCTATGGAATCCGCCCTTCCGCGGCGGCAACCTGCCACGATGACGCCATGATGGAACGTCTCGACGAGGTGTGGATCACTCGCGATTACCCAGTGCTGTGCGAAGTCACGCGACGGATCGACGCTGGCGACTTTCACGTTCACCAGGACGTCGTCGCTGAAGCCACTCACCTTGAACCGGACGAAGTCAAGCGGGCAGCCGCTGCGCTTGAACGACGCGGCCTTGTTACGCTCGCAGCAGGCATGGGACCGGTTCGCTTCGCGGAAGTGAGTGGCGAGGCCTACCTCATCACAGGTCTGCACCCAGACGCCGACGACGCCTTGTCTCGCTTGGTCCAATTGCTGCAGCAGGCCGCCGAGCAGACTGGCGACAAAGATGAACGCTCGCGACTGCGGCGTGCCGCTGATGGTCTCCTTGGTGTATCTCGAGATGTCATGACTGGAGTCCTCACGGCCTACCTGTCCGCGCAACTGCCGCACTAAGCCCGCGTAGAGCTGCATGGGAGACGTTGGCGACAAGCGTGCGGCCGTACGGCATGAGTTGCCAGCGTACTCGAAGAGCGGCAGATGCGGGCGCGCGAAGTCGGACTCGTCGACCGATCGGCCGTTGGGCGCCGCCTCACTCATCGGTACAGTTCGATCATGCTGGCCGTCGCCCTAAGCGTCATTTCCGCGGTCGCGCTCGGTCTCGTCACGGAGGCGGTGACAGGTGCGATCAGCAAAGGCTTTTACAAGATCCGATCGCGCGTCGACAGCCTTAGATCGCTCGGGTACGACGTGCGTCAAGATGGGCTGTATTGCCTCGGTGACTGGAGTCCGGCTCGAAAGCTGCAACCGAGTCGGCTGATAACCGAAATGACGCCGGAGAAGAGCAGGCCAAGGCAGCCGTACATTGACCGGCGGGTGCTCGCGAACGCGGTGCGGAAGCATAGCCGCCAAGCCTCGGGGGCGACCCTCTACATGACCGGCTTCCGCATCGACCATCGCGAGTCCGACGAAACGCAGTATTGCCGGGTCCGCCAAGTCGCGAGCACGTATCCCGAGGTACTGGCGATCGAGCACCTCCGAATTCGACGCCCCGATCTGTTCGACGAGTGCGACAAGGCGATCGAGCAGGATGTTCGGGCTTACCTCGATGCGGCCGTACCTTCGTCGCTCGCGGTGAACCTCGTCGTCTTGTCGTCCAAGAACGACGAACTCCTCTGTGTGGAGAGGTCGGCGGCGGTCGACAGCGCGGTCGGGTGGTGGACGGTCGGTGTCTTCGAAACCATGAAGCAGCCCGATCCTAATCGGCCGGGGTCTTCTGAGGACATTTATGGCCTCGCCGTCCGAGGGCTCAACGAGGAACTCGGGCTCCAGCCGGGCGATTACGAGGCGATACAGGTCTCGTGGGTCGGCATCTACCGACCCATCCTGCGAGGCCACGTGGTCGCGATCATCAAGCTGAAGATCTCCAGTGAAGAAGCGCGCGCTCGGGCGCGTGCCGCCCATTCCGGGTAAGAACACGCCGCGATCGACTGGGTTCCGCTTCGACATCCTTTGGTCCGCGCGTTCATCCGGGCGAAGAGACGCACGTACCCGGACAAGGTCGGATCCACGCTCGACGTCAGCCATCGTGCGTGGATCGAGCAGTCGCGATTGGGCGTGCTGGAGGCGTGGCGGTTTCGACACGCGCTCCACCCGTGGCTTGTCCTTCGGGGAGCGGACCCGCGCTGGATCGGTGGCGAACCCGCAGTGCTGGGCGTAATCCAGCCAGCCCGCGGTGAACCGTGGGTTGACCGCATCGGCGGCCGCGACGATCGCTGAGGCGTTGTCGGGGATGAGCACCTTGAACACCCCGCCGAAGAACACCCACGCCGCCTCACACCCGGCGACCAGCGCGGCTAGGGTCTGGGTGAGCGACAGCCACACGAACATATGGCATATGGCGGGAGTAGCAGGCGGTGAAGATCAGCGCATGGACCTTGCGCTGCCGCCCGGTGACCGGATCGAACAGCAGGCCCAGGTAACCGAAGTCGAGCTGGCACTCCATCCCCGGTTCACCGTCGGCGACCCGGACCGTGGCGGCGGTGCGGCCGAACCCGCACCGCTCCACGCAGAACCGGTGCAGCGTCCGGTAAGGCACCACAACCCCCTGGCGCTCCAGCAGCACCCCGATCTTGACAACCGACAAGCCCGCCTTCACCTGCCCGGCGATCTGCTCCCGGCGGGCCTCCAGCTGCTCCCACGCCCGGCCATGGCCGCCCGGGCGCACCGGCCGGACCACCTGCGCGACCTGGCCGGCCAGCCCATCGGTCAGCTGGCCCAGCCCGCCGTCACGGGCCATGCCCGCCTCCACCGCCGCTGTCACATACCGGCGGGCGGTCTTGCGGTCCACTCCCGCCTGCGCGGCTACCTGCCGCAGCCCCGCCCCGGCCAGCCACGCCCTCAGCACTTCACGGATCTCAGTCACGGCAACCTCCCGGAATGCCATCCCCAGAACCCCCAAGCCGATCGACTTGAAGACACCGGGTACCGGAAGTGATCAAGACCCCCAAGACGGCACGCCGGGTGGTCCCATCACTGGCAACCAGGTGGTCCCATGCTGGTGGCAGAAAATCCCTCAGAATGGTCCCATGCTCATGGCAGGCGACAGCTTCCAGGAGGCTCCCGCTCGCCTGGCGCCAACGGACTACAGCCAGCGGGGCAGGTGCTCTGACCTATATATAGGGCCGACCGCCGTGACGTGCCTTGAGATCCGCTGGCCCCCGGGCTTAGCGGACCGACTCGCTCTCATTACAGCCAGCCGAGGGCTGGGCGGCCGACTACGGAATGTGAGCGCGGCCGGGGTCTCTCAGCGCTCGCCAGGCACGCCTAACGCCGAATATTTACGCCATGCTTGCTGACGGAGGCCAGTGGTGGAGATCGCCGATATGGCAGCACGCGGGCTCGATATCAAGCCCCACCGGAAGCGCATGGTCGAGGAGCCGCTGGAGGAGAAGTTTAAGGATCCGCAGGACCCATTCAGTATCGCCTTCGTCTGCGCGATGTGGACGACTGGTTTCGATGTTCCGTCGCTGTCCACTGTGTATCTCGACAAACCGCTGCGGAATCACACTCTGATGCAGACGATCACCCGCGCAAACCGGGTGTTCCCGGAGAAGCACAACGGCCTGATCGTCGCCTATGTCGATGTCTTCCGCAACCTTCAGAAGGCGCTAGCGATCTACGCGGTCGGAGGCAAGGCGGGCGAAGTGCCCGTGGAAGAGAAGGGCGCGCTCGTTGATGCCGCGCGCGAGGCCGTGAACGACCTACGGGCGTTCTGCGCTGGCCG
>Ga0137371_10003079_pt1 | contig 13217 bp, 11 predicted proteins | sample SagtaG_7_FD_104919 | JGI IMG/M metagenome (GOLD analysis project Ga0137371, IMG submission 104919) | Vadose zone soil microbial communities from Sagehorn Ranch, Mendocino, California, USA - Sage1_R_40_16 metaG | ecosystem: Environmental > Terrestrial > Soil > Vadose zone | place: USA... | reverse complement strand
ATACGCTTCGATGGGATCGATGATGTCGATCAGATGATGAGGTACCGCGCGGCGCTCCGAAGGCGATGGCTTCGCCGTCCCGACGTCCATTTCGCGATAGATCTGAGCGGAATCTACGCTCACGACCTCGATCGGAAATGCCGCTGCGAGCGCAAGTGCAAGCTGCGTTTTTCCGCTTGCGGTCGGCCCCATCAACAGGATTGCCGGAGGCGGTTCGCCTGATGCGCGGTGAGCGGGTTGCGGGGAAACGGAGAGCACTCGGGCGGCTGTCAACGGCCGCGCAAGAACAACTTGTCCAGGTCCGCAAGGCTCATCTGGTACCAGGTCGGGCGGCCGTGGTTGCACTGCCCGGAGCGCTCGGTCTCTTCCATTTCGCGCAGCAGGGCGTTCATCTCCGGTATCGTCAAGGCCCGGTTGGCGCGCACCGCGGCGTGGCAGGCCATCGTCCCGAGCAGCTCGTCGCGGCGCTCGGTCAGCACGCGGCTTGCCCCGTACTCGCGGATGTCCCGCAACACCGCCCGCGCGAGCTCGGCCGCATCGGCGTCGGCGAGCATGGAGGGGACCGCGCGTACCGCCAGCGCGAACGGCGATATCGCCGCCACGTCGAAACCCAGCAGGTTGAGCGTGGAGCCGTGCTCCTCGACCGTCGCGACATCAACCCGGTCCGCATGGAAGGTGGAGGGGATAAGCAGCTTCTGCGTGTTCATCGCGCGCGAGTCGAGGGCCGCCTTGAGCTTCTCGTAGACGATGCGCTCGTGCGCGGCGTGCATGTCGACGAGTATCAGCCCGTCCCGGTTCTGGGCCAGGATGTAGATGCCGTGGAGCTGGGCGAGCGCGAAGCCGAGCGGCGGCGCCTCGGAGGAATTTGCGTCGCCGCTTGTCGCCTTTGCGGCCAAGGGTTCGGCGCTCGCGCGCCCGTCGGCGAACATCGCGGTGTAGCTCGCGACCGGCTGCGCGAGGCCGAGGACGCCGGCTCGCGGCCGCACGGAGCGGCCAACGGCAACGGGCGCTGCTACTGCGGGCGGCGTCTCGGCCGCGGTCCCGGAAAGGCCTTTCGCGACCGCGTGAAACACGAACTGATGCACCGCGCGCGGGTCGCGGAAACGGATCTCGATTTTCGCCGGGTGGACGTTGACATCCACCCCGCGCGGATCGATCTCGAGGAAAAGCACATAGGCGGGATGGCGCTCGCCGTGGAGGACGTCGCGGTAGGCTTCGCGCAGGGCGTGCGAAAGCAGCTTGTCGCGCACGAACCGGCCGTTCACGTATATGAACTGGGCGTCGCGCGAAGCCCGGGTGTAGGCGGGCGAGCCGGCGAACCCGGAGAGGTTCAAGACGCCGTTCGCCTCGATCGGCCGCATCGACTGAGCGAACTCCGCTCCGAGCGACGCCTCGACCCGTCGCGCCGGATCGGACGGCGCGAGCCGCGCCACGACCCGGCCGTTGTGCCTCAGGGTGAAGCTGACATCGGGGCGCGACAGAGCCGCGCGGGTGAATGCGTCTTCGCAGTGAGCGAATTCCGTGGCATCGCTCTTGAGGAATTTGCGCCGCGCCGGCGTGTTGTAATAGAGGTCGCCGACTTCGACAGTCGTCCCGACGGGATGGGCGGCAGGCTGAACCGAGCCGACGCTGCCGCTTTCGGCGCCGACAGAGAAAGCGCGGACCGCTCCCGCGGCCCGGCTCGCCATGTTGACGCGTGCGACCGAGGCGATGCTCGCCAGCGCCTCGCCGCGAAAGCCGAGCGAGCGCACCTGCTCGAGATCCTCGAGCGAAGCGATCTTGCTGGTCGCGTGCCGCGCGAACGCCATCGGCAGATCGCCGCTTTCGATGCCGGCGCCGTTGTCGGTGACCCGGATCTGCCTGATCCCGCCCTCGGCGAGCGCGACGCCGATATCGGTAGCGCCGGCGTCGAGGCTGTTCTCCAGGAGCTCCTTGAGGACCGACGCCGGCCGGTCGACCACTTCGCCCGCGGCGATCTGGCTGATGAGCGTCTCGGGCAATGGGCGGATTAGGGGCACGGGCGGTGGACTCTTCAGCCCCGGAATGACCGGCGCTTTGCGTCCGTGTCGATTCCGGGAGGATTCAATTATATGTCGCGGTAGAATGCCGCGGTGGAACTCCTTCTCTCCGGTTGGGATCTGCTCGTCCATCTCGACCGGCACCTCGCAGCACTGCTCCAGCAACACGGCGCCTGGGTTTATCCGCTGCTCTTCGCCATCATTTTTTGCGAAACCGGGCTGGTCGTGACGCCTTTTCTCCCCGGGGACTCGCTGTTGTTCGTCGCCGGGGCGCTTGCGGCCGCGGGCGGCATCGACGTGCACCTGCTCGCTCTAGTGCTCGTCGCGGCGGCGGTGCTCGGCAATACCGTCAACTACTCGATCGGGTACTTCCTCGGGCCGAAGGTCTTCCACTGGGAGCAGTCCCGGTTCTTCAACAGGAAAGCGCTCGAGCGCGCCCACGCCTTCTACGAAAGGCACGGCGGCAAGACCATCGTCATCACGCGCTTCGTGCCGATCCTGCGGACCTTCGCGCCCTTCGTCGCCGGGATTGCGCGCATGACCTATGTGCGCTTTACAACGTACAACCTCGCGGGCGCGCTCGCGTGGGTGCTGTCGCTCCTCTACGCCGGGTACTGGTTCGGCAACGTGCCCTTCGTCAAGCAGAACCTGACTTGGGTCATCCTCGGCATCATCGTGTTGTCGCTGATTCCGCTCGCGTTCGAGTACTTCAGACACCGGCTGAACAAGGCGAGAACCTGAAGTTGGACCGCGGATGATCAGTAGAGCGTGGCGAGGGTCGAGCGGGACAGCGGGGGATTCTTCGCGGCGTAGTTCTTGATGCCGCGCAGGATTGCGCGCGCGATTTTCTCCTGGTAGGCCACGTCGTTCAAACGCCGTTCCTCGTCCGGATTGCTGATGAACGCCGTCTCGACCAGGATCGAGGGTATGTCGGGCGCCTTCAACACGGCAAAGCCGCCCTGCTCGACTTTTCCCTTGTGCAGGGAGTTCACCCCTCCCAGCTCCCCAAGCACTGCCCGTCCGAGCTTGAGGCTGTCGCTGATTTGCGCCGTGAGACTCAGGTCGGCAAGCGTCATGGCGAGGAAGCGGTCCTTCCGATTGAGGTTCACTCCACCGATGAGGTCCGCCTCATTCTCGCGCTTGGCCAGCCACTGGGCGGCAGTGCTCGTTGCGCCGCTTTCCGACAGCGTGAACACCGATGAGCCGCGCACGTGGGGCTTGATGAAGGCATCGGCGTGGACCGAGACAAGCAAATCGGCCTTGACGCGGCGCGCTTTCTCGACTCGCACCTCAAGAGGAACGTAATAGTCGCCGTCTCGGGTAAGGGACGCGCGCATATTGGGCTCGGCATCGATCAGAGTCTTCAGTTTGCGGGCGATCGTCAGAGTGACGGTTTTCTCGTAGGTCCCACGGCGCCCTTTCGCGCCCGGATCTTCTCCGCCGTGCCCGGCATCGATCACGATGGTCACGAGGCGATTGGCCATGCGCCCAGGCCGTTCCTTTACTGATTTCCCCTTGTTCGACGCAGCCTTTTGCTCCTCATTTTCAAGAAACTTGCCCAGCGGGTCCTCCATTTTCAGCGCAGGCTTTTGCAGCAGCGCAATCAACGGGTCCAGGGGTTCGAGCGGGTAAATATCGAGCACGAGGCGATGCCCGTAGTCGCCGACCGGCGCAAGCGTGAAGATCTGCGGCTTGATCTCGGCCTTGAGGTCGAGCACGACGCGTACCACCTCGGGCTTGAAGCGCCCAACGCGTAGGTTATCGATGTAAGGGTCGTCCGGCGAAACCTTGCCGGCGAAGCCTTGCTGCACGCTTGCTAAATCGACCTCTTCAAGATCGAGGACGAGCCGCTCCGGATTTTTCAGGACGAGCAGGCTGTGCTTGAGGGATACGCCCGATTCAATCGTCACTCGCGTGTAGTCCTGCGCCGGCCATACGCGGACAGCCTGCAAGGGCTCGGCAGACTGCGCCGGCACGACAAGGAATTGGGAAAGAAAAAGGATAGCGAATCCAAAGGCCGCCAGGCGTTGCGGCCAGTCTGCGCTTACCCGTCGTCCCGCAATTTTTTTAAGCACTGCCCTCCCGCTTCAGAAAATGCGCGAACGTTGATGTCTCGTCCAGTCCCGGAATACGCGAGCTCAAGCTCGAGATCGGGCGGGGGTAGTACGCCGCCAGCCCGTTCCGGCCATTCGACCATGCAGACCCCGTCGCCGTCGCGGAAATAGTCCGCCAAGCCAGCATCGCCAAATTCACTAGGATTCATGAATCGATAAAAATCAAAGTGGTACAAGTGTAATCTAGAAACTACATAAAGTTCAACTAGAGCATAACTCGGACTCTTTACCGTTCCCTCGGCACCCAGACCTCGCAGCAGCGCTCGAACCAAAGTGGTCTTGCCGCTGCCGAGTTCACCGCGCAGGTAAATCCGCATGCCCGGGGCGATGCAGGCGGCGAGCACCCCCCCCAGTCGCAACGTTGCCGCCTCGTCAGGCAGATACCCGGCCCAGTGCGCCTGCAGCGACGGCTGGTTATGATTGGCGGGATGAGTCACGTGAAAGCGATCCGGCGGGCGCCTCCGACGCGGCCCCCCGATCTTGCGATACTCGCGACGACCGTCAAGACCTGGGGACGCGAGCTGGGGTTCCAGGCCGTCGGTATCGCCGATACCGACCTCGCGGCGGTGGAGCCCGGCCTCGCCGCCTGGCTCGAAAGGGGTTTCGCCGGCGAGCTGAATTATATGCGAAAGCACGGCGTCAAAAGAACGCGCCCGGCGTCGCTCGTTCCCGGAACGCTGCGCATCATTTCGGCGCGAATTGACTACCGTCCCGATGCGGCCGACAGCTGGAGCGTTCTCGCCGACGGCAGCAAGGCGTTCGTGGCTCGCTATGCTCTCGGGCGCGATTACCACAAGGTGCTGCGGGGACGCCTGCAGCAGCTCGCCGGAAGAATCGAACGCGAAATCGGCGAATTCGGCTACCGCGTGTTCACCGACTCGGCGCCGGTGATGGAAGTGGAGCTGGCGCGCAAGGCGGGGCTCGGCTGGAGGGGAAAGCACACGCTGCTGCTCTCGCGCGAGGCGGGCTCGTTTTTCTTTCTCGGCGAGATCTATACGGATCTTCCGCTCCCGGTGGACGCTCCGGTGGGCGAACATTGCGGCACCTGCGCCAAATGCATCGACGTCTGCCCGACGCGCGCGATCGTCGCACCTTACACGCTGGATGCGCGGCGCTGCATTTCCTACCTGACCATCGAGCTGAAAGGCAGCATTCCGCTGGAGCTCCGGCCGCTCGTCGGCAACCGCGTCTTCGGCTGCGACGACTGCCAGCTCGTCTGCCCCTGGAACCGCTACGCGCAGGTCACGCCGGAGCCGGACTTCCGGGTGCGCAACGGCCTGGACAGCGCCGAGCTCGTCGAGCTTTTCGCTTGGCCCGAGAGCCAGTTCCGCGAGCGCATGGCAGGCAGCGCGATCCTGAGAATCGGCTACGAGCGCTGGTTGCGCAATCTCGCCGTGGGACTCGGCAATGCACCCAAGGAGGAGCGCGTGGTCGCGGCGCTGCGTTCGCGCGCGAGGGACCCTTCAGCGCTGGTGCGCGAGCACGTCGCCTGGGCGCTCGCGCGTCATGCAGCGAGCTGACTGGAGCCCTTCGCGTGTCGCGATCCGAGGAACCCTGTGGCGCCCGCCGAACCGAGGCGGGACCCGGTAGGAAAAAGAGCTCCGGCGTCCGGGATGTGTTTGCTATAATGTTTTCGATCGTCATCCACCCCGTCCGCAGATTTCCCGCCATTGACTGACGACTCTTCGGCCCGGACCCGGGGCGGAAGGAGAAAATCCGTTTGCCGAGTTTTACCGAACTGGGCCTGCTACCCGAGCTGTTGAAAACAGTTTCGGAGCAAGGCTATACCGAGCCGACGCCGATCCAGGCGCAGGCGATTCCTCTGGTTCTGCAGGGACGCGACGTCATGGGCGGCGCCCAGACCGGAACCGGCAAGACCGCGGGCTTCACGCTGCCTCTGCTGCAGCGCTTCGCGCGACACGCCAACACCAGCGCCTCCCCTGCGCGGCATCCGGTGCGGGCCCTGATCCTCACGCCCACCCGCGAGCTCGCCGCGCAGGTCGAAGAGAGCGTGCGCATCTACGGCAAGTACATCGGCCTGCGCAGTACCGTGGTATTCGGCGGCATCGACATGAAGCCGCAGACCGCGGCGCTTCGCCAGGGCGTAGAGTTCCTGGTGGCCACCCCCGGGCGGCTGCTCGACCACGTGCAGCAGAAGACGGTCAACCTGCAGCAAGTCGAGGCCTTTGTGCTCGACGAGGCCGACCGCATGCTCGACATGGGCTTCATTCCCGATGTGCGCCGCATCATGGCGCTGCTGCCCACGCGGCGCCAGAACCTGCTGTTCTCCGCCACGCTTACCGGGGAAATCCGCGTTCTCGCCGATTCGTTCCTGCGCGACCCGGTCCTGGTGCAGGTGGCGCGGAACAACGCCGCGGCCGAGTCGGTCACGCACCTCGTCCACCCGGCAAGGCGCGAGCGCAAGCGCGAGCTGCTTTCGTACTTGGTTCAATCGCGCGATCTGCGCCAGGTTCTGGTGTTCACATCGACACGCATCGGCGCGAATCGCCTCGCCTATCAGCTCAACCGCGACGGCATTCACACCGCCGCCATCCACGGCGACAAGAGCCAGCCCGAGCGGCTCCAGGCGCTCGCCGCTTTCAAGGAGGGCAAGGTGCGCGTGCTGGTGGCGACCGATGTCGCCGCGCGCGGCCTCGACATCGAGGACCTGCCGCACGTGGTGAATTTCGAGCTGCCCGGCGCGCCCGAGGACTACGTGCACCGCATCGGCCGCACCGGACGGGCGGGGGCGAGCGGCGAGGCGATCTCGCTCGTATGCGCCGAGGAGCACGAGCGGCTCGAGGCGATCGAGAAGATGATCCGGATCGGCATCACGAGAAAAATAGTCCCGGGCTTCGAGCCCGATCTCAGAGCGGCGCCCTTGATCATGGGTTCGGCAAACGGCCGTCGGAACCCGGGTGCGCGCGAGCGCCGGTCGCGACGCGGCGGCGAAGAGCGCGACCGGCTGACGCGCGCGAAGCACGGCGCGAAAAACCTCGACCCGATTTTCAGTTCTCCCTACGAACCGGAGAAGGCGGCGCCCGCCGCGCCCCGCGCCTCGGCTCCGCAACGCTCGCCGCGCCAGGTCGCCGCGCTCCTTGGCGGCCTCCCCAAGAACAAGTCAGCGCCGCTAACTTTGCCGGCGGAACGGGCTGCGCTCGTTCAACTCGTCCACGTAGCGCTCGATCCCCGCCGTCTCTTGCGCGAGAAATTTTTCCACCGCGCCAGAGAACTCCGGGTGCCGCAACCAGTGCGCAGACCAGGTCTGGGTCGGCATGAAGCCGCGCGCGAGCTTGTGCTCGCCCTGCGCGCCCCCCTCGAAGACCCGGATGCCGCGCTCGATGCAGAACTCGAGCGCCTGGTAATAGCAGACCTCGAAATGCAGCAGCGGGACGTGGACGACCGAACCCCAATAGCGCCCGTACAACGCCGTCGGCGAGTAGATGTTGAGGGCGCTTGCGACCGGCTTGCCGTCGAGCTCGGCAAGCACCATGAGCACGTGCTCGGGTAGCGTCTCTCCGAGGCGCCGGAAAAAGGCGAGGTTGAGATAGGGCGTCGAACGGTGCGCGCGGTAGGTGCTGTTGTAGCAGCGCGTGAAGAAGCTCCAGTGCTCGTCGCGAATCTCCCCGCCGGCGAGTCGCCGCAGGCGTACGCCCGATTCCTGCACCCTGCGCCGCTCCTGACGGATTTTCTTGCGCTTGGCCGAAGCGAGCTCGGACAGGAACTCCTCGAAACTCGCGTAGCCGCGGTTCTCCCAGTGGAACTGGACCGAGCGGCGCAGCATCATTCCCGCCGCTTCCATCTCGCGCGCCTCGGGCCCGGTCGGGAACAGCACGTGCAGCGAAGACGTTTCGCGCGCGAGCCGGATCGCGGCGCGAACCAGCAGCGCCCGCGTGGCCGCGTCGCCCGCAAGCAGGCGGGGTCCCGTGACCGGAGAAAACGGGATCGCGCCGAGCAGCTTGGGATAGTACGCAAGTCCGTGGCGGTGATAGGCGTCGGCCCAGGCCCAATCGAAAACGTATTCCCCGTAGGAGTGGGATTTGAGGTACAGGGGCATCGCGCCGGCGAGCGATTCGCCTTGCCACAGGGTGAGATAGTGCGGCGTCCATCCGGTGGGCTCGCAGGCGCACCCCGTCTCGTGCAGGGCATGGAGAAACTCGTGGCGCAGGAACGGCTGCTGGCCGACAAGCGCGTTCCAGGCCCGCGGCTCGACGGCCGCGAGCGTGTCGACAAGCTTGACCGTGGGCGTGTCTTCCTTCAATCAGTGCGGTCCAAAGCGGCCCTCGCGGCGGGCCGATCTCAGAAGTCGATGTACGCCTGCGGCCTCGGGCGGCGAATGCCGCGATGGTAAACTTGCCGCATGGCGAGCATCGTCAAGATAGCGATTGCCCAGATCAATTGTACTGTGGGCGACCTCGCCGGCAACGCCGCCAAGATCCTCGAGTATTGCGAACGGGCGCGCTCCGCCGGCGCGGCCCTGGTGCTCACGCCCGAGCTCGCGTTGTGCGGCTACCCGCCGGAAGACCTGCTCCTGCGCGACGGCTTTTATCGCGACTGCAAGGCCGCGCTCGAGGGCCTGGCGCGCAAGGTGGCCGGCATCACGCTCGTCGTGGGGCATCCGCATCAATTCGAGGGGAAGCGCCACAATGCGGCGTCGGTCCTGCGGGACGGGCGGATCGTCGGTACGTATCACAAGTATACGCTGCCGAACTACACCGTTTTCGACGAGGAACGCTACTTCGAGCCCGGTGACCGTGCCTGCGTGTTCACGGTAGGGGAGACCCGCTTCGGCGTGAACATCTGCGAGGACACCTGGGGCGATCAGGGACCGCTCACCACCCGGCCGCGCGCCGACAAGGTGAGCGTCGGCATCAATATCTGCGCCGATGCGTGGGAAGCGAAGGCGCCCCGGGCCGCGCGCGAGGCGGGCGCGCAGGTGCTGCTCGTGCTGAACGCCTCGCCCTATCACATGCGCAAACAGGAGTCCCGTTACGACGTGATGCGCGAGCGGGTATCCGAGACCGGCATGGCGCTCATCTACGCCAACATGGTGGGAGGCCAGGACGAGCTGGTTTTCGACGGCGCCTCGTTCGCCCTCGACCGCCGGGGAGAGGTGGCCTGCCGGTTGCCGTCCTTCGAGGAGACGCTGGGATTCGTGACGGTTGCCGACGGCGAACCGCAGCGGGGCGAAACCGCGAAAGAAGAGTCGCTCGAGCCGGAAGTGTACAAGGCCCTGCGCCTCGGGGTGCGCGATTACGTCGGGAAGAACGGATTTCCCGGAGCGCTCGTCGGCCTATCCGGAGGAGTCGACTCGGCGTTGACGCTGTGCATCGCCTGCGATGCGCTCGGACCGGAGCGGGTGCGCGCGGTCATGATGCCTTCGCAATACACCTCCGATATGAGCCTCGAAGATTCCCGCGAGCTCGTCGGGAACCTCGGCGTGCGCTACGACGAGATTCTGATCGGTCCGGTGTTCGATGCGTTTCTCGCGTCGCTCGCAACAGAATTCAGCCGCCTTCCCCCCGACGCGACCGAGGAGAACCTCCAGGCGCGCATCCGCGGCACGCTGCTGATGGCCTTGTCGAACAAATTCGGCGCGATCGTCCTGACCACCGGCAACAAATCGGAGATGGCGGTCGGCTATGCCACTCTCTACGGCGACATGGCGGGAGGGTTCGCGGTCATCAAAGACATCCTCAAGACGCTGGTGTACCGTCTGTGCCGGTATCGGAACGGCGTCAAGCACGTCATTCCCGAACGCGTGCTGACCCGCGCTCCCTCCGCGGAGCTCAGGGCCGACCAGACCGACCAGGACACCCTGCCGTCGTACGATGTCCTGGACGCCATCATTTCGGCGTACATGGAAAACGACATGAGCCCTTCCGAAATAGTCGCGCAGGGCTTCGGCTCAGGCGACGTGAGGCGCGTGATCGAGATGATCCATCGCAGCGAGTACAAGCGGCGCCAGGCGCCGATCGGAATCCGCATCACGCACCGGGGTTTCGGCAAGGATTGGCGTTATCCGATCACGTCGCGCTACCGGGAGCCCTACGAATAGCGGGCGCGGCCGAGTTCGACCGCCGTTTGTTATACTGGCGCGGGAGTCAAGGCAGGAGAACGGCCATGAAGAAGATCGAAGCGGTCGTGAAGCCCTTCAAGCTCGACGAGGTGCGTGAAGCCCTGGCCGAAGTCGGGGTTACGGGGCTGACGGTGACGGAGGTGAAGGGCTTCGGTCGCCAGAAGGGCCACACCGAGCTGTACCGCGGCGCGGAATACGTCGTGGACTTCCTGCCCAAGGTCAAGATCGAGGTCGTGGTGACGGAAAAGATGCTCGAGGGAGCGATCGAGGCGATCGTCAAGGCAGCGCGCACCGGCAAGATCGGCGACGGCAAGATCTTCGTGACCTCGGTGGAACAGGTCGTGCGCATCCGCACCGGCGAGACCAACGAGGCGGCAGTCTAGGCCCTAAGCAGCACCAGCAGCGCGCCGCTCCCGCCCTGATTCGTCGGTGCCTGGCAGAAGGCGAGCACCTCGTCGCGTTGCGCGAGCCACTGCCGCACCTTTCCCTTCAGTACCGGCTCGCGCTTGGGCGAGCGCAAGCCCTTGCCGTGGATCACGCGAACGCAGCGCAGGCCTCGCTTGAGGCAGCCGCCGAGGAACTCCGCGAGCAGCGACCGGGCCTCGTCCCGGTTCGAGCCATGCAAGTCGACGGCGTCCTGAACGACCCAGTGGCCCCGCCTCAGTTTGTGCAGCACACTGCGGCCCAGACCGTCGCGCAGATAGAAAAGCTCCTCGCCGGTTTCGATCGATTGGTCCAGTGAAATGGGGCCGGTCAAGCTCTCGGCGAGCGCATCGTGCACGTCGAGAAGCGACTGGACCGGCAACGGCAGCGATCCGGCTTCAGGCCGCACGCGGGCCTGCGATCGCAGAGGCGTGGCATCGCGCACCGCCTCGCGAAACAGCGCAGCCGCGTCTTCCGGCAGGCTCTTCTTCGTGGGCTTGCGCATGGCCGCTCCTCCCCTGTGGTGCTCAGCGCAGGCCGTCCAGGTACTTTTCCGCGTCGAGCGCCGCAATGCAGCCGCTGCCGGCGCTCGTCACCGCCTGCCGATAGACATGATCCTGCACGTCGCCCGCGGCGAACACGCCCGGCACGCTGGTCGCGCTGGCGTTGCCCTCGCTCCCTCCGCGCGTGACGATGTATCCGGCCTTCATCTCCAGTTGTCCTTCGAAAATGCCGGTGTTCGGAGTGTGGCCGACTGCGACGAACAATCCCTGTACGCCGAGCTGTTGGGCTGCGCCCGTCCGGACGTCCTTGATGCGGATGCCGTTCACGCCCTTGGCGTCGCCGAGGACTTCGTCCAGCACGTGGTTCCAGCGCAGCGTGACGTTGCTTCGTTCGAAGAGCTTCTGCTGCAGGATTTTCTCGGCGCGGAATTTGTCGCGCCGGTGGATCACGGTGACCTGGCGCGCGATATTCGCCAGGTACAGCGCTTCCTCCACCGCGGTATTGCCTCCGCCTACCACCGCAACGTCCTGACCCTTGTAGAAGAATCCGTCGCAGGTGGCGCATGCCGAGACCCCCTTGCACATGAACCTCGCCTCCGACTCGAGCCCGAGGTAGCGGGCGGAGGCCCCGGTGGCGATGATGAGGGCGTCGCAGGTGTATTCGCCCGCATCGCCGGCGAGCCGAAAGGGCCGCTCCTTCAGGTGCGCCGTGTGGATGTGATCGAAGATGATCTCGGTCTCGAAGCGCTCGGCATGCTTCTGGAAACGCTCCATCAGCTCCGGACCCTGGACTCCGCTGCCGTCGGCCGGCCAGTTATCCACGTCGGTGGTCGTCATCAGTTGCCCCCCCGGAGCGAGGCCCGTGACGACAACGGGTTTCAGGTTCGCGCGCGCCGCATAGACCGCCCCCGTATAACCCGCCGGACCGGATCCCAGTATCAGCAGGCGGGAATGTCTCGCTTTTTTCGACATATCAGGGTGGTTGGGACGGGGATGCTCGAATTCAACCGCGGAGCGGTCCAAATTATAGCGCGGAAGGACTGCCGCTCCGGCCTGAAGCGCGCCGTTGCGAGCCCGCCAATCGGTCCTTCCGCGGGAGTCACGGGTGGCGCACGCGCCGAAGGCAGGCCCGGCGAGTCTGATAAGATATGCGGGTCAAGGCGCCCGAAAGGAAAACGATGGCGGCCCCGGCCGGCGTGTCCATGCTGCTCCTGCGCAACGTACCGCTTTTTTCGGCATTGCCCGAGCCGCAGCTGGTCCTTCTCACCAGCGCAGTCAGCCGCAGGAGCTTTACCCGCGGCACGACCATCATTTCCGCAGGCGACGTGACGGAGTCGCTTTACGTCGTCGTATCGGGCCGGCTCAAGGTGATGATGAGCGACGACGAAGGGCGCGAGGTGATCCTCGCGATCCTGGGACCGAACGAGTTTTTCGGCGAGATGGGCCTGATCGACGACCACCCGCGCTCGGCGAGCGTGGTGGCGATCGAGGCGTGCGAGCTCCTGACCCTCTCGAAGCGCGACTTCAAGAGCTGCCTTGCGGAGAATTTCGAGATGGCCATGACCGTCATGCGCGGACTGGTCAAGCGGCTGCGGGAAGCCGACCAGAAGATCGGCAGCCTCGCCCTGATGGACGTCTACGGGCGGGTCGCGCGGCTGCTGCTCGAGATGGCGGAAACCGTGAACGGTCAGAAAGTGGTGACGAAGAAGCTCGCCAAGCAGGACATCGCCAAGATGATCGGGGCCTCGCGCGAAATGGTCAGCCGGGTGATGAAGGACCTTCAGTCGGGAGGCTTCATCGAGGTTCGGCCCGGTTCGATTTTCCTGCACGAAACCATCCTGACGATCGATTGAGGGGGGCGGGCGCCAGTCGGGCGGTTCCGTCGCCGTCGAAGCCGGCCCGGAGTGCTAAAATTCCAGCATCGACCAGGACCGCCGCCCGGCGGAGCGCTGACAGGCCGCGAGCGAGTTGAAACACAACCAGGCACCCCTTCCCGGCAAGGTTGCCGCGCTGCTGCGCGAATCGAGGCTGTTCGTCCTGGTTGCGGCTGCCCTCTATCTTTCCCTCGTCCTCACCACTT
>Ga0137371_10003075_pt1 | contig 13231 bp, 10 predicted proteins | sample SagtaG_7_FD_104919 | JGI IMG/M metagenome (GOLD analysis project Ga0137371, IMG submission 104919) | Vadose zone soil microbial communities from Sagehorn Ranch, Mendocino, California, USA - Sage1_R_40_16 metaG | ecosystem: Environmental > Terrestrial > Soil > Vadose zone | place: USA... | reverse complement strand
GCCGATAAGCTGCTGGCGAAGATCAAAAATGTTCATCATGTACCTCGTAGCGCGAACACAACCACTTATGTCTAAGCATTATAGCTATGATTGCAAGAGCTGTCAACGAATATGCAGGCATAACGTATATTTACGCTTGACGTAATATTAGAATTGATCTACACTAAGCGCGTGTTGCAAAAAGCGTTCCAGCCGTAAATCCAGGATGATCGATCATAGCACGCAAAGAGAAACGTAGGGGCAGGTATGAGCAAACATTATCTTCTTTTTCTTCCGCCAGATATTATTCACAAAAATGTGTCTTACGATCAACCGCGTATCAACGTGAATGTGGCGGTCGCGCAGTTGCAGGTGGATGATAAAATACTCCTGGTACGTGGTGATTTTCTGCATTTTCTGCGCGGAAATCTCTTGCCATTTGTGTATACTGTTATCTATGTGAACCGTGGAGCGGGAACCGTGACACTCCAACTGGAGCAGACACATAACCAGGCCACTCCACTGCCAAAAGATATTCTGCTGGATATGGCATCCGGCAATATATATCTGTTAAGTGCCAGTGACTTCACGCAAAGTATTAAGGGAATGGGTGGAAAGCGCATGGAAGAGAAAGCATTACTGGAGCATATCCAGAGCTATATAAGAGCACACGGCTACTACTTTGACAACGAGACGCTCTATAACTACCACATCTGCCTCAAGGTTCGCCCATTCATCATCCTGGCGGGGCTTTCTGGCACCGGCAAATCGAAGCTCTCGCAGCTCTACGCCGAAGCGCTGGGACACAAGCAACACTACCTCCGTTTGCCGGTGCGCCCCAACTGGAATGACGACCGCTATCTGCTAGGACACCTTAACACCATCACAGGAGAATACTTCACTGAGCCGGCGGTCGAATTCCTCATGGAAGCCAACGAAGACGAAGACAACCTCTACTTTTTCTGCCTCGACGAAATGAACCTCGCGCACGTCGAGTACTATTTCTCGCAGTTCCTGAGTGCGATGGAGGGTGAGCAAGCGGAGGAGCGGCAGATACGCCTGTATGGAACGCGTATGCAGAAGCTATTAGAGGAGCAAGACAAAACGCCGACTCTTCCGGCCCAATTGGTGCTGCCCGACAACCTCTTCTTCACAGGAACCATTAACGTTGATGAGACGACGCAATCCATCAGCGATAAAGTCATCGACCGTGCCAACACGCTCGAATTCTTCAACGTAGACCTGGATAAGATACCACAGCCAACGACGTTGCCTGAACCGGTCCCGCTCTCCACGTATACCTGGCAAAGTTATCGCGTCTCCACGCCGGACACAAGCTACCGCAAGCAAATTATCGAGATCAGCAAAATACTCAACAAAGCCGATCTCGGGCTAGGATACCGCGTCCTGCATGAGATCGAGGTATACCTGGCGAACAGCAAAGAGCTGCTCGCTCCACTCGTTGCCTTCGACCTGCAGGTGAAGCAGCGCATTCTCCCCCGAATACGCGGCAACGAAGCCATCAGTGATATGATAAAAGAACTTCAGAATTATTGTAAGCAGAACAAACTTGAGCGCTCTCAAAAACGCCTGCAAGAAATGGAAAAACGGTTGAAACGCGATGGCTACACAAACTTCTGGCGCTAGTCACTGGCTCACCATCGACAACAGGCCGTTAAGTTTTCGACCTGATGACGAAAATCAGGCGCTCAATATAAAAGAGTACAGCACGCACGAGATCAGAATCACCAATCAAGCGCCTGATCGTCTCACGATCTCAATTGACGGACAGACACTCGAAACGGCCCGCTACGGTATCTGGACGTGGCGGCCCCAACACTACGCCGGTCTCTATCACATCGTTGCCACAGCACCCGACCAGCCGCCGCAAAGCGCCCTGGTGCGTGTCTTCCCGCAGAAATTCACCCAGGCTCGCTATGAAACGATGAAAGACGACCTGAGCAGAGTCGCCATAGATCTGCAATTTCGCCTGGCCTCTCCCGCTATGGAAAGGGCGCAGTACACGCCACCCACGCAAGAAGTCTCGGCTCTGCAGGACTACAGAAAGATACGCAAAATTATTGAGCAATTGAAAGATATCATGGCGCACATTCGCCGTGAACCATACCGCACACTCAGGGAGGAGCATATACAACAGGGTTGGCAGGAGATAAAAAGCTTTTCCAGCGAAGCGGTCCCTCTACCAGGAAGTTATGTACAATTATCAGAGCCGCAGGTGAGCAGGTATGGTATACGCAGCATGCCGCGATACTGGACGCTGCCACAGAGCACCCAGACATACGACACCTACGAGAATCGTCTGCTCAAGCACTTTCTGCACCAGCAATTGATCGCTAAACTGGATATCATTTCCCAGCACGCCGAAAACGAAAAGCAGCGCCTGGAACCGATCTACGCACGGTATCACAATATCGAGGATGGCGAAACACTGCAAAAGCTCAAGTTTGTGCTGGAAGAGTGCCAGCAGATGAAACAGCGCTGCATCCAATGGAGCAATGAGTCTTTTCTCAAAGCGCTTCCCACTCCTGTAGTTGCAGGGAAGGCGACCCAGGTGCTGCTCAAACACCCGACCTACAGCCGCTTCTATCAGCTCTACTTGCAATTTCAGCAGAGCCTTAAGACCACCTACGAGATAGAGCACTATATTAATGAACTGGCCTTGCGCAGAGTGAGCGATCTATACGAGATGTGGAGCGTCTTCTCCCTTACGCACATCGCGATAGAAGAACTACTCACCGCCGGTTATAGCATCACATCCAGCAGCCTTTTCTACGAGATCAAAAAGGACTGCTTCCAGTTCGACGTAAAGAAAAACGTCGCGAGTATTGCGCTGGAGAAAGACGATCTCCGCGTCGAGATCAAATACGAACCGATCTATCCCAACCAGTCCACCGTGAGCTATCGGTCCGCGCTGGTCGCGACAACGATTGGCATGTACCCCTTAACGCCCGACATGGCAATTGAAGCGTATAAGGGAGATGAGCCGCAGCACGTGCTCATCTTTGATGCCAAGTATCGCTGGGAATGGGAAAGAGGAGGCCATTACAATCCTAAACAAGAAGATATCGACAGAATGTACAGGTATCGCAGCAACATTCAGTATAAGCGGTATGATGCGGGAAACAGACGACAGCCCTATACGACCGAGAATATTGTCTCCAGTGCCTATATTCTGTATCCAGGGAACAAAATACATCGCGAGGCAAACAGCAGGATCGGCAGCTTACCACTCATCCCAGGCACATCTCAACATAGCGATGATGTGCGGGAGCAGGTGAAGGATCTGTTGTATTATGCGTATCTGATTGACTAACCCATTAGGGAGACTTCCTCCTCGGCTTGACACCTTCGCCAATCAAGTATACAGTCTGTATGGAAACCATGGAGGGTATGGCCCGTATACAGGATATGCGCTTGCAAGATCGATGGAAAATGGGAGACACGTTTCCTCTCCCTCTTTACGCTCTCTCATCGATCATCACGCTTCGAAAACAACAGGAGGACGGTTCATGGCCAAAGTATTTCGTTTCGGGGTCGTCTCTGCCGGAAATGCATCCCGTTCAGCGAAGCCGATATCATTGCACCGACACTCAAACGAGGTCCGCAGGGAATTGACCCGGCGGATGCCTCACTGGAGCAGAAGATCGGCTGGATACGCGAGGCAGCAGGCGAGCGTTTTGATCGGCTGGAACTCAGCCAGTCTGCATTTGGGATGGAACTGACAGACAGCCCCATTGGGGCCACCATGGCTATCAAGGGGGGACCGCTAGTAGAGTCACAGCCGATGACCACCGAGCAGGCAATAGAGCATCTCGTGAAGCAGCGTGAACGGCTGGGTATTTCCTATATTCAGATCCAGGAGGGGCAGGTCGAGAACTTTGCCCCGGTGGTTGCCCGGCTGAGTGGCAAGTAATCACAAGGAGGAGTTTTCTCTATGGTGCAGGAGCCTACGAGACAGCAAAGGCAACCTGCGAGGGTCGGCATGTCTCTCCCTCGCCAGGACGGGCCAGACAAAGTCACCGGGCGAGCGCGGTATGCGGGAGATCAGGTGGTACCAGGAATGCTCTATGCGCGCCTGGTCCTGAGTCCGTATGCCCACGCGCGTATCTCGAACATTGATACCTCGGCAGCGCTGGCTGTGCCAGGAGTCGTGGCCGTTTTTACGGCGGAAACACTGGGGATGGCCCAGGCAGATCCGCTCTCGCGTTCGCAAACGCCACTGGCGCAGCAAGAAGTGATGTGGTGCGGGCATCCTGTCGCCATCGTGGTCGGCGAGACGGAGGCCATCGCTGAGGATGGAGCTGCCGTCGTGGACGTCGATTACGATCCGCTGCCTGTGGTCATTGATCCTGAGGCTGCCATGCGACCAGAGTCGCCTCTGGCTCGCTCTCGCAATGAGGTCCCGGTCGTGACCGGGGAAGGCGAGCACGCTCCTCAAGAGGGAACGGAGGCCGAAGCAGAGGAACGTTCGCACAATGTCAGTCAGACACCACCGCTGAAGATGGGTGATATCGAGGCTGGTCTGCTCGAGGCTGAGGTGGTCGTCGAATGCAGCTATCGCACCCACCCGGTCCATCAGTCCTATATGGAGCCCCAGTCTGTCACCATCGCGGCAAGCCCCTCGGGCCATCAACTGGTGATCTGGCCGAGCACCCAGGGTCTGTTCGATGTCCGTTCGGCGGTCGCCAGGACGCTCGCCATGTCTGATCGGCAGATCCGTGTCGAAGCGGTTCCCATCGGTGGGGGATTTGGCGGGAAAGAAGTCCTGATTGAACCGCTGGTAGCCGCAGTGGCATCCCGCCTGCACAAGCCAGTACGATTGGTCTACACCCGTCAGGAAGATCTCCTCGCTGGTAACCCGGCGCCACAAACGGTGATGACCGTCAAACTGGGCGCGAAGCGAGATGGCACGCTTACCGCTATCCAGGCCAGGATGATTCTTGACTCAGGAGCCTATCCCAATCCTCTTGCCGGTTTTAGCGGCTTCCATTTTGCTGGCATCTATCGCTGCCCCAATCTCGATATCCGTTGCGACGTGGTTCAGACCAACAAACCCGGTACCGGTGCCTATCGCGCACCTGCTGGCCCACAGGCATACTTCGCACTGGAATCGACCATTGAGGAACTCTGCCTGCGGCTTGGGATGGACCCGCTGCAGTTCCGCCAGATCAATGCCCTCAAAGAGGGTGATCCGAATATCAGGCATGGCCGCTGGTCACGTATCGGCCTGCTGGAGTGCCTCGAGCAGATCCAGCGCCATTCTTTGTGGAGAGAGCGCGAGCGGGCCAGGGGGGAAGTGCCAGCGGAACTGAAAGACTGGGAGATCGGAATAGGGGTCGCCGCTGGAGGCTGGCCGGGTGGAACGGAGCCCGCAGCTGCCCTCTGTCGGTTGGAGCAAGATGGGACAGTGACCGTTGTGGTGGGCAGTGTCGATGTTTCCGGCTCAGATGCTTCATTGGTGCTGATTGCGGCAGAGGAACTGAACCTTGATGCCTCAGCCGTGCACGTGACCCACGATAACACCGATTCTATGCCCTATAGCGGCCTCTCCGCCGGCAGCAAGACGACCTATACCGTGGGCGCAGCGGTGCAGGCGGCTGCGCGCGATGCACGCAGCCAGATCTTTGCGATAGCGGCTGATATGCTGGAAGCATCTACTGAGGACATGGAGCTTGGGGATGGGAAGGCAATGGTCAAGGGAGTGCCTGAGAAGTATGTCACGTTGCAACAGATCGCCGCACACTCGATGGGTTTTGGCGCGCTCTACGAACCGGTCTATGGTCGTGGTCGCTCGGCCAATCGCGCTTCCTCGCCCATGTTCGCCGCGCATCTGGCGAAAGTAGCGGTTGATCCAGAGACGGGTGAAGTCCGTGTCCTGGACTACGTTGCGGCACAGGATGTTGGTCGTGCCATTAATCTGGCAGAGGTTGAAGGCCAGATCCACGGTGGAGTGGTCCAGGGCATCGGTTGGGCGCTCTTGGAGGGGATGGCCTACGACGAGAACGGACAGTTGCTCACGGCCACACTGATGGACTATGCGTTACCACAGAGCCAGGATGTCCCTCCCATCACGCCACTGGTAGTAGAGGTACCGTCTGAGCTTGGCCCGTTCGGTGCCAGGGGTGTGGGCGAGCCACCCGTCGTCCCGGTGGCCGCAGCGATCGCCAATGCCATCAGGGATGCGGTTGGTGTGCGTATGACGCAGATCCCGATGACACCTGAGCGTGTCTTTGTCTCCCTGAGAGAATCCGAAGCCGCTTCACCCTCCCACCTGAACACATTCCCGTCCTCGCCCAGGAAGGAGGGCCAGTCTTCTTCGGTGGGGTCCAGGAAGAAATGGTCGGATTAGCAGGACCACCTCGCTCGCTCATCATGGAGAGGGACTGGGCACCGCCGGTATCCCGGAGTCGAAAATGCGCGAACTGTGTGCGGAAGCCGGGTTCAGCGTGGTACGACACGTGCCGAAGGAGAATCCCTTCAATATCCTCTACGAGGTCACGCCGTAGCAGCGCGATACCAGACCATGGGATACCTGTTCAGGATGGTGATGGGGTACAGGCATACCAATCCGTCTTTGGGGAAGTGGTGATGCAGATTGATGGCGTGCAGCGACAAGGAAGTAATGCAGCTGCGTGAAATGCTGGCAAAGAGGCAAAGCTCCCTGCGGTGACCACCGCAGGGATACTTCACCTCGGCGTTGGCACTCATATTGCCGGCGTGACATTCTGATTCACGTGGAACAGATTGCTCGGGTCGTACCTGGCTTTGATCTGTGCCAGTTGGGCGTAGTTGTCGCGGTACGCCGCCTTCACATTGTCCGCGCCCTCATCCATCATCATGTTGACATAGCCCCCACCCGCCGAATAGGGATGCAAGGCCATCCAGTAGTCCCTGGCCCACTGGATCATGCGCTCGTTGTTGGCCGGGTCAGGGTCGACACCGACGATCACCTCAGCGAAATTTGCGTCACGGAAGCTGAACGCAGTGTCGCTCGTGCTGGCGCGATGGACAGTGCCGTTGATCGGATAGAGGTGCATCGTCGAGTGCATCGTCGGCAGTTGCGCGCCATACTTCACCTGCAGATCGATCGCCTTCTCACTCAGGTCTTTGAAGAAGTCGGCCTTCCAGTACCACTGCAGGCCAGGTGGGTATAACGCGTCGAACAGGCTCTGCAGCACCGGCCACGGGATCGGTCCGGCGAAGTCCACCGCCGGCGGGCCAAAGGCACGAATGGGTTTGAAGAGTTCGTCGGCCTTGTCCTGCGCGCCACTATAGCACCACACGATCACGCACATCTTCTGCAGGTGAAACTGCTCCGGGAAGGGCGGCGCGGGTGGCACGGTGACAAAGCCGAACCAGCCGTTGATCTCCTCGGGTGCGTTCAGGATGAAGTCGCGCCAGAATTTCAGCAAGTCCGCCGCCTGCTCGATCGGCCAGAGCATCGGCCCTCCATAGACCATACTGATCGGGTGCAGTTGGAACAGGAACGAGGTGACGACGCCGAAGTTGCCGCCGCCACCGCGTACGGCCCAGAACAGGTCGGCATGATCGGTGGCGCTGGCCATGACGAAACTGCCATCGGCCAGCACCATATCAACGCCGAGCAGGTTGTCAATCGTCAGTCCAAGTGTACGTGAGAGATAGCCGATGCCTCCGCCCAACGTCAACCCACCGACGCCGGTAGTCGAAATGAAGCCGCTCGGCGTAGCCAGTCCGAAGGGATGCGTGGCATGGTCCACCTCGCCCCAGGTGCAACCGCCTTCGACGCGAGCGGTGCGTGCGAACGGATCGACGCGAATACCCTTCATGCCTGACAGGTCGATCACCAGGCCGTCATCGCAGGTACCCAGGCCGGGGCCGCTGTGCCCGCCGCCTCTCACGGCCAACGTCAGCTCGTGCTCACGGGCGAAGTTGACCGCCGTGATCACATCAGCAACATCCACGCAGTGGGCGATCAGGGCGGGTCGCTTATCGATCATGCCGTTGTAGACTCGAAGAGCCTGCTCATAGTCAGCAGCGCCGGGACGAAGCAATGCGCCGCGCAGGCGCGATGCAAGCTCCTGGACCGCCGTTTCCTCCAAAGCGACTGTGGTGTTTTGCTGTTCAGTCATACCTTTCTCCTTGTCTCTGCTGTGTAGTAAGCTGCGCATGCACCGGTCAACGTCTCGATCGCATGCGTGTATACAAACTTTACTGATCTGGGCGTAGAAATCTAAACCTCCATATGGCCTATGAGGCCCGCCAATGAAATGTACAACGCGAAGCTCTCAATCAGCTTCGCAAGCTAGCTGAGAGGAAGACTCTCTCTTTTCTCACCCGCACCAAACGGTTCCTGAGCGACCATTGTTCGCACCTTTTGTCGCTTTGTGCCGCTTTTTCACTTCTAACGATGGCCCTCACGTCCTTGTTCGTTCCGTTGTCCCTTGTTATTGGGGCTTCACGTTGTTCAGTGTATCCGGCGGGCCTAATAGGCCGTTTTACAAGTATTTAAAACTTTAGCGTCCAAATGGCTGTCCCAGGAAGGAATCCTTGCCATACCCCTTTTTGCGACATGTTGCTGCTCTGCTTCCATCAACGAGGAGAAGCCGACCTACAGTTGATGCCGAACCAGCTATAAGGTTCATTGTTCGCTCGGCCTGACCAGGATGTGCCGCTCGTGTCTGCCCGCTCAGCATGGCCCATCTACAGAGGAAAAGCCCTCGGTGATCTTATATGCCTGCCCTTAGCAGCCAGACAGGATGTGCTAGCCACAGTAGCCCGAGCAGCAGCAGGATAATCCCGATGAGTGGGCTCAGACGCTTGCCGCCTGGCACCGTCTTTTCGAGCACCATGACTCCAGTGAGCGCTGCCATCCCTGCCAGATTTCCCACTCCGACCCCGAACATGACGAGCATCAAGGCCCAACAACAACCCAGGCAGAACGCCCCATGGCGTAAACCCAGGTGCCATGCCGGGCCGACGCCCTTTCGGTAGTAATGCATGAAGAAACCTAATGGCGTGCGGCACATATCCAGGCAGCGCTCTTTGAGAGGACTGAACTGGAACAGACCGGCCACGAAGAACGTGACCGCGCCGATGAGCCAGGAATGCACTGCCAACCACGGCCACAGCGCCACCAGACGATGGATCAGCGTGTCGGTGAGAAAGGCTCCTGCGGCAAAAGCTGTCCAGATCACCCCGTAGCCAGCCAGGAACGCCAGGGGGACCGCCACGGGACGTGCTTGTCTACGACCGGCATACACCACCAGTTTGACCATGGGCATACTCGATGGCAACATCATCGCCACCGTCATCACCTGCCAGCACAGCAGGAAGATTTCGAGTGCCGCCAGCCAGGGAAGACCGCTGGCTTGCAGTAAGTAGTGATGGTCGAGCAAGAAGGTCTGATGTGTCAGCATCGCCAGGACGAGCACTGCCCAGGCAACAGCAACCAGCAGCCAGGGCCACAGCACGGGGACCCGACGCCCGCGTCGGGTCCGGCCTGTCGCCTTCTCTTGATCAATCAGATGCAGCACAGGCATCGGGTCCCCCTTTCCCTACACCACGTAGCGGAATACTGTCTGGACGGCGTTATGGTTCTGCAAGCTCAGGTCGTGACCAAGCGCCGGAACCTTCGAGGTATACTGTTCAGCCCTGCTCATATAGGCTGGGGAGCCTGGAATAGTCGACAAGATGCTCTCATGAAGCGTAGTTGGCTCCCCTGTCGGTCCCGTCAAAGGCACTAACTCTGCCTGGACCGTCTGGCCGATGATGAGTGTCCCTTTGCCCTTGTCGGCCGTAAAGGTGATGGGGACGCGTTCGACCCCAACGACCTCACCGATTAGCGAGGCCAGATCGGCAACCGGACCGCCCAGTTTGCCAGTAAACACCGACAACAGAGCATCTTGCTGCGCTTGCGTCGCTTTGTCATCGACGTAGACCAGCGCACGCCAGTTCCCCTTGAGGACATTGCCTGGAATATGAGCACTGACGGCAATAGTCAGGCCGGAGACATCGACCCCCTGGATAATGCCGGTGTCGATATGCCAGCTGATGGCGCCATCACACGTCCCTCCATCCGGGTCTGCTCCCACCCAACAGGGACAGAGTACATCGCATGAACAGACCTCTAATAAGCGTCCTTCCAACTGATACGTTGTTCCTACTGTTGTTGACATGCGTATACTTCCTTTCCGCTTCTCTCATGAGAAGCATGTGCTATCCGGCATCCTTTCGACAGTGAGGGCAGGGAACGGTGATGGTGAGCATGAAAGGCTCCTCTTTTTACAACTCATCAATATTTTTTATTTTTACGAATAAGTTGACAATACCTGGCGGGCCACTCCTCAGTTCGACGGTACCTGTCGCACGTGAGCAGTCAAGCTACCCACCCGAACCTCTCAGGCGGGGGTGGCCAGCAGCTCCCCGAGATGGCGGTCAACCTGTTCCATGTAGGAGGGTTCCAGCCCGAACAAGCCGAGGTGTCCACAGACGCTGTCAAGCACTCGGAGTTCGCTGCTGTGGACGAGTTTTTGTTCGTGGGCGCAGTCACGCACTGGGAAGACCATGTCCTCGCTGATTGGCATGATGAAGGTCTTGGCGGTAATGCGCCCGAGCGCGGCGGCCAGGTCCCCGCTGCTGTGCCGGCTGACGTCCCCCCGTTGCCACTTCCATGCCATACATAGCAGGTCATTGGGATCCATCACGCCGAAGTAGGCCTCCATGAACCCGATCTGGAAGTCCTCGACCGAGCTGAAGCCGAGGGTCTTCCACTGCTTGCGCTTCCAGAACTCGGTGGAGTAGCCCATCACCGACCAGATGCGGGCGTGGCGGGCCAGGCCTGCACGGACGTCGGAGGCCGCGCTGTACCAGCCGTCGCGAAAACCGGGGTCGGAGGTGATTGCTTCGTTGAGGGTCTCGGTGAAGATGAAGTCGTGCAGGGTGTTCTTCGCGGTGCCCGCGATGGCTGCTGCCCGCTTGAGCTTGTGTGGGAACCGCACGGCCCATTCGTAGGTCTGCTGGGCGCCCATGGAACCGCCAACGACCAGCTCGAGCTGCTCGATGCCGAAGTGCTCCCGCAGCAAGCGCTCCTGAGCAACGACATCATCCCCGATCCGCACCTTGGGAAAGCGTGCCATGGCGAACGGCCCGTCGATGTTGTGTGGCGAAGTCGACAGGCCACTGCCAATCTGGTTGACCACGATGATGAAGTACTTGGTCGGATCCAGCGCGTGGTCTGGCCCGATGTAGGTCTGAGCGAAGATCTGGTGTGTGCCCGAGTACCAGGTAGGGATCAGGATGGAATTGTCCTTGGCCTGGTTGAGCGCACCGAAGGTGGCCACTGCCAGCTGGCATCCACGCAGAGTCTGGCCCTCCTCAAGTACGAGATCGCCGATCTCGATCATCTCGTAGGGGCCGTGGACATCTGAGGTGTAGAAGGGATTATTGATCATTGTTATTAACCCTCGATCTTGATTCGCGTAATGGCCTATGAGGCCTGCCAATGAAATGTACAACGCGAAGTTTTCAATCAGCTTCGCAAGCTAGCTGAGAGGAAGACTCTCTCTTTTCTCACCCGCACCAAACGGTTCCTGAGCGACCATTGTTCGCATCTTTTGTCGCTTTGTGCCGCTTTTTCACTTCTAAGGATGGCCCTCACGTCCTTGTTCGTTCCGTTGTCCCTTGTTATTGGGGCTTCACGTTGTTCAGTGTATCGGCGGGCCTAATAGGCCGTTTTACAAGTATTTAAAACTTTAGCGGTCCAAAGGGCTGTCCCAGGAAGGAATCCTTGCCATTCCCCAGGATCGTCTCTCTGTGCGCAACGCGCGTCTCAGAAGTTGCCCATACAATGGACTACGTTCCTGACCGTATACCACCGCAATGATCTTGCGACAAGCCTCGGATGACAGAAGGAGAAACCGTCGCATCACGCGCATCCATAGTTCACTGATAGCGTAACATGGGTGCCGTTAGCAAAACGTTTGGTGGCGAAAGATACGGTGATGTTTTGGGGATGGATGCGCATGCTTTGGTCAGGAACGCGTTAGCAAAGCGTTATTTCAGGACACAATGCATGCGCGGGCAGGCTACAGTTGTGCCAGGAGGAGCCGGGCGGCCTGCAGGTCCGGCGTCTCAAATCCTTCGGTGAACCAGGCGTAGAGGTCGCGTAGCCACTGCCTGGCGTCGTCGGCTCGATGCTGCGCGCTCCACAACCGCGCCAGGCTCATCGTCGCGCGGAGTTCTAACGACCTGGCCTGCTGGGAGCGCGCGATCTCGATGGCGCGGAGGAACGCCGCTTCGACATCAGAGGCGTCCGCGCCGTGCGCGAGCAACAACTCGCCCCGCAGCCGGTGCAACTCGGCGTTCCACCAGCGTTCGTTGTGTGCGCGCGCTTCCGCCAGCGCCTCGTCAATGAACGCGAGCCCCTCCTCGGCGCGTCCGGCTTTCCCACACACCTGCGCGAGCAGCGAGAGGTAGTAGGGCAGACGCAATCTGGCGCTCGCTGCTTTGAAGTCGGTAATCGATTCGCGCAGGTGCCCGATGCGCTCCTCATCTGGCTGCTCCAACGCCAGCGCATAGCTGACCAGGATGGCGGCCCAGGCGCGGTAGTAGGGGGCCTGGTACTTGCTCGTGAGCGTCAGCGCTTCCTCGGCGTGCTTCCTTGCAACTGCCTCATCGGCGCGCAGTTGCTGCAGCAAGGCCAGGTATGCTGACACCAGCGCCTGGTTGAAAGGCTGATCCCGGTCCTGCACCAGCTTGACCGCGTCGAGCACCCTCTCTTGTGCCTGCTGCGGATAGCCCAGGCACCAGAGCGCGTGTGCTTGCCACACCCGCGCATGTGCTGCAAAGTCCCATCCCTGCGACTCTTGATAAGAGAGGAGTTGATCAGGATTGTACGCTGCGATCATCTCCGCAAATTGCGCGTTTGCCTCGGTGATCCTCCCCAGGTGCAGCCGTGCCCCGACCAACATCATGTCGGCAACCGGTGGTGGGGCCGAGCCGAGTGAGCGCTGATACAGGGTATACAACTCATCGGAGACCATTTGCACCCGTTCGAGCCTGGCCTGCACGACGTACACAGACTGCAATCCGTAGAGCGTCTGCGCCCGCTGTGCGTCGTCACCGACCCTGTCGCACAACGCGAGGGCCCGATCGAGCACACGCTCCAGTTCCGGTGTCGCCCAGCCTTTGGTCACCCGGTAGATGGGTGCCAGTGCCAGTTGCAGGCTGAGCTCCTGTTTGTCGCGGTTCG
>Ga0137371_10003068_pt1 | contig 13251 bp, 11 predicted proteins | sample SagtaG_7_FD_104919 | JGI IMG/M metagenome (GOLD analysis project Ga0137371, IMG submission 104919) | Vadose zone soil microbial communities from Sagehorn Ranch, Mendocino, California, USA - Sage1_R_40_16 metaG | ecosystem: Environmental > Terrestrial > Soil > Vadose zone | place: USA... | reverse complement strand
TAGCCCGCCACGGCCCGCTCGATTCCGTGCTCTCGCGCGTACTGCCAGGCCCGGTCCGCGTCGCGGCCGGCCACGGCCGCCGCCACGCCGCCGGCCTCCCGCATGCCGGGCAGGAAGGCCGCCCGCGCGATATTGGCGGTGCCGATGATTCCCCAGCGCACAGCCCCGGTGTCGGTCATGTCTGCCTCAACCCTGCCTCTCGTGCTGGCCGGCGCGGGCGTGCGGTTCCAGCGGGAGGTTCACCCAGCGGCGCTCGTGGTGCGAGATCTCCACGGCGTTGATGACTTCCTGCACCCACAGCCCGTCGCCGAAGTTGCCCTCATTGCCCTCGATCTCGCCGAGCACCTCGCTGGCGAAGTTCGCGGTCAGGTTCGCGTAGTACAGCGTCCGCCATGATTCCCGCGGGCTGCCGCCCGGCGGGTAGTACTCCGGCGGTATCTCGACCTCCCTGAACTCCACGTCATCGGGCTTGGCCACCTTCAGCGTCTCGCAGACCCCGAACTCCTCCACCAGCCGGGCGATGGCGGCGCCCGCGCTGCCGTAGACGCGCACCTCGATGCCCGGGTAGTTGCCGACCGTGACGAAACTTGTCTGCACCGAGCAGATCGCGCCGCTGGCGAACTCGCCGAGGAAGATATCGCCGTCGTCGATGTTCGCCCGCGCCATCTGCCCGGTGTCGAGGATCATCCGCTCCGGGATGAAGTTCCGCATCATGCCGACCACCGCGGTGAGGTCGGAGCCCATGTACCAGTGCCCGATGTCGATCACCGGCGCGCCGTAGCCTTCCAGCGACGCCACCCGGAGCGGGCCCTCGCCGACGGGCTCCCCGCTGCGCAGCGGTGACATCGGGTCCAGCCACTGCGAGTTCTGCTCGTAGGCGTTGTAGATGAACGGCGTGCCAAGGTCACCCCGGTCGAGCATGTCCTTCAGGTACCGCACCGCCGGGCTGTACCTGAAGGTGAACCCCACCTTGGTCTTCAGGCCGCTGGCCACCGCGAGGTCGGCGACCCGCCGCACGTCGCGATAGTCGTGCGCAACCGGCTTCTCGCTGAGCACGTGCTTGCCCGCCTCGATGGCCGCGCAGTTGATCTCGAAGTGCTCGGCATCCCTGGTGACGACGTCGATGATGTCGATGTCATCCCGCTGCAGCAGCGCACGGTAGTCGGTGGCGGCCACGTCCGCGCCGAACCTGGCGGCCGCGTCCTGCGCCCGGCCGGGCTCGGTGTCGCACACCGCGACGAGCTTGCACCGCTCGTCCCGGAGCCAGCCGGGCAGGTGCGCCCAGTTCGCCCACCTGCCTGCTCCGACGACGCCTATGCCGAGCCGCTTGGCTGCCATGCGCCCGCCCTTCCGACCTCGTTGTGCCGCAAGCAGCGGGCGCGATGAGCGGGCCCGCTGGTGTCCAAGAGCTCGGTTTCCCAGGCCAGGCACTCGTCCGTGACGAGCGGGCAGCGGGCGGCGAACCGGCAGCCTGCTGGCACGTCGATGAGGCTCGGCGGGGCACCCGGGATGCTGCGCAGCTGGCCGCGGCGGCCGGCCTGCGGCAGCGCGTCGAGCAGCGCCTGGGTGTAGGGATGCCGCGGCTCGGTGATGATGGTCGCGGCGTCGCCCTCCTCGACCACCTGGCCCGCGTACATCACGATGATCCGGTCGCAGACCTCGGTGATCACCGCCAGGTCATGGCTGACCAGGATCATGCTCATCCCGGTGTCTTGCTGCAGCTCGAGCAGCAGGCTGAGGATCTGGTCCTGGATGATGACGTCCAGCGAGGTGGTCGGCTCGTCGGCGAGCAGCAGCCGGGGTGAGGAGGCGAGCGCGATGGCGATCAGCGCCCGCTGCAGCATCCCGCCGCTGAACTGGAACGGGTAGTCCCGCATCCGCCGGACCGGAGCCGGGATGCCGACCTGGGTCAGCAGGTCGATCGCCCGGGCGCGGGCGTCCTGCCGGGACAGCCTCGCGTGCGCGTTGACCGCCTCAAGCAGCTGGTCGCCGACGTTGAGCACGGGATTCAGCGCCGTCATCGGGTCCTGGAAGATCATGGCCAGCTGCGAGCCGCGCAGCTGCTGCAGCTGCGCCGGGCCGGCCGACAGGATGCTGTGCTCGCCGCGCGGGTGGTAGATGACCTCACCGCTGCTGTAGGCGGTGTCCCGGGGCATCAGCCCCATGATGGTCCGGCAGGTGACGGTCTTGCCGCAGCCGCTCTCGCCGACGATGCCCAGGATCTCGGCCTCATGCACGGTGAACGAGACGCCGTCCACCGCCCGGACCACGCCGTGCCCGGTGGCCAGGTAGCTGCGCAGGTCCCGGACGGTCAGCAGCGGGCGGGCAGGCGCGCTCACCGGTCACCGGCCCGCAGCACGTCGGCGAGCCCGTCGCCGATCAGGCTGAACGCGACGCCGACGAACACCACGGCCAGGCCGGGCAGCGTCGCCAGCCACCACGCGGTGAGGATGTAGTTCTGGCCATCGGCGATCATCGTGCCCCACTCGGGGGTGGGCGGCTGCGCGCCGAGGCCGAGGAAGCCGAGCGAGGCCGCCAGGATGATGTTGCCGATGGCGTCGACCATCGAGAAGATGATCACTGCCGATGCCGTGTTCGGCAGGATGTGGCGGAACATCACCCGCAGCCTGCCGTAGCCGAGAGCCCGGGCGGCGAGCACGTACTGCTGCTTCTTGGCCACGACCGTCTGCGCGCGCATGATCCGCGCGTAGGCCACCCAGCTGGTGATCCAGATCGCCACGAACACGTTGAAGAAGCTGGGGCCGAGCATGGCGATGATGGCGATGATGAGCACGAGGAACGGGAAGGCGAAGAACAGGTCGACGATGCGCATCAGCACGTTGTCGACCCTTCCGCCGAGGTAGCCGGCCACCAGCCCGATGATCGTGCCGGACACCAGCGTGACGCTGGTCGCGCCGAACGCGATGGCCAGGTCGATCCGGCCGCCGTACAAGATCCGGGACCAGATGTCCCGGCCGAACTGGTCGGTGCCGAGCGGATGGCCGGGGGTCAGCGGCGGGGCCAGCGGGTGCAGCACGTCGATGGTGTTCGGCGACTGGCTGGCCAGGACGGGGGCGAGCAGCACGGCGGCGATGGCGATCGCCAGCAGCGCCAGGCCGGCGATCAGCGGCAGCCGCCGCCTGGCGAAGCTGCGGCGCCGGCCAGACGCCTTCGCGGCGACCTTCATCAGCAGCTCGGACGGGCTGGCCGCCCAGATCGCGCTCATGCCCCGATCTCCTGGCCGACCCGGGGGTCGAGCGCCGCCTGGGTGATGTCGGTGATCAGGTTGATCCCGACGATGAGCACCGCGAACAGCAGCGTCACCCCCTGCACGACCGGGTAGTCACGGGAGGAAACCGAGCTGACCAGCAGCGTCCCCAGGCCGGGCAGCGAGAAGACGTTTTCCACCAGCACGGTGGTGCTGATCAGGTAGGCGAGGTTGACGCCGTACACGGCGACGACGGCCAGGATCGCGTTCCGGAACACGTGCCGCCACAGCACCTGGGACCACCGGATGCCCTTCATCCTGGCCGTGTCGATGAATTCGGCCTGCAGCGTGCTGATCGTTGCCGCGCGCAGGCTGCGGACCAGCACCGTCGAGAAGCCGAGCGCGATCGTGAGGGCCGGCAGGAACAGGTAGTAGACGTGCCCGCCGAAGCCGCGGCCGAAGCCGCTGAGCGGGAACGCGTGCACGTGCACGCTGAAGATCAGGATCAGGATGATGCCCAGCCAGAAGGCCGGCATCGCGAAGCTGAGCGTGAAGAAGACCCGGGATGACTGGTCCACGATGCCGCCGCGGCGCAGCCCGGACACGAACCCGATCGGGAACGAGATCAGCGCGGCGAGCACCGCGCTGTAGGCGATGAGGAAGACGGTCGGCAGGATGTGATGAGCGATCACCGTGGTGGCCGACTGGCCGTAGAAGAACGAGAAGCCGAGATTGCCGTGGAAGAGCCGGCCGAGGAAGAGCCCGTACTGCGACCAGATCGGCTTGTCCAGCCCCAGCGTGCTGTCGATCGCGACGGCGCGGTCGTGCGTGTAGCTGCTGCCCAGGATCGCCAGCGCCGGGTCTCCCGGGATCAGCCGGAGCAGGAAGAAGGTCACCAGGGTGATGCCGAACATCAGGATGACGAGATGGACGAGCCGCCGGGGCAGCGTGCCGAACCGGCTCACGGGCTGCCTCCCTTGAGGTGATCAGCGGCGGACTCCGGGCGTGCTCGCGGCGCCCTTGCGGACGCCGGAGGCAGCGGGCGCTCGGGGTCACCCGCTACCGCCGGGTCCGTGCTCTAGTGCTGGCTCACTGTCAGGGTTTCCAGGGACAGGTCGTAGTTGCCGAGCGGGGTGGCGTGGAAGCCCTGCACCCAGCCGCCCACTCCGTAACGGTACGGGCTGTAGTCGATGACGAGGAAGGGGGACTGCTGGTAGACGATCTGCTGGATCTGCGAGTACATCTGCTGGCGCTTGGCGTTGTTGAGCTCCGCGCGCCCCTGGTTGACCAGCTTGGTCGCCTGGGTGCTGCACCAGTAGCTGTTGAACGCGTTGGCGCCGCCCTTGCAGTCAGCGCCGAACGTGGCGACCTCGTCGGGGTCGATGATGTCGTTCGTCCAGTACCGCTCGCCCATCTGCGAGTGGCCGTTGTCCTCCTTGTTGTAGGCGGTCAGCAGCTCGTAGGACTGGATGTCGACGTTGATCCCGACCGCGGCGAGCTGGGACTTCACCACCACGGCCTCGGCCTGGCCGGCCACGTCACCGCTCACCGTGATCAGGAAGGTCTTGAAGCCGTGCGGGTAACCGCCCTTGGCCAGCAGCTGCTTGGCCTTCGCCACGTTGTACGGGTACGGCTGGAGGCTGCTGTTCCAGTACTGCATCTTGTACGGCATGAACGAGGAACCAGTGATCGCGTGCCCCTGGTACGCCAGCTTCACGATCGCGCTCCGGTCCAGTGCGTAGTTCAGCGCCTGCCGCACGTACAGGTTCTTGAACGGCTTGTAGTGCTGGTCGAGCTGGATGAAGTCGACCCGGGTGGACGGGAACAGCTGCACGCTCAGCCCGGGCGTCTTGTTGATCTCGCTGACCAGGTTGCCGGGCGGGTTCTCGATGATGTCGGCCTTCTTGCTCTGGAGCATCAGCACCCGGGTGTTGTCGTTCGGCACGATCATGATCTTGACTTTGCTGATCTTCGGCTTGGTGCCGTAGAAGTGCGGGTTGCGGGCGAGGTCGATCTCGCTGTCCGCGCTGTAGGACGTGACCATGAACGGCCCGCTGCTGACCGGATGCTGCCAGAACGCCTTGCCCTGAGCCTTGACCAGCTTCTCCGGCACGATCGAGTAGGCGTACATCGCCAGGTCGGCGAGCAGCGGCGCGTGCGGCTGAGTGAGGGTGATCGTGAGCGTGTGCGCGTCCGTGGCGGTGACCTTCTTGACCGCGGTCAGCAGGAAGCCCCAGCCCCCGGAGGTGTTCTTGGACCGGATGATGGAGTAGGCGGCGTCTTGCGCGGTCACCGGCGTGCCGTCGGAGAACTGGGCGTCCGGCCGGAGGTGGAAGGTGTAGGTAAGGCCGTTCTTCGAGATGTCCCAGGAGGTGGCCAGGTCGGGGAGCAGGCCGGTGCCGGTGGCGTTCGGCTGCAGCAGCCTGCTGTAGAGGTTCTGGTCCATCCAGATCGATTCGTTGACCGAGTTCTGCGCGGGGTCGAGGGTGTCGACCTTGACCGCATTGGCGATGACTAGAGTGCTCACTGTGGCTGTGGTGCCGCCCGAGCCGCTTGAGCCGCCCGAGCCGCCCGTTGTTCCTGAGCCGCCGCATCCGGCTGCTGCCAGGGCAAGGGCGACAAGTCCGGCGCTCAGTGTCCGGGGCCGGAAGGCTCGGAGCATATCGCACCTCTTCTCATTTGGTCGATTGTCGACAACTGTTGTCCCACTGTAGGAAGGGGGGACATGGCCGTCAATACTCGCCGCATCGCCGGGTTGCCGCAAGCCGGAGCCCGGGGCTGGCCTTGACGGTATTGTTACCGCTGCGATACTGGTTGACTGTCGACAATCACTCAGCGGACTGGCGAGGCGGATGACATCAGGTGACCCGGCAGGCCCGCCTGCGGCGGCCACGGTGACCGTCCTCATCGCGACCCCGCTTGAGGCCGGGCAGGCCGACCGGATCGCGGCGGCCGACAGCCGCGTCTCGGTCATCTACGAGCCCGATCTGCTGCCCGTGCCCCGCTACCAGGCCGACCACGCCGGCCGGCCGCGGGACCTGTCGCGGGCCGCGCTTGCCCGCTGGTCGGACCTGCGGGCGCGGGCGGATGTGAGCTTCGACTTCGACTGGCAGGACCCGGGCCAGATGGCAGCGAACTGCCCGCGGCTGCGCTGGGTCCAGGGCACCAGCGCGGGACTCGGCGGCTTCCTCGAGCGGACCGGCCTGGCCAGGACGAAGCTCGTCATCACCACCGCCGCCGGAGTGCACGGAGTCCCGCTGGCCGAGTTCGCCATGCTCGGCCTGCTGTATTTCGTCAAGGACGTGCCCAGGCTGCGGCGCTCGCAGCAAGGCCGGCGGTGGGAGCCGCACCACACCCGGCAGCTGGCCGGCACCAGCGCCCTGCTGGTCGGGCTGGGCGGCATCGGCCGGGAGGTGGCCCGGCTGCTGGCCGCGGCTGGCGTCGAGGTGGTGGGGGCCGGCCGCCCCGGCCGGTGCTACGACGTGCCGGGGGTCACCCGCTACGTCGCCGATACCGAGCTCGATGCCGCGCTGCCCGGCGCCGACGCCCTGGTCCTGGCCTGCCCGCTGACCGAGCGCACCAGGCACCTGATCGGCGCCCGCCAGCTAGGCCTGCTGCCCGAGGGAGCGGTCCTGGTGAACGTATCCCGCGGCCCGGTCATCGACGAACCCGCGCTGGCCGCGGCGCTGCGCAGCGGGCACCTCGGCGGTGCCTGCCTCGATGTCTTCGAAACCGAGCCGCTGCCGGACGGCTCGCCGCTGTGGGCCCTGGATAACGTGCTCGTCTCGCCGCACTCGGCATCCACCGTGGCGGCCGAGAACCGGCTGATCACCGACCTATTCATCGACAACCTGCGGCGCTGGCTGACGGGCGCTCCGCTCCGCAATGTCTACGACCGTGCCGCGGGCTACTGACCCGGCTGGCCACCCGAAGCGAGGACAAGCGCATGGCAGACAGGCTCCGAGTCGCGGTAGTCGGCACGGGCAGCTGGGCTCACCGGGCACATATCCCCGGCTGGCTGCGCGACCCCCGAGTGCAGGTGGTCGCCCTGGCCGACGTCAACGGCGAGGCGGCCGCCGAGGCCGCCAGCCGCTTCAGCGTCCCGGTCGTCAGCACGGATTACCGGGAACTGCTCGCCGACCCGCGGATCGACGTGATCGATGTCGTCACCGGCAACCAGCCGCATTTCCAGATCTCCTGGGACGCGCTGGCGGCCGGCAAGCACGTGCTCTGCGAGAAACCCGTGCACGCCAGCTACCTCAAGACGCATGCGGCCGCCGAGCTGGCCAGGTCGAAGGGGCTGAAGACGAAGCTGGGCTTCACCTTCCGGTACGCGCCGGCCGTGCAGTACGCGAAGGAGCTGATCGACTCCGGTTTCGTCGGCGAGCCCTATGTCTTCAACGGCTACGAGCAGAACAGCCAGTGGATCGACCCGGCCACCCCGCTGCGCCAGGTCGATCCGCCGGCCGACCCGGCGCGGATCGCGGTGTCCTCGATCGAGGGCTACGGCGCGCCGATCATCGACATCATGCACTGGTGGCTGGACGCGCCCCTGGCGTCGGTCGTCGGCACCATGCGGAACTTCGTGCCCAAGCGGGTGCTCCGCGACACCGGCCAGCTCACCAGGGTGAACATCGACGACGGGGACATGTGGATCGCCGAGTTCTCCTCGGGCGCGCTCGCCTCGATCCAGTCGTCCTACGTGACGGTCGGCAACTACCCCGGAATCGAAGCGCGCATCTACGGCTCGGAGGGCGCGATCATCGTCCGGCTCGTCGATGAGTTCGGCCTCTGCCAGACGGTCAAGACGGCAAGCAAGGACTCGGTCGAGTTCACCGAGACCGAGGTGCCCGCCAGGTTCTTCCCGCCCGGCGGGCACTCCGGCGAGCCCTGGGAGTACCTGTTCTACTCCAACCTGGTGTCCGATTTCGCCACCGAGATCCTCAGCGGCAGCCAGGCGAACCAGGGCGATTTCGCCCAGGGCGCGCTCGTGCAGGAAACCATCAATGCCTTCGAGGCATCGTTCCGCACCAGGGCATGGGTCGACTTCCCGCTCGGTGGCCGGGTACAGGGCGGCCAGTGAAGATCAGCAGTAACTCGGGCCAGCTGGTCAGTCAGGTACTTACCGGCGAGGTGTGGCCCCCGCTTGCCGACTCCCGCGCCTACCGGGTTGGTCCGGATGGCCAGCCGTTCGCGCTGCCGGGCATGGGCGGCGTCACGCTCGGCGCGGGATGCGGCTCCCCGGCCACCGGCTATGCGTCCGATCACCTTGAGCCGGGCGCGTCGGTGCGGCACCGGGATCCGGCGGCCAACATGGCGCTGCAGTTCCTGACCTGCGTGGGCAACCCGGTCCGGGTGGAGACCGGCCCGGCAGCCGGGGCGGTCGGCCACGTCATCGGCCAGCACGCCTACGTGCTGGCCGATTTCGCCGAGCCCGTGCTGGCCGGCCTCACCACCGGCGACGCGGTTACCGTGACCGCGTGCGGCCAGGGCCTCGCGCTGACCGGGCACGACGCCATCGTGGTCAAGAATTGCGCGCCCGGACTGCTGGCGCAGATGCCGGGCGGCACCCGACCAGACGGGCGGCTGGAGGTGCACGTGGCCGCTAGGGTGCCCGCCGAGGCCATCGGCGCGGGCGCCGGGATGAGCTCGGAGTACGCGAACACCGACCTGATGGGCGCTTACCCGGGGCTGGGCGACGACCTCTCGCTGGGCCTGGAGGGCCTGCGGATCGGCGACATCGTCTCGCTCGCCGCCGCCGATCACCGGTACGGTCGTGGCTACCGCGACGGCTACCTGACCATCGGGGTCATCTCGACTGGCCAGTGCATGATGTTCGGGCACGGCCCCGGGCCGAGTTCCCTGCTCACCGGGCCGGCCGCGGCATTCCACCTCGTCGACGACCCGGCGGCCAACCTGTCCTGCTGGTATCACCCGGAGTTGGAGGGCGCGCGGTGACCACCCGATCGGCCGCCTTGGCCAGGCCCGTTGCCGTCAACCTGCTCGGCGTCATCGAGCACCCGGTGCTCGGCGACGGCCCGTACCGGATCGATGCGGACGGCCATCCCTACCTGCCGGTCGGCGACGGCGGCATCGTGCTTGGCCTGCAACTCGGCGACTCCGTCTTCGCCCGCAAGGCGGATCATGCCGCGCCTGGCGCCTGCCTGGTGCACCCCGACCCGGCCGCCAGGCACGCGCTGGCCACCTACTCATGTATCGGCAACCAGGTGAGAGTGCGGACCGGCCGCTCGGCAGGCGCGCGCGGCGTGGTGATCGGCAAGCGCGGCGAGGAAGGCCGGGTGATCGCCGCCTTCCGGCCCGCCGAGCTCGCCGCCATGCGGCCGGCCGATGAGGTGAGCATCCGGGCCTGCGGGCAGGGCTGCCGGCCGGACGGCTTCCCGGCCGGCCTCACGGTGCTGAACATCGATCCCGGCTTGTTCGAGGTGCTGCCCATGGTGCGGCCGTCGGCCTCCGGCGACGGCCCGGTGAGCGTCGGGGTCCGCTGCTCGGTGCCGAGCAAGCTGGCCGGCAACGGCCTCGGCCGCCCGGCCGTCAGCTGGGATCTCGACCTGCAGCTGCGGCCCCCCGATTCGGATCGCTCCCCGGCCGGCGACGCGGCCGGTGCCGGAGCCGGCGGCGTGCAACTCGGCGATTTCGTCGCGGTCACCGACATCGACGCCAGGTTCAATGTGGGCTACCGGAAGGGATGGGTAACCGTCGGCATCGTGGTGCACGGCGCAAGCCCGCTGCCGGGACACGGACCTGGCATTACCCCCATCCTGACCGGGCCGGCCAGCGTCCTTGACATCCGGCGCGAAGCGGCTGGCCATGTGGGCTTGACCGCGCAGATGCTGAAGCTACAGTGACGGACGACGGGCACGGCGGGCTGATGAAGGGGCACCGGAACCATGCTTGACCATGTCTCCCTTCCCGAGGCGGTCGGGCGCGCGCTGCGGCACCGCATCCTGAACAACGAGCTTCCCGCGGAAACCCGCCTGGTCGAGGCCAACCTTGCCGCCGAGTTCGGGGTCAGCAGGGGGACCATTCGTGACGCCATGCGGAGCCTGCAGGCCGAGGGCCTGATCGCCATCGTGCCGCGCCGGTACAGCATCGTGACCCGGATGTCCATGCGGGACGCGGAGGATGTCTGCTATGCCCGCTGGGTGCTGGAGGACGCCAGCGTCAGTGAGGGCTTCGGCGAGCAGCACGGCGACCTGGTCAAGGCGCTGCGCGGCGCACTGGACCAGATGGCGGCGGCCGCGGCGGCGGATGACATGGACGCGCTGGTCGAGTGCGACACCAGGTTCCACGAACTGCTGCTCGACACCTCCGGACGCCGCCGCCTGAAGGACCTGTGGAGCATGCTCAACAGCCAGATGGGCGCGCTGATGCGATCGGAGATCGAGCGACAGGGGATCGACCTCGCCGAGGCGGTCGAGCGCCACCGCGCATTCCTCGAAGCGGTCGAGAACGGCGACACACCCGAACTCCGCGCTGCCGTGCGGGACCACTACCTGGCAGGCTTCCCGGAGCACGACTGAGCTACCGCTGGCGGGGCGCAGTCCCTTGGTCGCGGGCGGTGAGCGCGGTGTCGCGGATCTGGCGGATGATCTCGTCGAGGTGTCGGCTGGCCGCTGCGATGCGCTGCCTGGCCGCGTCGGCGGGCAGGTTACTGGCGGCCTGCAGGCCGAGCCCGACCTGGAAGAGGCCGGTGACGATCGTGTCGAGCAGTTCCTGACCGCGCTGTGCCTGCTGGGCCGCGGCGGCCTGTGCCTGCTGGGCCGCGGCGGCGGCGCGGGCGAGGTCAGCAAGGACTTCGAGCCGCTGGGCGTCGGAGACGTCCCTGATCACGGTGAGGGTGAACCGGCCTGTCGCGGCCATCACCGGGCTGAAGCTGACCTCGACCGGGAAGATGGTTCCGTCCTTGCGCCGCCCGGCCAGCCGCGCCCCGGCGTCCGTCGCCGGGGTCCCGGGCCCGGGCACGTGGCTGGCCCGGCGGCAGTGCCTGGCGTCCTGCAGGTGAGCCGGGATGAGGTACTCGACCGGGTGGCCGAGCAGTTCGGCGTGCTGATAGCCGAACATCTCCGCCAGCCGGCTGTTGGTCAGCGCGATCGCGCCGTCGGCGGCGGCCAGCGCCACCCCGTCGTGCAGGGCGTCGAGCAGCTTCCACACCACGGCCGGAGTGATCGGCGCTCCGCCGGTGTCCGCTGGTCCGGCTGGCATGGGCCGGCCGACCGTTCGTGCCGCCCGGCGGGGCGCCTGTCCGTTGGTTCGTGCCGCGCGACGGGACGGCTGGCCGTTGGTTTGTGCCGCGCGGCGGGACGGCTGGCCGTTGGTTCTCGTCCCGGCCGGTGCCCCCACTAGGGCGAGTACCGGTGCCGGCGTCCCGGCGGCCGTGGCCGCTTCCAGGGACGGGTAGGTGGAGACCAGGCGATCGATGCCGCTGAGGCTGAGCAAGCGCCGGACGATCTTGGCCGTGACCACCAGCCGCAGCTCCGTGCCGCTGACGGCGGCGCGCCGGTGCGCGCGCAGCACGGCATCCGCGCCAGCGTTATCGCACGAGATTGTCGCGGTCATGTCCGCGATCAGGGCGGTCGCGCCGCGGTTGATAACCGACAGCAGCTCTTCGCGGATCTGGCCGGCGTTGGACAGATCGATGTGCTCAGGAAGCGCGACTACCGCCTGCCTGCCGGTCCACTGCACTGGGTAGATGTCCTGGTCCTGGTGCATCGCTAAGGCACCCTGGCGGTCCAATCCGGCCATGACTGGCCGTGCCGCCGAGGTCTGGAGCGACGCGGTCCCTGCACCCCTGCCTTGGCCTGGTGCGGGATATGTACGGACAATCGCGTTCCTTCGACCATACGCCCCCGACCGGACCCCGGACAGGCGCTATCGGATAAACCCCTGCCATCACAGTGGTGAACAGCTGCCACTCAGGCGGTGGTTGCGGCCGACTGCATGGCCGGGTCGTGCAGGTGGCAGGCGACCGACTGGGTGGGCGACAGCTGGCGGAGCCGCGGTTCCTGTTCCTTGCAGACGGGCATGGCGAGCGGGCACCGCGGGTGGAAATGACAGCCCAGCGGGCGCTCGATCGCGTTCGGGATGTCGCCGGCCAGCGCCGGCTTGACCGTCTTGCGCTCGGTGGTGAGCCTGGGTGCCGCCTCGACCAGCGCGCGGGTATAGGGGTGCAGCGGCTCGGCGAAGATGGCGTCGGTGGGCGCGTACTCGACCACCCGGCCCAGGTAGAGGACGGCGGTGCGCTGGCTGATATGCCGTGCGACGTCGAGGTCGTGGGTGACGAACAGGTAGGTCAGGCCGCGCTCGTCCTGCAGCTTGATCATCAGGTTCAGCACCTGGGCCTGGATCGACACGTCCAGGGCGGACAGCGGCTCGTCGGCGATCACGATGTCCGGGCTGACGGCCAGCGCGCGGGCGATGCCGACCCGCTGGCGCTCGCCGCCGCTGAACGCCACCGGCCGGCGCGATGCCTGCGCGGGGGAGAGGCCGACGGTCTCCAGCAATTCGGCTACCTTCTGGGCGCGGCCGGAGCGCCCGACGACCCGGTGCACCTTCAGCACCTCGGCGAGCGACTGGCCGACCGTCATCGTCGGGTTCAGCGAGGAGTAGGGATCCTGGAAGACGCCCTGGATCTGCCGCCGCACGGCACGCGCGGCAGTGCCCTTGCGGTCCAGGATGCTCTGGCCCTGGTACAGAATGTCGCCGCTGGTCGGCCGGTACAGGCCGAGTAGCAGCCGGCCGAAGGTAGTCTTCCCCGACCCGGTCTCGCCGACCAGGGCTAGCGTCTCGCCCCGGCGGATGGCCAGCGAGACCCCGTCGACCGCCTTGAGCGTCGCCCGGGCCCGGCCGGCGGCGGTCCAGCCGGCCGCGGTCCAGCCGGTGGCGGCCCGGCCGGCCGAGAAGTGCTTGGCGACGTCGCGGGTTTCGATGATCGGGGGTTCCGCGCCGCCCGGCCCGCTGATCGCGCTGCCCGCTGCCGACTGGCCGTTATCCGCGGTCACTCGGGTGCCCCGATCGGGCCGGCC
>Ga0137371_10003063_pt1 | contig 13266 bp, 8 predicted proteins | sample SagtaG_7_FD_104919 | JGI IMG/M metagenome (GOLD analysis project Ga0137371, IMG submission 104919) | Vadose zone soil microbial communities from Sagehorn Ranch, Mendocino, California, USA - Sage1_R_40_16 metaG | ecosystem: Environmental > Terrestrial > Soil > Vadose zone | place: USA: California... | reverse complement strand
TTCTTGCCGTCCTCACTGATCCAGCTGATCTGCCTGTCAGGATGCTGCTCGAGGATCTTCGCGTTCCATTCGTTCGTCTTGCCGGCCACGGTCGCGGCCCAATGGAGGAGCGTGTCGTCGAGCTGCTGGACGTGGTCGACACCCTCCATGAAGAGCGGGAAGTCCTCGAACTGCGTCCACTGGTTGTACGCGGTCGAAACCGGCACGTTGACCTCGATCCACTCGTCGATCGTGCGAGGCGAAGTGCCGCCCATGAAGCCGACGTCGGGCATTGAGCGCTTGCGTGCCTTCAGAGCTGCACCTGCAGCACCGCCGACACCGACGGCGACGAGGAGTGAATTGCGCAGCTTGTGGCTGCGCTTCCTTTCGACGCGGCCCCAGGCGTTCTCGAGGTTCCGTGTCATCTTGCGGAGCTCGCGCCTCAGCTTCGGATCGGCGCTGAGTCGGGTCACCGCGGCAACGAGGCCGATCCGCCGAGCGGCGCGACGCCGGGCGATCGTGCCGTGGCTAATGGCTGAGAGCAGTTCTTTCCGGAATTTCCGGTCTTTCGCGAGCGCAGTGGCGAAATCGGTCGCGCTGGCCGCGCTCTCCTTCAGTGCTTGTGACTTTGTGCGTCTGAGCACGCGGAATCCTTTCTTCGTTTCCCTGTCACCTACCTCTTATCAGCCAGGCCAAACGCCCGGATGTCTTAGCTCAGTGGTTCGGAGCCGTGGCGGTCGGGCCAAGGAACGATGTTTGGGAGGGCGCGTTCGAGTGCGGTAGCGAGAGGGCGAGGACGACGCCGCTTATGGCGAGTGCTAAGGCAGCCAGCGCCGCCAGGGCGAGCCTGATTGCCACGGCAGACGATCTGCCTCGAAGAGCGAGCCCGTACGTCGCGGTTGGGGCCTGCGCGGCAACCATCTACCTCATGACGGGTGCATGCGGTTGCTTCTTCCACGGGTCGCCCTCTACTGCCGGGGTCGCCGGCTTGTCCTAGAAGTACCCTTCCCTGTCGATGCGGTCGATCGCGAAGCCATGGTTGGTCTCGGTCGTGCTGCTTGCCGCCGTCTCAATTGCATGGACGGCAGCAGCGGCCCCCGCTGCGCCTCGTGAAGAGAGGATCGCGAGTTACTGCAGTTCAACTGGCGATGTCTGTTACGGAATCTTCAACCGCGGCGGCAAGGTCTATCTGCGAATCACGACAGCCGCCCGCTACTTCAAGCGCTACAGCCTCTGCGTCCGCTTGCTTCCGACGGGATCCGATGCGGCGCACGCACAGCGTTGCGGTTCCTTCCCGGTCTTTCGGCAAGGGGGCTCGACCTGGGGGTCCTCGATCAACTATGCGCGTCAGTACCCGGTGACTAATCCCGGCAAGTACCGCGTGAGCTGGAAACTCGCCTCGGGCCCGCTCGGCCCGCCGTTGTATTTCCGGCTCCCGCTGTCTTGAGAGCGCAGGCCGAAGCCGGGCTCATCGCCCCGGGGACCAGCTCGTTTCTCTGTGGCTAAAACCTGCCGCGGAAAAGCAGCAACAGCAGCAGCAGGAGCAGCAGCAGAAAGAGGAACTTGCTGATGAAGATCCCGCCGCCGAGCGCGAGGATCAGGATGATGATGAGCAGGACTGCGAGCATTGTGTGGGCCGTCCTGCTCGATCGGATGCAGGTTAAACCGCGTCGTCGAGCCCAGTGCGCAACGCTCGACGTATGTCCGAGCTCAGGAAACCAGCGCTGAATCCTGGCCGAGTGCGAGCGCGCAGGCCTCGTCGAGCGTCAACGCTCGCCCGTCTTCGTAGTGCGTCGAGTAGGCGTTCGTGTCGAGATGCGCGAGCGTTCGGGCGAGCCAACGGTCATAGAGAATCTGGGCATCCGGCTGACGTTGAGCGCCGATTGACGCGCGGGCGGCGTCGCTCGCCCCGAACAAGGTCGCGGCCCGCTCGACTTCGCCGGCCGTCGCCGCCAGGCCGGCGAAGGTGTCGAGGCAGACGGCTATGCCGTGCGGTTCGCCGAGCTCGCGCGCGAGGGCGAGGCTCTCGGCGAGCAGGGTCGCCGCCTGGACACTGTCGCCAAGCTCGATCATCGCCGCAGCGAGCGAGCGGGAAGCGGCGCCGATCTCGCGGTCATCGCCGACTTCGCGCGCCTGCTGGAGCGCGGCTGTCAGCCAGGTCACCGCCTCCGGCACATCATCCGCCGTCAAGGCCATGAGCCCGACGTTCTCCTTCGCGAGCGCTTGCCCACGGATGTCGTCGAGCGAGGCGAAGTACTCGATGCTCTCCTTGTACAGATCCCGCGCCGCGTCCAGCTCGCCGCTGAAGAACGCGAGCGTTCCGAGGTTGACGAGCGCAGACGAGATGACGCGTGTCGAATCGACGACCCGGGCGTCTTCGAGCGCGGCCTCGAACCTCGCCTGCGCTGCGTCGAACTCGCCCTGCTCTCCGGCGAGGATCCCGGCCATGTTGAGTGCGCTCGCGCGGAGCTCCGACGGCACGTCGGGCGCGGCCGCCAACGCCGACTCGAGAGCCTGGCTGCCCTCGACCAGGTGGCCGTGGATCTGCCAGAACCTGCGGACCCCGACCGCGAGCCGCAGCGCCGACGACGAGTCGTCGCTGTCGAGCGCGAAGGCGAGGGCCGCGCGGAGGTTGTCGTGCTCGTCCTCGAGGCGGGCGAACCAAGCGATCTGGTCGCGGTCGGCGAGCTCGGGCTCGGCCTCTTCCGCCAACGAGACGAAGTGTTCGAGATGCCGGCTGCGAGTCTCGTCGCCGTCGCCCGAGCCTGACAGTCGCTCGAGCGCATACTCGCGCACGATTTCGAGCATCGAGAAGCGAGGCTCGCCGGTGTCGGTCTCGCGCTGCCGCACGAGGCTCTCGTCGACGAGGACCGACAGTCCTTCCAGCACCGACCCATCGCCGCCACAGACGGCCTCGGCCGACGAAAGCGTGCACCCGCCTGCGAACACGCCGAGGCGCGCAAAGACCCGCTGCGCATCGGGCTCGAGCAGGTCGTAGCTCCAGTCGAGCGTCATGCGGAGCGTCTGCTGGTGCTGAGGCGCGTCGCGCTTTCCGCCCGTGAGGAGCTCGAGTCTGTTCCCGAGTCGGGAAAGCAGTGCGACGGGAGGTAGTAGCTTCGTCCGCGCCGCGGCCAGCTCGATGGCCAGCGGCAGGCCCTCGAGGCGTGCGCAGATCTCGGCGACGGCGCCGGCGTTCTGCTCGCTCAGCGCGAAGCCCGGATTGACGGCTTGTGCGCGGGCGATGAAGAGCTCGGCCGCCTCGTCGTCGGCGAGCGGCGGCACGGGGAACTCGTACTCCGCGGCAACGCGGAGAGGCGCGCGGCTCGTCACGATCACCTTCAGCCCCGGCGTCGCATCGAGCAGCCGCGCGATGCCGCCGGCGGCCGGCAGTACCTGTTCGAAGTTGTCGACGAGAAGGAGCAACTCGCTGCCTTGCAGCTCCGCGATCAGAACTTCTTCCGGGTCCTGGCCTACTTCGGGAATCGCGAGCGCCTCGAGGATCGTCCGTGCGACCAGCTCGGGCTCGCGCAGTGTTGCAAGCGTCGCGACGGCCGAACCGTGCTGGAACTCGGGCGCGAGTCGTCGGACGAGCTCGAGGGCGAGCCGGGTCTTGCCGATGCCGCCGATCCCCGTGAGCGTGACCAGGCGTGCGTCTTCCTTCCTGACGAGACCGGCGAGGATGGCGAGCTCCTGCTCCCGGCCGAGGAGCGGCGTCGGCGGCATCGGGACCTGTCGCGGCGACGGCGCGGCCGCCGGTGGGGTATGCAGCGACAGCGCTGGATCGTGGGCGAGGATTGCAAGCTCGAGTTGCTTGAGCGATTCGCTTGGCTCGAGCCCGAGCTCGTCGACCAGGGTCCGCCGGGCGCGCTGGTAGACGGCGAGCGCATCCGCTTGTCGTCCCGAGCGATACAGCGCGAGCATTAGTTGCGCGCGGAGCCGCTCCCTGAGCGGGTGCTCGGCGACGAGTTGCTCCAGCTCGCCAACGAGCTGGCCGTGGCGGCCGAGCGCGAGATCGCCGTCGATCCGGTCTTCGAGCGCGGCCAGTCGAAGCTCCTCGAGGCGGACGATCTCCGCCTGAGCGAACGGCTCCCACGCGAGATCGGCGAGTGGGGCCCCGCGCCAGAGCGCGAGCGCCGCCCGTAAGCCGTCGGCGCCCGCAACCGCGTCCCCGGCCGCGAGCGCCGTCCGTCCCTCCTCGCTCAGCCGGATGAACTCGTAGAGGTCGACGCTGTCCGGCTCGATGACGAGCCGGTACCCCGGCGGCGCCGTCTCGAGCGCGCCTTCAGGCAGGAGCTTTCTCAGCTGCGAGATGTACACCTGGATCGTGTTGCGCGCCGTCTCCGGGGGCTCGTCTCCCCAGAGCGCGTCGATCAGCCGGTCGCCCGAGACGACGCTGTTCGCGTCGAGCAGCAGGACGGCGAGCAGGGCGCGTCGCTTCTGCCCCCCGAGCGCGATCGGTGTTCCATCGCTACTGACAGAGAGGGGGCCGAGGAGACTGAACCGTTGACGGGCCGACATCACCACTCCTTCCCAGACGGGTCTTAGCACGATTTCAACCCGGTTTCAGCGATCCTTCAGCGGTCGGAGCAAGGATCGTCCCGTGACCACACCGTTGGGTAGCAGCCCGGAAAGTACTGCGGTAGGTGCGCCGGCGAGCCGCCAGGCCGGCCGCGCGAGGGGTCACGGGTGGGACGGCCTACGCCGTCGGGCCGTCCCAATGCCCAAGGGGAGGAGCCGCACGACGCCGAGTTTCTCCGGCTCGGCCGTCATCGCGACGTAGTTGCGCTACTGCGGAAGCGCGCCACGGGGCCGGCAAGCCGGCCCCGTGGGTTTTCTTGGTGGATCTTCCTCAGGCGTGAACGCCGCTCAACTGCTGTGCGACGCCGACCTCGTAGCGGTCGACGTTGGCGATGCTCTGGCCGCCGCTCTGGGCAGCCTGCTCACGTAACTGATCGGCTTGCTCCTCGCTCCGGCGAAGCGCATCCGCGTTCTCCCAGAGCGTGATGATCGTGACCTGACCGGTCACGCGGTCGGCGAGCGCGATTGCGCCGACGTTTCCTTGCAGCGCGCGAACCTTCGGCAGCGTCTCTGACTGGAACTTGTCGACGCTCTTGTCGATGCTGTCGGGCGATCCCTCGAGCGTGCTGACCCGGGCCGCCTGTGCGCGCTCGGTGTCGCCGTCGAAGATCATGACCTCGGAGACGTCGACCGAGGTCCTGCGACCGCGCATCTCGGCCGGGAAGTTCTGTGCCATTTCTTCGAACGCCCGCTGCGAGTTGCGAATCGCCTCCTCGCTGTCGAAGAACGTGATGCCGACCGCTGTTCCACGCTCGCGGTCGAAGAGCCCGAGGAAGCCCTTCGCGTCGGGTACCGAGCCCGGGCCCTGGTCGCGAACCCGTTTTACGAGTTCGTCGGTGAGGCTCGAGTCGCGCCCCTCGAAACTGGCAACGCGTGCGTACATGCGTTACCTCCTTTCGTTGGAGAACAACGAGCCTACGCCTGTTGGAGGAGCAAAGCCAGGGCAGAGGGCCAGCACGATCTAGGTGGCAAGATCAAGGGATGACGAAGCGGGAGACAGTCGGTCAAAGGCTCAAGCGACTACGGCTCAAGCGTGGTCTGTCGCAACGTGATCTCTCGGCGCCGGGCATTTCGTACGCGTACATCTCCAGAATCGAAGCCGACGTCCGAACACCGTCCGTCGAGGCAATGAGGAGGATTGCGAGCAAGCTGGGCGTCACCGTCGAGCATCTGGAGACCGGTGAGCCGACACCGACTGAGATTTCCGTCTCGGACGCAGGTCTCGATTTTGGATCGCTGACGAGGGCAGAGTTGGTCACGATTCGGACCGCGGCGGCCGAGGGCGCGCGGGAAGGCGCTCTCAGGGCAGCCAAAGCGGTGATCGAGAAGCGCCGGGAGGCCGAGGTTGCCGAGCTTCGCAAACGGCTCAAGGAGCTTGGTGGGTGAAGAGCCTGTTTTGAGCGCTGTTCTCGCGTTTGGCGTGGCCGGGCGTCGGGAACGCGAGAACGGCGGTAACTTCAAAACGAGGGGGGAGACATGAAACGACGCTTGCTCGTTTTGCTCTTCAGTGCGGCACTCGTCGCAGTTGCGATCGCCCCGACAGCGGTGGCGGACCCGATCAACGCGAAGAACTCACTCCAGCTGCAGGCCGTCTGCGGCACACGGACTCTCACTGTCGTCGTAAACGGCAACGGCGAGTTCACGCCGGCTCATGTGATCGGCAGCACGTCGGTCTTCATTCCGACGGCGTTCGATACCACGTTCACGTTCACGCCTACCGGCGGCCCGACGATGGTCCAACACGACACGTCGGCTAAGTCTGCGCCGCTGCAGAACACGATGACCTGCACGATTCCGTTCCAGAGCTTCCCGTCACCCGTGGGGACGTTCACGATTCAAGGGACGGTTACCGGCTTTCTGACGCCGCGTTAACGGCGCGAGGACGTGGGGCGATGGCCGAGGCGACACAGCCCGGTCATCGCCCCTGGTAGACCGGGCGCAGGCCCCTTACGCTCTGCGGATGAGCGCCTGCCCTTCATGTGGTCACGAGAACGCCGAAGGGGCGAAGTTCTGCTCCGAGTGCGGCTCAGCGCTCGTCGCATCTGCTCCGGTCGCCCGTGCCGAGCGGAAGATCCTCACAGTCCTTTTCGCGGATCTCGTCGGCTTCACGTCACGCTCGGAGCAGCTCGATCCCGAGGACGTGCAGGCCGTGCTGGCGCCGTACCACGAGCGGTTGCGTTACGAGCTGGAGCGGTGGGGCGGCACCGTGGAGAAGTTCATCGGGGATGCGGTGATGGCACTGTTCGGCGCGCCCATGACGCGTGAGGACGATCCAGAGCGCGCGGTCCGCGCCGCATTAGCGATCCGCGATTGGATCGCGGAGGAGGGCGAGCTGCAGGTGCGGATCGCGGTGAACACGGGCGAGGCGCTCGTCAATCTCGCGGCGCGCCCGGAGGCGGGCGAGGGCATGGCAGCGGGGGACGTCGTCAACACGGCAGCACGCCTCCAGTCGGCGGCGCCCGTGAACGGCATCCTCGTCGGCGAGACGACGTATCGCGCGACGGCGGAGACGATCGACTACAGCGAGCTCCCTGCGGTCGAGGCGAAGGGGAAAGAGGCGCCCATTCCAGTCTGGGAAGTCGTGGAGGCGCGGGCACGTTTCGGCATCGACCTCACTGCCGAAGCACGCACGCCGCTTGTCGGCCGCGAGGGCGAGGTCGAGCAGCTCGTCGGCGCGCTCGAACGGGCCCGTCGCCAACGTTCGACGGAACTCGTCACGGTCGCAGGCGTGCCGGGTATCGGCAAGAGCCGTCTGGTCGGCGAGCTGTTCCAGTCGGTCGAACGTGGCGGACAACTGACGTATTGGCGTCAGGGACGATCTCTGCCGTACGGCCAGGGCGTCAGCTACTGGGCTCTCGCCGAGATGGTGAAAGCGCAGGCCGCGATTCTCGAGACCGACAGCGACTACGAGGTCGAGGCGAAGTTGACCCGCACGGTCGAGCAGCTGATCGACGAGGACGCGGAGTGGGTGCTCTCGCATCTGCGTCCGCTCGTCGGGCAGGCGAGCGACGGCGCGTCAGGCTCGCAAGAGGAAGCTTTCGCCGCGTGGCGGCGCTTCTTCGAGGCGCTCGCCGAACAGCGTCCGCTCGTGCTCGTCTTCGAGGACATCCAGTGGGCGGACGACGGGCTGATCGACTTCATCGAACATCTGGCGGACTGGGTGCGCGACGTGCCGATGCTGATCGTCTGCACGGCGCGGCTCGAGCTGCTCGAGCGGCGGCCGGCGTGGGGCGGGGGCAAGCTGAACGCCGGGACAATTTCGCTGGCGCCACTGTCCGACGAAGAGACGGCGAAGCTGATCGCGACGCTGAGTGAGCGGGCGCTCCTCGAGGCCGAGACGCAGTCGGTGCTCCTCGAACGCGCCGGCGGCAATCCGCTGTACGCGGAGCAGTTCGTACGGATGCTCGCCGAGCGGGGAACGGCAGAGGAGTTGCCGTTGCCGGAGACCGTCCAGGGGATCATCGCGGCGCGGCTCGATTCGCTTGCACCGGACGAGAAGGCCCTACTCCAAGACGCGGCGGTGATCGGAAAGGTGTTCTGGCTCGGCGCGCTCGAGGCGACGGAGCAGCAACTGCATCCGCTCCGGCAGAAGGAGTTTGTACAGCGCGCGCGCCGCAGCTCAGTCGAGGGGGAAACGGAGTTTGCGTTCAAGCATGCGCTCGTCCGAGACGTCGCGTACGGGCAGATTCCGCGCGCGGAACGATCCCAGAAACATCTACGGGCCGCAGAGTGGATCGAGTCGCTCGGCCGGCCCGAGGATCATGCCGAGATGGTCGCGCACCATTACGTCAACGCACTCGAGCTCGCGCGTGCGGCCCGAGAACACGACGAGGCGCTAGTCGATCGCGCCCGCGCGGCGCTTCGTGACGCGGGCGACCGCGCGATGACGCTGAACGCGTTACCCCAGGCAGAGGCGTACTTCCGCACGGCACTGGGCCTAAGCGCCGATGACGATCCGGAACGGCCCGCGTTGCTCCTGCGGTGCGGCCGCGCTCGGTATCGGCAAGCCGAAGAGGGCTCCCCCGAGTTGAGCGAAGCGCGCACGGCACTGTTGGCGGCGGGTGACCGCGAGGCGGCCGCAGAGGCCTCGTTGATGCTTGCAGACATCGCCTGGAGGCAGGGCCTTCGCGACGAGATGGACGGCTATCTCGAGGAGGCGCGCGCGCTGGTCGAGGGGACGTCGCGATCACGTATACGGGTTGCCATGCTCTGCCAGGTGGCCCGCTACGAGATGCTGGCCGATCGCCTCGACACTGCGCGCGAGCTCGGCGGCGAGGCAATCAAGCAGGCGGAGGAGCTTGGGTTCGACGATCTCCGCGCGCACGCCCTGAACACCGTCGGCGCCGCGCGAGCCGACCTCGGTGAGACCGATGGGTTCGCCGAGCTGGAGGAGAGCATCGCCCTCGCGACCCGACTCAATTCCATCCCCGACATGTTGCGGGGTCACAACAACCTGACCGCGCTGTACATCCTGAAGGGCAACCTCGCCCAGACGCGAGCAGCCTCGGAAAAGACGCTCGAGCTCGCCGAACACTTCGGGCACCGCGGGCAGGTGCGCTTCATCGAGGCCGGCCCTGCGGTACCAAATCGGTATTTCGCCGGGGAGTGGGACGACGCGTTCGAGCGTGCGGAATCGATCATTGCCGAGGCCCAGGCGGGCGCTCGCTTCTATCAACTCGCCCTGATGCACGCGATCCGGGGTCTGATCCGGTTAGGGCGCGACGATGCCGAAGGCGCGGAGTCCGATGCCGAGCTGGCCGTCGAACTGGTACGTCCGATCAGAGACCCGCAGGCTCTCTTCCCCGATTTGGCGGTTGCTGCCGCGATCTTCCTCTCGGTAGGCAACGAGGCGCGAGCGGGCGAAACGTTGGACGAGGCGTTGGCAGGTCTTCGTGAGCTGCACCGTCTGGGCTTCGCGGTGATCGAGTTGCCCTGGCAAGCGTGGGTGGCGGTGACGCTCGGGCGTGCGCCGGACCTAGTCGAGGTAATCGAATCCGAGCCGTTCAGGTCGCCCTGGCTGCGTGCCAGTCTTGCCGCCGCGTCGCTTGACTTTCGCGCTGCCGCGGATCTCTTTGAGGGCATGGGCATCGTCTCGCACGAAGCGTTCTTCCGGTTGCGTGCCGCCGAGCAGCTCGTCGACGAGGGGCGTCGCGCCGAAGCCGACGAGCAGCTACGGCGCGCGCTCGCGTTCTATCGGTCGGTTGGAGCGACGCGGTACGTGCGAGAAGGGGAAGCGTTGCTCGCCGCGTCGGCGTAGAAATGGATTTCAAAAATGTTCTTGACACGGTTGTGTGTCGCTGCAACACTCGTCCGTCTGTCGAGTAGCACGTCGTTGCTCGCAACCGGTGGAAAGGAGGTCACGTTGCGTTACCGGCTCACGTTCGATTCCAACTGGCCTCTCGGTACCCGCGTAGACATCTGCGCGTAAGGCCGTAGGCCTTATCGCATCGTCGGGTCTGCAGGCTCACTAGCCGCGTTTCTGCACGCGGTTGGCGGTCGCGCACGCCCACATGTCGGGCGCACGCTTTCGCGAGCGCAAAAAAACGAAAGGAGTCCACGTTGTTTGACCCGCTCACTGACTGTGATCGGTCACTCATCACGACAACTAGGAGGCACCGTGTACGCGTATCACCAAAACTGCTACGAGGCCCGTGAGCGCATTAGGAAGCGCGAACGGGAAGCCGAGTCGGAACGACTGAAACGCGAGTCCCGTGCTCAATGTCTGAAGCGACGGCGAGGTCATCTGCTGATCGCTTACACCAGGCGAGCCACCGGCCTGGAGCTAGACACGTAGGGGACGACCGAGGAGGAGCATCGCCCGCGCGCCTGGAGAGATTGGGTCTCCAGGCGCGCGTTTCATTCACGCGAGCCGGCCCACCTGGACGGCCGAACCCGCTCCGCGCAATAGTCCTGTGGGATGCAGGCTCCTCCGAGCGGAACAGTCACGCTCCTCTTCACCGACATCGAGAGCTCGACGCGCCTCCTGCACGACCTCGGGCCCGAGGCATATGCCGACGAGCTCGCCGCTCACAGGAAGCTGGTGCGGACGACGCTTGCCCAGCTTGGCGGGGTCGAGGTGGACACACAAGGAGACGCCTTCTTTGTCGCTTTCGCGAGTGCGCCTTCGGCCGTCGAGGCTGCAGAGAAGATCGAGGCCGGACTGGCAGCGGGACCGATCAACGTTCGGATGGGACTGCATACCGGCACGCCGCTCGTGACCGAAGAGGGATACGTCGGAGCCGACGTCCACCGGGCTGCACGCATCGCGGCAGCAGGACACGGTGGTCAGATCGTTCTGTCGCCCATGACTGCGGAGCTCGTCCGCGACCTGTTTTCGCTCGCACCGCTGGGAACCCACCGCCTAAAGGACTTCGACGAGCCGGTCTCGCTCTTCCAGCTCGGAGACGAGACATTCCCGCCTCTCAAAACGATCGCCAACACCAACCTGCCAACGCCTGCTTCGAGCTTTCTGGGCAGGGAACACGAGTTGTTCGAGGCGAGTGACCTGATCGCAAGGACGCGCCTCCTGACGGTGACCGGTCCGGGCGGTGCGGGCAAGACGAGATTCGCGCTCGAGCTCGCGCGCCGCCTCCGGGAGGAACGCTTCGCCGACTATCGCGACGGCGTCTTCTGGGTGCTGCTCGCAACTCTTCGGGATCCCTCTCTCGTCCTCGGCACAATCGCGCAGTCGATTGGTGCCAAGGACGGGCTTCGTGAAGAGATCGCGAACAAGCAGATGCTTCTGCTGCTCGACAACTTCGAGCAGGTGGTCGCGGCGGCGACCGAGCTCTCGGGGCTGCTCGAGTCTTGCCCGAATCTTTCGCTACTCGTCACGAGCGGGGAGGTGCTCCATCTCCGGGGCGAGGTCGAGTACAAGCTTCCACCCCTGGCCCAAACAGATGGCGTTCTCCTCTTCTGTGATCGGGCGCAGCACGAGCCGAGCGAGGACATCCGCGGGCTCTGCCGTCGGCTCGACGGACTTCCCCTCGCGATCGAACTGGCCGCTGCTCGGGCGCGCATGCTCTCCCCAGCTGAGGTGCTCGCGCGGCTGTCTCAGCGTCTCGACCTTCTCAAGGGCGGCCGCGACGCGGACCCGCGCCAGCAGACGCTGCGGGCCGCGATCGAGTGGAGTCACGACTTGCTCTCCGATGAAGAGCAGGTGCTCTTCCGTCGGCTTGCCGTGTTCGCCGGCACCTGGACGCTCGAGGCCGCTGCTGCCGTCGTCGAAGCGGAAATCGACATGCTCCAGTCGCTCTTCGACAAGAGTCTGCTGCGTCGGAGCGAGAACGGCCGCTTCTTCATGCTGGAAACGATCCGCGAGTACGCACGCGAGCGGCTGGAAGAGGCGATGGAGACCGATGAGCTAGAGCGCCGCCATGCCGGGTTTTTGCTCGCCTTTGCGGAGAAGACGCTTGAAAACCCCGACCGGACGGAGGCGGCCGTGGTGCTCGAGCCCGAGCGAGAGAACCTGCGGACCGTCATCCAGTGGGCACTTGATGCGGGTCAAGAGGAGACGAGCCTGTTGCTCTCAACTGCCTATGGCGTTCTCAGTGCATTCCATGGGCCCTTCGGCGAGGGCCGGCTCTGGCTCGAGCGTGCGCTGCAAACAGGCGGGAACCAGACGTCCACGGCACGATGGAGAGCTCTGCGAACCGTCTCTTCTCTGGCGGTGCGTCAGGGCGATCTCGAACGGGCTCGAACGTCCACCGAGGAATGGTTGGCGTTGGTGAGAAGGATTGGTGACGCCACGGATGTTGGCGTAGCTCTGCGCTCTTTGGGCTTGATCGCCTGCGATCTCGGCGACTACGACGCTTCGGAGTCGCTCCAGCGCGAAGCACTTGCAGTGTTCCAACGGAGCGGGAATGACCGCGAGATCAGAGAGTCGCTCGGCATGCTTGCGTGGATAGGGATCGCGCGGCGGGATTACCCACGAGCTCAGTTGGCAATCCAGGAGGCGCTCATTCTTTCGCGAGAAGCCGGCGACCTGAGAGGCATCCTGATCGGGGCGGGCAACCTTGCCCATGTCGCGTTACGGCAAGGCCAGGTCGAGGAAGCACTCGATCTCATCGGCGAGGCTGTGCCTCTCGCCTACGAGCAATTGAACCTCGAATACCTCGCGGAGGTGCTGACGCAGTTGGCCGCTGTCGCCGCGCGGCGGCGTGACTACGACCAAGCAGCGATGATTCTCGGGGGATCAGAGGCGCTGTTCGAGGGCGCCGGAGGCGTCCGGGAGCCGGTGTGGCGCGAGCTGCATGAGGAAACGTTGTCCATCCTTCAGCAGGAGCTTGGAGATGGTCTGGCCGGCCCACGGCAGCAGGCAAGCGTGATGGCGCTCGACGAACTCGTTGCGTATGCACTTCACTTCGTGCAGACCACTCGCCTGCCTCGGTGACGAAACATGTTCTAGGCTTTCGGGCTATGGCCGGGTGCTGCAATCCACGCGGTTGTGACAGGTTCTTCACGCCGCGGTTTGCTCGCCGTCTAGCGACGCGCTATCGAAAGAAAGGACTTGATCGAACGGCGCGGCGGATGGTCGAGTTTCTCGAGCTGCGTGGCATCGAGGGTGCAACCGTGCTCGAGATCGGGGGCGGCGTCGGTGAGATCCAGATCGAGCTGCTGAAGCGTGGCGCCGCGCGCTCCGTGAACCTGGAGCTCTCGCCGGCGTACGAGGAGGAGGCGAAGCGGCTCCTGCGCGAAATGGCGCTCGAG
>Ga0137371_10003057_pt1 | contig 13291 bp, 16 predicted proteins | sample SagtaG_7_FD_104919 | JGI IMG/M metagenome (GOLD analysis project Ga0137371, IMG submission 104919) | Vadose zone soil microbial communities from Sagehorn Ranch, Mendocino, California, USA - Sage1_R_40_16 metaG | ecosystem: Environmental > Terrestrial > Soil > Vadose zone | place: USA... | reverse complement strand
CTGTGGGTCCTGCCCAAGCAGAGCCACGGTATCAAAGCAGCGGCGCTCGCGGCGGCGCTGAGGGCGGCCTTCCTCTCAAACGGCGAGGGCGTCGCGGCGTAGCAGCGTGGGAAGCGGATAGCGGCGGTGGCCCTCGCCCTGCGGCTCGCGGGGATCCTCTACGCCATGTGGCGGGACGGCGCGCCCTATGACGTCCGCCGGATCCGCGGTCCGCGGATCGCCGCCTACGAACGTCAAGGCGATGGTCGTTCCTTTGCGAGAGACTTGGCACCACCTAACGATCACGACCGCGCCAAACAGCTCACCTTCAGCCTGAGGATTCCTGGCTGGTCTTCGGGGACCCATCCGCAGGCCGAAGGAGCGTCTCCCGGACCTTGCCTACTAGTGCGACTGCGGTCTCATACAGCGGCCGATGCAGTTCATGGTGGCCGAGCTCAAAGCCCGTTGCAGATCGCCGATGAACTCCATGTTTCGTCGATCGGACCCAGACACCTGCTCGGCGACCGTCAGATCGTGAGAGACGCGTTGGCGAAACAACGTGTCATAGTTGCGATGGTGCGTGGGCGCGCCCCACATACAATAGCAAGAAGCTAGCGCCGATAAGCGCCAACATGACTCGATGATAGAGATCGTTGGTCGCCGTCCGGGGTCCCGCACCGATAGCGAGTGCGACGAGGCCGATCACGACACCGCCGAGGGCAACCAGATTGCTGATCAGCGTCAACCGGCGAGCGGCGACCGAATGGCCAAAGAGCGATGCCGCGGCATACGCCAACGCCAGCCCACACACAGTTTCGACAAGCGCGGCTGGCACGATCCGCGGCTCGCGGAACGGTCCAAGGGTGATACCCGCATGCTGGACGGCGCCAAACAGAAAGAGGGCTGCATTCCCCGCGCTGACCCACGCCAACAGTGTATTCATGACACGCACCTCGGCGGGAACGTCTACGCGACCCGACCGCGAAGGTTTCGCTCGTCGACGGCTGGTTTGACGGGCCCGATCGTCTTCGGCAGGGCAAAGCCAGCGGCAATGAGCCAGGCGAATCCTGAGAATCGAGTGAGCGGCACCAGAAACAACGCCTTAGGCATGATCAAGTTCAACCAGCTCAATTCACCGCAGACCGCAAGCGCCAAGCCAGACACCACGATCCATTTGGGTAGCAACTTCAAGAACGCCGCCGGGACGGAGATGCCAGCGATCAGCAGACCAAACGGCACCGAGAATCCCGATCCGCCGAATGCCTGGTCCAGCCAATAGAACGCGTGCAGGAGCGTTCGATCCTGCGCGATCCCCGGTTGCGCCAGTGTCCAGAGCACCGACGACGAGGCGAGCATCGTGAATGCAGTCGCGAAGCCGCCGAAGAGCGCGATCCAAGCACCAGCTGCACGCACGCCGAGGAACTGGAGCCGGCTCACGACCGAAGCCGTGAAGATTCCCAGCGGAATCGCCGCCCCAAAATGGAGAGCGGCGCAAAGGAGGACCGCCGTTGGACGCGTCTGAAAGAAGGTAACGATCGTATCTGTGGATTCCCACGGAGCAGGGAAATAGGGCTGGCCCCCGAACATGGTGACGGGGTAGAGGCCAGCCAGAAAGAGAACGACGAAGATCGCGGCGACGATACCGAGCGGCGGACCCGGGTGTCGAATCCGTTGCGAGGTGGTGTCAGATGGTGTACTCATGGTGCCTCCGCTTGATACGATACTCAACGGACTTCGCGGCTTTCGCTGTCCGCTCGGCAACATTCCTGTAGCGGCGACTCACGGATCGGCTAAGGCCTCGCCTTCGATCCCGCCGATTCTCCCTGTATTCCGGCGAAATCCCCAATCCCCCTCCATGAGAACCCATAATCGTCGCAAGAATGCAGGCACGTGCGGAAATCGCGGCACTGCCCGGGGCTACAATTGTGCGCCAAGCCCTCAGGACGCACCCGACGAGCCCAGCTCGACCCAAACGGCAGGATCGCGGCCGAGTGCGCGTTCAACTAACCGGTCACCCAGCTCCCAGGTGCGGTCCTGAAGCCCCGGGTCTAGGAGGTGCCGTGGAAGGCGCTTCTCCTTCCCATTATCGAAGTATCGACCGGAGCCGCGAGCACCCGCCGCCGAGGCGAGCCACACGGGGCCACGTGCCGCAACCTCGGGTGAGGCCCTCCGCTGCACCCACCGGACGACTGGCCAGATGTAACGCCACTGGGGCACGGCTTCTCGGGTGAGCGCTGCGGTTCCCGGCGTCCAGGCCATGCCCGGGTTCACCGCGTTGGCCACCGTGGAGGTCCCCTCCAGCCTGCGAGCGAGGGCGAGTGTCCACAGGAGCGTCAGGAGCTTCGCGCGCCCGTAGACCTCGAGGGCGACGTAACGGCCCGTCGCAGCGTCCGACAGGGCGAGGACTTCCTCGCCTGAGGATGCGTCCGCCAACAGCAGCTCGACCGCCTCGTGGCCCGCACGTCGTCGGAGTTCGGCGACGGCCTGGCGGCCACGGGTTTCATCTCGTCCCGTTGCGAAGACGCGTGCTCCCAGGGAGGCGAGCGCCGCGGCGGTGTGGAAGCCGATCCCCGCCGTAGCGCCGGTGATTAGAACGGTTTTGCCCCGCATCGGCTCAGGACTCTCCGCTGAGCGACCTGACGGACACCGCGGGACGCCTCGAGCCTTGTAACCCCGCAGCCAACCCGAACACCAGCGACACTCCCAGGGTCGTGAGGGCCACAGCCCCGCTCGGCTTGGTTGACATGTTGAAGACGATCCCGAGCGCCAGGGCAGTTCGGAGCCAGGCCGACACTCTGAGCACCGGGTCGTGGAGCCGGTCACGCAGGACGGACGGGATCGGGCCGTCCTCCGGAGGAAGCGCTCGGACGATGGCGGCGACCCGGCGACCCGTGAGCACCGCGCCCAGCACTGCCATGAGGATCAGTCCGACGAGCCCAAGGCTGATCCAGCCCTGCTGGCCCCAGCGGACTGCGCTCATGTAAATGCCGGTGATGAGAAGGGTGAGAGCCGCGGGACCTCCCATGAACCGGATCGCGCCCAGCAGCCTGGCCCATTCCCGGAGCTGGCCGGCTGTCGCGACCCGGCGAAGATTGTAGAGACCAGCCCACTCCAGGCCCATGGCCGCGAACAGGCCGAGGGCACCAAGGATGTGCAGAAACACTGCGATCGCATACACAGACACGGGGTCCTCCGGTGGCAGGGAGCCGGCGCGCAGGGACTGGCGCCCAAGGCGCCCGGCCCGTATTTATATGTATCATACGTACAACTAATGTCCGAGGTTCCATGACCCCCCGCCCCTACCGGCTCGGGCGCCGCAAGGCCGCGGCGGACCGCACCCGCGCCCGGGTGCTCCGTGCCGCGCGCGAGCTGCTCACCGCCAAGGGCGGGATGGCCCGGTTCAGCCTCGACGCCGTGGCGGAGCGCGCCAGGGTGGCACGGATGACGGTCTATTACCAGTTCGGCTCTCGGCGCGGCCTGCTCGAAGCGCTCTTCGATTCCTTCGCCGAAGGCGGCGAGTTGCCGGAGCGCATAGCGACCGCCTTCAAACAGCCCGACGCCCAAGACACGCTGGCCGGTATCATCATGGCGTTCGCGCGGTTCTGGGATGCCGGCCGGCCGTGGGTTCGGCGGGTGAGGGCCTTGGCCGCGCTCGATGCGGAGCTTGGCGAGGCGGTCGATGCGCGCAACGAACGTCGGAGGCACCTAGTGCAGGCTTTGGTACAGCGGCTCGGGGACCCGAACCCGGAGAGCGCGGACATCCTTTACACACTCACGAGCTTCGAAACGTTCGACACTCTGGCAGGTCCGGATCGGAGCCTGGAGGACGCCGCCCCCAGCGTGCTGCGGATAGCCCGGGTGGCAATCAACGCGAGGCGCGGCAGGCACGCAGGAACCGCGTAGCTCCGGCCACGGGTCCACACCCTTGCCCGGCAGACCTGCCGTTCGCGCAACAAGGACTCTCTTCGCAACTGGGGCTGGTTCGTTGCTGGCCGTGCGGGACTACGACTCGAGAGCTCTACCCCCGGTGTCGCCATTCTTCCCTGGGTCCATCGCGGACAACGGAATTGCGAGCGTCACGACGATACGTGTACGGCGACAACGCCAGGCGCACATTCGGACGGTAAGGAGCAAGTTCGGACGTCGCACGCAGCAGCGCGGGCAGTGAATGCCGAAGGTTTTAGGAGTAGTGCCGACGTCCCTTCGACCGATGGGAACACCAGTTGCAAGCAGCACGAACCGCGACCGACTAGCTTACAATCTGGCGTTGGCCGAGGATTACGCGTTACACAATTGCGCGGTGTGCAAAGCGTCGCGGACCTTAGGACACGAGCGACAACGCTCTACCATTGTGCGCGGTCACGTGAGTGGAGCGCCGCGAACCATCCTTCTCTCGCACTCCGATATTTAGGCGTCCACCCAGTCGCCTCTCTCAACTTGGCATTAGAAATGCGGAGTGATCGCGCGACCGTTTCGCCGAGGCCCCCGGCAAAGTTCGCAAGCCACTGGGGAAGGATCTTGGGCGATCGAACACTCAACATCTGCGCGAGTGCCTCGCCGAATTCACGGCGAGTGATCGGCTCGCTATCGACGACGTTATAGATGCCGGATGGCGCGTCGATTGCAGCGACCACTGCCGACGCCGCGTCCTCGTGATTGACCATCGAGAAGAAACCGTCGGGTCGGCCCAGTATTGGCAGCCAGCCACGACGGACGTATCCGAAGACGTCTTGTGTGAAGCGGTCATCGGAACCGTAGAAGAACGCAAACCGCAATGCCACACCTGTGCGATCAGCACGCGTAAGGCGCTCCGCTGATGTCTCCGCATCAAGGGCCGTTCGGTTGTACCGAGCAGGCCGCGGCTGAACGTCCTCGGTGATCCAGCGGTCTCCGCAATCCGGATAGATGGGCCCAAAGGACTCTTGGATGAACAGACGCGCGCCGCTAGCAAGCGCGGCATCGACGAGCAACGCAGAGCCTTCCCTTCTGATGCGATCCATTTCTTTCCAAGCGCCAGGGAGGAATGAGCGAACGCCGGCTCCCGGAACATGTGTAGCAAGGTTGATCACGGCGTCGTGGCCGGCCATGGCGCGACGTACGGCGTCAACATCGAACAGATCGAGCGCAAGTGTCGATGCGCCGAGGCGTTCAAGTGCCTGGAGGCGCTCGAGCGACCGGCCGAGAGCAGTGACCTGATGGCCCGAACGGAGCAGGAGTGGCACGGCATGCCGCCCAATCACGCCAGTTGCACCAGCCATGACAATGCGCATGCCGTGCTATCTCGTCTCAAGCTCCATGTTAGTCTCACTACCGCACAGGTGCTCGTGAAATGTAGCTCTACTCATGGCGAGTTCGTGTATTGAGGGTAGAGTACTTGAGGATCTTCTGTCGAGGCCGCGGCGCGCATTCCTCGCGAAGGCCTGGACAAGCGCCGAACTGGAGGCGGGCATCATGGGTCCCTTGAGAGAGGGCTCCGCTCTCCGAGGTCTCAACACCCCCTGGGATCATCATGTTCGGCGTCGACGAGGCGCCGCCTGCGCCGCTCAACTTTGGACTGCCGGGATTCGCCCGATTTCTGGGGTTTAGTGCGTTCGATCTTGCTCTTCAGAGGCAGAACGTGTGCGACAGGTTAGTCCGCGCGGCATATCTTTTCGATGGTGAGTCACTGAACGGCAGCACTTCCCAAGCCCTCAGCGCATTCAGATATCGGGATCTTGCTGAATCTGTCCCAACGCCGAGGGACTAAGAAACGAACGTGCTCTCTAGGCCCCGGGGGGTCTGAGAAGAGCTTCTTCATCAACTTCACGGCCGCGGACGCGACCGTCCAGGCTGATGTCAGGTCATGCGGGTTCCCGGGGAGAGACTAAGCTTGGCGCCGGAGGGAGGCGAGATATGAAGAAGAGCCCCTTCACGCGGTGGTTTGGAGTGGGGTTGCTGGCCTCAGTTTGCCTGTCGTGGGCAAGCCTCAGCGTCAGAGGCCCGGCGGCAAAGGGCAAAGCTAGGAACGCTGCGACTGACCCGCGCCTCGACATGGTTACAGCGCTCCAGGCTTTGGGTCCTCATCCATCACTGGGCGATCAGGCTAAGGTTTTTGGCCGCTTCGTCGGAACCTGGGATGCCGAATACACCGAGCTGTCGAAGGACGGGAGGGCAACTCACTCCTCGGGTGAAGTAGTCTTTGGATGGGTCATGGAAGGGCGCGCCATACAGGATCTTTTCATTATTTATCCGTCGGCGGCGCATAAGGAGAAGTTCATCGGCACGACCCTGCGCTATTTCGACCCTAAGTCTGGAACATGGCGTGTGACCTTTATTGATCCGGAGAATGATGTGGTCGCCAGATTCACTGGTGGCGCGGCGGGCGACGATCGGATAGTGCTTCACGGCGAAGATACCAATGGCAAGGAAACTCGGTGGTCGTTCAACGACATCCGCCCTGATTCCTGTGTCTTCCGCGATGAAGAATCCCCCGACGGCGGCAAGACTTGGCGATTACGGGAGGAAGATCACATGAAGCGGCGGGGTGCGGTCCCACCTGCGGAGTGACCGTCCTTGCGCGAAGGGCGAGCGATAGGCAGGCTGATAGGATGCCCCGACCGAAAAGAGGACCCGAGCTGAACTCTTCAAGGCTTCTGCGCTTTATCGCATTCCCCTGTCTTCTTTGTCTTCTTTCTAGTCTTGCATCTCCCTTCGCGCACCAGGACGAGGCTACTCGCCGACTGGCGGTAGACATTTACAAGCAATTGGTCGAGATCAACACGACTGACTTAGTGGGCAGCGTAACGACCGCGTCGGAGGCGATGGCCAAACGGTTTCGCGATGCAGGGTTTCCGGAAAGCGACATTCATGTTCTCGGTCCGAACGACCGGAAGAAGAACGTCGTCGTGCGTTTGCACGGATCGGGGAAGCACAAACCGGTGCTACTCATCGGGCATCTCGACGTCGTAGAGGCACGACGTGAAGACTGGACGACCGACCCTTTTCAGTTGGTCGAGAAGGATGGCTTCTACTATGGGCGGGGCACGACCGACATGAAAGATGGCGATGCCATCATGAGCTCTACGCTCATTCGTATGAAAAGGGAAGGCTACGTGCCGAGCCGGGACATCATCCTGGCAATGACCGCGGACGAAGAAGGCGGGACTTCGAATGGTGTGGATTGGCTCATCAAGAACCACCGCGACTTGATCGATGCGGAATTCGTGCTGAACCACGATGGCGGGGGAGTGTCGTTCGATCACGGCAAACCTGTCTTCATGGAAGTGGACGCCGCGGAAAAACTGTATGGCGACTTTGTGCTTACTGCAACGAACCCAGGCGGGCACAGTTCCCTGCCCGTGCCAGACAATGCGATCTATGAACTGGCGGTGGTGTTGACGCGGCTGTCGCAATTCCGGTTTCCGTTCGAGCTGAATAATGTCACCCGGGCCTACTACGAACAGCTGGCAAGGTCAGCAAAGGGGCAGCAAGCTGCAGACATAGAGGCCATCCTGAAGAATCCTGCGGACCCTGAAGCGGTGAGTCGGCTGTCAGAGGATCCATTTGACAACGCGACGATACGCACTACGTGTGTAGCGACGCGTCTCAGTGGAGGTCATGCAAATAATGCGCTGCCGCAGACGGCGCAGGCAAACGTGAATTGCCGCATTCTACCGGGACACTCACTGGAAGAAATCCGGCTCGAACTTGAAAAGCTGGTAGCGGATCAGAGGATCAAGGTGCAGTTCCGCGAGACCAGCGGCGTCCTGCTGGATCATGCGCCGGACCGGCGCAGCTATGAGCCTGCGGCGCCTCGAAAAGAGGTTTTTGGCCCACTCAACAAGATTGTGGGCGAGATGTGGCCGGGAATACCCGTGTTGCTTGCCATGACGCAGGGCGCTTCGGATGCCAGGTACACCAACGCGGCGGGTATGCCGACGTATGCGGTTTCCGGCGTAGCCTATGAACGCCAGGATATCCGAGCGCACGGGAAGGATGAGCGGGAGCCGGTGGTTTGGTTCCTTAGAGGAGTGGATTTTTACTATCGGTTCTTGAAGGCGGCGACGGCGGAATAGGGCGCTTGGCGGGTCGTAGGCCCGATTCCATCAAAAGGCCTTAGGAGGAAGCGGCCAGCGTTGCAAATCCCGTTGTGCTGTTTTCAACAGTTCGTTCTCGTAGTACTTCTTCTCGCTGCCGCGCCGTTTGGCATTCCGGGGACGGCATTCTGGATTTATGTCTGTGCGTCGCTGCTTTTCATCGTCGGCCTCATGAAGATTTTCAATGAACTGCCGCGGGAACATGGCGTCGACAAGATCATGCCGTTTGGCCGACTGTTTTTTGCGATTCCGATGGCGGTTTTCGGTTCCGAGCATTTCACCGCCACGGCGGGCATTGCGACCCTCGTTCCACGCTGGATTCCCGCGCATACATTTTGGGTCTATCTGGTAGGCCTCGCTTTTCTTTGCGCGGCGCTCAGTATTGCCGTTCTCGTCCAGGCACGGCTGGCAGCTGCTCTGGTCGGAATGACGCTGCTGATCTTCGTATTCGTCATGGACATGCCAGCGGCCGTTGCGAACCCACACAACAGATTTTTTTGGGCCCTGGCCCTGAGACAACTCGCCTTCAGCGGCGGCGCTTTCGCGTTCGCGATGTCGCCCCGGAGCACTCGGCCGAGACAGCCATCGCCCGCACAGCCTACCGCGGCACGGGTTGCCATTCCGCGCCTCTTCGTCGGAGTTCCTTCGCTATTCTATGGGGTGGAGCATCTGCTGCACCCGGCATTCGTGCCCGGCATTCCGCTGAAAAAGCTCACTCCCGAGTGGATTCCCGGGCGAATTTTCTTGAGTTGTTTTGTTGGCATGATTCTAATTCTCGCAGGCGTCTGCTTGCTCGTGAATAGGAAAACGCGTATGGCAGCCACGTCTCTAGGGCTCACGATTCTGCTGACGGTGTTGTGGATTTACCTGCCGATGCTCCTTGCAGCGCCAACAGACGTGGTTGCGCTGAACTATTTCTTCGACACGCTGCTGTTCTCCGGAGCCATCCTGCTCTTGGCGAACGCGACGGACAAGGAACCACCTGTGGCGCGGACTTATGCGAATCAAAACGCGCACGGCGTGAGGCAAAACTGAGGAGTAAACCGCTGTGTTGGCGGAGAGTCGTGATCCCATCGACCCGCATAGCTTGTAAGCCCGGCGATCGGCTGATTCGGTGCACCGCATGGCATCGGACTTGGAGGGGGCAAATGGTACATGGCCACGGAGTGAGGCTCGAAGGAAAAGTTGCAGTCATAACTGGCGGGACGAGTGGCATCGGTGCCCGCACCGCGGAGGTTTTCGTCGCCGAAGGTGCTCACGTCGTGATTGCCGCCCGCCGCCAAGACAAGGGGCAGGAACTCGCACAAACGCTTGGCGATGCCGCGAGCTTCATACGCACGGACGTCACCGTCGAGGCTGATGTGAGGGCCATGATCGACCATGCCGTGGACCGTTTTGGCCGTCTCGATTGCCTCGTGAACAACGCCGGGACACCCTCGCAATTCGATGCTATTGCCGATGTTGACCTGGCGAAGTTCGATGCGGTGATCGCCGTGCACTTGCGTGCTGTCCTCGCCGGGATGAAATACGCGGTTCCAGTCATGGCGGCCCAACGAACGGGCAGCATCATCAACATCGCGAGCGTCAACGGAACGCGGGCAGGTCTGGGAGGGCACTATTATTCGGCTGCGAAGGCGGCCGCCATTCACCTGACCCGTTGTGCAGCGGTCGAACTGGGCGAAAAAGGAATTCGCGTGAACAGCCTTTCGCCCGGACTGACTGCCACTGGCGCCTTCGGCAAGGCTGTGGGCATGCAACCCGATGAAGCGGACGAGAACCCCGAATATGCCGAGGCTGCCATTGGTTCCGTCCTTCCCCGATGGCAACCGTTGCCCTTTGTCGGACGCGCCGATGATATCGCGCAAGCGGCACTGTTCCTGGCTAGCGATGCTTCGCGTTTGGTAACGGGGCACAACCTAGTGGTGGACGGCGGCATCAGCGCAGGCTGGCCAATTGCCGCTGTCCGCCCGGACCGCGAGCTGTTTTTTCGCACATTCCAGGCGAGGCGGTCGACCAACCACGAGCATGTCGGAAGTTGATCTCCCGCTGTGCGTTGGATCTTGCTCTTCAAAGTCAGACCGTGTGCGACAGGTTGGTCCGCGCGGCGTATCATTTCCATGGTGAGCCACTGAGTGCAGCACGTCCGAGGTCTTCTGTGCACTCGAATACTGGGATCCACGTTGCTGAATCTGTCCCAAAGCTGAGGAACAAGAAGACGAACATGACGGGTCGCTGCTAGAGTGGGACGGCCACTCCGCCCGCGTCTTGATCAACTTCGCGGCCGCGGCGGCCGGGCGGTCCGTCGGACGCACCAGCCAGATAGGGCCCACGGACGTACTTGATCTACCACGAGTACGCTCATGACGAGGGCACTCATTCGCGAGCTCATCACCTTTCTGCGGAACGAGATCGGGCCCAGCTAACCGCCTAACGCGAGCAGCTCAAGCGCGACGCTCCTCGTCGCCGATGCCAAGGTCTCTGAAGGAGGTCGGACGTGTCTTCGACAACGTGTTCCGCCGTGGTTGCATTGACCTTCTGCGCGTGTTTGGCGGCGGGTGCTCCGGCGCTGGGGCAAGGGACCGGCGTGAGTGATGGGTTTGCCACCACCAAGTTGGGCGTCCGGATCCACTACTTGCAAGCGGGACGCAGGACGGAGGCGCCAGCCCTCATCTTGATCCCTGGCTGGCGGTTGCCAGCATGGTTGTGGCGCGAGCAATTGCAGCGGTTTTCGAGCGTCACGCGGGTGTTCGCCATTGATCCCCGTTCGCAGGGGGAGTCTTCAAGTACCGCGGACGACAACACCCCCGAAACTCGGGCGAGCGACTTGCATGACGCACTCGAAAGCCTGGGCGTGGCGCGCTATGTCCTGGTCGGCTGGTCCCAAGGCGCGCAAGACGTGGCCGCATACGTCAAGCAGTTCGGTACAGATTCAATCGCCGGCATCGTCTTCGTTGACAGCCCTGTCTCGGCCGGCGCGGCAGAGGTGGTACTTCGCCCGCCGTTCGCGCAGGCGATCCTCTCCCAGATCACCGTGTACGCCGCGCATCCCAAGGAGTTCACGGAGGGGATGGTCGGTTCGCTGTTCCTGAAGCCGCACCCGGAACTCGATGTTCAAGCGGTGGTAACGTCGGCGCTGCGCACGCCCACTAACACCGGCATCGCTATGCTCGTCACAGACCTATTTGGCGTCGATCGAAGACCAGCGTTACCCACCATCAACAAGCCCACCCTCGTTATCGCGTCGGCGGCGTCTCCGCTGCTCGCGGCTCAGCGGGAGATGGCCTCCGCCGTGCCCGGCGCGAAGCTCATCGTGGTCGCGGGCGCCGGACACGCCGTGTTCATAGACCAACCAGGACAGTTCGACGAGGCATTAGAGGCCTTCATGAGGACCTTGGTCAGACAGCAGTGACTGAGGGAAGAAAGGGCGGCGGCTTCCCACAACAGGATACTCATGCGCTCACCGTCCGTACGCAGCAGTGCCACACACCTTGGAGGCGCCATGAATCGTCGGCAGTTCGGGGCAGCGGTCGCAGGTGTCGGGTTCGCGGGAGTGATTCGCAACCTCCGTGTGCCGGCGCAGCCCCTGGCCTCCGGAACGCGAGAATCGAGGAGCGGCCCGATGGGAGAACGACAGTTTCCGAAGAACGTCGCCGGCATTCGCATCGTTGATTCGCGAATCGCGCGCGAGGCTGCCGAGCTCGCGCGGGAGTCATCGCCCCCGTACCTGTTCAACCACGCGGCACGCACCTACGTACTTGGCGCCTTAATTGGGAGGGCACGCGGGCAGGCCTTCGACGAAGAACTGTTCTATTTGAGCTGTATGCTCCACGACCTGGGCTTGACCGAGCGTTTTGCCGGCGAGCTGCCCTTCGAGATCGAAGGGGCCATCGCGGCAGAGACTTTCCTCCGGGGGCGCGGGCTCGCGCAGGAGCGGGCGGCTGTCGTATGGGATGGCATCGCCATGCATCCTTTGCCCATCGCCGAGTACAAGCGGCCCGAAATCGCCCTCGTGGCCGCCGGAGCCGGGGCTGATGTGGTCGGGGCCGGACTGGAGCGCATCAACGAGGCTCAGCGAGCGCACGTGGCGCAGGCCTTTCCTCGTCTGGGGTTCAAGCGTGCGTTCGTGGCGACATGCGCGGCGGTGGTGGCTCGTTATCCCGGCGGAGCAGGTCGCAGCTTCATGCGCGATATTGGGGAACGCGCAGTACCGGGATACCATCCCGGCAACATCTGTGACGCCATCGAGCGGGCGCCGTTCGCCGAGTGAAGGCGGAATCAGCACATAATGGAAGCGGAACCATGAATGAAACGTGTATCCACGGCTATCACCCGCGGGAGAACGAGCGCTTACAGGATCAGGCCGGAACGCTCGTCGCATTGTTACACTCCGATACCGCGTACTCAAGCGGGAGCGTGGTGCTCGAGGTTGGGTGCAGCGTTGGCCCTCAGACGATCGGATCGCTGAAGTTGTTGAAGACTTGCTGACGTCGAGCCCGGTGACGCTCCAGCGGCCAGACCTGGCGATCTCGATCGCCAGGAATTCCGGCCCTGAAGCGACTTCGAGTACTCGACCACCCAACGGGACCTTGTCCAACACCGCGTGGGCAACTGCAATGAATCGTGCCAGATCACGGCCGGTATTCCTGGCGTACCACCTAGCGATCGGACCTTCCATCGCCAAGCCTTTGTAGGCCTTGTGTGGAGTCGCCATTCCTTTCTCCTCAAGTGGTCTCGATAGTCCGTTGAGTGCGTCTTGGCTTGACGTGAACAGTCACGACGCCCGGTCGCCGAGGCGGACACGCTCGCTCCAATCAATATGGTAGCCGAACAACCAATTCTGAGATTGACGAGCGAAGAGCTTCAAGAAAAAGGGCATGAGCAGGTCCCGGATCACCCGACCCGCGGGTCCGGGCGCTTTGGAGCTCGAGGACCGCGCCCCGAACGCCACGACGCGCTCGACACGCGGGCGACGCAGGCGCTCGAACGCTGTGAAGGCCACGGCCGGCTCCGGGAGGTCACGTAGGCATTTGGCCAGAACCAGTGCATCCTCCAACGCCATCGACGCGCCTTGCCCGGAACTCGGCGAGGCGGCGTGAGCGGCGTCGCCGATGATGATCATCGCGCCGCGGTACCACCTCGGCACCCTCGGGAGGTCATATTGACCCGTGCCGCCAACCACCTCCGTCGTGCTCCGGATAATCTCGACTGACGGTCCTGCATCATCAGCGAACAGGTCG
>Ga0137371_10003056_pt1 | contig 13296 bp, 10 predicted proteins | sample SagtaG_7_FD_104919 | JGI IMG/M metagenome (GOLD analysis project Ga0137371, IMG submission 104919) | Vadose zone soil microbial communities from Sagehorn Ranch, Mendocino, California, USA - Sage1_R_40_16 metaG | ecosystem: Environmental > Terrestrial > Soil > Vadose zone | place: USA... | reverse complement strand
GTTGGGGGCTGATGAGTGCCGGAATAGAATTGTATTGTTTGAACGAGATGGTTGGACGAGGATGCTCGACGAGGCTGTCAAGGAGAACGATGCAGCAGATTTCTTAGACGCGGTGCGCTTTGCAGCACTACGCATGACCGAGTCCCTAGCAGCTGTTCGCAATGCGGATATCAAAGATGACCTGTTAGACCTTAGGACTCGAGCGCTCTACATGGCGTGGGACACTGCGAGGGTAGTCTATCTCCTCAACAGGAAATACGTGCTCACTACGAGCTGGTACTGGAGGCAGCTGTTCGAGTGTCCTGAACAGCCACGAGAGCTCAGACGACTCGTCGAGATTGTTGCGGGATTCGTAAACTCGAGCCGGCAGGAGCTGGTTGACGCGGCGGAGAGGCTGTGGAAGGAGACTATGTTACCTGTTATCCGACGTGGTGTCTCAATCGAGTCGTCAGAGATTCTCGTCTAACATGATAAGACGCTTGGCTTACCACTTGACGACCTCGGAGGATTAACATGACCATGGGCAAGTTTCCAACTCCAAGCCGTTTCCAAGGCACTTTGCAGGGGACTATCAGAAGACAGGCAACTCTACGTGGCTGCGAAGTGTAGTAGTACAAGATCTCCCCACTCATCCCCCCCAGCGATCGTGTAGATTCCAGGCGCGAACGTGGTGAAGGCCCCGGAGTTTAGAAACGGACTGATTATCCAATAGCCGCTCAGGGTCTTTTCCAACTTCATCGGCTCGGTGAAGCATGGACCCGCATTGCAGGGTCCGTAACCTGTGGCGTTATCGCCGTTTGCCGCAAAGATATACCATTTCATTGGGCCGTGAAACAGAGGACAAAAGTATGGTCCAGGATTGTAAAAGCCCAACTGTCCATACCATAGATTATCCGCCGTGTGGTATCCGCTGAAAAGCGCGAAACCCACGGGTCCCGCCTTTCCGATAGCCTAGCAGGTGAAGAAGCTGACCGCCAGATGGATCTAAGCGCACACCAGCGCTAACTGCACCTCCGGATTTACAATCTGACAATTGTAGGGATATGCCATCAGATCCGCGCTTTGTGGTAGCCCGGGCATTTCTTCGGCAATGGCCCTGGATTCCAAGTGCGAAATTCTTCTACGTTCGGTAGTTGCAAAAAGAGGGGTAGCAGCCCTCAACTCCTAAGGCCCACTCCCCCCAAGGGGTTGAATGCGGGTGGGCCCACTTCTATCGATTCAAATTAAAAAAAGGGATTTCAAAGTTCTCCGCGGGTAGCGAATCCTCTCGGCGGTGCCGCACACACATGGAGCTCGAACCCTGTTTTCGGGGTGTTTCAGGATAGCTTTCCATTGTTCTGGGTTGCTACGACTGTCAGTCGGCTCATGAGCTCTCTCATGAGCGCAGGATCCTCAATTGCCTTTCTGGCGACCTTTCTTTCATTTACAAGCTCTGTCATATCTGAGCTTACAAAGACGCGCAGAGGTAGCAAGGCCCGCACTCGTGTACCTATTTGAGGAGGAAATTATACCTAGGGTTCCGCGCCCGCCAAAGATGCGGTCACCCAATGACAGAACCTTCCCTTAACAATATTCTGGAAGAAATCGCCGCCGACTTAAGACGGAGTCTACCCAAAGGGTTGAGCAAACAACGGTCAGCTGATCGTAACGCTGTCGAATTGTCCTTCATCACTTCCCGAAGCGATCCACGGTGTTGCCAGGGCGACGCTCGCCGCACCGAAAGTGCTGAATGAGGAGTTTGTCGCATCAATGTAGGTGGTCCCGTCGACTTGCACCTTGATCTCGTTGCCTAGGAACGTGGTTGTGAAGGTGTGCCAGTCAGTGATCTTTAGTTGGGTTTGCTGTGTGGAAGTGAAGTATAGCGTTGAACCATTCTGTGTGTAGTCAAGCTCGATGTATCCATCTGGTCGAAGGTAGACTGCTATTCGGTTGTTCTCATCTATGTACTTGGCGTATGTCCATGCTACGTTCCACAAGTTCGGACCCGAAGTAATGGTACGCATTCTCACTGTCACCACGCGATTTGATGGATAGGATACGGTCGACTTCAACCTGGGATAGGTACCGGAACCGTCGATGACACCGTTCTTTTGAGTCCAAGTCCCGGAGATAGTGGTCCAGTCAGAACTTGAAGGATTGTTGCTAAGAGTGGTTGGAGCGATGGTGATAGTTGCGTTTGTATTGTGCGAGAGACTTCCGCTGGTTCCTTTTATTGTGAGGTTGTAAGTTCCGGTTGAGCCGTTGCAGGTTAGAGTCGAAGTTGCTGAGCTGGTCAAGGAAACACTGGTTGGATTCAGGTTGCATGTGAGACCAGTCGCTGGCGAGATCGAAGATGTTAGGGCTACTGTGCCAGTGAAGCTTGCCACGCTACTGAGGTTGATTGTCGTGACGGCACTTGTGCCCATACTTGTGGTCGACGATATCGGGCTAGAGCCGATGATGAAGTCTGCGGGTTGGGCGTTGTTCACTTGTTTGATTGTGACCCAGTCGAAATTAGTCACGGTGCCCCAGCCTGGCATCATCATGACTTGTGTTAGGGCAGTGTTAGTTCCGCTGGTCTCTGCGTAGGTCGCGATGATCTTGCCGTCCGCAAGAGCCGTGAGCACTCCGTTGCGCATGTCGAGCGTCAAGTCATGCCATGCGCCGAGCTGTGGTACATACCCGGGAACTGCTTGGAGAGTGACTCCGTCGCGGAAGAGATAGTAGTATTTGTTATAGCCGTCGAGATCGAATTGGTAATTGTGACTTGCGGTAGTAAGGGACAACCAAGTGGCCCCATTGGTGTTAGTATAACCAAGTAGTTGTGTTGTGTACTGTCCTCTGATCGTGACCGTCCAGCTTGTCATGCCCGCGGGGATATTGTTCCGACACATTTCTCCCACGTTGGTGCCATCGTTGGTCAGTGCGAGTATGCTGTTTCCTACGCTGACTTGGCCGGACTGAGTTCCGCACACCGTCCAACCAGCGCTAACCATGTTGCTGACTGATGAGTAGGTGAAGTCGTCCCGGAAAGAGTAGAGGGCTGTAACGGTAATTGTTACAGTAGTGGTATGGGTTAGCGAACCTGAGTTCCCCGTAATAGTGACAGTGTACGAGGTCTGGGGACTTCCACCATTGCAGCTGAGTGTTTGGCTACCAGATCCTCCCGTAATGCTCGTGTTGCTGAACGAGCATGAAAGGCCCGTCGGGGATGATGATGCTGAAAGTGTTACTGTTCCGGTGAAACCATGGCTTGGAGTCACTGTGATCGTCGAGGAGCCGGTTGCTCCGGGAATTACTGGTACTGAGGCCGGACTGGCAGAGATTGTGAAGTCCTGAATTGTGAATGGTGACAGCGTATAGCTCCATAGAGATCCGCTTGTTCCGGTAACATTGAGTGTGTAAAGGCCCGCTGGTGCCGTGCAGGAGATCGATGCGGAAGCTTGCGTCGTGGTGGAGGTTAATGTTACGGACGAGGGATTAGGAGCAGTACACGTGAGACTTGAGGGGCTACGTTCAGAAATGGAAACAGGTCCTGTAAACCCGTAAAGGCTCGACACTGTTACGGTGAATCCGGCCGATTGGCCTGCTGTGGTGATTATGGGACGTGGGGAGGTTGATAGCTTGATTGCGGGCGGAGGATTGATCACTGTTATGCTATTGGTTTGTGTTCTTGCTCCGCTGACTCCGCTCACTGTTATTGTCGTGGGGTCGAACTGGGCAGTACTAGTGTGAGATATTGTAAGTACAGAAGTCCCTGATCCGCCCGATATTGTGTTCGTTGTAAGACCGGCCGTGTATCCTCCCGACGCACTGACGGATAGAGCGACGGTCCCGGTGAAGCCGTCAATTGGAGTCACGGTAATCGTGGTTGTTGCTGATTGGCCGATCGAGAGCTTCATGGATTGAACGTCAGTCGTTATTTGGAAGTCCTGCACAGTAACAGTTACAGGCACGGTGGAGGATATTCCTCCGGTACTGGAACCAGTTACGGTTACAGTGTAAATGCCCGGAGGTGTGGACGCCGTCGTTGAAATGGTAAGGCCGCGACTGTCCGAGCCTCCAGGGGTTAGCTGGACAGAAGTGTAGGTGACTCGTATTGGGAGCCAATCCACGTATCCCTCTGTGGTTGTGCCTGTCGAACTTTCTTCGTATGTTAGGCTGAACTGGGTTGATGTGACCTGTGAAATCTGTGGCGAGATGTCAACCCACGATTGGGTATACCATGAAACCGGCTGTGGACCTATGTTTCCACCCGTATTGAGATGAATGTTATTTGGTACGGTGAAGCTTGTGTTTTGTGGACCTACTAGCACACTGACTATTGGTGTGGGATTGGGATTGCCGCAACAGGTGGATTCGAAGTGAACAGGACCGACTTCGAGCTTGCTGATTCCAGCCGTGGAAGGGAGAGTGTACCCGTACGTATAGTAGGCAGGAACCACGGCACCGGAATCGAATGTGGCGGATTGAAATAACGCATGATAATCATCTTGGACATACGCCTTCTCAGGCCAAGAAACCGTGTGGGGAGAGTAAAGGTTCGAAGCAGAAGACGTGGTCGGACTGACAACTATCTGACTGGACACTACGTTAAAGGATGTGGTTGGTCCATTGGGTACACTCGGAGAAACAGAGGCAGAAAGCGCCACTCTCTCGTTGAAGTTTCCCACGCTACCAAGCGTGATCGTAGACGTGACAGAGGAACCCGTTCCGGCTACCCCTAGGCTTAGCCCGCTTGGACTAGCGGATATTTTGAACCCGTTCGTTATCCTAAAAGAGTAGGCCCCCCATCCCGTAACAGTCTCGATTTTGGCGAAGTATGTACCACCTGAGGATGATGTGAATTGGATTCCGCTCGTCGCCCCGACTCCTTGATCTACTGTTTGTATCACGGTCCTGCCGTCGGTTTCGAAGACCGTTAGCTTGAAGTCTGCACTCGCAGGGGGGGTTTCAACAAATGCGGCCGTCTCACCGGCGGCTACAAGAAAATTGTATACGTCTGCTGTGTCTATTCCATATAGCATCCCTGTGTAAGATGAGTGGCTTACGGAACCTATGCCGCCCGCGTTAGGAAGGGAATCCGCAGCGTCACCGCCAAAGCCTGCATCGTTCTCGTACACGTATTTGAAAGAGTAAGATTGATCCTGGCTATCATCAACGTAACAGACAATCGTAAACGGGGGAAAGTTACCCTGGGTGCATTCACCTTGTTCCGCATGAGTCGAAACAGAAACAGTGTATACATCGGGTTTGAGGAGATTCGGGACGATATTGAGTTCGATCGCTTTGTCCAAGGTAGTGGGATTAGACCCGCATTGCGTGACGGTACAACGGAGAGTTTGATCTGGGAAGTTGAATCCCCAGTCAGTCCATTGACCGACTATCGTATTCGGGTTCAAAGTTACGCCGTTGGTCACCTGAGGGTGCACTAGGTCGGGCAGACCGGGATAAGGTACAACAAAACCAGCGAACCATGACGCAAGCTCTCCCAAGGCGCCCGAAGAATCGGTTGCTCCGGAAGAGGAGGGCGTATACCAAAATGTGGTGGAGACAGGTGCATTTCCGTTACTCGGTTGGGGCGAGAAAATGTTTCCGGAGCTGTCCTTGATAGTTACCGTTATCGAGAGTGTTCGAAGGTTGAAGTTTGGATTGGTTGAAGTTTCGACAGATTTTCGCGCATCGGGACTGATCCTAGCCATCAGCCCGATGTAGATGCTAGGCTTGGTGTCTCCATACGCAGTCGTGCCTCCGTCGTAGAACCCCTTGGCTTGATCTATCTTGGCCTCGGATGCCACATTCCCGCGATTGAAGGCGAAAGCATTGTTCACTACCGGTGAAACCTTGCAGTCTGTGGTCACGCAACTCGTAGCGGAAAGAGGCATGGCATGAACTGGAGGCAGATGATTCGGCAGGCCAACTGCGAGAAGTATGACAGTTACTGCTAGAATGAGTAGCCGTTTTTTCTTAAAAAACTTTTTCAGAATACACACTCGGCTTTTGCTTCGGGGATCGCTGTGAAGGCTGTGGCCGCAACCAACACCAGGGCGAGAACGACACTAGGAGTCTACGCAGAGAAAATCAAATCAACCCGCGTGCTGTTTGCTCACTACTTAATGGTATGCATTGGTCAGTGCTCACAGCGAAATGTTGGTTCGCTATCTTTGCTCCCGAATACGAGAGGCGGTTAGTGCGGTCAAACAAGTTGACAACCAGAAGCCTCGGACTGTCTTTGAGTACTTCTAGGTTCCAACGTTGAGTAACGCACTAGGGAAAGGCTTTCACTGCGACGCCAAAAAACGACACCCTCATATGTACTAGTAAACCGGCCGTTGTGAATGTCAGATTAATGTAGGCTCCAGCGGTATTCGAAGGACCACTGAAAGGAACATACTGAATAGTGGACGCGGTGCCACCTTCTGGAACATTTATGGTTCCTGTACTGACTAGGGTAGTACGTGTGACCACTTGGACTTTCGTAAGGTTCTGCATCTCGGCTTGGAGCTGAGTGATTTCGGTCTGAAGCTGATTGAGTTCTGTGTTTAGCTGAGAGTTTTGCGTTTGCGTTTGCAGGTTCAGAGATTGGAGTTGCGCAATTTGGTTATTCAAGCTGGCGATCTCGCCGTCTAGGTTTGAAACTTGGCTGGTTGAGTTGTTAAGCTGGCCAGTCAGGCTTGAAACCTTATTGTTTAGGCTCGCCATCTGTTGCTGAGAGTAGTAGGCACTACCTCCGAGAGAAGCCGTAGCCACTAGAAAGACGCTAGAGCAGCCTTGTAAACAACCAAACTTGCCATAGCTTTCGGTATCCCTAAACTCGCCTATAAACCGAATCGAAGAGTTAACAGAACCTTGACGAGCTTTGCTTATTAGTTCGAGTCCGAGTCCTACGATTTTTTGCAGAGATGATCCATGGTGGATGAGAACGAAGTCTGTCTTGGTGGATTCTATGGTCCAATGCAACCCTCATTGGGCAAGCTTGCAGTCGGAGCAGGACTCTACGCAACCAACAGACGATTGTTCATATTTCGAAAAGATTGGTCATAGCGTTCAACAAGATAGCTGGCCGCAAGGGCTTCATCCCAGCCAATTTGACGCCGGAACAGAATCAGGCAATAGTTAACCAACTGTCAACTGAATCCTCCTATCAGACGGTTCTTAGGAAGGGGGAAATTTCGACTCTTGAAATGAAAGAGCCTCCCGGTGTGTTCCGAACAGGACACTTGAACATTCTACGAACATCTGGAGAGAGTCTGAAGATAGGAATTGGAAAGAAAAAGAGTACGAATACATTCTAGGTCTTCTTCAATCGTTCAGTCCCCAAGCGATTAGGAAAGTCTAGTTTACACTCGGACCGCGCCGGGTGCTGGACGTGGCCGAAGATGTCGACAGCGAGAATTGTATCAAAAGCCAGCATCTGACTTGCCAAGTAATCCTGCGGGGCGATGATGCCCAGCATCACTATCGGCACTTAACCAGTTTCTTTGAGCTTGAGGGACGCTTGGACATATTCGCGACCAGACCCAAACCAACTCAAAAGTTAACTCCAACAATTGTGTAGGAGAAGGGTTGGTCTCGCAGACAATGTCCGTCTTAACATGTTCTAGATGTGGTGCAAGCAACGCCCCACCTGCGCGTTACTGCAGTACCTGCGGCACACCACTATCAACTGGCCCAGCTCCCACACTCCCCCCGATGGGTTATACTCCGCCTCCCGCCCAACAGTACTATCCGTACCAGTATCCCGCGAACTACTGGGAGGTCGTGCGGACAAACAAGATAAACAACAGTCTCACAGGGCTGCTCCTCCTCGTCATCGGCGCTTTGATCGCCTGGATTCCCTTCGCAGGGTTCATCGGCGGAATTGTAGGCTTTATCGGCGGAATCCTCGTCTTGGTCGGACGCGAACCGTTCGGAACAGACCACGTCCGCAATACTACACTAGCTCTCATATTCTTCATCGTCGGGATCGCGGTCACGATATTCGGATTCTTCTACGCCTTGGCCTACGGTGCCTCATCGAGGCTTGGCGCCTCAGTCGTGGGCCTGTTCGGCATCGTATTTTTGATCGGCGGCGCAATCTTCGGGCTCTCAGAAGTCCTCCTCACATACTCCCTCCAGAGAAGCAATGGCCACACGCTACTCTGGACAGCCTACGGAACATCGATATTCCTGGGCCTAGTCAACATATTCATCCTCCCATTCGGCACCGGCGGATTCTGGACATTATACTTCGGCACCGGAGTAGCCCTCTTCACAGGCTTCCTCGCCGCCATACCAGCCGCACTCTACGGGACGGCATTCTACCTAGCACGAGAAAGAATCGTTCGTCACGAAATACCGCCACCAATGACACAACAGCCAGGAAAACCACCCTGGTAGAGAATTTTCTCAAAAGAAAGCCGTGTAGTTGCGTTACCGTGCTCGCTTGTGTCTATGATTCCTGACAGAGAGGCAGGTGGCTGGGGAAAGACTGGCCTTAACCGGTTTCTCTGAACTTGACTGGCGCTTCGACGTACTTCGCCAGTTCTCTCTTGAGCTTTCCGGAGATCTTGGCCGCTGATCTGGTTTTGTAGTCGTAGGCTACCTGTGTAGTCCTCCCGACTGCGTACTGGACCCCTCTGAGTCCGCGGATGGAGTAGTCGAGGTCCCATGATCGAACTCCTATCCGGCTCACCCATACTGAGACATTTATTCGGCGTTCGTCTCTGATTGGTTTCTTGAACTCGCAGCGCGCGGAAGCGATGATAAAGCCGGAACGGAATCCTTCTCTTACCTGTCCGAGGGTTCTGGCAAGCTCGACACGGACGGTCTCCATGTACTGGAGATAGGTCGCGTTGTTCACATGTCCCATTACGTCAATGTCCCGGAACTGGACCGGCAGATCAATGCTAAACTTCAACGGCAATCCTTCCCTGCCTGGAGGGCAACCTCGGACCCTGTCAACGTGAGTTCGTCAAAACAGCTGCAACACGCCGTGCTTATTGGCTAATGGTGCCCCAAAAAAGGGGGTATTCGCAGGGATGGCGTGGGTATGGTCTCGTGGGACTGGAGTAGTGGCTCAGCTGATCGAGAAGGTTGCCTGGACCGTTGCCGTGACGGTTAGTGACTGAGGCGGCAGAATGGGAGTGGTGACGCTAGCGGCGAGGGTAGTTACCCCGAAGTAGATTGGTTGTTGATAGACGGGGTTTGTCGTCACGGAGACTACGCCGGTGATATTGACCTCGAGAGCTGAGGCGATCGTGTGGGCTCGTTGTGACGCGTCCAGTGTTGCATCTCGGAGGGCCGTCAGTTGGGCTTGCTGAAGCGCGTCGCTCGAGGCTGTGAATTCGATTCCGTAATTCTGGTTCGCTCCGTTAGCGGTCGCGGTATCGATGACATGACCGATCTTTGTTCCGAGCTGTTGTATAGTCTGTCCTGACGCGACTACTGTAACCCGGAATTCGTTGGTCACCTGGTAGCCGGTCAGGGTAGAGACTCCGTTAGACCAGGAGTATTGTGGTGAAAGGTAGTAGTAGCTTGTCTGGATGTTGCTGATGTCTATTCCTATGCCGTTTAGGGCAGTAATCACAGCGTTGCTTGTGTCTGCGTTGTTCTGAGTGGCAGTCTGGGCAGAGGTAGCCTGCGTGATGACTCCAATTGTAACGATGCCACGGTCAGGTTGGACCCCGACTTGGCCTGTCCCTTGTACAGAGATAGTGCCCGGCGTGTTTGTCGTGCTGGTAGTGGTCGTAGTAGTAGTGTTGCTTTTCGCCTGGCCTATGCCAGTGGTGAGGGTCTGTGTGACAACTAGTACGATGATGATCGAGATGGATAGTGCGAGGAGAGCTGTTTTTCGATTCGTGTTCTCACCCCCAGGTGTCTTGATTCTCATCTGCGCCTAGGTCCGTTGAGGTGTGAGAGCCATTCTGAGAAGTCGGATCTCCGACGGGAATCTGTGTCCCGCAATCGCCACAGTAGAGCGATGCGGCAGGCATCTGTTCACCGCACCGTGGACAGACCGATTTGGTCTCCCTCAGAGTCGTTCCACATACTCCACAGAACGCTGCTTCAGGCGGCATCTGACCACCGCAATGTGGACAAGAGCTGGCCCTTCCTGGTTCACTGGTGACGTCTTTCCGTCCAGTTCTCAGTCTCCCACTTGATACGAAGAGCAAACCTCCAACAACCGCCCCTAGAAGTCCCCATATTATCGAGAACCACCATTGTGCGAACCATTGCGAGTTCTTGGCCTGAAGCTGGGCGTTCTGAGTGGTGAGATCGCCGACTTCACCGTTTAGATGATCTATCTGATTTTGAAGAGAAGAGATCTGCCCCAGTGTGATCGTGAAGTTGGTGATCTGGACCAGCCCTCCTGATGAAATTGAGAGTGTGACTGGTGTAGATGTGAGCGATGAAGATGTGATAGATGTAATAGGTACCAGGGGAAGGAGCGCGGTCTGAACTGGATCTTTGAGCGTCGCCACCGCCAAGTTTACAGGGTCGGTTGCTGATGCGATGAGTAACATGTTTGCCGGGACAAAGCTGAGCTTGAACATTGCAATGATCGTGTCGTCTACGATCCAGATCGTCCTGTTAGACTGCAGATCGATCTGAATCGAGTAGTGATGAAAAACTCCATCCTCAGCTGCGTATCCTGGAAACTCCTGCTGAAACAGAGTCGTGCTATTTCCTCCAGAAGCATTGGTGACTTGTTGCGCTTGGAGGAGGAGGCTTCTTCTGGGCGACCCGTTCGCATACGATCCCTCAATGTTCACAACGCTGAGTGTCTTCGTGTTGTTTGGGTAGACTGGGGTTCGGTTTTGGGCGTACCAGTTGTTGTAGTTGGAGTTTGTGAATCCTACAGATGCGGTGATCCGTGGGCCTGAAGAGCCTGGAACAGGGACACTGGTCGCGAACTGGAAGTCGTACTTGATCGTTTGAGCCTGCGCTACACCACTCTGATCCAGACGCCAGACAGCCGAGACCGTCTCTCCTTGAACGTCTGTCGAATTGATAATCGTCCGTGCGCTGGTGCTGTTCGAGCTCCAAGAGCTCATTTGGAAGTTTCGGGACGCATTGAGATTCGGCTGTGTAAGGTTCAGCGGCGTGGTCGTTAAGATCGCGTTCGCAGTGGAGATGCTTCCACTCTGGACTATCACGGTTGCCGCGTGTCCAGTAGACGGCCCTAGGTAGACGGGGTTGAACAGGACAATGACAGCGATGAGGCCTACTAATAGCCAACTTGAAGTTCGATCTCTCTCATTGGACATCAGACCAAAGAGAATGCGGCAGGTATCTCGTCGAGACGGGTGCATGCTGTTTTACGCGTCCGATAGACCAGTCTTGTCAAATTCGAATTTAACCAGATTCTTACACGATGTCGGAACTAGCTCCTCAAAACGGCTAATACTCACGACATGCCGTTAGTAATTGGAAGGAACCTCGTGGACATCTTCGAATCGTTGAGACCCTTCGTCTGGCCAAAATACCGGGAGGAAGGGCCACCGGAGTTTGTTCAGAACTACCTGCTAGGCCACGATCTTACAGGAGGAACAACGAAACTCGACCCCCCAGCCCGCTCCATTCTGGAAATGATGACCATCGGATACCGACCCGTCTCGTCACTGGCAATACTCGCCATTCTCAGCGACTCGCCCAACCTAGCCATGCACGGAATGCAACTCGCCAGAGAACTCGAACGACGCTTCAAGGTCCAAGAAGGCTGGTTCACACGGACCAGATACTACACCGACCGAGTAGGCAAACTCCTACCACTCCTTACCAAGATGCAGATGGTAGAGGAAGTCGTCCGGAAGGATTACAAGACAGGAAGAACCTCCGCCGCATACCGTATCAACCCTTCCCTGAGTCAGCCGATCAAGTCTCGTCTTCAAGCACTCTCCAAGGGCGAGCACGTATCCCTACTCTCCAACTATCCCACGGCAACACCAGAAACAGGCCAATCTCAAGAATGGAGGAAAGAGTGCATCAACTGCGGCATCATCACCAGTTCAGCGATCGCACGTTACTGCGAGGTGTGCGCACGACCCCTAAAGGTGAAATGCAATAATTGCGGCTCTTCGCTCGAGGCCATCTACAAGTTCTGCCTCAACTGTGGAGCTAAAGTAGCGTGAAACCATCAGGATTCTGTTGTAAGCGACTCTGTGGTAATAGTGCTTGGGTTCAAGCACGGACGTCATCAGAACCAGTCTAAGATACGTGCGAAACTCTCTTTTTGCCTCCTTCTGGCTCATAGTTCGGCCAATACTCTGTCTGGAATTTGTCAAAGAGACCTTTGGATTCTACGAGCAGAATCATGTAACCGGCCCGAACAGCTGACGTCCGGCTCTTCCATCGAAGAGACTTTTCCTGATTGCTTCAGCTTGCAGTCCAGGACCATTGGTTGCCGCAAACTGATAAGCCGCTTTGAGCGGAAGATCCCACTGAATCTTCTTCCTCGAGAAAGTTTATTCCTCAAAAACTATAGGCGTCGAACGCTCACTAATATTTGCAGGTCTTGTCTTGGAGAATAAGTTCAAGCATCCGGTTCATCACTTCCAGATCCAGGTCTCGAATATTCAGAAATCTGCAATGTTCTATGGCGAATTGTTGGGCCGCCTCGGCTTTGCCAAAGTCTTTGAAACGGAGGGAATGGTAGAATGGCAAATGGAGGGAACCAGAATAATCGTTGCCCAGTGTCCCAAGAGGTTCCTAGCCGATGGCTATCATCGCAAACGTGTCGGTCTCAACCACATAGCCTTTCGAGCTCCAAGCCGGGCAGCAGTCGACGAGCTTTATCGCAACTATCTTCTTCCCAAGAAGATTCCAGTTCTCTATGGTGGGGCTAAGGAGTGGAAAGACTATGATCCGGGCTACTACGCAGTCTACTTTGAGGACCCCGACCGGATAAAGCTCGAACTAGTCTACGTTCCAAACGATTTGTGAAACTATACCGCGATTCGAAGATTATCGGGTTTTTTGGTTTCTGCGGAGGGCTGCTGGCTACTTTTCGCCCGTTGCCAATTACCGCTTAGCTTGTGCACGGTTGTATGCCACAGCACTGCGAATAAGATCTTTCATCGCGGGCTCGTCAATCTTGTCATTCTCATGGAAATCGACTGCACGTGTCTTTTTGGCCTCGAGCCCAGCATTGAAAAGCTTGTGAGGATCTGGAAGACTTGCACCTTGGAAAAAATTCATTTTCACACTTCCCTTGAAAGCACCCAGCGCTAACACCAGTCCCTCGTGAGTGAAAACGGCGGTGTTCCACTTCCACTCCTCAGTGACTTCTGGATCAACATCATGGATCATCTTGCGAAGCTTGGTAAGCGTCTTGCC
>Ga0137371_10003051_pt1 | contig 13302 bp, 10 predicted proteins | sample SagtaG_7_FD_104919 | JGI IMG/M metagenome (GOLD analysis project Ga0137371, IMG submission 104919) | Vadose zone soil microbial communities from Sagehorn Ranch, Mendocino, California, USA - Sage1_R_40_16 metaG | ecosystem: Environmental > Terrestrial > Soil > Vadose zone | place: USA... | reverse complement strand
TCGGTGGCTTGGAAGCCTGATGGGTCTTACGCGTTGATCTCAGGGGATTTTGCTGTTCTTCTCAAGTACGATGGAACAACGCTCACCACGATCACAACCGGGATTTCCACAACGTACAATTTCTGGACTGTTTCGTGGAAGCCTGACGGGTCCTATGCGTTGGTAGGAGGCACGTCTGGTATTTTGTTCAAGTATGATGGTGTCAAGGTCACGATCATACCGAACTCGTCATCGACCATTCTCTCTATCAACTGGCAGCCGAGCGGTAGTTACGCGCTCTTGGTTGGAAAGGTCGGGCTCGTGCTGACGTACGATGGGACAACGGTGCGTTCGTTCTCGACTGGCACAACGTTCGATTTGGACGCGGCAGCGTGGAATCCGAATGGCCAGTACGCGCTTATCGGTGGCCTCAACCGGACTCTGTTGCAGTTTGACGGAACAACGGTCGCCTCGATCAACACCAGCATAATCTCTCCAAACAGCGCCATCCGGGCGATCTCGTTCAACCAGGCTGGGACCCTGGCGTTGCTGGCTGGGGATAGCGGGATGGTGCTCACATGGAACGGTTCGACGCTGACCATGCTTCCGACGTTGACTTCCAGCTGGCTCTACAGTATCAGCTGGTCCCCATCAGGCACAGCCTACATCATCGGAGGCTCTGGGACGGTACTGACCTATACTAATGGGACGCTGGCGAAGCTCGCGACATCGCCTGTCACCACGGCACAGTACCGAGGAATAGCCTGGAAACCCCAGTAAAGCCAGCGAACGAGATAGCGAAGTCCAGCAAACACTAGATCTTCCATTAGACAATCGCTCGGGCGCTCTTGCGTCGCGGGATGCTCTGCTCTTATCCCCCCGCTTCCTGGAGAGTTCTCTCGCTGTCTGGCAGGGATTCCAGGCGAGTCTCGGGATTCAGGGCTTGGATGACAGAGCGAATCTAGCGTGCGTCAAGAACGATTTCCTAGGCAATGTAGGGACAGGGCACCAGAGTCGAAATCAGGGCTGAAAATAGGCGATCTCATGTCCACGCGATTCCTAGGCCACGAAGGGCGGGGCGCGGGAAAATCGACCACCCCCGGGGGTCGAGAAAAGAATGCTTATTTTCGAAAAGAGGATAGTTACAGAAAGAGAATGCTTGTGACGAGTTATGCTTTGGCGTAGACTCATCTGTGGAAATCGCCGGACCCCGATGTTCATAGGGGCTTCTAGGACAGTTCTGACTGGGATGCGGCGATACCTTCCGACGAGATTGACCGCATCATAGCCCATCTACCGTCAGAGCGCGTTGTAGCCGCTCCTCAGTTGCCTCCCACAGAGCTGTCTTGGATCGAAGAGAATCTCCACGGAAATGAGCCTGTCGGAAACTTCTCCGTAGGTGTAAGAAAAGGGAAGCCCAATTTGTCGGTTGGGCCGGTTTCGTTGCCTAGGTGAAGATGAACGTTCCCGAATAGGTGCCGCTGACATTCACGATGCCCGCGATGGTTCCCTGCCCGTGTAGGTTCGACAGACCGCCGTTGCCGGTAAGGATTGTAAACTGTCCTTTGAAGGCAGTGAACCCGTTGATCTCGGCAGAGAAGCTCATCTGGAAACTTCCCGCCACTCCGTTGGCCGTGCCGGTAAAAGTTTGCATCCCATGGAATACTCCACTCCCGGTGGACAGATCTATCACCACCAGGGCTGTGCCAAGCGTTGTTCCCACTAAGAAGCCTGTAAGGCTAAGAGTAAAGGTCTCGTGGACAATTGCAATCCCGTCAACAAGACTTGTCACCGCGCTAGTAACTGTCGTCGAGAATGGACCACTACCGCTAACAATCTGCGTCGCATGGACCGTGGGGAGAACGAGTAGAGGTACTAGGAGGAAGAATACGGCTCCAAACTTTTTCACTTTCCCTTTCACCTACCTTGTTCTGAGTTCGGTTGTCTTATGGCCCGCTTCTTCGGTGCTGCACCAACCATTCGCGGCGCCCGAAAAATGGGCGGATGATAGATGACGGACAGCTTGGGACCGTCCAAGGTGAGATTTCTTAAGACTTTTGGAGCTACTCATGCTCTTGACCAGGTTTGTATAGGAAGCGAAATAGGCCCTGATAGTTTGCACCTGTAAGGATTCTCCGAAAAGGTAAGAAGTTGCTTGGAGGTGTAGAAAAGGCCTGAGTCCTTCGTAGGGCATTTTCACAGAAGGATGGGTTTTCCGTATTTGGCCAGCAGGGTCTGTTTTGCGATCCCGTCATCATTTCGGGCTGCCCTAGATTCGGTAGCTTTACTTGTAGACGATTCTTGTATACATTTCAGGGGAGCTTGGCTTGGCAGTAGTCTCGTTTCGAGTGCCGGACACTCTCCGACATGAGATGGAACAGGTAGGTATAGACTTGCCAGATGTTCTTCGGAAGATAGTTGAGGAAAGGATTCTTCTCGAGAAGCGTAGACGAGCGGCGGCCATAATGGACGCGTCGAGGAGGAAGACGGCTGGAGTGCGCTTGGATAGTACGAGGGAGATTAGGAAGATGAGGGATGCCCGGTAGCCCCCGCTACCTACTAGACTCGAACGTCATAGCAAAATGGTTTGTTCAAGAGGAGGACTCGGAGAAGGCCGTCGAGATTCGAGACCACTTCATAGAGAAGAGACCGTGTTTCGACAATATCCCTCGCACGGTACGAACTGGGAAACGTTCTCTGGAAACATCCTTCCAAAACAGCTGAAGCTGTCAGGGAAGATTTCGAATCATGGTTGAACCAGCGATTTCGGAACCTCTGTCTCTCCAATCTCTCGCTTGGTTCCTCTTTGTCGCAATGATACGAGGGTCCCAATGATCGCTATCACTATAGCTGCGACTATTCCCCCCGCGCCCGTGTAGAATAGTAGTGGCGATATACCGAAGACCGTTGAGGGAGCAGAGCTCGCCGACTGGGCATTACTTACGACGAGCGCCGCGGTCCCGACACCTCTGCTTTGCACTATCGAGCTAGTCTGAGATGCACTTACGAAAAGAGAGTAGGACCCCTGAGTCGCTTCCCTAGGAAGCGTGGTTGACAAGAAAAATGAACCAGTGCCGGAGGGTACCGCGCTAGCAGTGAGGTCTTGAACCGATCCGCTAGGAGATGTCAACAGAGCCTCGGTGACTTGGATTGTCGAACCGGAGCCAGGTTGGTCTATGGACCCGCTGGCGAAAACCAGTTGCAGATTCCACGTGACTTTATCGCCGGGAGAGGCCGTTGAGGGTCCTGTGATCAATACTTGGAGGCTTCGCGTGTCAACGACGTAGAGGGTTGCAGTGGACAGGGGAGCTCCTGAGACCCATTCATCAACTTCAATCGTGTACGCGCCATAGTAATTGGAGCTTGGGATAATTATGTCGGATAAGTCGCCCTCCTTGTTGGAGAAGAAGAAGATAATTCCGTTCTTCTGAGATAGGAGTCCAATCCCGTTCATCCTCACTACAAAGTATGCTTCTCGGGGCAAACCTGAGCCAGACATTGTCGTAGGTGCTTGGTACCCTGCCGGTGCGCTAGAGCCTATTGTGATGCTGGGGGTGTCGCGGGGACCAATCCTCGCTACATAGATATCTGTCTCGCCGAGAAGGAATTCTCTTCCGAGCGACATTACCCCTCTCCGTCCATCCGTCCATACTGGATAGACCTGGTTGCCGTACACGGCCATGTTGAAGTAATCGCCGACAAACCCGATCGTGAACATCGGGTCAGTGCCGACATCCGTGACCCTATTATTGCCGCTTATTGTCGTTCCGTGATTTGTCGCTTCGGCGTAGAATATGTCGTATCCAATCCCTACTGGGTCTAGTCTCTGGTCGCCCCAGATAATGTGGACAATCCCGTCGCTCGATACTTTGAGCCATGTGAAAAACTGTCCGTTCTGTGTTGAGTCGTCGTTTATCTTCCTAGGCTGAGTCCATGTCACTCCCCCATCGATAGAGGCGACAAGGTAGACGTCTGCGGAGTCGAGGCTGACCTTGCTTTGCCTAGCGCCGTAAGCAATGTAGACAGTGCCGTCTGGAGCAACATCCATCGAAGGAAACATCGAACTCCACCAACGGAACCCGAAGAAATTACCTGCACTCCGGAACGTGAGTTGTTGAGGGATCAGAGCTGCCTGAGTTGGAGGCGCGAAAGATTTCCCACCGTCTACGGACTTTGTTATCATCACACTTGCGGACGCGTTAAGCCATCCATCTTTTCCAGAATCATAGTAGGCCACGTAGAGGTCACCGTCAGGCGCGACGGCAGGCATGGAACCCTGAACAAGGCGACCAGTCATGGCGTTCTGGGGAAATGTCGCTGTCGGGCTTACGGCAACTGGTTTGGACCAGGTGACTCCGCCATTGGTTGAGTGGACCTGCATTATGGTAGAGTTCTGGTTGCAGAGGAAACCGATGTTGGAGCAAGAACTGACGAAATCCGTGTATGTTACGTAGATTGCGTCGGCAAACGGGTTAGTCTTGCTCGGCCCGACTGAAATGTACGGTTTGTCGAATAACTCGCTGAAGTTGTTGAAGGGAATGCTGGAGTTGAATGCTCTTCTCTGGACGGCGACATGATTTGTCCAATTGCCGCCATCTTGAGACGTGGCAACAACCACATCGTCTTGTCCGCTGGAACCAAAGAAAAACGAACCAATCGACAGGAAAGAGTAGTAGAAGGTCCCGGTCCGGCTGACACTGAGACCAGGATCTGAAGCGAAGCTATCATTGGCTCTGGACAGAGAGAGGAGGCTCGGGCCTATCCAGTGTGTTCCCTCGTCCTTGGACAGGTACGAAACCATCTCTCCCGTACTGAGCGAGTTCGCGCCCACAACCATCAAGAAGTGGCCTGTCTGGTTTGTGACGGCAATGCTCGGCTCGTCTTCAAGAGGGAAGAGGCTGGCATTTCCGGTAACTCTGAAGTTGTTTGTGAACTTGCTTGTTGGTAATTGCAACGAGGATACAGCGGGCGGGGGTGAACCAAACATTGCTGTGGCTTGCGCCGAATCTAGAATCGTGGTATTCCTCTCAAGGTTGTCCAGTCGCGCCCACAACCCACCGGACAGCACGTCCTTCCAGGCGTGAGGACTTAGAGGGGTCTGTGTCGTCACTGCACTCGGGCTTGGTGAGTGAATCGCGGGGAACTGTGGGGTAAGTATCGCAATTATGAAAAACGAAAGGACGAGTCTGAATCTTTTCTCTCGTTGCAAGGGCTTAGGAGAATTTGTTTGAAGCCTGATTAAAGCATGCCGGGAGGTCCCCATGTGGCAGGATGCAAAAGCTTGGCAAAATCCCGAATCTCTGCCTTACACTTCCACGTGGAAGGCACTTGAAGAGAACATTCCACGTCTACCTATCAAAGTGCCCTATGAAATTAGCAAACTATTCGCAAAAGCTGAGGAACGCCTCGTCCCGACCGACGATCCTGCTTAGGGCGGGGCCTAGTGGCGAGCTCGGTCCTTATCTCACCCCTTTCTTCACGAGCGCGGTGATCCTTGCCTCTTCGGTGGCAGTCAACCCTTTCAGCGCGTAGGCGGTCGGCCACATGGTGCCTTCGTCGAGGTTCGCCTTGTCGCTGAAGCCGAACGTCGCGTACCTCGTTTTGAACTTCTGCGCTGTTTGGAAGAAGCAGACGACCTTGCCGTCTTTGCCGTCCCTGGCATAGGCCGGCATCCCGTACCAGAGTCTCGGCGAGAGGGCTGGCGCGCTTTCTTTGATGATAGCATGGAGCCGCTTGGCCATGGTGCGATCCGGTTCCGGCATCTCGGCGATCTTCGCTAGCACGGTGCCTTCCCCGTCCGCCTTGTCCCCTTTCAGCTCCTGGACGCGCTCCCTTATCGCGCTTCGTTCCTCGTCCGTGAATCCCTGGGACTTCTTGCTGGTTGCGGTGGTGCTCTTGGCGGACTTCTTGCCCTTCTGTGCAGGCGTCATGAAATTCTGTTCGTCTTCAGAGCTCAATTACTTTTCACGAGTTCATTCCCAGAAATTGTCCGATGTCTTGCCTGTCTTAGCTTGAATATTATCCATGTACGCTTTGAACGTCATAGCAACTATGCTCCTCAAAACAAGATATTAGCTCTTGACTATTCCTCTGGCACTGCGTCCAATGAGTTTTGACTTGGGTCTGAAGATGAAGGGTCTGCCTCTTGTTCTGAATACGTATGAGGCTCCTGAGGTATTGACCAACAAACATTTTCAGAAATTCACAATGCCTGAATTCGAAAGAATCTACCTGCCGGAAAGCATGGGACCCTTCACAAGTCTCAATCCGTTGGGTGAGAAACAATTTCTTGTAGACGACAACAGAGGAGCGGTGTCCAATTCACCTGCCATGACGATGGACGGGACTGAGTTTTACCTCTCAGTGAAGGGCATAGGATCGACAGCCAGTCCGTTTTCCCATCAATTATTCGGGACAACTGAAATCTGTAACATGCTGAAAGATTCCAAGCTGAAAGAGAGGATTGCGAGTTCTGAGGGAAAGGTCCAGCGATACATTACGGGGGAGCTATGGCTTCGAGGGTCCCCTTACGGAGGACAGGGCCTCCAGCATGCGACTACTGCGATGAAAGTGTCGGAGATGGCCGACCTTACATCGATTCATGGATTCCGAATCGCGCCTCTCGCGAAGATAGCTTTCCTTCCTGAAAGCCTGGAGAACGAAATCAAGAAGCTATACTGGTATCGCAGGTTTAGGGGTAGGATTGTACAAGAAACAAGACTGGTTCCCTCGAATGTGAGAATCTACTTCCACTCAGGCAGCACAATAGGGAGCAACATAGGTGCAATCTTCGACCTCTTCGGAATAGAAACCGACGATAAAGCACTAGGATTTCTGGAGAATTTTGTCAAGAGCGGTATCGCCTATCTAACCTTGTTTGTAAGAACGATAACAAACAACCATGATGGGAGTTACAGTGGGCTGGATTTCTCCGATGTCTGGCTGGACAAGGACGCAGTTCTCGCCCCAGATGGCACCATATACTTCGTGGATCTTGAAGGCCTGGAATGGATAACGATCCGGAAAGATCGTCTCCAGGAAAAAATCACCGATCAGATATACAGATCACTTTACGAGTTCTTATACGCTTACGAACAGATAGACCGAGAACGATCGAAAAGGTTCGGAACAATGACCGACAGAAAGGTCCAGTTCGAATACTTACTACGAGAAGCGCTGAAGGATGATGAAGTCATTGATGTTGTACGTGAAGGAGAAAGCCTAGAGCTGGTCATAGGCAACGTCATTAGGGAACGAACCATTACTGAAAAATTTCCGATTATCGACTACTGGTGATCGAAAATAAACTGCAACGATACGAGAACGTTCTTCTCCCAAATAAACGCGAAATCGGTGTCAGTGCAGATCCCGCAAGCAGATCTCGATTATCTTTCAACCAGCGGGTACGTTTCTGTGATGCCGAAAGCTGACTATGATCAAGCCCAAGCCGAAGTGTCCGCCCTTGCGCAGATGAATCTGAACCTGCAAAATGAGATAGTCGCAGAGAGACAGGCTGAGATGGCTCTTCAAGAAGGCGAGAAAAAGACACATTCGATCCTGTTCCATTTCGAAGGGAGTGAGAAGAAGCAGGCTGAGCTTCAGAACGTGCAGGACGAAAGGGTTACTGTGCTCAAAGAGCAGACTGAGATAACTCAGATGGACTCGAGGATAAAGGAGCTGATTCTGAAGAAGTCCACGATCGACAGAATGGTCCCGTACGATGGAGGATACGTGTCGCTGACAGGTTACGGTGTGGCTGCGCTGAGCGATCTCAACATTAGGAACTATCGTGTCGCTGGCAACGAGTTTTCAGATTTCATCGAAGAGACGAAGCAAACCTTTGGCGAACTACATACTATCGCTGGTTCAGCCAGCATGTACGAGACGGCTCTCAAAAACATGGTCTTCGCAGTGCTTCCAAAGGCAGATTTCACTCAATTGTGGAATGCGTCGATAGGACTGGCGAAGATTCAGGGAGATCCGAACCAGATTAGTCAAAGGTTCCTTGAGGCGCTCAATATTATTCAGCATTTCAAGTCCACGAGTGACAACAAGATTATGGCGGCGGAAATCATGACGTCCCTCAGAATGAATCCCTCTCAAACAACGTCACCAACCGACAATAGTGATCTCCAAAACCTCTCAGAGTCCTTGAAGACTCTTGATCATGATCTCAGGCATCACGCTCACGTTCCAAACGAATTGTCCGCGGGGGTTGCCGCCGTTATCATGTTCGGGAGAAAGTTTGACGGCACGTATCCTACAGACAGGTTCATGCAATTTTCCAAAATGACTCGTTCACAAGAATCAGCCGCGATACTGTCTGTGCTGAACGTTCCGGTAGACCAGTTGGCTAATAGATTCCAGTCGTTCAGGTTAATGTTCAACAATTGGGGATTCAGACAGTCAGAAGATACCGAACTCGCTAGCGCCTATCTCTCACTGTCAGGCTTCGGACCAGACGATGTTAGGACAAAAATGACAATAATCGTAGATGGGCTTAGAAGTTACCTGGAATACCCCCTCGTTGCCGCCGCAATACTTACCTCGATACCGACACTTGAAGCGAACGAGACTCTTGATCTAACAGAGAGAGCGTATTCAATGCTGGAACCCATTGCTCCAGGCCTTGACCGTTCTGAGCTGTTGAGTCTCTCCGTGAGAATGGTCCACGGAGTCAAGAACGAACTTGTAAAACAACTAGATCCAACCGCAAAGATCGCGAACACACCAGTGCAATTTACGCACGCTGCATTGCCTGCCTTCTTCCTGTGGCATGCGCCGTTGGTCATGGTGCACTCGTCATACTATTCCACGTTCAGCGGGATCGGAGGCGTTCATCCCGCTCATGTCCACGGCTACGGCGGCGGAGGCTTTGGCGGCTAATCATGATTAACAGATTACTTGCACTTGCAATCGTCGCACTTTCGCTCTCCTCAGTTCTCGCTACTGTCCAGCCCGTACTAGGCTACGTCCCACAACAGGGAGATAATTTCTCGTATAGCGAGGTGGTGGATGTTGGAAGCGGCCAGGGCAATTACACAGGATACACGGATCATACGGTTACGACTGGATCAGAAAGGATGAATTCGGTGTTTTCAAATGGAACAGTATTGGCCCATTACGGTTTCACTTGGACGTTTAGCGATAGTTCGGGTTCGTCCAAAAATGGCGGTTCTTCTGGGAATTTCACTTATTCATCGTCTAGCTTCTACTACGTGAGGGGAAACGACAGTCAGACGGGATATGTGAATCCCACCGTCTGGTTCTACATGTCTAACTCGGTCGCGAAGGGTGGGACATTCTACCTCTTGAATACTCAGATGACTGTGCTTGACAGGAATTCCAGCTATTCTCTTACCTCCCAGAACAGGTATGTGCAGGCGATTCACGCTCAAGGAAACTCAAACTATCTACGAGATGATGTGTACGGGAGGTTCAACGCCGCATACACCTGGGATACGTACTTCGACCCGTCCACTGGATACATCATTGGCTACAGCTACGTTGAGCATGATACTGATTCTTACGGAAACGGTTTTACCTGGAATGAAAATCTCTATGTGACTTCAACAAGCTATTCATTGGCAACAGCGGCACCGCCGTCAAATTCGAGTCTAGCGGGACTTCTCTATCTCATTGTTGGGTTAGCTGTAATCATACTTCTAATCGCCATTGTGGTTGTCGCTATTGTAGTCTTAAGGAGAAGGAGAGGACTTCCGAAACATCCTGCTCCTGTACAAGACTATTCTCGCATGCCTTCCGAATTTGGTACTCCGCCGCCTACTATCGACCTGACTCCGAAACAACAGCCGGCTCAACAGATCGTGATCAAGGAAGTGGCGAAGGTCAGGTGCAAGTACTGTGGGGCCCTTGTCGATACAACTGCTCGTGTCTGTCCCATATGTGGAGGTCCCACAACCTAACGGATCGTGTTTGCTGAAACTCTAGATCTCGTCTTGTTGTCTAATACCTGATTCTTGAAGTATCGAAAGACTTGTCCGGACACTCTCATGCCGCCTTTTGTTGCAATTCTTGAAGAGGGAATGTTATCGCGGGAAATCTCCGAGAATGCTGAACGGGCCTGTTTCGACTTGAGCCAGAGTAGTCGAGCGTACAATAAGTCCGATCCTATGCCCATTCTTCTGTATCGGGGTTTAACATGGAGCGAGTGTACTCTTCCGAAATGGTTCACGATTGAGAGCCATGCGACCCCTGCGATCTCGTTGGCCAACCTGACCATGAAGCATTTCTCTCCGTTTCTAGACGCAACGCTCACCCACTCTCTATTGATTCTAGGTTGTGTTGAGACCATGAATCGTTCTATCTCCTCTATCTGCTCCTCATCCATTATGGAGATTTCATGAGTGAAACTGTGAACAATGGGATGGTTCTCAAGGTCTAAGGTGTAAATGTCATAGGGTTCATTCGGATGCTCGGTTCGCATTTCTGCGAAGATGGAATCAAACGGTTTTGACTTGTAAAAATAATCGAATACCTCTCTCGATCTCGTGCAAATCGTTCCGGTCTTTTCATAGCCCTCGTACAGGAATATGCCTGAAATAGCATCCTCGGTGGTTTTGGACGCGTAGGCTTCACCGCCGATTTCAAGAATTTCCCTGATCCAATATTCGAGATAGGGATCAAAGAATGAGAGACCAGTTGCGGAACCGAAGTCGATATCGGACCCATCTCGTATTTCGGAGACTTTGATTCCTCCTGACGCATTCATTGTCTCGATTTAGGAAAATAAAGAGTTACAAGACAATAAGAGTTGTTTATGGGCCCATCGAACACCGGTTCAGTTTTCTGAGCTTTCACGATTCTCGAATAATCTCTCCGTGCTGACAACCTGCTCGGAACGGTTCTCTGGCTTCGATGGTTGTTGCTTACACATTGCTCTCCTTATCCAACGCTCAGATACGAAGAATGTTATTGATAGCAAGAGGAGTATCGCGGGAATCGTTCGATCGATTCCCAGCAGACCTGTTATGGGGAGGCTAGCTGCAAGGGTGATGAAGACGGCTATTTCCACGATGAGAAGCCAACGGATTTCGAAAGCGTCCTGACTTGGAGCTCTCAAGACTCGGGCTATGCAAGTGTAGCATATTTTCTTCCCCACGAGAAAATCACCTGGAATATCGCCTGGTTTGATCCGAGTCAGACCCGCAGCCTTCCGTCTGCAACGTTCGCAAACTAGTCCCGTATTCCAGTGCTTTAGTCTAGGATCCGTCTTGTTTCATCTACTAGATAGTCAAGCGCGACTCAGAATACTTCTCCGGTTCGCATGGAACTGCCCAAACCATCATGGCACAGAGACGTCCCAATCTATCATCTCCCTCTGGACCCCAATCAGGAAAAACTCGCCGAGCAGAGTACTCGAAGCAACTATTGAGAAGTGCTTATGAACGCGCAAGGCACTAGGTGCCATAGAGAACTGTCAGTTCGACTTTCTAAGGCTCTTTGAACTATTTACCAAAACCAAATCGTTCAAGTCAGGCATCACTATCGTTAGTTGAGCCTTGCTCCACATTGGAAGCAGGAGGTGGCCGAGGAGACCAGTTGTGTGCCGCAGGTGGGGCAGAACTTCATTCCAGCCTGGGCCGTCGTGGTCTGCGCCGTCTGCACCTGGTCCGCGGGAAGCGGGGTTATTCTGGCGAGGTTCGAGTAGTAGTAGACGGTAAGTAGTATCGGGAATAGGGGTTGGTAGATTGCCGAGAGGAGGCCGTCGACCACCGGGCCGGCGACGCCTAGGAGCCCGCTTATCGCACTTACGATGGCGGATGCTACTATGATGACTATTGATACGACAAGGAACGTTGCGAACGTCTTGAGCCACCTGTGGCCGACAAGCTTACGGCTCCTCCCCATGCTCTCGAGGACTCCTTTGTTCTCGATTAGGAGGACGGGAAGCGCGAGAGAGAACATTATCCCCAGTATTAGCCCCGGTACAATTAGAGCGATGAGCCCGAAGATAACGATGACGCCGACCACGATACTTAGCGCCCAAATCGAGAGCAGTTTTGAGACGGTAAATCTAACTGATGTCCCGATATCAGCGTGTCCCTTCTCAATCTGTTCAGAGGCCAGCTTGATTGCGGTCCCTTGGGCAATGGGGGAGAACACGACCGTTACGATAAAGATCAAGCCGACGAGCAGGACTAGGGCTCCAAGGAAACCGGGGAACCAGTTTGAGACCTGCTGAGGCGTCGGGTTTGAGGGCAGAGTCGGGAGGACGAAGACCAGCCGCGCCAGCGCCGTGACGATCCCAATGATCACGCCCACTACCGCGAAGATAACGAAATACTTCGTAAAGTCTCGTCGGTACAACTCGAAGGTCTTTGAGATAACATCGCCGAGGCTCAGCTCGCGTCTGATACCCAGCTCCGGCTGCGTTGTCATATCATTTCAGCCTGATATGGTACGCCATCGCACGAATATAAAAGAGGAGAATGAGATTTAGAGCTCCCAGCTGTCTATGCGAGTGGCGCGAACTAATCAGACCAGATATCCTTCTCTCCCGGAACAGTTTCTGGCGAAACGGGCGATATGCTCCTTTCAGTTCTTAGGTTAAGTCGGTAGAAATCCTAAATATCGGCCTTGGCCGCGGCAACTCCGCACGTTCTTGTCCTCACAGAAAACAGAAAGTCTCAAAATAACAATACGGCCCTCTGCCACTCTCTATCAGGCGTCGGGTAGGATTCAGGATGGGACGTTTCGTGGGCGGTGGCATTTTTCCTTTGACACTTACAATAGTCCCTTGCACAATGGTTTCGGAAACCTCCGGGTACTAAACGATGATACTCTAAGTCTTGGAGCTATCTGGCCGTTGCATCCTCATACTCAGAATGAGGTTGTCACATATGTTATCGAGGGAGAGTTTCGTCATGAGGACGAGCGTGGTAAGGGTGGTGTTCTCCACAAGGGAGGAGTACAACACACCACCGTGGGCCGTGGAATGTACCATTCAGAGATCAACAATCGAAAAGACATCCCCATGCGATTCATCCAAATATGGTTCATACCCGAACAGCTCAACATGACACCCTCCGTAGAACAACAAGAAGTAGATCGATCAGAGAGAACCAACCAATGGCTTTCGCTGGTAGCTTACAAGAATCCGGAGACGCTTCCGCTCAGAGCCGACGGCGCAGTCCTCGCCTCATTCCTCCAACCAGGACACAAGATCGATTATGAATTGAGAGACGGTCACGGTCTGTATCTGTACGTCCTCGAAGGCGGACCCGTCCAAGTAGGGGACAAGCAACTGCCTGCTCTCAACGTTGCAGAAATACGAGTACAGGGGATCGTCACAATGACTGC
>Ga0137371_10003049_pt1 | contig 13307 bp, 13 predicted proteins | sample SagtaG_7_FD_104919 | JGI IMG/M metagenome (GOLD analysis project Ga0137371, IMG submission 104919) | Vadose zone soil microbial communities from Sagehorn Ranch, Mendocino, California, USA - Sage1_R_40_16 metaG | ecosystem: Environmental > Terrestrial > Soil > Vadose zone | place: USA... | reverse complement strand
GCAGATTCAATCAAACCTGGAGCGGGCTGTAATGGCTCTCAACGACCCCAACTATGACTCAGATGTGATGCTCCCCATGCAGCTGGGGCCGCGCATCGAAAGTGAAGGCGCTCCGTGTCCACTACCGCACCTGCAAGGCATGATTGCTGCTGCGCGCGAGACACGTGACTGGGCAGCAGGACTGCTGGCTCAGTACGAAAATACGCTATCGGGCGCAAAGGTACCTGTGCCAGCCACTATCACCGCACATATCGAGCAACTGAAGGGCAAGCTCGCTCTGGCAGACGTTCAGTTGCGCGCCGGTATCGACCTGGTGGGGCAGATTTCTCAGGAAGGCACCACTCCCGAATTGCAAGAAAAGGCTGAAGATAGCCTCTGAAAGCCATGCAAGGCTTTTTCCTCATCAGCCAGACAGTAGCGAACCCCGCATTCCTTACTCCCAGGCAACAGCTTCGAACACGGACGATGCCGCGCCAGCAGTACCACGATATGCACGTCTCGGTAGAGAATCTCTGGGAACTGCTTGCCACAGACTCGCCCGCGCCGATGTGCGCGATCAACAACTCCGTGGCATTACCCCTTATCAGGAGCTCATGCCTGGAGGAGAGGTCAATCTTGCAGCAGAGATGAACGAACTTCTTGGCAAGATGCGTGGAGTGCTCTCGGCTGAAACCCTGCAATTCCTTGATGAGATGCAAGCCGCTGTGGAACGCGGCGATGCCATGCGCGTCCTCTCGTGGGGTGAGTGCTCCTTTGATCCTGTCTATCGCACGAAGCGTTCGCTGATGCTGGTCGGAACACGAGTACCGGCAGATGACGAGGCCCACTGGGACATCCACAAAAATAACTACCGTGGTGCAATCGAATACGCAAAGCGCTTCGGGCGCTCAAGCTCCTGGAGGGAGTGCGAAGGAGATGACGAGTAGGAGTTCCATGTTTGCACGGGCAAACGGATGAACAAAACGATTGCACCGGTGTAGTCTGGCAGCCGCAACGGGGGTACCAGGGCTGCTTGATGTTCCCCCGGCGACCTCGCTACATTTCACTCATCAAAGTCATGTTGACAGAACACTAGCTATGAGGAAGTGCCAGAGTAGCAGCGTTGCCGGGAGATGGAACTCGGTTTCCTCATGCGCATTCGAGAAACAGCCTTTGGAAAGAGGGGGGCTGGGGACGACTTTGCATGCCTGCAAGCGCGTCCCCAGCCCCCCTTACCTGTTCTATCACCAGGTGTTACGGCTTGCGGACCTCAATGAGGCGATGCACGCCGACCGTCGTCAAGCCTCCCTCCGTCTTCATGCGAAGGTGGAGCTTGTAGAGGCGCTCGCGATAGCGGTCCACATCGAAATCGGTGATGGCCCAGGGCACGGCTTTCAGAAAGTACACGACTGCTCCAATGTCACCGTAGGTAGTCGTGCCCTGCCGCTCGATCTTCTCGACCGTCACGAAGCCTGCCTCGTCGAGCGTGGCGTCGATGTCCCATCCCTGACCTGGTTGGGTCCACTCTGGCGGCGTTCCTTGCAGGGCGTCAACAAGGTCCGGGCCGCGCCTCTCCGTTCCTCCTTGCAATGTCAGGAGCGTGCCCCCACTATGGAGGACACGGTAGATCTCCCTTGGGCTAAAGGAGGTCGAACTGGCGAGCACCAGATCAAAGGCGGCGTCTGCAAAGGGGAGGCGCCTGTGGGACCACTGCCCATGTGGCTGCGGGCCACGTGAATCCGAGCAAGCGGGATCAGTCCAGATGACCTGCACCCCAAGAGGGGTGAGCCGTCTGGCTGCCTCCCTGACATTGGGAGGATACGCTTCAGTAGCCACCGCTACCTTCGGGAACGGAGCCAGCCGTGACAGCCGCTCGCCTCCTCCAGTGCCCAGGTCGAGCACGGCGGTCGCTTTGGCAACAGCTTCCCGCGCCCGCTCTTCATAGTCAATCTCACCACGCGGGTCCGGGGTATGCACGCGGCGACCTTCCAGCCAGGAGAAATCCCATCCCGAGAAGGGAGCCTGGAGGGCATCACTGATCAAGCGCTCAAATTCATCGTCGGTTTCGATCTGGCGAGCGCTGGCCTGTTTAATTACCAGGATAGGCACGCCGTCCCGCAGAGGATACGAGAGCGGGCAGTTCTGGCAGTCAAGCCGTTCGCTGCCCTCTGGGCCGGGTTGCAACTTCCCGGAACATTGGGGACAGATCAGCAGCTCGCTCTGGATTGGATTCATAGAGGTTTCTTCTCCTTGCCTGAACGCAACTGCCTCTGTCTCTGTACGAGCGCAGAGACAGCAGCTGATGGGAGTAAACAAGTGTTCAGCGTGAGCAGCCAACGAGCACATCAGCCAATCACTATCCCACTCATCGCACAAACAGGCAAGCGAAGAAAGTATGGGAAGAGGAGTCGATTAGCGAGGATCCCGGATCGGGTCAGATGTGGCATGGCCTCTGTTTTTCGGATCGGTTCTCATCGATCACCTCCTCATTATCTCGCCGGTTACTGGCGTACATTGACGAGCCTCCACGTCCGATTCTATCATCTTGTGTGTCTAGAGACAAGTATACTCGGTAACCTTTACACCCATTTTTGGCACCTCTTTAGGAGGAAGATCCGTTTGGTTCAAGAGACACAGCATATGAAAGAGTTACCTGAACTGGTCGAGGCCGCAAAGTCCGGCGACCGCGAGGCCTATGATGCTTTGCTACGGCGTTTCCAGCCGATGGCATATGCCATTGCCAACAGGTATCTAGAAGATCATCACCTGGCTCAGGATGTCGTCCAGGAGGCGGCCTTTGAGGCGTTTGTGCATCTTCAGGAGCTGAAGGAGCCGGCCGCGTTCCCAGGATGGTTTCGCCAGATTGTTTTCCGGTAGTGTACGCGGGTGATGAGGCAGGCAAGCGCGCCATCTCTCTCGCTCGAAGCCGGAGGCTTTGACCTGCTTGCCGAAAGCACTCCCGAAGAGATCGCCTTGCAGGGAGAAGTTCAGGCATGCGTGCGCTCGGCCGTGGCATCGCTGCCGAAGCCAGAGCAGCTGGTGACGGTGCTGTTCTATGGCCGTCACTACTCCTACGCCGAAGTGAGCGCCATCCTCAAGATCCCACTGACGACGGTCAAAAAGTGCCTGTACTCGGCTCGCCAGAAACTCAAAGTGCAGCTGCAGGCCACCCTGCGTGAGGCGAGTGAGCGCGGGTCTCGTGCGAGCGATGGTGCGGAAGGTGCGGAGTTCGTTCTCGTACGCTGGTGGAGCGGGGTGATCCGGTGGGTGAAAGTGAGGCAAGTTGCCTAGCAAACCAGGAGCAGTTTTGGCTAAAGATGCGCTCTCTGCTGTATAACTTGTCACCCATGTTCACTATCGAAGGGCTATAGATAGCAAACAACGCTGAAACACATCTCTGGAAGGAGACGAAGCGATGAGCGATGAACTTGACCATGTTTCGACTCGTGAGTTGCAGGCACAGGCCGTGCAATTGGGGGACCACGACTGGCGCGTGGTCATGGAAGCTGCGCAGTCTCTGGGTCGCGCAGGCCAGGCAGGGATCGATGCCGTACTCTGGGGGCTCTCCCACCCGAACGCGCGCGTGCGACGGGGGTGTGCCGGTTTTATGGACCATCACGCCACTGATGTGTGCTTTCCTCAGATCCGGTGGTTGGCGCTACATGATCCAGCCGCCAAGGTCCGCCGTGTGGCGGTCCATTCAGCGACCTGCCAACAGTGCAAGCCCTCGAAGCTTTCGGGAGATCTCGTCGGCCTGCTCATTCAGGTGGCGCTCGAAGATCCCAATAAACATGTGCGAGAGAAAGCTATCGGTGGGCTGCGCTCCCATCCACCGGATGCTCGCGCTGTCGCGGCTCTGGAGCAGATCCTGCGCACCGAAACCGATGCACACTTGCGAAGTCAGGCTCACCATGCGCTCATACACCAGGATCCGGCTTACAAAGCGCGTGTTGATGCTCAGGCCAGGGAGCGGGGGATCGCGGCGGCCAGAGGCAGAAAGGAGTAAGCGCTTCATGCGCTACCATCCCTTTCACGCTGGAAACGAATTTGGGTCATGTATCATGCACGTCTCCCTCAGTGAGATGCGCAATGTCATTGAACCGCACCAGTTGCCACCTCGCCTGAGCGACACGCCACTCGTTCAGTGAGGTATAGCCGGGATCGAGATGCGCTCTGGTCCCAGGCCGTGGGATGTCAAACAGGACCAGCACGGAGGCCACGATAAACCCGGCATGGGTCACGGCGACCACCGTCTGCCCGGCAAAGCGCTTGGCGAGCCGCTCAAGGGTAGCGTGTACCCGCTCAACGAACTCCACCCAGCTTTCTGCTCCAGGAGCAAACGGACGGGTTGGGGAGGTGAGGGGGTTAAATGCTCCAGAAGTGGCGCGATACGCCTCCCATGAGAGGCCATCGGCCGCGCCCGGGTGCAACTCGCAGAGGTCGCAGTCCTGCTCGATGGGCCCGGCGGGCAGCGTCCTGGCAAGCACCTCGGCTGTCTGCCGGGCGCGCAGTACTGGACTGCACAACAACGCTTGGCAGTCGCTCACTTCGCCGGTAGTCGCCAACCGATGCGCCAACAGTTCTGCCTGCTTGAAGCCTCGTTCCGAGAGCCCTCGACAGCTATGCCGTCCCGCAATGACATTGCGCAGGGCATGATCGGATTCCCCATGACGGATCAGGATCAGTCGCATCTTGCTCAGGGTTCCCGTAGAGTGCGCCGAGCCTTGAGACTGGTCAGCATGAGATCCAAGCCGAAGGTAAATTGGGCGTCGAGATCGCAGTCCATGATCACGGAAGCAACCTCCACCAGGTGGGCCGGCGTCGCGCGCGGGAGACGGCGCATGACCTGCGTGAGCCGCCCGATGTCGCTCATCCTCTCCTCCGCGACGCGCTCTGATCGCACGGGCCGCAGCGCGGATAACTCCACCATCGCATAGCCGATCGCGTAGGAGGACACCGTGCAGATGATGTCCGTGGCGCGCTTCCGCTCAAAGCCATCCTGTTGGAGCTGCTCCAGCGTCACATCCCAGAGACCTAACGCCGCGAGCGGCAAGATCTGGCAGTTGAGCAGCAACGGGTACGCGTGGGGGTGAGTATGGCCCAGTGTACGCAGTGAGATGGCCATCGAGCGGAGCAGTGCTTCCCAGCCTGCCTCGCTCCCAGGCAGTTCTATCTCTCTCCACAGCACCTCTGCCACGCCATCCAGCAGCGCCTCTTTGTTCTCGACATGGCGGTAAATGGACATCGGGTCAACACCCAACTCCTGGGCGAGCTTGCGCATGGTGAACGCCCCCAACCCCTGCTGGTCGATCATCTGCAAGCCGACTTGCAGAATACGCTCGCGGGTGAGCGGGCGGCGCGCTGCCAGCGCGGGTGTGTGCTGTACCTCTCTGGTCTCTATGCTCTCGGTCATGGCTGCTCTCGTTGCTCCTCTTTGCGAGACCGGCGGATGAGCCAGTCTTCCTCTTGACAAATCTACAATGTTCATCTACACTGTAGATTAATCTACAACGTAGACATATATAGTAGCACCTATTGTAGCACATCGCCGCCGAAGACGGGCCGCCCTGGCTGCTCACGATTGGGCTCGAGGTCGCCTCCGTGGTAGAGGCAGCCCTTACCGCGGCCCTGCTCTACCTCTTGATTAACCTGGTGGTGTCGGTGACGATGTCGCTGCAGTGGGCAGCCGTGCTGCCACTGGTCTTGCTCGTGGTAGGCAGTGTGGGGTATTCCTTGATCCTCGGTGGGCTCACACTGCTCTTTAAGCGCTTGGAGATCCTCAAAGACCTCTTCCAGACCGCCGTGCTCATCTTCGGCGGGGTGCTCGTCTCTCTGGAGCGCATGCCGGGCTGGATGGCGACGATCGCGCGGTTCCTCCCACTCACGCCGGGGGTGGATGTCCTGCGCAAGACCCTACTCGAAGGGGTGTCATTGGGGACGCTGGCCGCCGACGGCACGCTCCTGTGGATGGTAGGCAACGCGGCGGCCTACCTGGTGCTGGGGATCATGATCTTTCGCTGGTGCGAACGTATCGCGAAGCGACGAGGCACGCTTGGTCAGTACTGATGGTCATCCTGGCCATATGTCTTCTGTTCGCTCACCTCTGGGGAACAAGGACAAGAAAGGAGTTTTTTTAATGGTAGACATTCCGTTGCAAGACATCATCACCACCCACACTGACGCCCTGGCGGCTCACGCCGAGGGGTTTCTCCCCATGATTCGTCTCCTACTCCTGCTGGGCAAAGGATCGGTTTCACGTGAGCAACTGGGAACCACGATGCGACTTTCGCGCGAGGAGGTTGAGGCGTTTGTCCAGTCAGCCCATCTGGTGGTCGATATGGACGGGACTCTTCATCTGGCACCCGGGCCGCACCAGATCCAACTGGATGGGGAGGAGCCCTTCACGATGGCTGGGTGCGCTCTTGACACCCTGTTGTTTTCCATGCTGACTGGACGTTCGGCCCGCGTGGTCTCCACCTGCCCAGCCACCGGGACACAGGTGAGCTTAACTGTCACTCCACAGGGCATTCTTGACCTGAACCCTCAAGCAGCAGTCGTCTCCCTCCGCCTGCCAGGGGAGACGACAAACGCCTGTAATACACGGGAGACCATCTGTGCTTACGGTCATTTCTTCGTGGATCGAGAGTCCGCCTCCACCTGGCCTGGCCTGCACCCAGAGGCCGTGCTGCTTTCTGTAGAAGATGCGGCCCATCTTGCACGTGAGATCGCCAACGCCTCACGCAGGTACGCGGAAAAGACGGAGGTCTGATGGGTGCCACCACGAAGATGCTCTCCATGAACGTCTCCGCGGTGGCATCACCGAATTGATAAAGAAGGGAGTTCCATCAAGAGCCATGGGCCTCTCATGTGAGCATCTGATCTCCCTGTGCTGGCTGGCTTTCACACGCTTGCTTGCTGTTTGATCCGGATCTCACCCACCTTTTTTTCTTGTGTCCTGAGAGGTAGAATAGAGTGAGCTTGCAGGAAGAGGAGAAGAACGTATGACACCAGGAGAAATGAGGCAGGAACGATCCAGAGGGAAAGGGAACCGCTCTGCGCAGCTCCTGGCGCTGGCTGGGATAGGTGGTCCCATCCTCTTTGTGCTGGTGTTCACCATCGATGGCTGGTTGTCTCCAGGCTATTCATCCCTGAGCCAAAGCGTGAGTTCCCTTGGAACAACAGGAACATATGCCTGGATTCAGAACACCAATTTTGTGGTGTTCGGTCTTCTGCTTATGGCCTTCGCGGTCGGTTTCTCTCGGCAGATGCGCGAGGTTCTCAGCAGAGAGGCGTTGAGGACCAGTACCCTTCTCCTTCTCCTGACCGGGGCAGGGCTGGTCAACGATGGCTTTTTCACGCAAGATTCCGTCACGACCTTCCAGGGCTTGCTGCATGCGCTTGGCTTCCTCGTTATCTTCGCCTCGCTGATCGTTGCGCTCTTGCTTATCGGGAGGCAGCTCTCTCCCATCGCGGCCTGGCGCGGCTATGGCTGGTACTCGACGATCACTGGCCTACTCACCTTGGGGGTGCTCGTCCTCTCGGCTGTTCTGGCGGCTCCTCTGCACATGACCGGCCTCTTTCAGCGAATCCTGGTGGTCGTGGCCTTCGGCTGGTATGTGGTGATGGGGTGCCGACTCTTCGTTTTCACAAGAGCACAAGCGCGTCCACGGGAGGAGTGACGGTGAACACGTAGGGTTCAACCAAGCACATCGGTTGGCTGAACGCTTGCGGACTACCGGTGAGGTACCGGCCACTTTCTTTCACAACAAACCTGCATGGGAGCAAGAAGACGATGGACAACGATCCGAGCCCCTTTGGCGTGTGGCAACCATGGCCCACGTGATGCGCAACGAGATGTCATAACTGAGCAATAAGAAAGGGAAACTGGCGGAAGGCAGAAGAAATGTGTCTCCTTACAAGGAAATGACGTAATTGATTTGTTTCCAGACAAGGAGAACACACACTCAGTATGACTGATTTTACCGTAACAATCCAGGTGAACCCGGAATCCGTTCCCTCGCTCCCTTGCTGGTTAGCAGAAGGAGCCGCCTTTGCTCAGGTACTGATCTCGACTGGCATCTTGAAAGCCATTGAGGAACGCGTGCAGTTTGCCCGCGCACGCCTTGGCCAGTACGATACCATTGATTTCGTGGTGGTGCTGATCGGCTATGGTCTCAGTGGTGAACGCACGCTGCAAGCCTTTTACGAGCGACTCCTGCCCTTTGCCGACGCTTTCATGGCGCTCTTTGGTCGTCATCACCTCCCCTCGCGTTCCGCGCTCTCTCGCTTTCTGGCTGCCCTCGATCAAGCGGCGGTGGAGCGGCTGCGGACCCTTTTTCAAGAAGATCTCGTCAAGCGCACGCCTCCTAGCACTTCCCCAGGTGGCTTATCCGATCGACTGGGCAACCACTGGGTGGTGGATGTCGACGCCACCAGGCAAGCCGCACGTCAACGAGCGCTGCCCCAACTCAAGTCGCTCCCGGCCGCCCATCGTCGCCCTGACAATTATACACAAAAATCCGATAACTAAAAGAAAGGAGCGAAACACAGGAAAGGAACACGTATGATGAACGAAGAAGACCTGCAAGAGCCCGAGGAATGGGCAAGCAAGACCTTCGGCCCGGCAGAATTGGGAGATCAGCGACGGACGGATCGGCTGGTGACGATGGCAGCGGCCATTGCCCTCGATCCAGCGGCATGCTTGCCGACGGCCATGCGCAACTGGAGTGACACGAGGGCCTCGTACCGCTTCCTGGACACCCCCGAGGTCACACACGCGCAGATCATGATGCCCCACTGGATGAGCACACGACAGCTCGCAGCGCAGCGCCCGTGCGTCTTGCTGGTGGCAGACACCACAGAAATCAACCTGTCGGCTCATCAGACGACCGAAGGAGTCGGCCCAGTGGGACAGGGCCTGCGCGGACGCGGCTTCTATGTGCACACGCTGCTGGCGCTGGATGCCAGCACCAAGCAGATGCTGGGCTGTGCCTACCAGGAACCGTTTGTGCGCCAACGTGCCCCCAAAGGGGAGACCCGGGCGCAGCGTCGCAAGCGTGCCCGGGAGTCGCAGATCTGGGAACGCAGTGCCCAGCAGATCGGAGCGGCCCCCACAGAGGTCCACTGGGTGCATGTGGGGGATCGGGCCGCCGATATCTACACCTTCTGGCAGACCTGTCAGCAGCTGGGATGTGACTTTGTGGTGCGCGCGACCCAAGATCGTGGGGTTGTTGCCCAAGAGCACGAGGAGCCAGTCGATCACGAGATGGATCACCTGCGACAGTTGGCACGTCGTCTGCCGGCGCAGGCAGGACGCCTGCAGCACGTGCGGGCCGAGCATGAGCGCAAGGCGCGCGATGCCTGGGTCCAGATCAGCTGGTCTGCGATCCCTATCCAGCCGCCCGTCAACGGAGCCTCGTTGGAGCCAACGGAGCTCGAGGCCTGGGTGATCCGCGCCTGGGAGCCCGAGCCACCGGCAGGCGTCGAGCCGTTGGAATGGCTCTTGGTCAGCAGCGTCCCGGTCACCAGCCTGGAGCAGGCCTGGGAACGGGTGGAGTGGTACAGCTGGCGCTGGATGCTGGAAGACTTCCATCACGTGCTCAAGACCGGCTGTCAGATCGAGAACCGCCAACTGCGCAGCGTGGAGGCGCTGTGGCGCCTGCTGGGCATCCTGACGCCGACAGCCTTGCGCCTGCTGTGTTTGCGCGAGATCGCCCAGAGCGCGCCAGAGACCCCTGCGACCGCAGTGGTGTCCCACGAGGTGGTGCAGGTCGTCACCCGGCTGGCCAAACGCCCCGAGGCACCTCTGAGTGCCCATGAATTGTGGCGTACCATTGCCAGCTTCGGCGGCTATCTCAACCGCAAGAGCGATGGTCCCCCCGGATGGAAGACCTTGTGGCGCGGGTGGTTGTATGTCCAAGCGGTTCTGGAAGGCGTTCATCTCGCGGCTTCCTTCCCTCCTTCGTGATTTGTGTATAATTGTCAGTCGTCGCCTGAACCGGCTCTGTAAGCCGGCCTATTTGGGCCGCAAGAGGGGTGAGGTGGGACGAAGCAGAACCACCGTTTTACAGGCCACCACGCATCAATGGATTGGCACCTATGCGGGAGCGGGCAATGGCGACTACCGGGGTGAATTGAAACGCGCTCTGGAAGCCACCACCAGGTACGCGACCGCTCTTGCGCTGCCCGTCTCCCAGGTGGTGATCCGTCTGGATGGGCTGTATGGGAACGCCGCGCCTGTAACGGACGTGCTGCATGCCGACTTTGGTTTGCTCGCCCGCAGCCGTGATTACGCTCTACTGGATCAACCAGAGATACAGGCGCGTCTTGCTTGCCCGCCAGATGCGCAGAGTACTCATCCGGAAAGTGGGACCTATCGTGCGCTTTACGATTGCCCGGATATTGCTCTCACCCCGACTGGGCCGCGTGTGCGCCTGATCGTGGCTACCCATCCCGCTTCATCCACGAGCGCCTCTATTGGGAAGCAGCGCGACGGGCTGGTGTACGAATTGTTTGTGACTCACCTTCCCTCTCCCGCATTTTCCCCGCAAGACGTGCTGGACTTGTATCTGCACCGGGGATCATTTGAAACCGTTCTGGCCGATGAAGACGTGGAGCAAGATCCCGATCGTTGGTGTTCCTGTACCCCTTGTGGCCAGGAATTTTGGCAGGTCATCAGCCAATGGCTGTGGAATCTCCGGTTGGAACTCGGCCAGCATCTCTCTCCTACAGCCATGCGCATCACCGAATTTGCCCCGGCGCACGTTCCCGAACCAGCGTCCGGAGCCTCGCCTGCACCCGAAGCTCAGCCTGCCGAACCGGTGTTGTATGGCCCTGCGCAATGGGCGCGCAAATCGTTTACCGGCGGCTTTCCAGGATCGGCATTTACGCCTCAACCTGATGGGACTCTCCTGTGTCCTGCCAATCATCCTCTTTATCCACAAGAACGCAGACCGGAGCGCGATGGCTCGTACCGTGTGCTGTATGCAGCTCGCATCGGAGATTGTCGGACCTGCGCGGTGCGGTCTGCGTGTCAAGAAAGCATTGATACCACGAAACCACGTCGGGTCAGTGCCGTTTTCTGGCCAGCCACCACCACTCAAGCGGATTCCTCAGCACCCGTTCCCGCGCTGCCTGAAGCTCCCTCAAAGACGCCTGAACCAATCCCACGCTTCCCAGTGCTTTGGCAGGATTGGCCACGTTGTCAACTCCGACGGCGTTGGATTAATCTGATGCGGTCCCAAACCGTTTCCTTGAGCAGGGCAGCGGCACCGACTGCAGATCACACGGGTGCCACATCCCCGCCCATCATCACCCGAGCCGAGCGCGCTCATTGGCGCTTTACCTGGGACCAGCGCCTGGCTCGCAACGCTCGCCCCACGACCGCTCTCCCGCTCACTCTCACCATTCATGGTCTTCCTGCGACCTTTGCTCACGTCTATGGCTTTGGCCTCCTCACGGCAGAAGCGGGGGACACAAACGCCGCTTAATCCTTCCTCGTTCCCACTGCAGTTTGACCTGGCGGGGTTTCTTTATTGATGTTTGTCTATGTATCACTCCTTTCCCCTTCACTTCCCTTCTTTTCTCAACCAGCGGGTGCGGTCTTTACTGGTTGCTTGCTATTTACTCGTTGCGCATCACGTGGGCCCAACCACTCGAACCCATTCCCGACCTGACCAGCCGCATCGCTCATGCCAGTTTTCCCAAGGGAACGCTGGCGATGCACCTGCGCGATGCCCTTGGCCCGATCTATGAGGATGCTGACTTTGCTGATCTGTTTCCAAAACGCGGACGAGCGGCAGAAGCGCCGTGGAGACTGGCCTTAGTCACCGTCTTGCAAGCACTGGAAAATCTGTCGGACCGTCAAGCGGCGGAGATGGTGCGAGCACGCTTGGATTGGAAATATGCCCTCTCCTTGCCGCTGGATGATGAGGGCTTTGACGCCAGTATTCTGACGGACTTTCGTCAGCGCCTGGTCGCGAATTCAGCCCAGGATCGTTTGTTGGAGCCCATTTTGCAGGTATGCCGCCAACACGGCTGGCTCAAAGCTGGAGGCAAACAGCGCACCGATTCGACCTGGGTGATCGCCAATGTACGAGGCTTGAGCAGTCTGGAAAGTGTGGGAGAGAGCCTGAGAGCGGCTCTCAATGAGATCGCAGAAGTGGCGCCTGACTGGTTGCTGGAGATCGTCAGCCCCGCCTGGTTTGATCGCTATGTGCATCGCTTTGAGTTGCAACGCTTTCCCAAAGAAAAGTCTGCTCAGGAAACCTTGCGCAAACAGGTGGGAGAAGATAGCTGGCAGCTGCTGCAAGCGGCGACCGATGAGCAAGCGCCCCAAAGCGTGCAAGCATGCCCAAGTCTGGCACGCTTGCAGCAGGTATGGCATCAACATTTCGAGCGGGTCGACGGCCAAGTGCGCTGGCGGGATGGCCCCGCAGTCGAGAGTGCTGAGCGGGTGATTTCGCCCTATGAGACTGATGCGCGTGCCAGTCGCAAGCGCGAGACCGATTGGGTGGGCTATAAAGTGCATCTGACCGAGACCTGTGGGGAAGAGGACGCGGTGCATCTGATCGTGCAAGCAGAGATCTCGGCGGCGACGGAGCAAGATGTCGAAGAAACGATGCCGTTACTGCGTGATTTGCAAGCCCGCGACCTGGTGCCAGAGGTGCGGCTGGTTGATAGCGGCTATGTCAGTGGCGAAGTGCTCGCCACACACGCCGAACTGGGCGTCGAGCTAGTAGGCCCGCTCAAACAGGAGGGCGGATGGCAGCACGCAACGGGCTATGGCGTGAGTGCTTTCCAAGTGGATTGGGACAAGCAGCAGGTGCGCTGTCCCCAGGGGCACCTCTCGCAGAACTGGTGTCCGGGACGACGCAATCGAGGCGAGGAGGTGATCCGGGTGAGCTTTTCGGCGGCCCTCTGTCATGCCTGTCCAGTCAAAGAGCTCTGTACCAAGAGGGAGAAGGGCAAGGGGAGAATTTTAACCCTTTCGCCTCAATCCGTCGCCGAGGCACGCTTGTCTCGCCGAACGCAACAAAGCAGCCCTGCCTTTCAGCAGCGCTATGCGCTGCGGGCAGGCATCGAAGGCACGATTTCTGAGTGGCTTCGCAGCCACGGCCTGCGCCGCGCACGCTATCGTGGCCAGTCAAAGACACAGCTGCAGGCCAAAGCCATCGCGGCAGCCATCAACTTGGTGCGCATCCGTCATATCAAATCCTGTGGATCACTGATGTTTTGAGTCGGCCGGAGGCCACCAATGAAAGTGAGTCAGAGAGCGGATGACCTGCGGTTGGTCCTGAAGCAGCACACAGCGCTGGACTTGTGCCGCT
>Ga0137371_10003044_pt1 | contig 13320 bp, 8 predicted proteins | sample SagtaG_7_FD_104919 | JGI IMG/M metagenome (GOLD analysis project Ga0137371, IMG submission 104919) | Vadose zone soil microbial communities from Sagehorn Ranch, Mendocino, California, USA - Sage1_R_40_16 metaG | ecosystem: Environmental > Terrestrial > Soil > Vadose zone | place: USA: California... | reverse complement strand
TCAGATTGGGAGTACTATTGGATTACCACAGGTTATAACCTCGTGGATAATGTGGGGATGCCTGATTTATAAGGATAAGCTCTGGAGGATCACTCGCGAGAAGGCGATTTCTGACGAAAAAGTAGTCAGAGCGAACGAAGCAGATAGCTGAGATACATTTGGGGGAAGTAAACAGATGAGTAATAGCTATATGGAACCGCAAAGAGCCATCATGCTCTGGTTAAGCGGAATGCGCCTGGCGGATATCCGTTCACTTCCTGAAGTAGTGGCACTACTTCGACATAGCGCTCTGGTAGAGCTTGACCCTTTGCCGATTACAGGGCCGCAGGCACAACACTTCGAGGTGTTCAGTGGTTGCTCGTCCGCTTCTTTTGGCTTTTTCGATACGCTAATGCCGTATCACTATGTAATTAAAGAATATCTGACTGGGCGTGGCGAGACACCAAAATTATTACCTGATAGACTGCGTGCTGCTGGCTGGAGTGTGCAATACGAGGAAACGCAGTGTTCGAAGCTTGTCAAGAGTATCCAGCACTGGGCGCAACGAGCTTCTACACAGGAATCTTGCTTGATTGTAAAGTGTACAGCGGATGAGACAGAGAACATAGAGCCCTTCTTGCCCGAGATTGTCCAGGCATTGAGCTATATGCAATCATGGGTGGGAGAAAATGGTCTGCTTGCCGTGCTCTCAGATAGGCAACCTGCCCGTGTCGAGCGTTTTGTCAATCTGAACAATTTCCTTGCTGAGATGGGTGTGATGGAGCGGGATGAGAAAAGCAATCAAATCAACTGGTCGAACTCACTCGCATACTTTGCGGGGCATGGCCAACTCTGGTTGAACCTGCTTGGGCGAGATATGCATGGAATTGTGCATCCTCAAGAAGAAGCTGAAGAGGTGTGTGATACACTAGTCAAGGCATTACCTGCCAAATTGCGCGATCCGCAAACTGGTAGGTCTGTTATCGAACGAGTCTATCGCAAGGAAGAACTCTATCCTGGCAAGTATCTCTTCTGTGCTCCAGACCTCGTTGTACTATTTGCGCCTGGCTATGCTCCATCGCCACGTAGCATCTTGCTCGATTTCGACGAAGAGATATTTATTGCGCCCGTAGCTGGCGAGTACGCGTGTGCAGGTGTTCATCCGTCGCTGGTTGGGGGATTCCTCCTGGCTTCAGCACCACCGCTGGCACAGTCAGTTACTGCACCAGCGCATGCGCCTCTGACCTCAGTTGTACCAACGCTATTATACGCTCTTGGCGTAGAAGATGCTGGAGTAGAAGGCTCTGCAATAGACTCGCTTTTCTCTCCTTCCTACCTGGAAAAACATCCTCTTCGTTCCGTCACCGGGGATGAGGGACTTTCAGAAGAAGATGAAGATCTAATCATTAACCGCTTACGTGACCTGGGGTATGTCTAATCTAATTGAAAGCGAAAGGCAAAACTTTTTCTTTTTCTCCCTTGAAAGCAGTAATAGTGCATGAGCAACCAATTTGTACGACCATCAGAGCTATTTTTGGAGCATAGTCCTCGTCAAATGAAATATTTCACTGTTATCGATGCTCTGACAGACAAAGCGACGGGAGAAGTACCGGCGGTCAATGGTAATAGTGTACACCTCCAAGAGGAAGGGCAGCAATCACTTTTGATTCAACAGGGGCATGTTGAGACGCCAACCTTACCGCTAGTCCTACCCCAGTATGGGCAAATGCGAGAGAGTTCCAGGCTTCCTATGATCGAAACGCCACCAGATGAGTATAGTTGGAGGGAGCCCAGTGACAGCAACCGGACGTGGAGGCCTGGAACTTTTGGCTTTGATAGTCACGATGATGCTTCTCCATTCGAGAGGGAAGACACCTTCTCAATGATAGTGCTCAAAGGCATAGTGAGGCAGCAAGGCCAGTCGACGCCGGTTATGCAATCAGAGATTTCAGGGGCGGCAAGTAGCGCGGCTGTGATTGGCGCTGGTGCCATCGTGGGCAATGTTTTCAAATATGGTAATAACTTAATGATCCAACGTGGCTTTGGTCCAGGTCCCTACGGGTTATATACCCTGAGTTTCGCCATTGTGACGTTGGTTTCATCTATCTTCAATCTTGGCCTGGATGATGCGATGGTTCGCTATACCTCTGTTTACAGGGGTAAGAAGCAGCCACATTTGCTGCGCGGTCTGGCGATTTTTTGCTCTGCCCTGGCGGGGGTAACTGGAATGCTTGGAGCATTTATTGTGCTCTATCTGACTCCTTATATTGCTACCCTAAAACGTTCACCCGAGGTATTACCGATTTTACTCATCATGGTTCCTATCATTCCTTTAATGTGTATGCAGACAGTCTGGAGCGCCGGTTTACAGGGATTCAAAGCGTTCAGATGGCGTGTGCTTACTCAGCGTCTCTTGATCCCTGGTGTGTTGCTCTTGCTCCTGGTCCCAGTTCTCCTGTTCTTTCACAACATAATCCTGGTTGCTACAGCATTACTCCTCAGCACATTGATCTGTACGGTGCTCAGCCTATTTTTCTTTTTCCGCAAACTTAGCGATGCCAGTAATCAAAGAGCACGAGGCTTTGAATTGCGTGAATGGATTGGTTTCGCGGTGCCGAACTTTCTGACTTCTATTGTTGATACTGTTCTGGACTCTGTAGATACAGTTTTATTGGCAGTCTTCGCAATTTCCAACATAGCGATTGGACAATATGGTGCTACTATCCGCATAGCCATTTTTATCTCGATGCCTTTGCAGGCCCTTAATACGATGTTTTCTCCAACAATTGCAGAACTTTATAGCAAGGGCGAAAAGCAAAAGCTGGCAGTCATGTTTCAGATTGTGACTAAGTGGGCCATTACCCTCAGTCTGCCTATTTTTTGGATCGCTGTACTTTTCTCATGGGCCTTGCTGGGTATAGCAGGCAGCGGATTTGTACCAGCCTGGCCATTGCTCATAGTATTAGCTATAGGCAATTTAATCAATGTTGGGACCGGCAGCGTTGGTTATATGCTGCTCATGACGGGGCATCAGAAGATTACATTTCTGAACTCGCTTACAGCGATTGTCTTCAATATTGTGCTGGGTATCTTCCTGGTTCCGCGTTTTGGTGCGATGGGGATAGCCATAGCTACAGGTGTTGCTTTAAGTGTCGTGAATTTGATGCGACTGCTTCAGGTCTATGTATTTCTCAAGATGGTACCATACCGGTGGGATACGCTTAAGCCCATAGCCGCAGGGCTGATCAGCGCTGCACTCACCGGCGGTTTAATCTACCTGTTCAGTTTCTCAAATCTGTCGCTACGCATTGGGCGTGCAAATTTATCTCTAGAACTTCTGCTGATCCCTGTTTTTATCGCGTTGTACTTTGCGCTGCTTGCCGCATTTAGAATCAGCCCCGAAGATCAAATTGTATTGGGTGCGCTGCGCAGAAAATTAAAGCGCAGCAAAAAATAAGAGGTGTTATGCGTACAGTTCTATTTGGTGTTGATGGTTTGACTTTTCGCGTTCTGCATCCTCTAATTGAACGCGGAGACCTTCCTAACTTCCGCAAACTAGGTGAGAAAGGGTGCGAAGCTATTCTCGAATCCAAATATCCCCCGGTCACTCCTGCAGCGTGGACATCGCTCTCGACCGGAATGAGACCTGCCGCGCACGGTGTCTATGATTTCTGGGAATATGAGGAAGAACAGAGTGGAATGGCTCGAAAGGCGCATGTGCAGACATGTCGCAAAGGAGCCAGAGCAATCTGGAATATTTTGAGCGATTATGGCAAACAGGTACTCGTCATCAATGTGCCAGTAACGTATCCACCAGACACGGTCAACGGTATAATGATTAGTGGCTATTTAACTCCCACTAGCGAAGTAGATTTTACTTACCCGCTGAGCTTCAAAGAAGAGCTCTATCGTGCTGTTTCCGATTATATGATTGATCTGGAGCACGAAGATATGTTTAGCATGAAGTTGACGGGAAAGCCAGATGCACTGATCGATGCAACTTTGCGAATGACGATGCGGCGCATCCAACTGACTCTTTATCTCATGAAAGAAAAGCCTTGGGATTTTTGTTATGTCGCCTTCGTTGGAGCAGACCGCCTGCAACATGCATTATGGGATGCTATCATGGCACTTGATACGCGGGCGACGGAATATTTCCGGCTGCTGGATCATGGCCTGGGTTTGATATTAGAACAACTTGGCCAGGATGACAGTCTCTTCGTTGTTTCTGACCATGGATTTCAAGGGGCTAGGCACTTCTTCGACATCAATGAATATTTGTTTAGTAAGGGCTTGCTTAAACTAAGTTCCAGCAGTCAGCGTAAACAGGCCAGCCGTCATACAACATTGAAACATACACTCAAGCAGGTCGGTTTATTCTCACTGGCGCGAAAAACAAAAAGCATACTCAAAAAAGCTGGTGCCATACAAGAACAGATAGGTGATGTGTATGAGCCTATCCTGACCGATATCGATTGGGAGGAAACCAGGGCCTACGTACCATCTATGTCGGGATTCCTGGGGGGCTATGCTGATATCTTCTTAGATCATAATCTGGATGAAACACTCCAGGCTGATCTCTGTCAAGACCTGAGCAATCTCCGTCATCCGCGAACGGCACAACCTCTGATTGATACTATCTATACTACCGAGGTCTTTGGCAAGGGACCGTATGCTCCGCGTGAACCACATCTCTTGGTGCTGCCTACGAATGGTATCACCTTCCGCATGAATCTCGGGAATAAGCGGCTATGGGATGAGGCAAATACTACACGTGGCACCCATCAGAAGGATGGCGTATTGTATGCCTATGGTGGCGGCATCAAACAAGGTTTTAAAGCACCAAACGCAGACTTGTATGATATTGTGCCCACAGTGCTGCATAGCATGGGCCTGCCATTGCCTTTTGCTTTTGATGGCCGCGTGTTGGATGAATTGTTTGTCGCCTCCAGGAAGCCTGAAAATTCAGATGAGGCAGGAAAAGGCGTTGAGGGTAGTTTGGTGCAGCGCAAGCTGAAAAAGCTACTCGAGGCGTAGTCACCGCTCTTCCTTTGAGGGGTTGGAGCAAGGACCTCCTCCTATACTAATTGATGACTTTACTCTAGTCTGTTTCTCCTGGATCTCCAATGACCGATCCAGGAGCTACCATCTGTGTACTTGCGCTTGCCCCAATAGTAGGACCGGCGTAGACCTGTGGCCCGATTGGATCAGCCCAGGTACTCTGGGAGCCGGAGAAGACAAAGAAGTAGGAGTGATTTCCTGGCGACAATGTTGTTTGCGCCTGGAATACTGCTCCGGTTCCATATGAGCCTGAAACGTAGGACATGGTGATAGGAGTGCTATCCAGGTAAAGTGTGGCCTTAGTTGGCGCATTCCCATTGACGTTCGTATAAGTCGTCTCGAACGTGAATACTGTCGAACTCGTTCCAGTTTTTGGACTGATCGACGAGTTTGTCAGGACTATCGGTGTAGTGATAGGAGTGATACGACCGGGATAAGCAGCTACGCCTGTGCCATCATTGAAGCGGTAGACTACGAAGTGTACTCCAATGGGCATTGGCGTCGAGTAGACGTAGTGTACCCCCATTGCATAGTTTGTTCCACCTGTTGAATGCATTGCATGAGCAACACCATCGATGTCAACTTCTGCCAGCGCAGGAGCTGTATTGGTGGATGAAGTATAGAGTACATTGTAGGTGACCGTCTGACCCGGTAGCCCTGGAGAGGGCTTTACTGGTGAAGTCAGAGCATTCAAAATGAAAGGATGAACCTCTGGTCCAGGAAAAGATACACCATTGTGTGGGAGTGTCACTGTAGCCGAGGGGCCATCAGAGAAGGTGAAGCTATAGGTGTGATTTCCAACACCGAGCTTTGTGCTGAACTGGTAGAGTTCTCCAAACCCAGGATACCACTTGATAGCATTCATCGGATGCCCCGTGCCGTCTATAGTGACATTATGAATGGTTGGGGTATCGGTTCGAGAGTACATAACGCTATACTGGTACATTGTCGAAGCTCCACCAATAATTGGGTTGAGCGTCCCTTTTATATTAGAACCGATACCCTGTGATGGCACAAAGAGAGTATAGGAATAGGGAATCGGACTGAGTACAAGAGGAGGCTGTAGTGTTTGATTGAAATCGAAGTAATCCGTCAGATCGCTAATCGACGGGAGTGCGTCACGCTGGCCTAAGTTCGGTAGATTAAAATTCGTCTCAACAAACTTCACAAAGGAACTAAACTCACCTAACTGGTGAGAGATGTAACCCGGCTTCGCATAGGGCGAGATTACAATTAAAGGAACGCGTGGGCCTAATCCCAGTGTATCGATTTGCGGTGGCGTGACATGATCGTAGAGACCGCCAAAGTCGTCCCAAGTGAGGAAGATTGCGCTGCTATTCCAGTACGAACTTTTCATGATAGCATTAATTTCCGCTGTCACAAAATTTTGTGAGGGCTCCAGCAAGGAAGGTGGGTGGTCGGTTGAAACGCCTGTTGGAGTGATCCATGATACGTTAGCGAGATTACCCGATTTTACATCGTTAATAAACTGACTAACATGAACATTGTTGGATGATCCATGCAACGGCTGTAGCATTCTGGGAGCATCCCAGATTGGTACGTCCGCGTAAAAGCGCCAGGAAAGTCCGGCATTGGCTAGTAAATTGGGCAGGCTTTGAATATTCTCACAAGGATAGGTCCAGTACTGCTTTCCAGTGTTACTCACTGCATGTACAATATCGTTTTGCGGTGAATCACATCCGGTTTGTGTTGTTGTTTCATAGATACCGCCGGCCTGCGCTGCAACCATTGCAATATGATTAGGAGTACTGCTCGTAGGATACGAGGTAAAGAAATTGTCACCTAGACCAAAGTGTTGAGCATAACTCCAGTAATTTGGAATATCTGACTGCTTATATTGGTAGTAAGCATGGGACTCAAATTCATCCATCTTGCCACCGTCTATATAGGCTCTAGCAGTGGCTGAACCATGATTATAGTCGCTGGGGAGGGGATTGGTTTCACGGGGTAGGGTAACACCATTGGCACCTGGAAATCGCCCGAAGAAGTTATCGAATGTATGATTTTCCATCATAATAATCACAACATGCTGGATGGGCGTTGGACTACTCGCATCAACGCGGTGGGAAGCTATCGGCGTCAGTACACGCCAAATTCCCACCATGAGAGTCCCTAGCAAAGAGAGAGCTATAAGTAATCGGCTAGATTGACGCATACATTCCTCCAATTTGCATATCTGAGATGATAAAGTAAATTTTCTAATACTTCATCTGATTCTAACTGAATATATAAAATATTGACAATACTTTAATTTGTATCATATAGTTTCAAGATGTATCTAATTTTAAGCAAAATGAATTCCCAAAATTCAATCCCGTGTAGGATTTTGGCGCACGATGGTCTGTACCTTATAGAAGGCCGGTAAAGGGCCGCTGGGCGGATAGATGTTATCCCCCTGGTTTCCGTAGTTAATGGTAAACCAGAATACTTTTTGGATTACGTGCGATTTAGCAGCCTCATCCATGATATATTGCAGGTATTGTGCCTGTACCTCGGGAGAAACAGGTTGTTCGGGATGAGTAGTAGGATGAGTAGGCCATCCAACTTCAGTTACCCAAATTGGTTTGTTCGTAAAACCATATTTTGTAGCAATATTATGAATTGTTTGCCACCATAGATTGAACGAGGGTATGTTGCCGTATGATTGCGAAGGATCCCGCCCACCGTTATAGAAGTGAAAGTTCATGTAATCCATATAAGGTCCAAAACCGCCAGCGAACAGGTCGTTGAAGAAATTATTGATGTGGTCTATGTTTCTGTACCACTGCCCGAACATTCCAACCCTAAAGCTCGGGTTTACTGCTTTAATGGTTTGATAGCCAGCTTTGAGAACAGGTCCATAGTTGCTGGCTTTTCTACACTGCTCGCTGGTAGCTGGATCTCCGGTAAAATGCTGGTCATATTCTTCATTACCAATCTCAAAGGAGTCGATCTTACCGTGTCCATGTTTGCCGTCGTAACGTGTAGCAATAACGGTGGCAAACTGGGCTATTTGGGTTGAGCCTGGAAGGTAAGGAACGCCGAAGCAGCTTTGTACCAGGTCCCATTGAGGTGCATACTGGATAGGAAAGTCTACATGAATACCAGCCGCATTCATCGTTGCTATCGATGCATCGATCTGGCTCCAATCGTAGACCCCTGGCTGCTTCTCAATTTTATCCCAGTGGAATTGATAGCGCACCCAACAAACGTTGAGTTGCTTGTAAAGTGAAACGAGCTGCTGGTCTGCATGGATAGTCGTGAAACCATAAGGGCTATTAACTGTACATGGACCACTGGGAGGTAGAGTACTCGTTGGGCTCCCTTCCCCGATTCCCCCTCCTCCAGAGAAGACTCCAAAGTAGAAGATTCCAAAGATTGACACTCCAACAAGTAAAGCAATTGCCAGGATAATCAAAAGCCAGAGCCAGGTTCTTGACCTGGGTTGATTGGGAAACTGACCGGGATATCTGTTTCCTTGCATCATTCCTCCCAAAAAAATTTTATAGCTCGCTGCAAGTGCTGCTCAACCCGTCTGGCGTTTTCTTCAAGAGTGAAGCGCTGCTGTACTGTTGATCGAGCTGCTTGTCCGAAGCGTTGGCATGTATCTGGATGTTCTAAGAGTTGCCTGATAGCTGTTGCCAGCGCTCGCTCATCACCCGCTGTAACCAGCAGACCAGTTATCCCGTGTGTCAGAATTTCTGCTGGCCCACCAACATTGGATGCAATCACTGCTAATCCGCGGGCCATTGCCTCGGTGATCACTAAGCCAAATGGCTCTTGCCAGAGCGAAGGCACAAGCATTATATCCGAACTATCGTAGTGGCATATCAACTCATCTTGCGGAACCTTTCCATGAAATGTAATCATCTCTGTCAGGTGCTTGTCGCGCGAGAAGGCCTTAAGTTCATTAATATACATCTCGTCTCCATCACCAAAAATATGCAGGTGAAGAGGTGATAGTTTGCTGTTTGTTTCCATTTGCTCCTGCATAAGCAGGTCAAGGGCTTTTAGCATAACAAGGATGCCTTTTTCTGCTCGGATTCTTCCAACGAAGAGGAGTTGGAGAGCCTTTTTCTCGTTGCTCACCGACCGCGGCAGTGACAGGAAATGAGGATCAATTCCATTATAGATCACCTCGATGCGTTCCGGGTCGAAACCTGCCTGCACATACTTTTGTTTGATTGTAGTACTCACTGCAATCAGTGAAGTCCAGGTCAATGCAGGGATAGTACCAATGAGCCATTGTTTGAGCCAGCGAATTCGCAGGCGTGATTGTTCCGTCTCAGGTGAGCGAGCATAAAGTAGCCAGTAGCTACCAAGGTGGAAAACGATCGGAACCCTCAGCTCTGGCAGCGCTTTAAGGAGCGAGTTGACCCCTATGCCTGTTATCTCCCAGATGTAGAGCACATCTGGCCGGGTTGCTGCGACAAGCTGGCGTAACACATTGGCGTTTGCAGCATTGTGATAACGCCGGTAGTACTTTAGGGGCTGATTAAGCTGTGACCAAAGCGATTGCTGCCGATCAAAATACACTTGTGGAGCAGTTTGCAGTGTGCGCCATATATTTCCTTCTTGTAAAGGTCTGCGAAAACCATGTGAACTGGTGAGTACTGTTACTTCATGTCCGAGATGTGCTAAAGCAGCTCCGATGTTCCCAGCCAGGATTTCTGCTCCTCCTTCCACGTAAGGTGGATAGAGATTGCTTAGTAAGAGAATACGCACTATTTCACCTTGTTCTGTCTGAATATCTTTCGATGGTAAAGCTAACCGCGAATCAGAAGTTGCTATCGCGGCAAGTGTACATGGTCACTAAGAAATGTGCAAGGTAGAACAGGTTAAGAAACTGCTTGATTTGTATATGTTTTATAACCCAATCTTAACCGACCGTTTGCCATTTCACGACTAGTTTCCTGTTACACTGCTTGCATCATGTGTAATAGCTTATTGCTACCATCTTTCATATAGCAGTAGGGGGCAATGAATAAGGAATATGGGAACAAAGGTATTGATTATTGGACTTGATGGAGCTACTCCTGAACTGGTGGATCGTTGGGTTGCAGAAAAAAGATTACCTTTTTTTAAGCAAGTGATGCAGAACGGCGTTTATGGTAAATTGAAGTCTACCTATCCTCCAATCTCACCTGCTGCGTGGACAACTTTTGCTACTGGATATAATCCTGGGAAGCATGGCACTTATGATTTTCGTGATTACGATCCCAGGCGCTACAGTTGCTTTGCTGACACCATTGTTGACTCCAATGCTTTTGCAGGTAAGTCAATCTGGGATCTTGTGGGGGCCACAGGTCAGAAGGTGGGAGTCATAACTATGCCCGTTACCTATCCAGCCTGGAAGGTCAATGGTTTCATGATATCCGGCTATCCGACACCTGATGCTGCCAGATCGTTTGCTTATCCACAAGAGCTAGGTCAACGCATACCCCCACTGACCGAGGATTCAGCTTTCTTCAAATCCGCCTCGCATAGTGAAGTACTCAAAGAATTGGTACGTATCACACATTTACGCACAGATGTCTCAATTGCAGAATTGAAGAAAGACGATTATGGCCTTTTCATCATGGTTATTGGAGCCACCGACCGTGCACACCATGATTGGTGGAAATTCATTGATCCCGAACATCCTGCCTATGACGCCAGCGAAGCGGCGCTCTATGGCAACTATATACTCGAGGTTTACCAGGCTGCTGACGCATGCATTGGTAAGTTTTTGGAAGTTGTTGATGATGACACGACCCTCATTGTCATGTCTGATCATGGTGGTATGGCGCATCCCAGGTACTACTTTAATACCAATCACTGGCTGAGCACCCTCGGTCTCTTGAAGCCGAGTCCTAAGGCAGATCAAGGAAAAAGTGCCCTTAAGGGCTCCTTCAAGCAATTCTATCGCACACGGATTCGTCGTTTGCCCTATCTGGAGAAAATCTATCGTAGCCTGCCACAAAGCCTCAAGAAGATGGCTACCAACCTGGATTCACGGACCATGATGAACCTGGATGTAATTGATTGGAAACAGACGAGGGCATATCGTTTTCCCATGTATCCTCCTGTAGAAGGCATCATGATAAATGTCATTGGTCGTCAGGCAGAGGGTTGTGTACAGATAGGCGAGGAATATGAAGCCTTACGTACCACTATCCTGGAAGAAGTGCACAAGCTTCGAGAACCCGGCACTAATGAGCCAATCGTCTTGGAGGCCTATCGCCGCGAGGAACTCTATCATGGGGAGCGTTTGGAGAGGGCTCCCGATATTATTATCGTGACAAAAGATAGCTACAAGTGCGGAACAAGCATTGACAGGCTGATTAGTGAGGTACCCTTGGATATTTGCTCGAAGCTCAGCGGTGTGCATTGCATGGATGGCATTATTCTCGCGCAAGGACCGCATATACGGCGTAATGCCCTTATAGAGGATGCTGGCATTATTGACGTTGCGCCGACAGTACTATATGCCCTTGGCATGCCTATTCCCTCAGATATGGATGGTAAGCCACTTACCGGATTATTTGAATCTGGATTCACAGAGCGAGCAACCGCCTTCTATAGCGATGAACGTAAGGTTGAAGAGGTAGCTAGCGATAAGTATGGCTACTCGGAAGAAGAGGAAGAGAGTGTTCGCTTGAAGCTAGAGGCTCTGGGTTATCTGTAAGAAGGTGAAAATCATAAGGAAAGCTCTTCCTTTTCAAAGGATAGGCTGAGAGAGAGATCGTATGCGCATCCTATTTGTGACACCTTATCCACCCTCGAGGATTCGTGTGCGCGGCTATGGATTTTTGAATGAACTCCAACGCGAGCACGAAGTGATGCTTATAACACAATGTGTCTCAGAGCAGGAACTGGCGGATGCAGAATCGTTGCGAAATCAGGGGCATGAAGTGATAGTCGTGCAGGAGTCAAAGCGACAGGCAGCCTTGCGAAGCGGGGGTGCTCTTTTTAGCAACGTTCCCGTGCAAGTGGCCTATGCTCGCTCAGGGCTTTTCGCGGGAGCCGTACAAGACCTGTGTTCGCAACACACGTTTGATGTGGTGCATGTTGAGCATTTGAGGGGGATTGCCTCAGTGGAACATATTGCACGTAATCATCCGCTGATCTGGGATGCAGTTGATTGTATCACTCTACTCTTTAAACAGGCGGTTGTGGCAGGACCAAGCCTACCTGTACGTATGCTTGCCCGAGTGGAGCATAAGCGGACTCAACGCTATGAAGCTAGGCTGCTCGGACAACTTCAGCATATCCTGGTTACTTCTGAGCGCGATCGTCAAGCTATGATCGAGCTTTACCGAACTCAGATGGGTGACCTGATGAGTAACGATGAAGCATTGAGTGCAAGAGTGAGCGTCTTACCTAATGGTGTTGACCTGGAATACTTCCGCCCGGTGCATCTTGAAAGGCGTCGCTTCAATGTAGTGTTCTCAGGCAAGATGAGCTATCATGCGAACGTGGCAACTGCACTCTACCTTTACCAGCAGATTATGCCTCTGGTCTGGCAGCAAGTACCGGAGGCAACACTAACTATTGTCGGCAGCAGGCCGCCAAAGGCGATCCAGCTCCTGTCACATGATCCTCGGGTGGAAGTGACTGGGTATGTACCTGATGTGCGGCCATATATCCAGCGTGCCGAGGTGATGCTAAGCCCGATGGTCTACAGCGTCGGCATACAGAACAAGGTGTTGGAGGCCATGGCCCTTGGCACACCGGCTGTGGTGGCAGCACAGGTAGCGGAGTCATTAGGTGCCCACCCTGGCCGGGATCTGTTAGTTGCAGGGTCGCCTCAAGAGTTCGCTAACACAACCTTGCGCCTGATGCACGATTCTGAGTTGCATGCAACATTGCGACAGTGTGGGCGCAGGTACGTGGAAGAGCGACATAACTGGCGTCTAGTAACTGAACGATTAGTCGATATCTACCGGCGGGCGGTAGCAATGCATAGTGGGAATAATATTGCGCACGGTACTGAGGTATCTTTTGCATCTCGCATATCTATATAAAGCGCCTTTAAGGCCGATATGTAGAGGAGACTGTGTTTGGTGTTAAGAAATAGTACTTCTCTTTCTAGCTTTCCAGTGCAGCCGGGTAGAGGGAATCCAGGAGGCCTAAGCCGTTTGATCAAAAGTGTAGATGTAGCAGCGAGGGGATCTTTGACTACTGACCAGTATATTCAGAATGACAAGAAGGCCTTTACAACTCTATTAATGTTGATAACTGCACGGGCATTGGCCTGGGGTGAGACCATCAATCTGGATGCAAACGAAGAGCTACTCC
>Ga0137371_10003038_pt1 | contig 13333 bp, 8 predicted proteins | sample SagtaG_7_FD_104919 | JGI IMG/M metagenome (GOLD analysis project Ga0137371, IMG submission 104919) | Vadose zone soil microbial communities from Sagehorn Ranch, Mendocino, California, USA - Sage1_R_40_16 metaG | ecosystem: Environmental > Terrestrial > Soil > Vadose zone | place: USA: California... | reverse complement strand
CAGGTGGCCTGAACGATTTTGACTTTCGTTACCGTCTGGATGAGGGCGCACAACTGGAGCTACCAGCGTTCGTCGGGCTGTACTCAAATAGAGGGTTCGGAGGCGTTAGCCGCGGCTGGCATGCCTATGAACGCGAACAGGTATTTCCCGAGGCTCCAGATGCGGTACGACCGATACTCTACAATTCTTGGGAGGCGACGGGCTTCGCCGTCAATGAACGCAACCAGATGGCGCTTGCCGAGAAGGCAGCCCGGCTTGGAGTCGAGGTGTTCGTGGTTGATGACGGCTGGTTCGGTGCACGCCACAATGATCATGCGGGACTGGGCGATTGGACGGTCAACCGCGAGAAGTTCCCACATGGCCTGGACCCATTGATAGCACGAGTGAATGCGTTAGGAATGCGTTTTGGCCTGTGGGTTGAACCGGAGATGGTGAATCCGGACAGTGATCTCTACCGCGCACATCCAGAGTGGGTGTACCATTTTCGCAACCGATCGCGTACCGAGGGACGCAACCAGCTTGTGCTGAATCTCGCGCGCAGCGATGTGCGGGATTGGATGCTTTTGGCACTCGATACACTGCTCTCACAGGACAACATTGAGTTCGTCAAGTGGGATATGAACCGCAATATTAGCGAGCCGGGATGGCCAGATGAGGCCGGACAGAACCCGGAGCGGATCTGGCTCGATCATGTGCGCAATCTCTATTGGATCATCGATGAGTTGCGTCTTCGGCATCCGAGGGTGGCGTTTGAATCATGCGCCGGCGGTGGCGGTCGTGTCGATCTGGGCATCCTGTCGCGGGTGGAGCAGGTGTGGCCAGGTGATAACACCGACGCGCTCGACCGTTTGCGCATTCAAGAGGGATTCAGCTACGCCTACGCGCCCCGAGTGATGATGTGCTGGGTCACCGATTGTCCCAACCTGGTGACTAAACGTATTGTACCATTGAGCTACCGCTTCCATGTTGCAATGGCTGGCGCACTTGGTATCGGTGGCGATCTCTTACTCTGGACGCCGCATGAGCTTGAGGAGGCGCACGACTTCATCGCGACGTATAAGCGCGTGCGCCCGACCATTCAGAATGGCCTGCTCTACCGCCTGCGCTCGCCGCGTGCAGAAGGTGTTGCGGCCTCGCAGTATAGTGCGTGGAACGGCAGTGAGGTTGTGGTATTTGCGTGGGGACGCTCGCAACAATTCGGGGAGACGCGGATATCACTCCCGTTGTGTGGTCTGGAGGAAGAAGTGCACTATACAGACATTATGAATGGTGTCACATACAGTGGGGCATACCTTGCGCAGAAGGGGCTACCACTGAACCTGGTGGGCGACTTCGACAGCCGCATGATCCATCTCGTCCGCGTCAAAATGGAGTCATAATGGAAGGTATCATGATCCAGGGCCGCTCAGGTCGCACGTACATCTCCAATAAAGGCGCTCCCGGTTTTGGGAGCGTCTCTTTTTATGGGTGGGCGTCACTTGTTGGCACATCGAGAATCCATGGCACAGGGCGACCTCTGCTGCATGCCTGGCGCAAACAAGTGACGCCCACCCAGGGAAATATTCCTATTTGACACCCTCTCAGACTGGTGTCTATACTACAACTAATGAAGTGATCGCAATACCTCTCTTTCTTTTGCTGCTTATCTTTCGGAAAGGATAGATTGTAGTGCTCGTCGATAGCCACGCACATATCGATACCTCCCGCTTCGATGCCGACCGCGAAGCCATTATTTACGCGGCCATCAGCGGAGGCGTGACGCGCATCATTGACCCTGGCGTAGACCTGCCTTCCAGTCAGGCTGCGCTCGCCCTGGCAAAGGCACATCCAGGCACTATCTTCGCTGGCGTCGGTGTCCATCCACACGATGCCACTACTTATAATGAAGAGGTTGGTACGCACTTGCGCGCACTGGCTCGCGAACCAGAGGTTGTGGCAATCGGAGAGTTCGGCCTCGATTATTACCGCATGCTCTCGCCTCGCGAGGTGCAGCGTGCTGTTTTTTGTGCCCATCTCCAGTTGGCCCGCGCATGCAATCTACCCTGCATTATTCATGTACGCGATTCTCATGATGATGTGATCGAGTTGCTACATGCTCACGGTGCAGGTCTGCGCGGCGTCTTTCATTGTTTCTCCGGTGACGTTGCGCAAGCCGAAGAATGCCTGAACTTTGCAGGATTTATGCTCTCTTTCGCTGGACCACTGACCAGGCAGGGGAATGCACTGCCAGAGGTTGCACGTATGGCTCCCCTCGATCGTATCCTGGTCGAGACGGATAGCCCCTACCTGATACCAAAATCAGTCCATGCCCGTCGCAATGAGCCACTCTTTGTTACATACACTGCCGAGAAACTCGCGCAAATTCGCGGCATGACCTTTGAGGAGATCGCACAGATTACCACAACAAACGCCGTCAGTTTGTTTGGCCTTGGAGAAAGACATGAAGCTGTTTAATACCCTGACACAGTCTCTTGAACTATTTACCCCACTTACCGATACTGTACGTATCTATGTATGCGGAGTGACGCCCTACGATACCACGCATCTGGGACATGCCTTTACTTATGTCTCGTTCGATACGCTGATTCGCTATCTGGAGTACCTTGGATATAAGGTTAAGTACGTACAAAATGTGACCGACATTGACGATGATGTTATACGCAAGGCGCGTGAAGTTGGCCTGGCCTGGGACGAACTGGGCAGGCGCGAAACCGAACGCTACCTGCGCGATATGGATACTCTCAATGTACGCCGACCCGCTGTCTACGTGAAGGCAACCGATGAAATACCCTGGATCATCAAGCTTGCGCAGGCCCTGCTAGAACGTGGTTATGCCTATGTGAGCGAAGGCTGTGTCTTCTATGAAGTCAAAAAAGATCCTGACTTTGGCACGCTGGCCCACGCGATCGGTCTGAATGACTACCAGTCCATGCTCAATATCGCCAATGAACGTGGCAACTTCCCCAATGATAAGCGCAAAAAGGATCCGCTGGATTTCGTGCTCTGGCAGGCCCAGGCTCCCGGCGAACCTGCATGGCCCAGTCCATGGGGATCCGGTCGTCCTGGCTGGCACATCGAATGTAGCTCCATGGCGATCCACTACCTGGGCGAGCAGATAGATATCCACGGCGGCGGTGCTGACCTGGCCTTCCCACACCATACCTGCGAAATTGCGCAGTCCGAACACTACACCAGCAAAGTTCCCTTTGTCCGTTACTGGATGCATACCGGCATGGTCTACCAGGATGGCGAAAAGATGAGTAAATCGCTCGGCAACCTCACGCTCGTCGGCGACCTGCTCAAAGACTACGCGCCCGATACTATCCGTGTCGTCTTGCTGAGACACCACTATCGCCACCCCTGGGAATGCTTCGCGGAAGACTTGCAATCAGCCACCGAAACTGTCGAACTCTTCCAGCGCGTGCGCAACATCGTCGGCAAAGACCCACACGGTGAGGATCATATGCTGCGCGACCGCTTCAAGGTTGCTATGGACGATGATCTCGACACTCCTGAAGCCCTTCTCTTGCTGAAAGAAGCCGCCGAAAAAGTCGTAGCCACCCACGACGCAAATATCGGGGCCGAGATTTTGCGCCTGACTCCGATACTGGGACTTTGTGTGTAACAACCCGTAGGGGTCGGGCTCGCCTCCACCCGGCCCATCATCTTTTCTCCCCGACACATTTGGGAAAACCTGTTTGCATTGGGGTAGGGACCAGCTTATGTGGTTTAACCAATTCATCGCGGTTTTTCTCGTAGGGACTGGATTTATCCCGTCCAGCGATTCATCGCCCTGTCGCGAGGTGAACCGAGACGACAAGCCCATCGGGACACAATAGGGCGATGAATCGCCGGACGCCATAAATGGGGTCCCTACGGTGCTATGGCGTGATGAGTTTGTAAAACTCCATGAGCGCGTCCGCGATTTATCGCCTCCTACCCGTTGCACACGAGATCTCTGTTCTGAACGAAGAGGAAGCGATAAATCGGACGTGCTCAAGCTGGTCCCTACCCCGGTGATTCAAAAACTGTCGGGGAGAGAAGGCCCATCATTCACCATGCCCAGGTCCAGAAGACAACCTCGCTCTCCAGGCCGGGTGGGGGCGAGCCCGACCCCTACTGGATTGCGCGCAAGGCAGGCCCCTACGGAAAATTCCTCCCTGTGCCGATTAGAGAATCTACCAGGCAGTGTTCTGCTTTGGCACATCTACATATAGAGTCCTGCGACGAGAAGAACCATTGCATGGGCATTCTCCAAAGAGGCCACCACATGGCAGATTCTGTATCCACTTCCGGTCTTTCGGGTGAGACCCGACGTCCTCGTACGATCCTTGATTTTGCTCTGTATTATGCCAATGAAGGCTTGCGCGTCCTGCCCCTCCATTCGGCACGCTCTCCCGATAGTTGTAGCTGTGGACGCGCGAACTGTAGTAGCGTCGGCAAACATCCACGGACGCAGAAAGGGGTGAAGGAGGCGACCTGCGATAGACAACAGATCAAAGAATGGTGGCGGCGCTATCCCGATGCGAATGTGGGGATCGCAACTGGCGATGGCCTGCTGGTTGGGGGATGGAACGTTCTCATCCCTCTCCACAGGCCCATCCATGACCAATGTTCCATTTGTTCCATCATTTTGATACCCCCTGACAAATGCACAGCTATATATTGCTAGGCCAGGCTTTTCAGAAGTGGCCTGCCCTGATGCCTCTACAGGGTTGTTGCAACAACCCCACCCACAGCGTGAGCGATTATTTACAGAGGAGGTGTGTGTGGGCTATACTACTTGTGAGTTGGTAGTAGATAACAAGAGACGATAATATATGGTATCCACTTCGCTTTTTTGTGCCGCCTGTGGTGCCGCTAATGCGGTCGGAACTGACGAGTGCTTTGCATGCGGGAAATCACTGGCAGCTACACAAACAAATTTCCAGAGAACGATGCTCAAGCAGCGCTACCTTGTTTTGGGACAGATTGGACAGGGTGGATTTGGAGCGGTGTATAAGGCGGCCGATGTGCAGTTTGGGGATCGCTTGCTGGCGATTAAGGAAATGAGTCAGAGCGGTTCGGGTGAAGAGGATGGGCAGGAGGTGGAGCAGTTTAAGCGGGAAGCAATGCTGCTGGCGGGGTTGATGCATCCAAATTTGCCGCGCATTTATGATTCTTTCACGGAGAGTGGACGCTGGTATCTGGTGATGGATTTTATTGAGGGGGAGACCTTGGAGGATTATCTGGGGCATAGTAGTGGAGGGAGATTGCCGCTGACGGAGGTACTGGCAATAGGACTTCAGTTGTGTAAGGTGCTGGATTATCTGCATACGCGACAGCCGCCGATTATTTTCCGCGATCTTAAACCGTCGAATGTGATGCGTACATCCGATGGGCAGCTCTACTTGATAGATTTTGGCATTGCACGCCACTTTAAGCCGGGACAGGCAAAGGATACTATAGCGTTCGGTTCGCCAGGCTATGCAGCCCCTGAACAGTATGGGAAGGCCCAGACGACTTCCAGCGCCGATATCTATAGTCTTGGCGCGTTGCTGCACCAGATGTTGACAGGGATCGATCCTTCGATCACACCTTTTTGTTTTGAACCTCTGCACGAGCATGGCTATACAGATGATCTGGAAGAGTTAGAGAAGTTGCTGCAGCAGATGGTTGAGATCAATGCTCGCAAGAGACTTGCACACGCGCGTGATGTGAAAGAGCAGTTGCAGTTGATCAGTAAGGGGATCGATGCTCAAACAGGTTTGCAGGATGCCCAGAAGTTGCCAGGAGGAAGAGTACAGTCTGCTGCGACAATAGGCGAAGTTCAGTCTGCCTATTCCAGGCATACGAATGAAGTTACAAGCGTGGCATGGTCGCCTGATGGGACGCGCCTTGTTGCGGGAGATAGAGATAATACGGTGCATATATGGAATGCCCTGAGCGGGGATAAGCTGGCGATCCATGACGATTTCAAGGGGCAATTACGCTGGCGGAACGCGATAGCGTGGTCGCGGACAGGCATACATATTGTTTTGTATGCTGAAAATGATGAGAAACCGGAGTTGTTGTGGGATAAAGAGAGTGGAGAGCGCATTTTTATCTATTATGAGCGTAGAAAGAAAGTTGGCACGGTAGCGTGGTCGCCTGATAACCAGTACCTGGCGCTGGGTAATAATGATCGTATGGTACAGATCAGAGATATCAAACGGGGAGAGAGTATCTTTACCTATTGTGGGCATCGTGAATCTTTGCGTATGAACAGGGTGAACGCGGTCGCATGGTCACCTAATGGTCTGTATGTAGCTTCGGGTACGCGGGGCGATGGTGTGCATGTGTGGCAGATTGCGACAGGGGAAACGATCCAGACGTATGGTAGCCATGCCGCCGAACTGATTACATTGGCATGGTCGCCGGACGGCAGATATATTGCGTCGGGAGGCAGTGATGAAACGATCCAGATATGGGAAGTAGCAACGAGGAGAAGGATTTTCACCTATCATGGGCATTCGGGCCTCGATATGGGTGTGAGTACGGTTGCATGGTCGCCCGATGGGACGCGTATTGCTTCGGCTGGCAGCGGATATGATACGACGGTTCAGGTGTGGGATGCATTTAATGGTGGCAATGTTTTTACGTATGTTATGCATATGGGACGTGTGAATACACTGGCGTGGTCGCCTGATGGGACGCTTATCGCTTCGGCGAGCAATGATGAGACAGTGCATGTGTGGCACGCCGTGTGATAACTATCAAACGTCGCCCCATGACCGTAGTGGCAGGCCTTGCGTCTGCCGAGTGCGTGCACAGAGGGCCTCGCGCCATTGGGTCCACGCACTCGGCAGACGCAAGGCCTGCCACTACGGGGACGTTTGAATCGCTCTGGGCGTGAACGTATCACCGAAGAACGCCCATCACGATTAGAATCCATCAAGCAGGGATAGGAAGGTCTGGGCGGCTCTGGTGAGCGGTATGCGTGTAGAGTAGGCGATAGAAATAAGCGCATCTCCCTGTTGCAAGGTACGTGTGAACAGAGCGAGGTGGGAGAAATTCCCTGGCAAAAATGCCAGTTCGACCTCCTGGGTTTGAAGTTTCTCTACTATAACCTGGTCAGTAGCAATGGTGACAGCAAGTTCGATGTGTGGATAGAGCATTTTGTACCGTTCGATATGATTGGAAACAGCAGACGTTCGGATAGATGTGCTGATGACGATTGCCAGGCGACCACGCAACAGATGCTGCAGCTCATCCAGAACCGCCTCCGCTTCCTCGTGTATAGATCTGTGCCGGGTCTTCTGAGGATCCTGGGGCCGCCCATCCGGTTCCTGCATTTCTATAAACATGCCTCTGGCGCGTTCAGCAGCATTGCGTGCCTCCAATTGCTCAGTCAAGAGACGCACCTGCTCCTCCATAGCACGGAACTGATTGTAACGGGCCAGCGCCACTTCAATCGCGGGGACGACCTCACTTTCATGCAGTGGTTTAATAAGATAATTGCTGACACCGGCATCTCTGGCACGTACTACAAGCGCCTGGTCAGTGTAAGCGGTGAGCAAGACGACGGGAGCAATTTTTTCCTTCAGCAGCGTCTCAGCGGCGGTAATACCATCCATAGCAGGCATGCGAATATCCATGATAATCAGGTCTGGTCTGTGCGTGCGCGCGAGGTTAACAACACTCAGTCCATCGGTAGCTTCCGCAATTACAAGATAACCGCGCCTGGTCAAAATATCTTTCAGGTCCATACGCTGAAGAGGCTCGTCATCCGCGATAATAATGCGTACCGGCATCGTTTCACCTTGAGATTCTGGTTCTGGGACACTTAGCGCTATAATTTCTTTTTTTCACCTGTAAAAAGTATATCATATGCAAGAGGCATGTCTCCACGGGCAGGACGATTGAAAAGTCCCCGTAGTGGCAGGCCTTGCGTCTGCCGAGTGCGTGGACAGAGGGCATTGTGGGCCACTCGGCAGACGCAAGGCCTGCCTCTACGAGGTCTAACACTTGACAACTCACTAGTGTTTATACTAAGGTACAGAGAAGAACGAAATTAGGACAAATGTTTTTATAAGGGTTGTTAAGATGCTTCCTTCGCCGCAATTTTGTGATACGTGTGGGGCTGCGAACCGGGTACAGGCGCAGTTTTGTCGGGCATGCGGTCAAGTACTGCATGATGCAAATAGTACGATTACTATAAGTTCGACGCTAACAGGAATGCTGACCCGGCAGCATGCATTGAAGCAGCGTTACCTTATTCTAGGGCAGGCGGGGCGTGGTGGCTTCGGTGCAGTTTATAAGGCAGCGGATACACAATTTGGCAATCGATTGGTGGCTGTCAAAGAGATGAGTCAGAGCAACCTGGGCGCGCAGGAACTCGTGGAGGCGACGGAAGCGTTCAGACGCGAAGCGCTCTTGCTGGCTGGGCTGACGCATCCCAATCTGCCACGCATCTACGAGCAGTTTACGGATACCGGGCGCTCGTATCTTGTGATGGATTTTATTGAGGGCGAGACGCTGGAGGAGCATCTGAATAGCCTGAATGGGAAGAAGGTGCCGTTCGAAAAGGTATTTGATATTGCGCTCCAGCTTTGTTCTGTGCTGGAATACCTGCATACACGCAATCCGCCGATTATTTTCCGCGATCTTAAGCCTGCCAACGTGATGGTGACCAGAGGCGGCCATGTATACCTGATTGATTTTGGGATTGCGCGCCACTTTAAGCCGGGACAGCATAAAGACACAACGGCGCTCGGTTCATCGGGCTACGCACCACCTGAGCAGTATGGCAAGTCGCAGACAACGCCGCGCGCGGATATCTATAGTCTGGGCGCGCTGCTACACCAGTTGCTCACGGGTGATGATCCTACAGATACGCCATTTCAGTTTACGCCCGTTCAGCTCCCCAATCAACCCGCACTCAGGGGGCTGGATACGCTGGTCATGAGTATGGTCAGCGTGGATATTAATAAGAGGCCAGCGAATGTTACCGCCCTCAGGCAGGAATTGCAGCGTATTGCCATTGAATATAAAGCAACACATCCTCTACAGACAGGCGTGCCCAATTCCTATCAGCCACCACAGCCGTCCGCTATACCACGGATGCCCAATCTTCCTAAAGCGCCGAAGCGGCCCGCACAGCCACGCGTGATCCCACAGGCGAACATGTTATATGTGTGCATGGGGCATAGTAGCCGCGTCACAGCGGTTGCGTGGTCGCCTGACGGGAGATACCTGGCATCCGCAAGCTACGATAAGACAGTTCAGGTATGGGATGCGAGCAACGGCAAAAACATCCTGACGTACAAGGGACATCGCCAGCATGTCAACGCACTGGCATGGTCGCACGACAGTAAATATATCGCCTCAGCAAGTGACGATGGAACGGTCCAGACCTGGGAAGTCAAGACTGGCAAGACATATATTACCTATCGTGGTCATATTGAAGAAGTATATGCTGTGGCATGGTCGCCCGACGACTTCTATATCGCTTCGGGTGGGAGCGACAAAACCGTGCAGATCTGGAAAGCGAGAACTGAGAAGATTATCTATACCTACTCCGACCATAGTGATAAGGTGCAGAGTATTGCATGGTCGCCTGATGGCAGGCGCGTTGCTTCGGCAGGCAAGGACCGTAAAGTACATGTGTGGGACCCGGCGAAGGAAATACCCAAGCGCTCTTTCTTTAGCAGTATCCTTTCTTTCACGCGCAAAATAGAGACGATGAACCTGCATAATGGGCAGATATTCGCGGTCGCATGGTCGCCTGATAGTCGGCGTATCGCTTCAGCGAGCGGTGATCGCCGGGTGCTGGTCGGGGATGTGCATACGAAAAAAGTTGTGTTTTCGATGGGTGAGAACAGTACCAGCATCAAGAATGCCGTGGTGTGGTCGCCCAGAGGTGAGCACCTGGCGATTGGTGGTAATGATAAGATCGTGCAGATATGGAATGTGGGCAGTAAAAAGCTGACATTTACGTACTCGGGACATACGGGTTATGTGACTACAGTGGCGTGGTCGCCTGATGGGTCCAGGATCGCTTCGGCGAGTAGTGATCGTACAATACAGGTGTGGCAAGCTGTGTAGATAGACTACACAACTGCAATCTCACCATTTTGCAATTGCGTTTGAATCAACTGCGTATAGAAACCATTTCTTCGTAGTAACTGCTCATGCGTTCCCTGCTCCACAATATGTCCATGATCCAGGACCAGGATCACATCTGCATTACGGATGGTGCTTAGCCGATGAGCAATAATGATCTGAGTGCAAGGGAGCCTGTTGAGATTCTGCTCGACCATACGTTCTGTGACGACGTCCAAGGCGCTGGTCGCTTCATCCAACAGGAGCAGGGCAGGATGGTTCGCCAGTGCGCGAGCCAGAGCCAGGCGCTGGCGTTGTCCTCCTGAGAATGCACTTCCACCTTCTGAGACAAGCGTATCATAACCCATTGGCATCTTCTCGATGTCATCAGCAATGGCTGCTATCTGGGCAGCTTCGATAACCCGCTCCATGTCCATTTCAGGGTTATTCAAAGCAATATTTTCGCTCACCGAGCCACTAAAAATGACAGATTCTTGCAGAACTACTCCAAACTGACTGCGTACGTCCTGATAATTTAGCTGTTCCAGAGGTACGCCATCAAAGGAGATAGATCCCTTTGTGGGGGTGATCAGGCCAACCAGCAGCTTCCCCAGAGTACTCTTGCCTGAGCCCGTTTTACCGACAAGTGCTACCTTTTGTCCCGGATAAATCGTCCCGCTGATATTATCCAGGATGAGAGGAGCGCTCTGGCCATAGCGAAAGCTCACATGCTTCAACTCGATACGGCCCTTCAATTTGTGAGGAGTTTGTACCTGGGTCGGGTCTTGCTCAGGCTGAGTCCCAATGACATCGGCGACACGTGAGAAATGCGCGCGCACTATCTGCAGATCCTGTCCAGTACTGGCAAGAGAGCCGAGTGGTACTAGAAACTGGATTGCCAGGGTGTTTAAAGCCAGCATGGCACCTACTGTCATTCTTCCATCGATGACCTGCATCGCGCCAACCCACAGCAAGGCTAGCGGTGCCAGGAGGCTTACCACACCAACGACGGAGCCAACAACAGAAGAGAGATAGCTAAGACGAAGCGAGATATTCATCTCGTCGAAGAAGAGATTCTCCCAGCGAGCGAATGCCCGGTGCTCGGCTCCAGCGGCCTTTAACGTTGCTATTCCAGATAAGACCTCGTTCATGTAACCTTGCGTTTTTCCCTGCGCCTCCAGGTCGCGCTGCGTCAGCCTGCGAAGGGCGGGAGACGTAAACAATAGGAGTGCTATCTGGATAACTCCGATTGCTACTGTTACGCCAGCAATAAGTTTTGACAGCAATAACAAGATAATGAAGTAAACAATAACTGTGCCACCATCGAGTAAGGTGGATATAAGCTGATTCGTGAGCAGGTCACGAATTGCCAGGTTGCTATTCACGCGAGCCAGGAGATCTCCGTTCAAGCGCAACTGAAAGAAGCGATAAGGCAGACTAAGCATATGCTCAAAGAAATTGAGCATCATGTCTGTGTCGATTCTGGTCTGCAAGTAGATCAATAAGGAAGATCGTAAGAACGTTGCGATCCCCTGCATGAGAATCAGGATGAGCATTCCCAGAGCCAGCGTCAGCAGCATATTGGGATCTTTTTCTGGCAGGATACGATCAATCACTATTTCCGTTAGCAAGGGAGCTCCCAGCCCCAATAATTGCAGTAATAGAGACGTTCCGATGATCTGAAAAATGATTGTGCGCATGTGCAGAAGCGAGCGCATATAAGACCATGGAGTGAGCGATCGTTGCGGCGCTTTTTGTTCAAACTGTGCCCCCGGTTCTAACATGATGGCGACACCGGTGAACCCCTCATCAAACTCATCGAGGGTCAATCTTCTACGTCCGCCCGCCGGATCGACTACATCTATCCATTTGTGGGACCAGCGTTCTACAAGCATGAAGTGATTAAACTCCCAGTGCACAATGGCAGGGAGTGTAACATAGCGAAAATCTTCCAGATTTAACGAGACAGCCCGGACGCGCAATCCATACTGTCGAGCTGATTTAACGATCTCAAGCGCTGTGAGTCCATCGCGTCCGACTCCGCAGCGTTCCTGAACCTCTGAGATGCTGGTCGCGTATCCGTAATAGCTTAAGACCATAGCCAGGCAAGCAGCGCCACATTCAACTGCAGTCACCTGTCTCATCTCGGGAACGCGTCGTTTCTTCCTACGGAGCTTTCTTTTTGGCTTAGAAGATGCTGCCGGTGTGGCAACCAGGACTTGCATCTCTCGCGTCTCAGTCTCCATTATCTCCAGTAGTTCTGATGGGTATCTGGCAGTCTGGCGCTCCCATCTATAACTACCCGTTGATTGCGAATAAGGCGTGCTCTGGACACGACGCAGCGGCAATGAGTATTCTCTACCCGGGTGGTCCACCTGTGGTGGAGAAGGAAGAACCCTGACAAGTTTAGATGGAGATAAGTCATGTTTAACGCTCTCCATTTTTTGTGTAGCAGGGCGGCTCTGAACATCCTGAGATGAGACCGGCTGTGTTGCTCTCAAGTCGTCTGTTTGTACAGGTGAAGGAGGAGTCTGGATATGAGCAGGTGATGAAGATCTGAGTAAGGAAGGCGAAGAAGATGGTACAGGACTGACATACCACTCGATATCTTCTGAAGCAAGTACAGGTAAACCTGCAATAGGGAAATCGGGACTGGTATCTTTGCCCGTTTCGCTTGAGCGATTAGGCAACCCCATCATCGGCGATACCACAGTATGCCTCTTGCTGGTCTGATTTAAGGACTTCGAAACAGAGTTCTCGTGCTGTACAGGTTCCATGAATACTCATTCCTCTTATTACTTAATATTGAGAAGGTTTTTGAAATTCTGGGGAAGATTAGCGAAAAAGTTGAGAAGATCGCTGATATACCTGGGAAGATTACTAACGCCAGGCAAAAGGGAGAGTGCACTTTGCGATCCAATCTGTACTTGAGCCTGGCACTGGCTTCCTAGATATGTCTGGGCCAGGGACATTGGCTCTACAGAAGTGGTAGCGACTATAGAAGGACCAGATATTGTTTGCGCTAATGGTAATTGTAAATTGAGCTGGGTGCTGATAGCTGCCGGACTCATTACGCCAGCTTCTATATTTTCAATGGTGCTGTTAAAGCTAATATTGGTTGAAGCGATGCTGATCGTAACAGGTTGTCCTACCTTCAGATTTGCTTGTTGATCAGGCGGCAGAAGGAGCAATACTACGATTCTCTGTCCGGTTTTTACGTTTTTATCTTTTTGCTGAACCACTACACCTTTTCCCTGGACAACAATTGGCT
>Ga0137371_10003037_pt1 | contig 13333 bp, 14 predicted proteins | sample SagtaG_7_FD_104919 | JGI IMG/M metagenome (GOLD analysis project Ga0137371, IMG submission 104919) | Vadose zone soil microbial communities from Sagehorn Ranch, Mendocino, California, USA - Sage1_R_40_16 metaG | ecosystem: Environmental > Terrestrial > Soil > Vadose zone | place: USA... | reverse complement strand
TACCCGCTCCACCTCGGCGTCACCGAGGCGGGTACTCCGTTCGCGTGATCGATCAAGAGCTCCGTAGGCATGGGCGCGCTGCTCGTCGACGGGATCGGCGACACCATCCGCGTCTCGCTGACGGCCGATCCGGTCGAGGAGGTGCGCACGGCGTTCGAGATCCTGAAGTCGCTCGGGTTGCGGGAGCGCGGGCCGATCATGATCGCGTGCCCGTCGTGCGGCCGCGACAACGTCGGCGTGCAGACGCTCGCCGAGAAGGTCGAGGAGCGGCTCCGCGAGTACCCGCAGCACTTCGAGGTCGCCGTGCTCGGCTGTGCGGTCAACGGGCCGGGCGAGGCGGGCGACGCCGACTTCGGCATCGCCGGCGGTCGCGACGTCGGCTTCGTCTACGCCCACGGCCGCGTCCTCAAGAAGGTCTCGTCGGACATCCTGATCGACGAGCTGTTCTACGAGATCGACCGCTGGATCGAAGGCGGGATGCACCGGCCGAAGCGCTTGAAGATGGCCAAGCCGGCGGCCCTGGCGATGGCCGAAGCCTCGCTGATCCCGCTCGAATAGGCTGCCGGGTCATCCATGATCGCCCGGGCTTCCCACCTCTTCCTCCCGACCCTGCGCGAGCCGCCGGCCGACGCCGAGGTGGCCTCGCACAAGCTCCTCGTCCGCGGCGGCTTCATCCGCCAGGTGAGCGCGGGCCTGTGGACGTACCTGCCCCTGGGGTGGCGCGTGCACCAGAAGGTCGTCCAGATCGTCCGCGAGGAGATGGACGCGATCGGCGCGCAGGAGATGTCCGCGCCGGTGCTGACGCCCGCCGAGCTCTGGGAGCGCAGCGGCCGGATCGGCATCCCCGAGCTCTTTCGCCTCCGCGACCGCGTCGGCCGCGACTTCATCCTCCCGATTAGCCACGAGGAGACGTTCACCTTCCACGCCGTCGAGCTCCAGAGCTACCGGCAGCTGCCGCAGTCTTGGTACCACTTCCAGACGAAGGACCGCGACGAGCCACGGCCGCGCAGCGGCCTGATCCGCGTCCGCGAGTTCGTGATGAAGGACTCGTACTCGTTCGACCGCGACGAGGAGGGGCTCGACCGGAGCTTCGCGCTCCACCGGGAGGCCTACGACCGCATCTTCGACCGCTGCGGCCTCGAGATCTACGCCGTCCAGGCGGAGTCGGGGATGATGGGCGGCAGCGAGTCGGTCGACTTCCTCGCGCCCGCCGGCGCGGGCGAGAACACGCTCGTGACGTGCGAGAACGGCGACTACGCCGCCGACGGCGAGATCGCGCGCGGCGTGCCGCGGCGACCTGAGTTCCCCGAGCGCCTCGACGCCCCGCAGGAGGTCGAGACCCCGGGCGTGACGACGATCGAGGGTCTCGCGCAGTTCCTCGGCGTCGACGCGGCGGCGACGTCGAAGGCGATGCCGGTGGTGAAGACCGACGGCACGCTCGTGCTCGGGCTCGTCCGCGGCGACGACCGCCTCGAGGACGTGAAGCTCGCGAGCGCGTTCGGCTCCGACTTCCGGCCTGCGACCGAGGACGAGATCCGCACGGCGTTCGGCGCCGACCCCGGCTCGCTCGGGCCCGTCGGCTTCGCCGGCGAGGTAATCGCCGACGAGGCCCTCCGCGAGGGCCAGTTCGTCGCCGGGGCCAACCGCACCGGCTGGCACCTGCGAGGCGTCGAGCACGGGCGGGACTACGAGGCCCGCTTCGCCGACATCCGGGAGACGCAGGAGGGCGACGCGTGCCCGGTCTGCGGCGGCCGCCTGACGTTCCAGACGGCGATCGAGGTCGGCCACATCTTCAAGCTCGGCACCCGCTACTCGGAGCCCTTCGGGGCGACGTATCTGGACGAGGACGGCAAGGAGCGGCTGATCGTGATGGGCTGCTACGGCATCGGCCCGGGGCGCGTCGTCGCCGCTGCGGTCGAGCAGAACCATGACGAGCACGGGATCCGCTGGCCGCCTGCCCTAGCCCCCTATGACGTCCACGTCGTCGCGCTGCCCGGCGCGGAGGAGCAGGCCGAGGAGGCCGCGACGGGACTGGCGGAGACCGGCACCGAGGTGCTCCTCGACGACCGGGAGGCCCGGGCGGGGGAGAAGTTCGCCGACGCAGACCTGATCGGGTGCCCGATCCGGGTCACCGTAGGCAAGAAAACGCTCGAGGACGGCGCCGTCGACCTGCGCGACCGCGTTTCGGGCGAGGAACGGCGTGTAGCCGTCGCCAACCTGGGCAAGGTGCAGTGATATGGCGCGGCGGCGGAAGTTCAGCGAGGAACCGTTTGGGCCGACAATCGAGCGGCTGATGGCGGAGGAGGGGATCACCTACCGCGGGCTCGGCGAGCGGACGCGGCTCTCTGCGGGCTACCTCAACCACCTCGTCCACGGGAATCGGCCCGTGCCCTCGAACGACGTCGTCGAGGCCCTCGCCGACGCGCTCGGGGTCGAGCCCGAGCACTTCCGCGAGTATCGGCTGCGCATCATCACCGAGCGGCTCGAGCAGATGCCCGAGCTCATCGACCGGCTCTACCGGCGGCTCGGGGCGTAGTTCAACCGCGTACGGGTACCCTCGTTCCGTGCCCGAGGAGCGAACCGAGCATCTGACCCTCGCCCAGAAGGAGCAGCTCGAGGCCGAGCTCGCCGAGCTCGAAGGCCCCCGCCGCACCGAGGTCGTCCAGGCGATCAGGACCGCGCGCGGGTTCGGCGACCTGTCCGAGAACTTCGAGTACCACGCGGCGAAGAACGAGCAGGGCCTGCTGGAGCGGCGGATCCGGATGCTGCGCGACCGGCTCGACCATTCGGTGCTGATCGACGAGGAAGCGGCCGCCGCGAGCGACGAGGTCGGAGTCGGCTCCCGGGTCGAGATCGAGGACGAGCACGGCGAGCGGATGGAGGTCGAGATCTCGAGCGTCGGCGGTGTCTCACCCGAGTCGCCGCTCGGTCGCGCGCTCCTCGGCGCGAAGGCGGGCGACGAGGTCGAAGTCGACGCACCGCGCGGCGCCTGGCGCGCCCGCGTGCTCGCGGTCGGTCGCTGAGCTTTTCGCTGTAACGATCTCCGCCTGCCGGGACATAGACGAGGTGAGATGCAGCCGGCGGACAAGCGGTTCGAAGAGATCTACCGGCGGAACGTCGACGCCGTGCTCGCGTACGCGCGGAGGCGGGCGCCCGCCGACATGGCCGAGGACGTCGCAGCCGAGACGTTCCTGATCTGCTGGCGGCGGCTCGACCGCGTGCCGGAGAACGCGCTTCCGTGGCTGTACGCCGTCGCGCGGAAGACGCTCGCCAACCAGCGCCGCGCCGCCGTGCGCCGGGCGACGACACAGTCGGCCCTGGAGCCTTCTTCCGGAGCCGGCTCCGCGCTCGCCCACGACCCGACGCTCCGGGTTGCGTTCGCACGGCTGGGCGAGCGTGACCGGGAGCTCCTGGCGCTCGTCGCCTGGGAGGGGCTCAGCCTCAGAGAGGCGGCGGCGAGCCTCGGCTGCTCGCCGGTCGCCTGCCGCGTTCGCTTCCACCGCGCGAAGCGCCGGCTTGCGCAACACCTCGAGCAGCTCGATGCACCGCGCCCGATTCGACGACCACACGCACAAGGAGTCGCACGATGAGACACGATGACCCGTTGATCGCGCGGCTCGCCGCGGCCAACCCTGTCCCGGCCGGCACGCTTGTCCACGTCTCCGTCCGCGAGCGCCTGCTGGCGTCCGTGCTCGAGGAACCGCCGCAGCACCGCGGACGGGTGCGCCGCCGGACGCTCGTCGCCGCGCTCGTTGCGGCTGCCGTCGCCGTCCCGGCCGCGGCCTTCGCCGACAGGATCGGGCAGATCTTCGGGCTCTCGAACCAGGGGACTCCGGTCGCGACGAGCCGCCTGCCCGAGTACCAGGACACGAAGCTGGCCGAGGCGATCCGGGAGATGCAGTGGCCCGCACAGATGCAGCTGCTCGGCGAGCGGAACGGCGTCACGTTCTATGCCACCCGGAAGGCCAACGGGGAGTTCTGCTTCGCAATGGACGCGGTGACGCGGCCGCTCGAGGGCGTCAGCTGCGTGCCGCCCGGCCTGTTCCCGTCGCCGAAGCGCCCGATCATCGGCCTTCCGGTCGGCGACCGCTTCAACGCGGGCGTGCTGGCGGGGTTCGCCGCCGACGGGATCGCGCGTGTGAACGTCGTCGACGCGGCCGGCGCGACGATCGTCTCGGCGCCCGTCGCGGACAATCTCTACGCGGCCGTCGACGTCCCGCAGGTTCAGGCCGGTGCGATCGTCGCGCTCGACGGGAACGGGAACGTCCTCTACCGCCAGCCGGTGTCGGGATAGCATCCGGCGGCCGTGTCCCCGGCCGCTCCGACGACTCTCTTCGCACTGCTCGGGAAGCCGGTGGCCGGAAACCCGACGCAGGAGATGATCGAAGCAGCTTTCGCCGCCGCGGGGCGGGATGCGCGCTACGTCTCGCTCGAGGTCGAGCCCGACGATCTGGCGGATGCGATCCGCGGCGTCCGGGCCCTCGGCTTCTCCGGTCTCCACGTGACGGTCCCGCACAAGGTGGCTGTCGCGGCGCTCGTGGACGAGCTCACGCCGGCGGCGCGCCTCTCGGGAGCCGTCAACTGCATCAAGCGCGATGGGCACGCCCTCGTCGGGGACAACACCGACGGCAGGGGCTTTCTCGAGTCGCTGCGAGATTTCGTCGACCCGCGCGGGACGCGCGCCGTGGTTCTCGGCGCCGGCGGCGCCGCCCGGGCGATCGTCGCCGAGCTCGCCCTCGCGGGAGCGGCCCGGATCACGTTCGTCAACCGGTCGTTGCCGAAGGCGGACGAGGTGGCGGCCGCGATCGCCGCCGGCACGGGCGTCGCGTGCGAGGCCGCCCAGCTGACCGAGCCGTGGACGCCGCCGTCCGACGCCGACGTCCTCGTCCAGGCAACCACGGTCGGGATGGGCGACGGCGACGCGCGTCTGCCGTTGCAGTGGTCGCAGGCGGCCGACGCGGCGATCGCCGCCGACGTGGTCATCGCTCGGCGGGCCACGGCCTTCCTCCGCGACGCCCACGCGCAGGGCTATCGAACGCTCGACGGCCTCGGCATGCTCGTCGAGCAGGCGGTGATCGGATTCCGGTGGTGGACGGGGCTCGAGCCGGACAGGGCGGCGATGCGCGCGGCGGTCGAGAGGGCACTGTGACGATCGGCTTCGGCTTCAGCGTTACACCGGGCGAGCCTCTCGGCGTCGGCGCCGAGATGCGCCGGGCCGAGCAGCTCGGCTACGAGCGGTTCGGCGTCTGGGACTCGCCCGCGCTCTTCCGCGAGCCGTGGGTCACGCTCGGCTCGGTGGCGCGCGACACCGAGCGGGTCCGGCTCGGCACCTGGGTGACCAATCCGCTCGCGCGTCATCCGCTCGTCACCGCGGCCTGTGCGGCGACGGTCGACGACCTCGCTCCCGGGCGGGTCTACATCGGGATCGGCGCGGGCGGCACCGGGGTCTGGCACCTCGGTATGAAGACGGCGAAGCTCGCCGAGCTCGAGGCGTACGTCCTCGCCGTCCGGGGCCTGCTCGAGACGGGGAGCGCGAGCTGGCGCGGCCACGCGCTCACCATGCCCTGGGCCGGGCCGCGACGGATCCCGATCGTCATGGCCGCGCACGCGTCCGGCTCGCTGCGACTCGCGGGCCGGATCGGGGACGGCGTCGTGATCGGACTCGGGATCTCGCCCGACGTCGTCGCCTCGTCGCTCGAGCTGCTCGAGGCCGGAGCGGGGGAGGTGGGGCGCTCGCTCGACGAGATCGACGTCTGGTTCACGTCCTTCTGGTGGGTCGACGAGCGGCCGGGGAAGGCGCAGGCCGACGGCGCCTGGTCGGCGACCGCGTTCGCGTTGCATTTCGCCGACTCGGGCGTCGAGAACAAGTTCATCCCCGATCACCTGAAGGCGCCCCTGCTCGAGATCGGCAAGGCGTACGACCTGCGCAGTCACGGGCATCCCGGCGACGAGCAGAAGGCGGCCTACGTCGAGCTCGCCGATCGGCTCGGCGTCGGCCCATACCTGCGCCGGCGGTTCATGTTCGCGGGCACACCGGAGGAGGTCGAGATGCAGATTCGCGCGGCAGCCGGCGCAGGAGCGCGGAACTTCGACGGCGCGATCGACGCCGACCTGCCCGAGCACGAGCAGCGCATCACCGACTGGGCGAGGCTCGTCCTGCCGCGGGTTCGCGGCTCGTGATCGACCTTCTGATCCGCGGCGGCCACGTCGTCACGCCCTTCGACGAGGGCGAGCTCGAGATCGGGATCCGCGGCGAGAAGATCGCGTTCGTCGCGCGTCCGGGCGTCATCGACGTCGAGGCAGGCCGCGTCGTCGATGCGACCGGAAAGCTCGTCTTCCCCGGAGGAGTCGAGCCGCACGCGCACATCCACGAGCCGATGCACCGCGGCTGGTCGCAGGGCCGCGAGGAGTGGCTGCAGTCACCGGAGGGCGCGACGCGAGCCGCGCTGCACGGCGGAACCACGACCGTCATCTCGTTCGCATTCATGGACGTGCATGTCGAGCAGCAGGAATTCGACGCGAACGTGGCGGTCGAGCATCGTCGGCGGATCTTCGAGTCGCGCTCCTATGCCGATTTCGCGTTCCACCCGGTGCTCACCGGCACGCCGTCCGACTCGACGATGGCGTCGATCGCCGACGCCGTCGCTGACGGCACGGCCACGTTCAAGTTCTTCACGACCGACCTCACGACCACTCAGGCGGGCATCCGGCTCGACAACGGCTCGGCGCGCACGCTCCTCGCGGAGTGCGCCCGGCTCGGCGCGATGGCGATGGTGCACGCCGAGGACGACGACCTGATCAAGTACATGGAGGCGAAGCTCCGGCGCGAAGGGCGCGCCCAGCTTCGCAACGTGCACCTCGTGCACACCAACGTCGGCGAGGAGATCGCCGTCCGCACCGTCGCGGCGCTCGCGGAAGAAGTCGGCGCCGCGGTCTACTTCGCGCACGTGTGCGGCGCTGACGCGCTCGCGACGATCGTGGCGCGCCGCGTTTCCGGGGCTCCCGTCTACGGCGAGGTGCTGCACAACTCGATGTGCTTCTCCCTCGACGACTACGACAAGCCCGACGGCGCGAAGTACCACATCGGGATGGGATTGCGGCCGCGCGAGGAGGGCGAAGCGCTCTGGGAGGGACTTCGCGACGGACGGCTGTCGACGCTCGCCACGGACGAGTACACGACCTCGTACGCGGTCAAGATGGCCGGCACGGACATCGAGTCGACTCCGGGCGGGCACGTGGGGATCGAGACGCGCGGGCTGATCGGCTTCTCGGAGGGCGTGCAGAAGCGCGGGTTCACGGTCAGGCGCTTCGTCGAGGTCTTCTCGACGAATCCGGCGCGCGTGACCGGCCTCTATCCGCGGAAGGGCGTGATCGCGCCCGGGAGCGACGCCGACCTCGTCGTGTGGGATCCGGCCGTCGAGCGGACGATCACGATGGATCTACTCCATCACGAGGGCGACTACAGCCCCTGGGAGGGCTGGAAGGTTCGCGGCTGGCCGACGACGACGATCCTTCGCGGGGCCGTCGTGGTCGAGGACGGAGAGCTTCGCGCGCAACCCGGAACCGGGATCTTCGTCCCCCGCAAGCTCGACCCGGACGTCCTCGGCCGCCCCGCCTTCTGATCAGGCCGGCTGGACGCGTGCCGGCCGGCGCTCCGGCCGCTCGGTCTCGAACAGGCCGAGCAAGAGCGCCGACAGCAGGACGGGAGCGCCGACGACCGGCCACATGACCGCATAGCCGTGGGTCGAGGGAAAGCTCGCGTGGAAGGCGCCGATCGCCGCTCCGACGGCGATGGGGCCGAGCACGACGCCGATCCCGCGCGAGAAGTCCTGCAGGCCGGCGGCGGCGCCCTCACTCCCGGCGGGGGCCACCGAGAAGGCGAGCGCCTGCGGCAGCGTGAGCACGATCGCCCCCGCGAGCGCGACCACCGGCAGGCCGATCAAGAGCGGCGTGAGCGTGTGTGCGACGACGCCGACGGTCAAGCCCGCGCCGTAGACGAGGCTCGACGCACGCAGGACGGCGACGATCCCGTAGCGCTCGGCAAGCCGGCCCGCGATCGGCGCGCCGACGACGTACGCGACCGCGACGACGGCGATCACCGCCGACGCGATGCCGGGCGAACGGCCGAGCCCGTTGACCACGTAAAGGACGATGAAGGTCTTCAGGCCGGAGAAGCTGAACTCCCACAGGGCGTTGACGGCGCTGAAGGCCTGCATGTTGCGGTTCCGGAAGAGGAGCTTCCGGATCGACGTCGGCTCGTACGGCAGCATCGCGCTGCGGCTCCGCCGCTGCAGCCCGACCACCGGCGCGAGGGCAACCGTCGTGACGACGAGCGCGGCGGCCGCGATCAGGAACGGAAGGGGGCGCCAGACGCCGAGCAAGAAGCCGCCGGCGAGCAGCGCCACGCCGAGGCCGGCGCCGCGCGCGATCGCCTGTCCCGCTTGCGCGCGTGCGTACAGCGCCCGCGGGAGCAGGTCGGCATAGAGCGCCCGGTAGGGCGGGTAGTAGAGGTAGTAGCCGACGAAGAAGGCGAGCACGACCGCGCCTGCGATTCCGTAGGACGGGCTGAACGGAAGCAGCACGAGCGCCGCTACGACGAGCGGCGCGCCGAGCAGGACGAACGGCATCCGCCGGCCGAGCGCGGACGGACGGAGCCGGTCCGAGATCGCTCCGGCGACGAGCGGGACGACGAGCGCGAACGCTCCCTCGCCGCCGATCAGCAGACCGACCTTCGTCGGCGAGTGCGCGAGGCGGATCAGCACGACCGGGCCGTAGGTGGTGAGCACGCTGATCGCGAATGCGAGTCCGAACGTCGGCAGGCCGAGCAGCGTGAGCAGCGGCCGCAGCTCGGTCGTCGACGCGCCCTCGTGCGGAAGATGAAGGCACCAGCGCTGGCAGTGGTGCTCCTGTCCATCCGCGAGCCGCCCGGTCAGCGACGCACGGGCCCTTTCCACTGCCGCGCCGACGGTCACCGGCGAATCCTGCCTGAGACGCCTCGCGTCAGGCCCTGGTGCGGTAGTGGAGGTGAACGACGCCGTTGCCGAACCGGCGTTCATCCAGCAGTTCGAGCTTCACGCGGACACCGTCGGGGAGCGACCGTTTGCCGCCTCCCACCACGATGGGCGTGACGAACAGGTGGAGCTCGTCGACCAGCCCGGCCTCGATCGCCTGGGCGGCGAGCTCGGGACCGCCCACGGTGATGTCACTTGCCGCCTGCGCTTTCAGCTGCCGGACCGCTTCAGGGTCGAAGTCGCGCTCCAGCCGCGTCCTGGCGCTCGAGACCGTCTCCAGCGTCTTCGAGTACACGACCTTGTCGGCCGCCCGCCATATGTCCGCGTAGTCCTGCATGAGAGGGCGTTGATCGGCGAGGGTCTCCCAGGCCACCATCACGTCGTACATCCGACGCCCGTAGAGGTAGGTGCCGACCGGCCGCTCGAGGTCGTTGACGAAGCTGTGCACCTCCTCGTCGGGCGCAGCCCAGTCGAAGTTGCCGTCCTCGTCCGCCACGTAGCCGTCGAGCGACGTGATCGCCGAGTAGATCAGCTTGGCCATGGTGAGCCTCCCTTTATCAGTCCAAAGCCTCCAGGATGCCTACCTCCTGTCGTCGCGAGAAACAGTGCGGTCTGATTGCCGCCGGGCATCGCGCCCCCTCCGCCATCGTGGAAAGGCCGCACGGCGGATCAGGCTCGACGCGGATGTGCGCATTTCCGCAGCGCGCGATGCTGGTCTCGAGCCGGACCCCGCGCGCGCCGGCTCCGACGAAAGGAGGAGCTCATGCACACGATCCTGCTCGCAACCGACGGTTCGCCTTCTGCGCAGAAGGCGACCGCGACGGCGATCGAGCTCGCGAAGGCAACCGGCTGGAGGCTCCGAGTCGTCAGCGTCTGGCGCACGCTGGTCCACACGTACGGCCTACCGCCGATGCTGTACGCGGAGAACCTCAGCGAGGTCGAGCGTGAGCACGCCGGAAGCGTCCTGGAGGACACGATCGAGCTCGTTCGGGAGGCTGGCGTCCGAGCGACGTCCGAGCTTCGGCAGGGCGATCCGGTCGAGGAGATCTGCGCCGCGGCCGGCGAGTCGGGCGCGATCCTGATCGTCCTCGGCGCGCACGGCTGGGGCCCGCTGAAGCGGCTCCTGCTCGGCAGCGTGTCCAACGGCGTCCTGCACGCCGCGCCCTGCCCGGTGCTCGTCGCCCGCGGAGTTGCGGGGAGCGACCGACGCGAGCTCGCCGGTGCCGGCGCGACACATTCCAAGACGTGAGGTAAAGACACGATCACGCGCCGGCTGCCATCGCTCGCAGCCGGCGCACTCCGCATGCTGCGCGGCTGACCCAGCCGAGGCGCATTGCGGGTTTTCCGCGAGTGAGATCGGCGGTCTCCCCGATGGCGGGCGCGAGCCTGCGCGGGACGCTGGACCGATGGCAGCCAAGGATGCGTTCCGGGTCCTGATCGCCGGCGGAGGGGTGGCGGCGCTCGAGGCGACGCTCGCTCTCCGAGCGCTCGCCGAGGAGCGGGTGCAGATCCAGTTGATCGCCCCGGAGACGGAGTTCTGGTACCGGCCGTTGGCTGTCCTCGAGCCGTTCGGGCTCGGCCGCGTCCACGCACTCGAGCTCGCCGACCTTGCCCACGCCTGCGGAGTGGGGTTCGACCTCGCTTCGCTCGCCGAGGTCGACCCGGGCGCCGGCCGAGCGCGGACGGCGGCGGGAGCGGAGTACGAGTACGACGCGCTCGTGATCGCATGCGGAGCGTTGCCGCGAGAAGCGCTGCCCGGCGCATTCACCTTCCGCGGCCCCGCCGACACGGATGCCTACCGACGGCTCGTCGACGAGCTCGCGTCCGACGGGCCGAGTCAGCTCGTCTTCGCCGTGCCGGGCGGCACCGGTTGGGCGCTCCCGCTCTACGAGCTCGCGCTGCTCACGGCTCAGTTCTTCGACAACCGCGGTGCCCAGGAAATCGAGGTGGCGCTCGTCACGCACGAGGCGGTGCCGCTCGCCCTGCTCGGCCCCGAAGCGAGCGGAGCGGTCGGGGAGCTGCTTGCGAAGCGCCGCATCTCCGTGCATACCGGGCGTTACGCCGTCGCGATCAACGGGGCGAGGCTCCACTTTGCACCGCACGGCAGCATCGCCGCGGACCGAGTGGTTGCCATGCCTCGGCTCGAAGGTCCCGCGATATCGGGTCTCCCGCACGATCGCGACGGCTTCATCCCGACGGACATGAGCGGACGTGTGGTCGGGGTCGGCGACGTCTATGCGGCCGGTGATGCGACCGCGTTCCCGGTCAAGCAGGGCGGCCTCGCGGCGCAGCAGGCCGACGCAGTCGCGGAGGCGATCGCGGCCTGGGCCGGCGCGCCGGTGGCGCCGCAGCCGTTCCGTCCGATCATCCGCGGTCTGCTGCTCACGGGCGGCGCGCCGACCTTCGTGCGCGCCGAGATCGCAGGCGGCGCAGGCGCGCCGTCGGTTGCGGCAACGGAACCGCTCTGGTGGCCGCCGAGCAAGATCGTCGGCCGCTACCTCGCACCCTTCCTCGCCGAGCACGCCGGCGCGATCCTCTCTCCGCCGACCGACCTCGGCGCGCTCCGGGTCGAGCGCGAACTCGAGCCCGTCTGAGCGGGGCGCGAGGGCCGGCGCGATCCCGCGCCGGGGAGCCGAGAAATCTTGAGACCTTTTTGAGGCGGGACGGTGTACGGTTCGGGCCGGTGAGCCGGGAAGTCTGGTCGGCGTCCCTGAGGACGGTCCGACGTGGCGAAGACGGTTCCCCCATCGATCACGAGCAGCCTTCTGCTTTTGCAGGGCGCTCGCCTGAACCGAACGCTGCTGCTGATCGGGTTCGCATTCGCGGTGATGGCCGATCCGGTCTCGTCGGTCGCCTACACGATCGAGGCGTCGCTGCGGGCGCTCCATGGCAACCTGGGACTGCTGCTCGCGACGCAGCTGATCGTGCTTGCGATCATCGCGCTGGTCGATGTGAACTACTGGCAGTTGGTCGGCCGTTTTCCGCTCGGTGGCGGCTCGGCCGAGGCGGCCGCGCGAGCCTTCGGGACCGGTTGGGTCTTCCTGCCGATCGGGGCGCTGATCGTCGACTTCGTCCTCACGATCACCATCTCGGTCGCCGCCGGGGTCAGCGCCGTGATCGCCTATCTGCCCGGGCTTGCGCCTGCACGGATTCAGCTCGGGCTCGTCCTGCTCGTGCTCGTCGCAGCGCTGACGTGGTTCGGGCACGGCGGCCGGCTCGTCTTTGCCGTGATGACTCTGCTCTTCATCGCCGCCGCCTCCGTCACGCTGGTCCACGGGTACGCGCATCCGGTCACCGGGCACGGACGCGCGCCGCTAACCGGTCCGCAGGGTTCCGCGTGGGTGGCGGTGCTGCTCGGTTTCCCAGTCGCGATGGCGCTCGCCACCGGCACCGAGGCTCCCGCCACCGCAATCGGCCAGCTCGGCCAGCTCGGCGCCGACGGCCGGCGCCGCTTCGCTCGCATCACGCTCCTCCTGACGCTAGTGATCGTCGCGGGGCTGACGATCGGCATCACCGAACTGGCCGTCCGCCTTCACGTCGGCATCCCCGGCTCCGACTCCACCCAGATCGCCGACATTGCCGGAGCTGCCAGCGGCAAGGGCATCGCCTACACGTTCTTCCAGGCGGCGAGCGCGCTGCTCCTGCTCGCCGCCGCGAGCTCTTCCTTCCAGGCGGGCCCCGGTCTTCTGAAGGCGCTGTCCCGCCATCCGCGGAGCGCCGGCGTCGGCATCCTGCCGCGCAGCCTGGGTGAGACGAACCGCCACCACACCGCCTATTGGTCGGTACTCGTCTATCTGCTCGTCTCGGCCGTCGTCTTGATCGCGGCCTCGGGACGCGAACAGGAGCTCGTGCTCTTTTACGCCGTGGCGGTCTTCGTCAGCTTCCTCGCCGGCCTGGCAGCGATGACTCGATTCTCGCTTCGCGAGCGACGGCCGGCGCTCGCCGTCCTGAACGCCGGCGGCGCGCTCGCGGTCGCCTTCACCCTCGTGGTGAGCCTCGGACGCGGCTACCCGCTGCTCTCGCTCGCGGCGACAGCGCTGATCGCCCTCGGCCTGTACGGCCTCTGGCGTCGCGCCGGCCGCCCGAGCGGGATCGAGGAGGTGGAGAGTCGTGCCGAGGCCGACGACTGACGAGCGGCTCGGCGACCGAGCCGTCGATCGCCCCGTCCGGCCTGGTTCCTGCGTTCGCTAGGATCGGTACCTAGGTGTAGTTCCTGAGAGCGTTGTTCCATCCGGGCCTCCTTGGAGGCTGGAGCTGCCAAGCCACCAGCTCCAAGGAGGGTGATCCGGATGAAGTTGCACGCTAACGCGAGGACCTGTCCG
>Ga0137371_10003036_pt1 | contig 13334 bp, 10 predicted proteins | sample SagtaG_7_FD_104919 | JGI IMG/M metagenome (GOLD analysis project Ga0137371, IMG submission 104919) | Vadose zone soil microbial communities from Sagehorn Ranch, Mendocino, California, USA - Sage1_R_40_16 metaG | ecosystem: Environmental > Terrestrial > Soil > Vadose zone | place: USA... | reverse complement strand
CCTCGAAGGGGACGCGATCCTGCGCTCCTCCAGCCACCAGCTGCCGGACCTGGTCCTCGCCTTGCACGGGCCGCCCTCCTTCCCGATCGAGGTCGACGTCGCCGGCCGGATCGACTCGGTCAACGGCGGCATCCGCACCACCTTCGAAACGATCCCCGACGCCCCGGTAAGCCGTTTCACGCTGCAGATGCAGGGCGGCAAGAAGGGCCTGTTGCAGAACTCGACCAACCTCTGCGCCTCGGTCAACAGGGCCACGGCCAAGTTCACCGGCCAGAACGGCAAGGTCAAGGCCTCCCGCCCGGCGCTGCGGACGAGCTGCGGGAGCGCGCACACGCAAAAGCAGCGGAGGCAGTAACGCGGTGACGACTGGGTCGGCTGCACGGTCCCGCGCCATTGAGCAAGCCCGCGCCGAGCTTGCTCAGCGACTTGAGACGCGTCGCACTGAGCTTGAAGAGGCCATCGCGGCGCGAGTCTACGCCATAGCCGATCCGCGCGAGGTCGCCGATCCGACCTATCTCGAGGGTCTGCGCGCCTCTCTGACCGCGGCCCTCGACTACGCTTTAACCGCCCTTGGGCTCGGTGAGCGCCGCGCTCCTCCCGTTCCGCCGGTGCTTCTCGTCCAGGCCCGTATGGCGGCACAGAATCGCGTTGGCCTCGACACGGTTATGCGTCGGTATCTAGCCGGCTACTCCCTGCTCAGCGAATACGTGATCCAGGAGGCCGAGGAGTCAATGCTTCTCACACAAGTTTCGCTTCATCGCCTCCTCAAAGGCCAAGCGGCACTCTTTGACCGCCTCCTCGCCGCGATCTCCGACGAGCACTCCCGTGCGGTTCGGAGCCGACCCATGAATTCCGAAGAGCGCCGCCGTGCCTGCGTCGAGCGGCTGCTCGCCGGCGAACTCGTCGACAGTTCGGAGCTCACTTACCGCCTCGACGGACATCACCTGGGGCTCATGGCAACGGGGGATCGGGCGCAGGAGCTTATGCCTACACTGGCGTTGAACCTCGACCGCCGACTGCTGGCTGTACAAATCGAGAAGGAGCCGGTCTGGGCCTGCTGGTTGGGCGGCAGGCACCCGCTCGAGGCGGAGCGGGCCGTGCGGGCGCTTGCCGATATGTGTCCGCAAGGAGTCGCCGTCACTGTGGGCGAGTCCGGCGAGGGACTTGCCGGTTGGCGCCTCAGCCACCGCCAGGCGAAGGCGGCGCTGCCCATCGCCGAACGAGGCCATGAGCCGGTCGTCCGCTACACCGACGTCGCTTTGCTCACCTCGATGCTTCAGGATGATTTGTTGATCACCTCCCTGCACCAGTGCTACCTTCAGCCCCTCGATGTCGACGGCGACAATGGCCAGGGTCTATGTCGCACCCTTCAGGCGTACTTCGCCTGTGATCGCAACTCGGCCTCCACGGCTGCCGCGCTTGGGGTAACAAGGCAGACTGTCAATAATCGACTACGCGTCGTCGAAGAGCGCTTTGGCCGCCCGTTGCCATCTTGCGCCGCTGAGCTGGAAGCCGCCCTCCGCCTCGCTGGTGCCGGTTGCTTTACGTAGAGCAAACCTGCACGCTGTGGATTTGGCATATCGGTAAAACGAGTTTACCGGCGATTTTGGGAGACTGAGCTGTCCCTGATTCCTACGGTGTCTTTGACATCTTCAAAGGAGGAAAAGTGAAGATCGCAAGATTCCTCGGGCTTGCGGTGGTCGCCGTGGTATGCCTTACCGCCTCGGTCGGCGCGGGCACGGCCTTCGCCGAAACTACCGGCCTCTGTAAAACCGGAACCGTCGCGCCATATTGTGAAACTGCGGATCGCTACAGCGCGAACACGGCGATCGAAGCTACTACTAGCCAATTCAAGATCGTAACCAATCTCAACGAAATCAGCTGCACCTCGTCTAGCCTCAAAGGCGCAACCACGGCTGAATCCGGGCAACCTCTGCCAGTCTCTATCTCCAGCCTCAGCTTCGGCGGGTGTACGAGCGGAGCCGAAGAATGCGTAGTTAGCACCAATGGTCTGCCGGCGTCCGGCAGCATCTCGCGAGCTTTCGTTTCGAGCGGAACCTTGTCCTTCGGATCTGCCGCACTGAACGTCGTCTGCTCTACCATCGTTCGCTGTGAATACGCGGTACCCAGCCTTCACATTGCCGGCGGCGGCCCCCCGTCAAACATGTCTTGGACCGAAACCAAATTGACCAAGATCAAAGGCTTGTTCTGCCCGCATGAAGCGACGCTCAAGCCGGCGACCTGGACGGTTTCGACGCCGCAGCCGATGTTCGTCGCTCGGGCCGAATCGGCGCCGTCGCCGGTGACCGGCCTCTGCAGCCAGCAAGTTACTTACTGCGAACCAGCGAACCTTTATCCGAAAGGTACGTTGCTGAGTGGCGAATCGACCGATTTCGAAATTCGGCTCGAAAATCCGTATTCGGTTCACTGCGCCAGTGCATCCGCATCGACGAAAACGGCAGCAGCCTACGGCGAACCGCTGGGTGTCGAAGGCACGGAATTCACTCAAAGTCAATGCAACTATGGCAGCATCGGATGCGCTCTGTCTGACACGGCATCCAACGGCTCGATTTCCCGCTCAGGAGCCAATGGCCTGTGGCGTGGAACCAGCCAAGTGTTTCGGCTCGAATGCAACTTCAACGTGTTCTGTCAGTTCGTGATGAACTCCGAACTACCCATTACCTTTGAACCCGGCGCACCGCCGTTGCCGACCGTGCTTCGAGAGAATGTGCCACTTCAGGTCGAAAAAGGGCAAGCCTTCTGCCCGCATCCGGAACTAAAGGCGACCTACTCACTCTCGTCGCCTTCGGGAGCGTTGTACTTCACCGACGTAGAACGATGACGCCGCGGTGAAAAGCGGGACCCCGTCCCGCGTGAGCGTGTGCAAGCCCCCGACGAGGTGTCGGGGGCTTGCGTGGTTCGTGGCGCCGGTGAGCACAGTCCTGCTCGTGCTCACCGTGCCTGCGCCGCCCGCCGCGGGCGAGATGGTTCAGAAGGGCGGCGTGCGCGTTTCGGTCACCGGCCGCCTCCTTGCCGGCGCGTCAGCTACCGCAACGGCCCACTACATCGCGATCACCGTCTCGAGCAGCTCGAGGCGAAGCTGCGGATCGCAGCATGAGTTCAGGTTTCGGGTGCGAGGTTCGGTTACGGCCCAGTAGACGATATCGGGCGCGAGCTCGCGCAGCCGCTCGGCCTTGCCGGCGAGGATCCGGCGGACGACCAGCGCCTCGGCGCCGGCGAGCGCCCCGCGCGCCGGGCTCGCGGGGACGCCGGGCTCGGCGCTCCCGTCCCCGATCGAGGAAGTCGAGCAGCGGCGCCCTGGCTGATTCGCGCAAGATCGCGGCGCGGCCGCCTGCCGGCGGTCGATGACGCCGAGCCCGAGCTTTCGCGCCGCCTCGCTCAGATCCGCGTCGAAGCTCGCCACCGCCCCCGTGCTCGCGGGCGACTGCCAGCACGCAGCAGTCGGGCAGCTTCCGCCCCGTCTCGGCGCGCAGTTTCGCCAGGCCCGCCGGGGCTGGTCGGCAAGCTGGCCGGGGTCGCTTCCACCGCGGCCCGCCACCTCGCCGCCGGGGCTGACGAGCGAGGCCGTGCCATCGCTACGCTTGATCGTCGCCGAGCGCAGCAGGCGCTTCAGCGCGACCGGTAGACATCGGCCCGGTGCGCCACGGCGAGCACCCTGACGGTGCGAGCCTCCTCCTCGATCGCGTAGATGATCCGGTAGGGCCCGCGCCGCGCCACCCACTGTCCCGTGAGCTCGAAGCGCAACGGCTTGCCAAGGCGTTTCGGCTTGGCGGCGATCGCGGGCAGCAACTCGATCACAGCCGCGGCGTAGCGCTCAGGCAGGCCGGCCAGCTGGCGCTGCGCCGTCGGCATCACGCGTATCTGCCAGGACTCCTCGCTCACGCCGCGTTGTCGCGGCGCCGCTTCAGGTCTGCTTGCAGCTCCTCCAGGGTGAGGCCCTCCTCGCCGCGCTCCAGTTCCGCCTCGCCCTCGCGAATCTGGCGCATCAGCTCCGGGTCTGAGAGCACCGCCAGCGTCTCTTCCAGGCTCTCCAGGTCGTCGGGGCTGAGCAGCACCGCCGCCGGGCGCCCCTTGCGGGTCACCACGATCCGGTCGTGCTGGCCCTCGACCCGATCGGCGATCTCCGAGAGGTGCGCCTTGACGTGCGACAGCGGCAGAGTTTCCATGACCAGAATTGTAGTCACGTTCACGAGGAATGCAAACAGTGAGCCCGAGAGCGCCCAGGCGCCCGCCGCTACGCCACCGCCCGCAGGTGCCGGAAGGCCGTCTTCCGGTCGGCCTCGCGCAGCGCCTCGCTCTGCCCCGCGTAGGGGACGGTGAGCATGTAGGAGACGCCCCTCGCCTGCTCGCCCAGCTGCCGGGTCTTGCCGGCGAGGATCTCGCCGACGATCAGCGCCTCGGCGCCGGCCAGGGCCGCTCGGCCGGCGCTGGCGGAGATTTCCCTCGCCGCGGTTGTCTCGTCTCGACCCCGTTCGACGAAGGAGCGCGCTGCCGCTCTGCCCTCGGCGTAGAGCTCCGCGGCGCGACCGCCCGCCGACGGCGCCTCGATCAGCGCCGTCCGGGCCAGGGCCGGTCGCTCGGCGAGGAGGGCGAGCACCGCCGCCGTGCCGTCGCGCACCGCCGCCGCCCAGGGCTTCGCCGGAAAGTAGACGGCCGCGATCCGCCTCCGTGCCTCCGCCAGGGCCATCTCCATCGCCGCCGCCAGGCAGTCCTCCTTGCCCTCGAACAGCTCCTCGAAGGAAGCGGGCTCGACGCCTGCCGCCGCGCAGACATCGGCCACGCGGGTCCTCTCGTACCCCCTCGTCGCGCAGCTCTCCGCCATCCCGATCAGGATCCATTCACGCTTGGAGTGGGTGTCAAGCGGCTCCACGATCCGCAAACACCAATGTACACCCCCTGGCTACCTCTGCCGATGATCGACATCGCCGCTCGCTTCGGGGACAACCTCGCCCGCCACTGCAAGCTGGCCGATCTCTCCCAGGAGGAGCTGGCCCACCCAGCGGAGCTGGCGATCCAATCAAATGGGGAGGCTGAAGAAGAATCGGTCTAACTAGCTGACCCGCCTACACAGTTGTGAACCGCTGAGAGGTCATCCGGGCCCGCCAAGAGGCTGTGGGTGTCAAAGCTCACGACCTCGAGGAGGACCCGGATGAAGGTTCACGCTAACGCCGTTCTCGGACCGGCGGGACGGCTTGCGCTGGTGAAAGCGATCGAGTCGAGGATGACGCAGAAGGCGGCAGCTACCGCTTTCTGCGTGGCGCCGGCCACAGCCCCTCGCTGTACCGGTCCAACCGAAGCCGGGAGCGGCTCAGATAAGAAACTCCGCCGTTGTCCAGCTCCCACCTTCGCACTCCAAATAACGCGCCAGTTCCCAAATCTTTTCGGCTCTGCAGAGGCATTTCTCAGCACTTAGACCGACTCCCTCAGTTCTAGAAACATGACCTTCTTCTTGATGGGTCCGACACGATCTGTTTTCATCACGCACGAAGATCTAGCTGTTCAGCAGCGTCGCCCGTAAGAGGGGCAGGGACAACAGGAAACGGACCTCGCGGGAACGGGGGGCCAGGGGACAGGAGAGATCGTCAGTTGAAGTTCCAAGCAGCACCGAGCAGGGACCACGGCCTCAGCAGCGCTCTGCCTTCCGCCCGCGCCATCGCGCCGGCTCCCGATCCAAGCTGCGCTCACCTGCTCTCCCTGGCAGACGGCGCATTGGCGAGCGGCGCGGGCGGTTCCCAGCGCTTGTGGAACTGTCCCGGCTCCCGGGCCAGGGCCGTCCGTGACCGCTCCACTCCTTCGGTCCCAACCGCCCCAAGCCGCGCCGCAGTCACCGCCGCGACGAGTCGCGGCGGCGCGAGCCCGCAGAGCGCAGCGACCCCGAGCGCAGGCCCCGCCGCAGCGAGCGGGTTGACGGCGAGCGCCGCGCACAATCTCCCGCCGTCTGCGGGGCCGGGCGCAGCCCGCCCTGCAGACCTACCCGCCTCTTTCGGCGCTTCATCTCTCGTCTCCGCCTCGCGAACGACTGATTCGGTCGCGTCGCGGGTGGGAGGGGAGGGGGATCGCCTTCTAACAAGCCACTTCCCCCCGGCAATAACCGGTTCCGGAAGAGACCTTTTTCACCCGCCCCATACATCGCGCCTCCTCTGCTCCCACAACCCCGAAGGAGAGTCAGAGATGGATTCGGGGTTGTTCCCGCGTCCGGGGGCGCTTTACAACTGCCAAAGGAGCTCCCGGCCAGCCGCGTGAGCGGCCGGCAGAGGGGCTCAGGACAAGGAGAGAGCTACGTGAAGGCAAGGGCAGGAGCTGGCCGCGTTTCTTCTGCTCTCGCACCGGTGAGCGAATTCACCCTGCAGATGCAGGGCGGCAAGAAGGGCCTCCTGGTCAACTCGCGCGACCTCTGCGCCAAGCCGAACCGAGCGACCGCCAAAGTTCACCGCGCAGAACGGCAAGGCCCTGACTCTACGCCCGGCGCTGCAGAGCAGCTGCAAAGGCCGCAGGCATCACAACGGGAGGGTCGGTCAGTGAGACGTCACATGACCCTCCACCGCACTGCACAACCAGACAAGGAGACACGTCAGTGAGACGCCACGCGAAGGCATCGACCGCGGGATTGACGCAGCGCCAGGCCAGCCGCCTCGGCCGCATCGTCCGTGGAGCCCTCGCCATCCGTGCTGCGTCCTCTGACGCTACAGGGACCAGTGCGTCCTCAGCCGGTGCCCTCGCGCTGCCGGCGCGCGACGGTCGCACTCGGCTGATCTTCGCCGCCGCCTGCGCCGCCCTCCTCGCTCTCGCCGTCCTTCTCCTCTCGAGCACACCGCCCCCGGCCCTCGCCGGCACCGTGAGCAACCAGCGCCCCTTCCTCTTCGCCTTCGACGGATCCGACACCACGGCAGGGAGCTTCCAGTTCAGCTCAGAAAACCCGGTGATCGCCGTCGACAACTCCACCGGTGACGTCTACGTCGCAGACCCGCGGGGATTCTACGGCGAAGCGAAGGGCGTCGTCGACAGGTTCAACGCGAATGGCGAAGCTCAGAACTACACAGCGGGCCCTGCCGCGGGCACCTCCTCGCTCAACCCGCCTGAAGGTGGTCTCGGGGCCAGCAACGGCCTGGCGGTCGACAATTCCGGCGTCCATCCCGGGCGGCTCTATGTCAGCAGTCGGGTCAGCGCCGGGCAACCGCGGTTCATGGCCTTCGATCCGAGTGGCAACCTCCTCTGGACCGCGAACACAGCTGTCACCCCACCTCTTTCACAATACCTCTGGGACGTCACAGTGGATGCCGCTGGGCACCCGTGGGTACTGGATGGCTCGAGCGCCTACGAGTTCGACAGCGAGGGCTCGCCGCCTGAATGGGCTGGATGCCAAGTTTCCGGTTTTTCCGGCAGGCAGCTATTTACCATCGACTCGAATGGCAATCTGTACGAACCGGGCGAGAAATTCACGAAGAACAGCTCATGTGGCTTCACCGAATCGAGCTTTGCCCCCGGATCGTACGACGCCTACGCAAACCAGTCGACGACCCTTCCGACGCCGGCAACAGCGGGACGCATCTTTGCGGTCAAGGAAGCTGAATTCAGCGAACTAGAACCCGACGGAACCGTGGTGGGGACGTACGGCACCCAGTACGTCAAATCCCAATACCGAATCAGCGCGATCGCCTACAACCCTGAAAAGGATTGGGTGTACGTGGTGGCTGATGCATCCAGCTCAGACCCGCATCCGGTGGTCGCCGTCTTCGGCCCGCTCACCAGCGGCAGCGTCCCCAGTGGCGTCACGATCGAAGCGCCCTCGGCGGTCGGCGTCGCTACCGCCCACTTTAAAGGCGAAGTCAACCCCGAAAGCCTCGCCACCGAAGCCCACTTCGAGTGGAAGACGAGCGCCCAGTCCTGGGCCGAGGCCGCGCTGTTCCAATCTTCGCCGCCCCAGGTGCTGACCGCCAACAACACCGCCCAAACGGTTGAATTCACGACCGACGAACTGCACGGCAACACCACCTACGAAGTCCGCCTCGTCACCGTCAACGATACGGGCAAGCTCGAGGCCTTCTCTCCGGTCGAAACCTTCACCACCTCCACTGCCACGGCCTCTCCGGTCGTGACGATCAAGCCGACCAGCCCAATCGGCACGACGACGGCCACCGCCAAGGCCGAAATCAATCCTCAGGGCGATACCGCCGACTGGCATGTCGAACGCCAGCAGGGCTGCACGGGAAGCTGGACGAGCGAGCGGACCCAGACCATCGCTCATGCCACCAGCTCGTTCGTCCCCGTCAGTTACGACCTCACAGGCCTCTTGCCAAGCGAAGAATACTGCGTCCGGTTCGTTGCGACGAACAGCCATGGCACCACGACGTCGGGGATCGACAGCTTCACCACCGCTGCGGTCGTTCCTGACCAGGTGTTCACGGCTTTCGCCGCTCCACGGCTTGCCACCAGCGCCCGCCTCAACGGTCGCGTCAACCCTGAGGGCGAAGCGCTCACCTACCGCTTCGAATACAGCGCTGATGGCGGCGAAACCTGGAAGTCCGTCGAAGGCTGCAAGGACGCAGGTGGCGAACCCACGGCCGAATGCGAAGACACTAGCGAAGCCAGGAACCAGATCGTCGTCGCCGAGAACCTCTCTGGCCTCGAACCGGCCACGACCTACCTGTACCGCTTCATCGTCGAAAACGCCGGTGAACCGGCAACGGCGACGCAGGGCGCAGAAGAGAGTTTCACCACCCGCACCACAGCCGAAATGGAGCCGCCGCGGCGCGGCAACGAGCTGGTCAACAATCCGAACAAGGGCAACCAGAATGTCTTCATTCCGGGGCAGCTCGAATCGAGCGTATCGCCTGACGGAAACGAAGCCCTCTGGAGCGTGACGGGAGGCGCCCCAGGCGGCTACAACGGCAGTCAGTCGATCTTCTTGGCCAAGCGCACCCCCACGGGATGGCAGTCGCGAAGCCTTGCGCCGCCCGCCGCCGAGCAGGTCGGCGAAGGCAGCTTGATCTACGAAGTCAGAGACGCGACGCCGGACTTCTCTCGGTTCCTCTTCGATGCTCAGCAGCCGAAGGTCCTCAGCTTTTCGAACCCGGGCACCCTCGTGCGCCTCGATCAGAATCAGAGCCAGGAAGTCCTGCGCTCGTACGAAAAAGAACCGCGGGAAGGGGACATGACGTCGGATAGTGCTCACGTCCTCGTCCTCGACGCGGAAACGAAGCAGCTGGAGGACATCGGCAGCGGCACGCCGGAAGTGGTCAGCATCATGCCCGACGGCACGGAATCGAGCTGCGGGCTGGACGTCGGATCGGGCGTGAGCTTCATCGGGGGCATTAAAGGGAGCAGTCCGCGCGGACCCGCCATTGAGTGGCGGCGCGGCTACCACATGATCGCGACTACCGATGCCTCGCGGGTCTATTTCGAGGCGCAGCCGAACGGCGAATGCACCAGGCCCTATGGGCTCTACGTGCGCAACCGTGACACCGAAACCACTACGCTGATCGATCCTGGGACGACAGCGGACGATGTCGCGTTCATCAGGGCCACGCCGGACGGCCGCGAAGCCTATTTCGCGACCAGGAGCAGGCTCGACCCGGCGGCGGACACGAACAGCGGTGTCGACGTCTACCGCTGGAGCGAGGAAAGCGGAGAATCGACCTGCCTCACCTGCGTCGTCCCGAACGCCGCGATCGAAGGCAAATATGCGGTGTACATCCCGATACGGATCTCCGACGACTTCTCGCACATCTACTTCGAATCCCTGAAGCAACTGGTACCGGGATACGGAGAGGAAGGCGCGCAGAACCTGTACGTCCTGGTCAATGGAACCGTACGGTTCGTCACTCAGACATACGGATTCCAGCCGCTGTTCGATGCCGCGCTCTCGCATGACGGGAACGTCCTCGTTCTCCAATCTCAGGGAGAGAGGAGCGTGACGGCCGACGAAGTGGCCACAGACTCAGAAGGTCACAAGATGGTGGAGCTGTACCGCTACGACGATCGCGACGGAAGCGTCGAATGCCTGTCGTGTCTCCGCGGCGGGGCGACCACCCGGGCGGTCGGCGACGGCGAGACCCTGGCCGGACTGCAGATCTCGCGGGACGGCGCGACTGTCGCGTTCGTGACGCCCGAACCGCTGTCGGCCGGCGACGTCAATCGGAAACTTGACGTCTACGAATGGCACGACGGTGCGGTCCAGCTAGTCACAGATGGGATCACCGAATTCGTATCCGGAACCTTGGCCGGTCCCCACGTCAGAGGCATGGACTCGAGCGGATCTAACATCTTCTTCTCCGTTGCCGACCCCGGCTTGACCGGGTTCGAGGAAGACGGGCTGGCGAACCTCTACGACGCGCGGATAGGCGGTGGATTCACGCCTCCGAGTCCAGCGGCCCATTGCCGGGAAGATTCCTGTCAGGGTCCCCTCCAGGCAGCACCGCCGAACGCCAACCCCACCTACAGCGGCCCCGGCAACGTTCGGGCTCATGCTGACTGTGCCGCGATTGCCCACCGCGCCCAGCAGCTGAGTGCGCGCGCCAAGCACCTGGCGCAGAAAGCCAGGCGCTTGCCTGCGGCAGGCCGCCGGCACATGATCAGGACGGCAAGTCGGCTTTCCCACCGCGCTGGTCATCTCCGCAAAGCGGCTCAGCTCTGTAGGCGCGCCAACCGGGGGGCCGGTCGATGAGGGGCCGAATTCGACACGACCGCAAACACGACCGCAATGCTGCTTCCACCGTAGGCAAGGAGATACACAGAATGAAGGCCCTGACGTCGAACCGCAAGTCACATCACGGACTGCGCGGCCTCGTGCCGGCTGTTTCGGCGAGCATGTTGCTTGCAGTCGCGATCATCGTGCTCGGCGGAAGCCAGCTGGCGCAGGCGGCGACAGGACCGATCCCCGCGGTCAAGGCGACCTGGGGCGACACCAACCTGCCTCCCGGCGGTGAAGGGCTGTTCACCATCCAGGCTCAAAACATCGGCGGTGAAGATCTCGAACCCGGCTTCAAGATCATCGACGAATTCCCAGCCGGCGTCACTGCGGCGGCGATCAAATGGCCGGACACCGCGTGGGAAGAATGCAGCACCTATGGCTGGGCGATCTGCGAAGCGTATTTCGGGATCTCCCCCAACTGCACCGGCATAGGAACGGAAAAGATCAGCTGTGAACTCACGGCGTTGGATGTTTACGGATACGAACACGGCAAAGCGGCGGGCCCCGGTGGATCGAGCTACTTCCCGTTGCCCTCCGGATATCTGCCCACGATCTACGTCGAAGTGGCAATCGACCCAGGCGCCAGCGACACAGGAACGAACACTGCGATCGTAGAAGGCGGCGGTGCGATCGCACCGGCTGCCGACGTCGATCAAGTCCACTTTAGTACGACGCCATCGCAGTTCGGTGTAGTGCCGGGCAGCTTTGAAGGGGATGTCTTCGGCGAAGCCTATACGGGCCAGGAAAGGTCTCGCCCGGCCGGCGACCACCCCTTCGAGCTGCGGGTCAATTTCGACATCAATGCGGCCAGCGCTGTCTCCTCGCGCGACGGCACACGTGAAGCGTACTCGAACGGCCTCGTCCGCACGGTGGAAGTCACCCTGCCACGCGGCCTGATCGGCAACCCCGAGGCGCTGCCGAAGTGCGAAGCGGTCACGTTTGCACAGGTCGGCGCATCGATAAGCTCCACAGCCTGTCCGCCCGACACCCAGGTCGGCTACCTGAACATCTCTATAGAGGAACGGGGCGAACGCAATGGTCGCGGCTGCTGCTTCATCAACGACAACGCGTTCCTGAGCCGCGTCCCGATATATAACCTGAAGCCGCCAAAGGGAACGCCGGTCGACCTGGGCTTCAATGCTGGTGGCTTCGTCCAGGGCCACATCTACGCGGAGCTCGATCCCGCCCAGAATTATGCGATCAAATCGGTGTCGCCGAACATTTCGTCGCTGGTCAACGTACGCGGTACCGAAGTCACGCTTTGGGGTGTACCGGGAGACCCAGCCCACGACAAGTTTCGCTACTTCGTCGGACCAACCGGAACAACCGACCCCATGCTCGGCGCGCCGTTCACCGCGCCCATCCGGCCCTTCTTCACTAACCCGATGGACTGTGGGTTCGATAACGGTGGCGCGCGTATACGTGTCGACTCCTATGAGCACCCCGGCGAATTCAGCGCGGTTCAGGAAGACAGTCACGCCGTAGACGTCGAAGGTTGCAACGACCCGCGCTTCCGCTTCGAACCCGAAGTCGCCCTCCAGCCCACCGACCGCCATGCGGGCGCGCCCACCGGTCTCGACGTGCATCTCAAGGTGCCGCAGCGAAACGACGAAGTCAGCGAAGCCAAAAAACTCTACGCAGAAAACGGTTACGTGCAGGGGATCTCCACCCCGCCGATGAAGAGGGCGGTCGTCACCTTCCCGCAGGGCATGACCATCAATCCCTCCGCTGCGCAAGGGCTTGGCAGTTGCACTCCCGAAGAGATCGGATTGGGCACCGACAAACCGGTGACCTGCCCCGACAGCTCCCAGTACGGGACGCTCACCCTGCACACGCCGATCCTCCCGGTCAATGCGCAGCCGGAAGGCTTCATCTACATCGCCAAGCAGGGCGACAACCCATTCCACAACTTCCTCAGCCTCTACCTGGTGATCGAAGAACCCGAAAGGGGCATCCTTGTCAAGATCCCAGGTCGCCTCGATCTCAATCCCCAGACCGGCCAGATCACGACGACATTCGACGAATTGCCCCAGTTCCCGGTCTCCGACATGCAGATGACCTTCAAGGGCGGCGTCAGGGCGGGCCTGGTCGAGCCCTCGACCTGCGGCACCAAGACGATCCGCGCCGAATTCTTCTCCTGGCAGGATCCGGCCACCCCGCACGTGGAAGAAGACCACTATGACGTCACCCAGAAGCCGGACGGCTCGCCCTGCGTCAACAGCCTCGGCGAACGGCCCTTCAAGCCGGCCCTTAGCGCCGGCACGCTCAACCCGACCGCCGGCGCCTACTCCCCCTTCGCCATGCGCCTCACCCGCACCGACGACGACCAGGAGTTCTCCCAGCTCGGCGTCACCCTGCCCCCCGGCCTCGCCGCCAAGTTCGCCGGCGTCGGCATCTGCCCCGAGGCCGGCATCGCCCAGGCCCTCTCGCGCGAAACGGTGCCCGGCGACGGCGCCCTCGAGCAGGCCGACCCCTCCTGCCCGGCCTCGAGCCTGATCGGCAGCACCGAGGTTGGCACCGGTGTCGGTGTGCCGCTCACCTACGTGCCCGGCAACGTCTACCTTGCCGGCCCCTACCGCGGAGCGCCGCTTTCGATGGTCGTGATCAGCCCCGCCGTGGTCGG
>Ga0137371_10003035_pt1 | contig 13334 bp, 8 predicted proteins | sample SagtaG_7_FD_104919 | JGI IMG/M metagenome (GOLD analysis project Ga0137371, IMG submission 104919) | Vadose zone soil microbial communities from Sagehorn Ranch, Mendocino, California, USA - Sage1_R_40_16 metaG | ecosystem: Environmental > Terrestrial > Soil > Vadose zone | place: USA: California... | reverse complement strand
TTCCGCAGCTAGCACAGGTGGCCGCAAACTGTTCAGCACGTGGGCGCGGTGAGTATGACTGACCACTACCACCGCCACTGCGACGGGCAGCACGGCAATCTGGGCAACGACCGGGAAGGTTAGTCAATCCTCGGCTGGCATAAAACTCTTGTTCGCCAACGGTAAAGGTGAAGTCCTGACCACAGTCACGACAGGTAAGGGTACGGTCCTGGTAATTTTCAACGGACATCATAGGTTTCTATTTCCTCTTTGTTGTATTCGCTCCGCCAAACAACATGTTTAAATTTAAATCGAATGGGATGGTACTTGCAGGAGAGACCTTTTTGTAAAGACCTTTTACAGGAGGGACATATCTCGAAGTGATCGTTAGGCAGTGTTTATCTTATCTTCCAGGCGACGGAGCGAAACCAGGGACTGAATACTACTTACCTTTAATTGATCCCAAACCACACTGTTATTATAACACACCAATGCAAGTAAATATTCCCCCTTTCCCCCGTTCCGGTTTTGCGTCGTAAGCTGGCCGCCTATCCACTCCAGTTTTTAGCCAACTTTGACCTGACTTTTGATGAGAAGTGGTAGTTCGTTTTACCCCGCTTTAGCCACCCCAGGTAATAAATTTGGTCGGCTTGATGCGAATGGGTTGCGAATAGTCTTCAGCCAAACACTCTGGATCTACTCCCATAGTTTTTATCAAGGAAGCATATTTTTCGCCAAAGGCGGGAACTATCACGTTTTGTGACGGCTCGCTCAGGAGCTCTGCCTCACCCTCGACGGTTACTACATCCCCTCCTTGCTTTGTTCCATCGAGGGCAAGCGTGATATGGGGATTCCGCTCAAATCAAAAATAATGCCTTCAAGAAACGGCCTAAAGTTACATTTATGCAAACAGCATTTGGTCTTGTTCTATCACTTCCAATTGTGGATTCGCAAGCCAGATCTGCCCTTTACCATAGAGGACAAGTCCAAAGCGAATGAAGGAAGCATCTTCAGCAACGGGTATGGTGGCTTCATACCTCATCCAGTCATGGGTTCCCCGCACCACGTTTTCTGGCCTCAATCTCTCTTCTCGCCTACTCGTCCGAATGTAGAGGCCGGCCTGCTGTTCAACCTGTTCGACTTTGACCTCACCTGAGAAACGAAGCTGTTTTCCTCGATAGTCGTCCGCTTTGATGGTTTGTCTCAGCGTTGCCAGCACTGAAGGGGAAGCTTGAGTTGATCGAAGGAAGGAACTTGATCTCCCTTGAAGACCCGATGTCACGACACCACTCTTATGCCTCGTTCGAGGGCCTATCGTTTTCCAATGGTGAAGATGCTGCTCAAAACGCATGTTTGCCGGGTGCTTCAACCATGATCGTTGCTCTACTCGCTTCAGCACAAGACGCCACATGAAATTTCTTATGATCCCTATCGGTGCGCTCAAATACTCAAGAGCAAGGGCGGAAACAACCGTTGCAACAGAGACGTGAGGCTGCGAGGTCTGTTGCCGTACGCAAAGCACTTCTCTCACCATCTGGATAACTGCGTCACGAAACGAGGGCAACCACAAACCCAGGACGCCAGGGATGCCTCGTTGGCGATAGGCGTCTTGACAACACTCGCGAAAAAGCTGGATGGTGAGGTCGCCGTACGGTCGAAAGTAGGAAGTTGGTCCGAGACCGCGAATCAGCGTGCGATACACAGACACAGAAAGCCTGATAATCCATGGCGAAGAGGGAGGGGTTCGCATTAGCGTGCCTCCTCGATGGATGGTGTGGAGAGCAGGTCGCGAAGCCCTCGCCTCGTTCGGGCGACAACCAGAGCTTCCTCCAAGCGTCGGACCTCTGCCAGGACCACTTGACGACCAAGCTCGGTCAGACGGTAATAGTGGCGGCGTTCATCATCGAGTGCGGGATCAGGCCGGACATCCGATTCCTCGATGAGACCATCTTCCACCAAATGCTTGATTGAGCGATACAAGGTAGCTGGTCCAAGACGGAGTTTCCCTTTGGTATGCGCGGAGATATCCCGCATGATACGGTATCCATGTCGCTCGCCATCGCCAAGCGACAGGAGGATATGGAACACCGCAGGTGTGAGCGGCACGATCGCTTCCGGGTCACGTGCAGAAGAGGACATCTTTCTTCTCCTCTCTCAAGAACAGAATCACCATATATTCACATTGATACTAGTAGTGCCAATATGGATATATTACCGAAAAAGAGAGACCGTGTCAATGCTGCACATATATGGTACCCATAGGATTGCCGCTAATCTACAGTGAATACGCTCATCATGGGGGATATCACTACTATCCCACCGACGACCAGGTGCGGGCATGGCTTGTCGATGCCTCATCTACCGTGTTAGAGATCGCAGAAGATGATGACTATCGGCATTATTTGACGAGAAAGAAAGATGAGGTGGGATGGAAAATGCCCATCTCCTTCGAGATCTCATGTTCTCAGTGATGTAGCCTTATTATCTGTAACATTGATGCTCTGCACTGAATGTCCCATCAGAGCGACCATGTTGTCGAACCCAGTCTCGTAGACTTGAAAGGTCAGACGCACAAACTGTTCTGAGAAAATTCTTGTGCTGCCATTGAATTCAAATTTCGTCATTCATCACCAAAGTAATCCAAGTCTACCTTTTTCACGATATACCTCGACTCTTCGGTAACTCCAACGTCATGATCTATCATTAGCTGAGCCAGCTGCTCTCCATCAATTAAGATGATTTTCAAATTTTCAATACCATTGGCATAGTTTCGTGCCTGTTGTGAGAAATTTGATGTGGTAATGAAGACTCCCTTTCGGGCTTTCTTTCCGATCAAAGCACCTACAAACCCCTGCACGACGGGGCCTCCAACCGTTCCTTCCCACCGCTTGGCTTGCAGATAGATCGCATCGAGGCCAAGCTTATCTTCTTTGATAATGCCATCAATTCCCCCATCTCCAACCTGACCAACGGCTTGACCAGCGTCTTTTCGAGAGCCACCATAGCCCATTGCAACCAGTAAATCGACGACCAGACTTTCAAAGAACTTTGGGATATCTTAGTCCAACCCACTCGGTTATCAAATTTTCGCTGTTTTCCACTCGGTAGCATTTCATTTCTGTCGATCTCACCTAGCCCAAATTGCTGTGCTAACGTCTCAATGACTTCAGATGTACTGTGTTCCTTCCCATCACCCGTGATTTTCAACAAAGGGAGCATGAGACTCTGGAATTCTGGAATCGCCATACCTAGCCTCCTAAAATAGAGTATCTATAGTTGGTTGAATTGAGGGGGGTCAAGATAAATTAGGTCAACGCTCTCATCAGGGATAGACTCGCGCAAAATACCGAAGTTATCGCCGTAGAACAAGGTGTTCTCGGGGTTCGGCTTTGTTGGCATGCTGTTCCCTCCGCTCCAATACTACTTTCTCAGCAGTATATCATTACTTGACAATGGGTGTAGTACTGCACGTATTATCTTTCACCCGCCTAGTTGCTATAAACGACCTGCCATTACACATGAAAGTGGAGAGCTACCCAAATTAAGTAAGTTAGCTTGCTTGTAGTTGCTCGTTCGACAAAGGTTGTTTTTGTTCCTCAAACACCGGGCGTTGGCTCCTGCGCCAGCAAATTGACCTTTTCAAGCACCTAGTGCGCCTCTTTAGGCGAAAGAGCTAGCAACGCTTTGAAAAAATCCGGTTTGTGTGTGATGAGCCATTCAGCTGGCATTATCGTCCTCGTTTCCTATATCTGACGAGATGTTTGTTCAAGAAAGAGAGCTAATTGGGAGATAACGACGCTATCTACTTTAGAACTTCATTGCTGTCTAACTTGCCTATTGATATGCTCAAAGTAGTCGAACATAGGCATGACATTATAGGTTGATATAAACAGCTTTTGTAACTCTTCAGGAGGAGACGGCCAAATCAGATTCATGCAAAATTTAGGCATAATGCTCCCCAATTCTCTATAATATTCATTTTGTTCTCCCTCTCGAAGATGCGACTTTGCCCAATCTGCTGCTGAGCCAGCAATTACATCTGCTAGCTGTAGCCCTGCAAACTTCTTTGAATCTTCCAGGCGCGTTTCCTTGACATTGATAGGAAAAGCGTAATCCCTATCTGGTCCAAAGAACGCTGGTGGTTGCTTTGGGTCAGAAATAGCAGTCCAAAAACGAAGTTCCGCTGACATTCTGGAGGAATCATCGTGTATCAGTGTGATTTCACCGGAGATACTCTTCTGCCAATTTGCCATAAGCGCTATAGTTCCGGTTAGTCCTATCTCAAGAGGCCTTGTCGGTAACTTTACACCCTCATATTCAGCTTTGAATTGGTTTAGCCATTGATACCTATTGGTTTGTGCAACCAGTGAAAGCCAGCGTAGCTCATTTATGCCTTCGAGATACCTTACTTGAGAAAGCAGACTAAAGAACTTATTGTAGGTACCTGCATTGAGAGAACGCATCATGTTCTGAAAGCTCTTCAACAAATCTTCACAAAATTGTTTTCCTCCAAGAGTAGGAAGCTTGTAAAACAGCAAATTTGCTAGAGCGAAATCATCACCGAATTCATATAGATTTATACCTTCTTCCTCCAATATAATCGGGGCAATGATGTGGTTAACAAGTTTGAGAAACACTACGAAACGCTTATGAGCGACGAATATTTTTACCGATTCACGATTCTTTGAAATTTCCTCAAGGAAGTCAAGTACTATGTAAGGACGCTTCCTTAAGGTATTGTATTTAAGTTCGCTTGATGCTACTTTTTTGAAAACACTCTCTTTCATTCTCTGACTCTCGATTTCAGAATAATGAAGAGTTGCCAGTACGAATATAGGTTGGTCTATATTCAGTAAATCTTGACCTGTATAACCGCTTTCGTCTAAGAAGATAGTAGTCATTAAGCTCCCTTTCTACCCTAATTACAGCAAATTAAGCTTTCTCTCACTGCCCCTCACTCAAACACCAACTCTCCTTGCTCACCTCTCAGCACATTCTCCTTCGCGCCATTGCCATGCTTTTTGCTACCACCCTTCTTACTCTTTTTCGCCCCCTTCTCATGCAACCCCTGTGCCACCTCCTCCGCGTACCGCTCATGATTCAACCTCAACAACCGACCCAACACCTCTCGCCGCGCCTCCTCGCTGATCGTATACCGCACCCCCTGCTTCGTCTCATGAAAACCATGCCCCAAATCCAGATCATCCCACCCATACGCCCTCGCCACCGCTTCATCCATATCTTTATGTAAAGTTCGCAACTGCACAATATCCTCCGCTGTCTCATGTGGATCATGGAAACGGTTATAGGTTTTCGTGAGTCCTTCTTGACGTGAGAGCATAATGGATTGACGGTGCTGGTAGTAGCACTTACCTATATCTTCAAGTCTTTGCATATTGTTAGGAAAAGGGAAGGTTTCAAAGCAATCAGAGGGAGTATAACGCATCCTAGTTTCAAGAGTTGAACCACAAAACCGTGCCCAACCGTCATGAAATGTACATTGAACAATAGCAAAGTAGGCATCCGACTCTGTAGCAATTACGCATAGCGCGTCTGAGTATACAATACCTCGAGGTTCCCAAGCACAAACCATATATTTTGAGACTCTTGGGATTATTAACACACGCTTCATACTTGCAATGGTGTTGTAGAGGGCTGGACGTTTCTCTGCATAAATCCACCACTTTTCAGGCAGTGGTTTTCTTGAGATGTATTCTCCCTTCTCATTCTTCCGCTGTCTTTCTGGCTTTACCTTCTCTCGCACAATTTTTATACAGTCGGGGTATGCTTCAGCTTCTTGCAAAGACCAGTTGTGGAAGTTAATTACCCAGCGACTAGGTGATTGGTCAAAACGAGAGTTCAAATCATCGCCACTTAAATAAGGAAACAATGCGTTTTTGTTATTCAGGTTTTTATTTAATAGCAAATTAGCTTCCTCTGGCTCTAAAACAAAACCTGATCCGTATACTTTAGAACCTTCAAAAGATTTATCTGCGTTAGCAACAAGTACATAAGGCTTACCATCGGTTATTCCTAATGGCATTAGAAACGAAGTAATACCTTCAACTGATTTCTCATCCAACACGTAAAGACCATGCCAATCACCTCGTCTCAACCAAACATGAGCTACTTCTAAGCTAGCCATTCCAGGCCACTTGCGACTAGGTACTGCACGCAGTACTGTCCAACCTAATGCTATCATTTGATCTAGCCCCACCTCACGAGTTTCACCTTGAGCGATGGTATTAGTTGCTAGCAGTCCACATTGCCCATATTGGCGTATCAGCCAACCAGCACGTAGAAAAAAATAAGCACACAAATCGGCCTTGCCACGTCCTTCATAAGCTACATTTCCTATCAAATAATCCCGGTAGTCAGTGCCAAGAGCAGCAGTAATCTTACTACCTCCCTGAAAAGGCGGATTGCCCACAATCGCTGTAAACCCTCTCTCGTCCTCCAAGCCTGTTGCAAATACTTCAGGGAACTCAAGCGGCCAGTGGAAGGGGCGTCGTCCCTTCAGCAGTTCATCAACCTCTGCTCTTACCTCTTTGAAGGTGGCTCGACTATTGGATTTGCCTGTCTCTGTGAATGCTTGCCTTCTTGCGTCCTCGTAGGCATTGACCAGCACGGCATATTCCGCGTGGAGCGTGTCCTGCAACAGTACCTGTCGTTTGGGGTCGCAGAGTGCCGTGGCTATCAGAAGATCGGCACCGAGCTTGACCAGTTCCATGGCCTCTTCGGCTTCGGCTAGCAGGCGGGCTTTGGCTTCGGTGTCGCGCACGTCGCGTTCGGGCAGCGTATTGATCTGGCGACGGAGTTTGAGGGCTGTATCCAGTGACCATTGCATCGATGGTGCTATAAAGGAGAGCTGGTGCAGTTTTCCAGGCTGAGGCTGCATCGACCACGTATTGAGTTGGCGCAGGTTGACGCCCAGTAGCGAGTCACCGCAGCGTAGGGCGTGATCGAGGAAGGTGAAGGGCTTGTTCTTGTCGAGGGTGATCAGCCAGAGCGAGAGCTTGGCCATCTCGACGGCCAGCGGGTTCTTGTCTACGCCGTAGATGCAGCGTTCGGCGATCAGGCGCGTCGCCAGGGCCAGCCGCTCATCTGCGTCTTTGGGCAGTAGTGTCTCGTCTACCGCACCGCTTGAGGGCTGGCCATCCGGCGTGATATGTGGCTTCCCTGGCAGGTGTTGCTCAGCATTTTCCCAGGCCTGGACCAGTTTGGCAGAGAGGTAGCGACAGGTCTGCACGAGGAAGGCTCCCGATCCCATGGCAAAGTCGCACACCTTCAGCTTGAGAATATCGGCAGCCGGGCGCAGTTGCCACTCTGCTGGTGGCTTGCCCTCTGCCGGGCCAACATACACCAGCGGGTCAAGCGTATGCTGGACAATCGGCTCGGTCAGGCTCCTGGGAGTATAGTGTGTGCCCGTGCTACGGCGGTCGCTACCCTGCGTGACATAGACCGAGCCAGCGGTAATCACGACTGGTCTGCCAAAGGTATCCGTGCGCAACAGCCCGGCAAAGGGCAGCACGTGCTCACATAATTCAGCATTGTTGTCGCACGCCGCCATCAAACTGCTTCGACTAAAACGTTTGGGCATAGGCGATACCGCCAACGCACTCTTGATGGCACTGCGGCTGCGCCCCGTCTGCTCCTCCAAAAAATCCAACAGGGCTGGCTCGCCTCGGGCCGACAGGTGTTCAAGCACCGCCAGTGCTACCTCGCTCTCGTGCTCTCGCGACCCAAACAGGCCCAGCACAGGTGTTTGCGCCCGGCGAGCTGTATGGTCAAGCAAGCCTTCATAAACGTGGCCGATCTGCTCGATATCCAGGGCACGAAACGAGAGGCGTCTCCTCTCGCTTGAGCCACCCTGCACGCGCACCTGCAGAAACTGTAAGGCTTCCAGCAGGTGCAGCACGGTGCGATTATCGATCAGCAGCGGCTCAGCTGCCTGCTCACGCCAGGATGTGCCAGAAGTGCGGCCTTCCAGGAACGCATAGCGGTCGGGGTCGAAGAGATGCCCACCATAGGCGGGTAGGCGCAGATCCTGGTGCTGCACGCCCCCATAGACCACGCGAAAGACAGCCAGCAAACGACTCCAGGCATCGTGCCGCCGCTCTAAAACTTCTTCGCCGTACTGATCGGCCTGCTCACGCAGTTGGGCTTGCAGCGTCGAGATGGCATAGTACTGATCATAGAGCAGTTCGCCCAACAACAGCATGCCGCGCTCCTCTGCCGACAGGAGGAAGACCAGGCGCATCATCACGGTCAGCGCAGCCTCGTAGAGTTCCGTCTCTTGCAGATCACCCAATAGGGTGCGCTGGCGATCCTTGTCGATGCGGTCAAGCGACTGCACCAGCACCTCAACAGCCTGGCGTACCTGGTAGCCCAGCTGGTTCGTGACCTCTTGCTGGTTATTGGCACTCTCACTGAGCAAAGCTTCAAGGGTTTCATCGTCAGGCACACCAAAGAATCTCTGCACGCGCAAGAGGCTACGGAAGGCCCGCAAGGTCACTGGCTCCTCAAGCCAGAGCGCAGCATACCACGAAGCAAAGCCCGTCGTCTCGTTAGCCGGAGCATCGACGAGCATCCAACGTTCACCGTTGGTAATCAGCCCCAAGCGCACGCCAGTCGCCCGTAGCAGTTCCATCATGCGTGTGGCCGGTGAGGCTTTCCAGTGCGCACCTGCCAGCGGCTTCTCCAGGTCTTGTCCGGCAGCGTATAGTTGAATCAGCAGGCGCGGCTTGCGCTCATCTGGCGAGACAAGGGCCATATCCGGGCGCACCGTCTCGTTTTCGTCGGCGATGGCAGCAAAGAGACCCAGAGGCAAAGCCGGACCCTCAGCCACATACTCCCTCGGCATATCCAGCACACTCATCAACACATAACGTAGCCATTGCCTATGAATGGCCGGATCAGGTCGTGTCCCCGCCTGATTATCGGCCCACTCATCATAGGCCATACGCAAGAAGCGGCTCAACTCAGGCTCATGCGCGTCCAGCCCCTGAGGAAAGACGCGCAGCAAGACAGGCATACTCAAAAATGGGCCGGACACCTCCAACAACGACAACCACTCAGCATGATGACGCGCAATCGACATAGCTACAACACCTTCCTAAAATACCCGAACAACTTTAACACTCTCCCGTAGGTGCCCTTACGACTGCCAAAACGATCGGGCTCTCGCGTAGGGGCGGGGACGGCTGTGGAGCAGAGGTGGGGCCCTTGTGGCTCTACCTGTCTCCCAGACAGGGTTCCCGCCGTTCCTTTGGTTGCTCTCCTTCACATCATTTTGGACGCCCCTCTGACGTGAGCTAGACACTCATCATGAGACTCACCGTCGCCATTATAACGTATGAGGGCAACTCTCTCAATGAGAGGTGAAGTACATCTCCGAAAAAGTGCTTGTGTCTGCTTTTCCCCAACAAGACCCTACCTGTGGTATCATAGGCGTGGAAGCCTCTCTCGAAAGCTTCGTGCGCCCTTGTATACTCGTGTCCTTGCATCTTGGAGAGAACGCATCTATGGCTGATCGTGTCGGACAACAGCTCGGCTATTACCGCCTGCTGCGAAAAATCGGGCAGGGAGCTTTTGCTGAGGTGTATCTGGGAGAACACCAGTACTTAGAGCGACTGGCTGCCATCAAAGTCCTGCATATGCAAATAGAGCCAAAGACGCACGAGCAGTTTCGCCGCGAGGCCCGCACCATTGCCCATTTGCAGCATCCCCATATTTTACAGGTCCTTGAGTTTGGCATTCAAGACCAGATCCCGTATCTCGTGATAGAATATACGCCAGGTGGCACCTTGCGGTCGCAGCACCCCAGAGGCACACGTCTGCCCTTAGAACAGATCGTGACCTATGTGAAACAGATCGCTTCGGCTCTGGATTATGCCCATCAGCAGCGAGTGATCCATCGCGATGTCAAACCGGACAATCTCTTACTCAATACCAAAGACGAGATCGTCCTCAGCGATTTTGGCCTGGCGGTGGTGCAACGCACCCTGGACTCCCTCCCAACGCACAATCCAGCAGGAACCCCCCTCTATATGGCTCCGGAACAGATCCGGAGCAAACCGTGTACGGCCAGTGATCAATATGCACTGGGCATCATGGTGTATGAATGGCTTGCGGGGGAAGCGCCTTTTCGCGGTGAGCTCTTTGAAGTGTTCAGTCACCACCTCTCTCAACCCCCACCCAGTTTGCGCGAGCGTCTGCCCGACCTTCCCGTCGCCGTGGAAGAGGCTGTGTTCAAAACGCTTGCCAAAGATCCTGAGCAACGCTTTGCCTCTGTCGCGGACTTCGCCTCGGCGTTAGAGCAAGCCTGTCCTGCCACCCAGCCATTCGTCTCGCGTCTGTTTCCTGAGCGGGAAACATTGGATCCGCATGCTTCCTTTACCACAATGCCTGCATCGGTGACAGCTCCGAGAGCAGGAGAAGCGAACCTCTCTAGTGAGACGACGCAACCGTGGCTCATACCTTCGCCACGAACAAAAGACGAGCCGAAACTAGAACAGCTGGTGATACCCCTGCCTGTTGTTCAGAGCCAGACCAGCCCGAAGCCAACTAAGCCACCTATCAGCCAAAAGAACCGCGAGCGGCTGCTGCGGAAGGTACGCGCCTTCTGGATTGAAGGCATGCTGGAACACTCCTTGCATGGAGCGGCACTCATCGCCCTGGGACTCGAGAAACACCCTGATGCCGTGGCCAATCCGTGGCAGTTGGTGCTCCAACACCCTCATACCGCACCACAGTCGTTGCCCACAGGCACTCGCATCACCCAGGTCTATGATGTAGCTGGTGAGGAACTGCTCATTTTGGGTGCTCCTGGCTCCGGGAAAACCACCCTCTTGCTCGAGTTAGCCCGTGATCTGCTGGAACGAGCCAAGCAAGATGAGCATCACCCGATGCCAGTCGTCTTCAACCTCTCGTCATGGGCGATGAAACAACAGCCGCTCACCGACTGGCTTGTGGAGGAACTCAATAGCAAGTACCAGGTGCCACGCCCGTTGGGTCGAACCTGGGTGGATGCGAACCAAATTCTTCCCCTCCTTGATGGACTGGATGAGGTCGCACCCAAGGATCGGACACGGTGCATTGAGACCATCAATGCCTATCGACAGGAACATGGGCTGCTATCCCTAGTGGTCTGCAGTCGCAGTGCCGACTATCTCGCACAAACCGCTCGAGTGCAGCTGGGCACTGCTGTGATGCTACAACCGCTCACCCAGCAGCAAGTCGATACCTACCTAGCACGTGGGGGAGAACCGTTCTCGGCATTACGGGTGGCGTTGCACCAGGATACTACGCTGCGTGAGCTTACCACCACTCCATTGATGCTCAGTATCTTGACGCTGACCTATCATGGCATGCCCGTCGAGGAGCTCTTACGAGGAGCCTCCCTCACGGACCGGCAGCGGAAGGTGTTTGCTACCTATGTCGAGCGGATGCTCACCCACCGCGGCGTTTCCAGACGCTTTTCCCGTGAGCAAACGCTCCGATGGTTGGCGTTCTTAGCCGCGGGGATGCAGCAGCACCATCAAACGGTCTTCTATCTAGAACGCCTGCAACCAGAGTGGCTGGCAGAGCGGCGTACACGCCTTCTGTATCAGCTCAGTGTCGGGCTGAGTATCGGGCTGCTCTTGGGGCTAAGTATCGGACTGAGTATCGAGCTGTACTTCTGGCTGAACTTTGGGCTGGTCGCTACGCTGAGTACCGAGCTGGTCTTCGGGCTGCTCACTGGGCTGGTTACCACGCTGGTCACCACGCTGGTCTATGGGTTGGGTCAGATACAGCCCAGGGAGGTGCTCACACGGTCATGGAGGGGGACGAAAGGGAATATCGTCGTCGGGCTGGGCGTCGGGCTGGGCGTCGGACTGCTCTCTTGGCTGCTCGTCGGGTGGGTCAGCTGGCAGCGCATCGGACGGGATGCCGGACTGCTCTCTTGGCTAGTCGACAAGCTACCTGCCGGGCTGATTGCGGGGCTAGTTGCGGGGCTGGTTGCGGGGCTAGTCGTTGGGTTCTCTACGAAGGGGCTTGATGATCGTCTGCGCAGCACTCCCAATCAAGGAATCTGGCGTTCTGCCCGCAATGGGCTGATCTTCGGGCTGATCTTCGGGCTGATCTTCGAGCTGGTCGACGAGCTGACCGGTGGGCGGCTGATCTTCCTGCCGCTCGTCGTGCTGGTCATACTGGTCCTGGGACTAGATGCCTTTGTCCGACACTTCACCCTACGCCTCTGGCTCTGGCGCACAGACTCCCTTCCCTGGAACCTAGTGGCCTTTCTTGATGAGGCTGCCGAACGGCTCCTACTCCACAAAGTGGGGGGAGGCTACATCTTCATTCATCGCCTGCTGCTCGACTACTTTGCTTCATTGGAGAAGGAAGACCCCCTAGTGGACCCTAGACCGAGATACACAGAAAAAAGGACATAGGGAAAACGGGTATTGAGCCACCCTCACTCAAACTTTGGGTCACACCCACTACACCTGTAACACTGAGCCTCCCATCTGCCTAACGATCCAGGTGCGCAGGAACGAGATAGGTCACAGCTACGGGGAAGAGACGCGGCTGCGGATCGGCAAAGCGTGCGCGAATCACCTCACGCTCCTTCACAATCTCATCTTCAATCTGCTCGGCTCGTTGCGCCAGGGCGGACATGTTGCGCTCGAATTGCTCCTGTTCTGCCGAAGTGAAGCCTGCCAGTTGCAATTGCACAATTTCAGGTTGCCTCAACTCGGCCAGGATGTTGTTGCGCAGTTCGCTCAGGATCGTGGTGATATCGTTCATCTCTTTGTCGGCCCGTTCTGCCAGGAGCTTTTGCAGGCCGTTTGTGCGTTCGCGCATGCGTGTCTCCAGTGCCTGCATGAGGGAGTCGCGATGGTTGGGCCACAGTTCCTGCAAGCGCTGTTGCAGAGGTAGCGACACTGGATCGAGCGTGGCCGCTGCCAGCACACGCTGAACCTCGCCCACATTCATACGTGCAAAGCGGCCCTGGCGCAAAAAGCCACCCGCCGTGAGTAGCTCTTCGTGTAAACGCTGGCTATCGCCGCCAAGCAGCACGAGCCGGGCATGGGCAATCACGGCAGGCGTATCAAGGGCGTGAGCAGGCACAAGCCGGGCCGTCACCCGGTACAGCTTGCGCTGCGTATCGGGCGACCAGACCTCGGCACGCAGCAGGCGTAGCGACATAGCCACCAGCCGCGAGTTGAGATGAGCCAGCACGACGTCATCACGTCCCCGCGCCTGTTCATGATCAAAGACCAGAGGCCGGGGCTGGTGCGTGTAGGGATGCTCGATACCCGCTCCGCTGAGGAGAAGGCCGCGCCACTACGCAGCCTGCTGAAGTTTGAACG